>Ga0105240_10011281_pt1 | contig 12455 bp, 12 predicted proteins | sample KBSC54metaG_FD_80426 | JGI IMG/M metagenome (GOLD analysis project Ga0105240, IMG submission 80426) | Corn rhizosphere microbial communities from Kellogg Biological Station, Michigan, USA - KBS C5-4 metaG | ecosystem: Host-associated > Plants > Roots > Rhizosphere > Soil | place: Michigan, USA... | reverse complement strand
GCGCTTTCGACTGCCCGCTTCGCTACCCCGCCATTTCCCCCAGCTTCGGCAACTCCAGCACAATGTCGCCCTGGCCATCGACATAAAACGCCGGCGCAAATCGCCGGCCCCACAGGATCTCGTCGTACCGGTAGGAGTGCCGCGCGATCACCGTCTGGCTGAACGTGTCGTCGTAAGCCTTGATCACGATCAGCAGTTCCGCCTGCTGCTCCTTCAGTTCCGCCGCCGTCTTCCCAAACAGCGGACTCTCGTTGTCGATCGGATGCACGATCGTCCAAGTCAGCGGCAGAAACACCACCGTCTCGCGTTCCAGTTTCAAATTGTCGTAATTGCGGACCGGCTTGCCGTCCTGCAGCGTGACACTCATCAGCATCATGCGCGCTTCGATGTCCATCAGATCGTTCGTACGCCGGTTGACCACCCGAAATTGCAGGCTGGTCAGATCCTGATACGGCGCCAGCAGCATCTGTTCGCTGAATCCGATCCGTGCCGACGGCCGCGACACCCGCCCGAACAGCAGCCCCGTCGCCACCGCAAATCCCAGCACCCCGACCAACGATTCGATCGACGCCACGAAGTTCGCCTCAATCCCTTTCGGGTAAAGGTTGCCGTACCCCACTGTGCTCAGCGTGTGCGAACTGAAGAAGAAACAGTTCATCATATGGCGCACCGGGTCGGAGTTGTCCAGCCCCGCCAGTTGATTCGGACCCAGCAGATAGTAGATCTCCGCGAACGCTACGTTCACCACGAAATAGCAGCACAACACCACCGCGAAGAACCGGACCCAGCCCATGTTGATCAGGTGCAGATAAGGATGGACATCGCGCCATGTAGTGCCGCGCCGGTGTACGTTGAAACTGCCGTCTGGATTGATGACGCGGCGAAAGGGCGATGTGAATTGCTGCGTCAGGCCCGGATCGAATGTGGGTTTGCGCATATTTACTCCAGCCAGGTACGCAGCAGTTGCTCGGGATTGCCCTTCAGATTCAGCGGTTCGCTGCGCACTTCGCGATTCTCTTCCAGATACACGGCCTGGATTCCCGTAGGCGTCGGCCGCAATTCCAATTTCCGGTCCCGCACTTCCAACCGCAGGCTCGAGCCAATCCACGTGACCCGCACCATCACGCGCAGCGAATGGCCCACCCGCGACGCCTGCTTCAACAACTCCGCCGTGTACGGTCCCTTTTTCAATTCCTCCGCGAATGGCGCCACGGCCTGTGCGCTGGCCTTCTGACTTTCGCGCTCCCGATGCTGCCGCTCCGCCGATTCTTTTCCGTCCTCTTGTGATTCGAGGCTCTTTAAATTGTTCTCAAGGTTATCCAAAAAACTCATGTCTTTCCAGTTTGCCGCAAGTTCACGATACGATGGAGCCGATGGCCGAACAAACTCGGGAACGGCTGACCGCCTTACGCAATGGGATGCTGCGGCTGCACAAATCGCTGCTGGATTCCGAACGTGCTCTGTATGAACGGGATGTGCAGCGCATCACCGGCCCCGGTCATTTCCTGGGACTCGTCATGGAAGATCCCTGGTTCGCCTGGCTGCGTGAATTATCACAGTTCATCGTCATGGTCGACGAAACACTCGACCTCGAAGAGCCCGCCACCAAGACCGACGCTGACCGCCTCATCGCGCAGGCGCGTGCTCTCCTCTCGCCCAGCGAAGGCCGCGCCGGGTTCGCCGGTAAGTATTACGAAATCATGCAGCGCGATGCCAATGCGGTACTCGCCCATCGCGATATGATGCAGGTCTTCGGCGCCTTGACGCCATGACCCTGGAACTGGCAGCCGCGGCCGCCCTCGGAATCTGGTTGTACCTCGTCTTCGCGCGCGGCCGGTTCTGGTTGGAATTCGTCCGCCGCTCTCCCGCGCCCGGCCCCCTCATCCGGCCGCCCTCCATCGTCGCCGTCATCCCCGCGCGCAACGAGGCGCACGTCCTCGCGCAAGCCATCCACTCGCTCTGCACACAGAACTATCCCGGCGATTTCCACATCATCCTCGTCGACGATGGCAGCGACGACGGCACTGCCGCCATCGCCCGCGCCGCCGCGCCCGAGAGCATCTTAACCATCGTCGCGGCGGAGCCTCCGCCCGCCGGCTGGACCGGCAAAATGTGGGCCGTCGCCGAAGGTGTGCGCCGCTCCGCCCCCTTCTCCCCCGACCTCCTGTTGCTCACGGACGCCGACATCGTCCACGGACCCGGCACCGTCGAGCAGCTCGCCTCCTGCGTCGAATCGGGCTACGGACTCGCCTCCTACATGGCGACCCTCGAGTGCCGCACGCTCGCCGAACAGCTCCTGATTCCGGCCTTCGTCTACTTCTTTTTCATGCTCTACCCGCCCGCCTGGGTGATCAACCCGCGCAGCCGGGCGGCCGGAGCCGCGGGCGGATGCATCCTGATTCGCCGCGCGCTGCTCGAGAAGATCGGCGGCATCGCGGCCATTCACGGCGAATTGATCGACGATTGCGCACTCGCCCGCGCAGCCAAACGCCACGGCGCGCAGGTCTGGCTCTCCCTGAACCACGACACGCGCAGCATCCGCTCGTACCGCACCTTCGGCGAGATCGGCGATATGATCTCGCGCACCGCCTTCACCCAGCTCCACCACTCGGTGCTCTTGCTGGTCGGGACCGTCGTGGGCATGGTCCTGACTTACTTCGTGCCCGTCGCCGCATCGCTCTCCACGAACGTGCAGACCGCCGGATTCGGCAGCCTCGCCTGCCTCCTTATGTCCGCCTCCTACTTCCCGGCCCTGCGCTTCTACCGCGGCTCCGTGCTGTGGTCGGTCGTATGGGCGCCCTTCCTCCCGCTGGTCGCGATGTTCTACCTCGGCGCCACCGTCCGCTCCGCCCTGGCGTACTGGCGCGGCGCCGGCGGCAAGTGGAAGGGTCGCATCCACAACACTACGCCATGACGCGTCCGTCTTGTATGTTCTATCTCGGCAAGTCTCGTACGTCACTCACACGGAGCCGCGACCGTCAGGGAGCGAGGGAACTTTTCCGCCGCATCTGCGTACAACCTGACAATGAAGCGACTCCTTCTGGGTATCCTGATGAGTTTGCCCGTACTCGCGCAAACCGATATCTCCGGTAAGTGGACCGGCAGCCAGTTCACCATCACCTTCAAACAGGACGGCGCCAAACTGACCGGCACCGCCGGACCGAACTCGAGCCAGCAGTTCCCGCTGCAGGACGCGGTCATCGACGGCGACCACGTCACCTTCCGCATCGGCACATTCTCCTTCGACCTGCACATCGACGGCAAGGTGATCCGCGGCCAGGCCAACCTGGGCGGCACACCAAGTCCCGTAATCCTGGAACGGGCGGAAGCACTCGCCTCCGGCCAAACACTCGCCTTCGAAGTCGCCTCCGTGAAACGCTCTCCCCCCGACGCCCAACAAGGATCGCAGAGCAAGCTCGATCCCGGACACGTGACCTTTACCGGCGCCACCCTGCAGGCGCTCATCCGGCGCGCCTACGATGTGAAGAACTATCAGATCTCCGGCCCCGACTGGATCAACACCGACCGTTACGAGATCAGCGCCAAGTTCCCGGCTAAGTATGGAGTCGATCAGATCGTCGTCATGCTGCAGAACCTGCTCGCCGACCGCTTCAAACTAACCATCCGCCGCGACACGAAAGAGATGCCCGTGTACGCCCTGGTCCTCGGCAAAGGCGGCTTGAAGAACGCCAGGGAAACTGAAATCGGCCCCGGTGGAACCTCGCTCAACCGCGGCAAGCTGACGGCGACGAAGATCAATATGGCGCGTTTGGCAGAGACGCTGTCGGGTCAGGTCGACCGCCCCGTCATCGACATGACCGGACTCACTGCCATCTACGATCTCACGCTCGAATGGGCGCCCGATCAAACAGCCGCCTCGGAAAACGGACCCGACATCTACACCGCCCTCCAGCAGCAGTTGGGCCTACGCCTGGAACCGCGCAAAGCCCCCATGGAAGTGCTCGTCGTCGAACGCGCCGAGCGCTCCCCTACCGAAAACCTTTGACGCCCCCGGCGCCTGATATCATTTGCCAATGTCTCTTCGAATTCTCCCCGCATTGGCCCTCGCGTTCGTCGCGCACGCGGCGTCGTACCATTTCGCCGCCGTGTGGGACGGAGCCAAGCTCTGGCGCGACGCCTGCATCGCGGTCGAAGGCGACAAAATCCAATCCGTCGGACCCTGCACCGGACCCTCCGCCGATCTCACCCGTTATACCGCCATCCCCGGCCTGATCGACGTCCACACGCACATGACGTACGTGCTGGCGAATCCCGTCGCCCGTTCCGCGCGCGCCGCCGCCACCGTCTTCCTCTCCCAGGACAATGCCCGCAAGACCCTCGAAACCGGCGTCACCACCGTCCGCGACCTCGGCGCCTCGGGCTACGCCGATATCGCCATGCGCGACCTTATCGCCGCCGGCAAAATGGCCGGACCCCGCATGTTCGTCGCCGGCTACGGCCTCCAAAACACGCGCGGCGACACCGTCACGCCGAACACCGCGCACGGCCCCGTCGAAACCGACAAGGTGGCGCGCGCGCAGATCGCCGCCGGTGCCGACTGGGTCAAGATGTACGCCTCCACCGGCAGCGGCCAGGACGTCACCGGCGCCCAGACCTACAGTTTCGACGAAATCAAAGCGGCCGCCGACGCCGCCCACGCGCTCGGCAAGCGCATCGCCGTCCACAGCTATGGACCCGACGGAGCGCGCGATGCCGTCCGCGCCGGTGTCGATTCCCTCGAGCACGCCACCGATATGGACGATGCCACCATCGCCGAAATCGTCCGCCGGAAGATCGTCTACGTTCCCACCATCGATCACAACCGCTATTACGTCGATAACGCGCAGTTGCTCCGCTATCCTCCCGAAGCGCCCGGCCGCCTCAACGACTATATCCAGCGCAATCTCGCGACCGCCCGCAAGGCCTTTTCCGCGGGCGCGACCTTCGCCATGGGCTCCGACGCCGTGTACACCATGTTCGGCGAAAACACCCGCGAGTTGGCCTGGCTCGTCAAAGCCGGCATGACGCCCGAACAGGCCCTCGTCGCCGGCACTGCCAACGGCGCCGCCCTCCTGGGCATGGAAAAGAGTCTCGGCAGACTTCTACCCGGCTACTTCGCCGACCTCGTGGCAGTCGAAGGCGATCCCCTCGCCGACATCCAGGTCGCGATCCAAAAGGTTCGCTGGGTCATGAAGGCCGGCCAAGTCGTCGTCGAGAAGCGATAGGGTGGCTACTCCACCCTCTCCAAAAACTCCGCCACCGCCTTCCACGACCGCCACCGCCCGATCCCGCCGGGCGCGAAGTCGAAAGCGTGTTCCGACCACGGCAGTTCCACAAGCTCGACACGGTTCCCCGACCCCGCCAGCGCCCGCTGCAGTTCCCGTGAGAATCTCGGCTTGACGATGTGATCGCGCAGTCCGTGAATCAGCAGCGTCGGCGGGAGCCCAGGCCGCACGTACGTGATCGGCGACGCCGCCCGATAGAGTTCCGGCAACTCCCGCGGCGTCCCTCCCAGATAGGTCCGCAGCACGCCGCGCTCGTCGATCGGGTCGGGAAACGGCACGTCCGCATATCCGGCCGTGAGGTCGGTCGGACCGTAGAAGCTGATGACCCCCGCGATCCCGTCGGTCCATTTGTACCCCGCCAGCAGCGCCAGTTCCGCGCCCGACGACCGGCCGCACAGGACCAGCCGCCGCCCTCCCGGCTGCGACCTCACCCGCTCGATCGCGGCCCGCACATCGTCCAACTGCGCCGGAAAATGTACCGCCGGGGCATGCCGGTAATCGATTGCGTAAACGGCGTACCCTCGCGATTCGAGAAACTTGTGGAACGCCGCATTGTCCTTCGGCGATCCGCGCTGCCACGCCCCGCCATAGATATCGACCACCGCCACTCTCCGATCGCGTACGGAACCCGCGCCCGGTGCGAAGCCTCGAAATTGTATCAGCGGCAGCGCGCAGATCGCCAGCGACACCGCCACCACCCGCACCCATCGCCGCCCCGATCTCCACACCAGCAGCAGCACCAACACCTGGAAAGCCACCAGCCAGTGCGCCAGTTCCGCCGCCGCGATCGTGAAAGGCAGCAGCGCCATCATCGGCGCCGGAATCAGCACGCATGCGCTGAGCGCGCAGCACATCGCAACGAGGAGTTTCACAGCGCGGCTCGCAACACCCGCACCACCGTCGACGGACGGAACAGAATCTCCGGCGGCTCCAGCAGATTCAGCACGCTCAGGAATGCATCGTACACCCGCTCGTCGCGCATCACCGCGCGATGAATCATGCTCACGTACCGATTGCCCAGGTCCGTGCCCGCCATCTTGGGACCGCGCACCTCGGGATAGCGGAAGTCCTCGCCCGCCGCCAATTTCCAGATCACGTCCACCGCGCGCGCAACCTCGCGGAAGTGCCGCCGCGCCAGATCGCCGTGATCCGCGCCGGCCAGATGCCGCGCCAGCAAGTCGGCCTGCAGCGCCGCCGACGTCATCCCCTGGCCGTACACGGGATTGAAACTGCACACGGCGTCACCCATCACCAGGTAGCCTTCGGGGAACCGCGCCAGCCGTTCGTAATGCCGCCGCAGGTTGGCGGGAAACCGATGCGGCACCGGATCGCTGAGCGGTTCCGCCTGCGAGATCACCTGATGCACATCCGGCGCGGGCAGATTGCGCGCGAACTCCAGGAAGCCCGCCGAATCGGTCGGCGGATGATCGCCCAGCCACCCCGCCAGCGTGCAAATCCAGCGATCGCCTTCGATCGGGAACAGCGTGGCCGACCGGCGCTCTCCCGGCGGCTTGGGATGGATCACCACGAACTCAGCCCCACGAAGCTGCCCCGGCACGCGCCGGTAATATCTGCTTGCGTAGCCCACGTTCACTTCGATGGCGCTCTCCGGCGGAGCGTCGAAGGCCATCTCCTGCAGCCATCGCGGCGCTGCCGATCCGCGCCCGCCGCAGTCCACCGTGAGCTCACCGGCAATCGATTCGCTCTCGCCGCCGCGCTGCACCTCGACGCCCGTCACCCGCGCTCCGTCGCGCGAGAGTCCCGTGACGGAACAGCCGCCCAGCAACTTCACATTCGGCAGCGCCACCACCCGGCGGCGCACGTGCCACTCCAGATACGGCCTCGTCTGAATAAAGGTGTTGTGTCCCCAATGATGCTGGCGTTTGTAGCCGCCGAACTGGAACCAGCGCATGCTCGCGGCCATGTCCCCGGCGAACGCTCCGCCGGCCACGAGTTCAGCCGTCAACCCGGGAAACAGCGACGACAGAATCTGCTCGCCGCGCGCCAGCAGCACGTGCGCATGCCGGCCCTGCGGCACCCCCTTGCGCGTATCCGGCCCGTCCGGCGGTACATCGCGCTCGATCAGCGTGACCCGCTCGAACCGGTCGGACAACACACGCGCGGCCAGCAGTCCCGCCATGCTGCCCCCGATCACCACCGCATGTGCCCGCAAAGCCATCACTCAGTATACGAGCGCCGCGCCTCACCGGATCTTGCGTTTCGGCCTAACTGTGTTCATCTGTGGCCATTGCCTTCGTCATCGGTACCGTAGGATAGGCTTTCGCCTTCTTCGCTTCGCCTTACTGCCCCGCCCCCCGGTACCCCATCAACTCTCTCCGCTGTCCGGCAGCTCCAACCACCACCGCGAACCACGGCGCCTCCTGCGACTCCGGCCGCACCCGCCACACGCCACCGGCCCCGCTGAGCACTTGCAGATTCTCCGTGCGCAACGAGAACGGGCCGCCGCCCTTGGCCGTGATCTCGATCTCGCCATTGCCCGCCGCTCGTTGCGCCACGGTAAACGCCGGCTCACGCCCCGCCCCGGCCACCACATCTTTCATGATCGACAGCCACCTCGCCGACGAGTGCACCCAGACCTCCTTAAACACGTATGTATTCGTCGCCGGCCAGTACGGAGCGTCCCTGTTGTCGCGCGTCATCATCCCCACCGGCAGCGCGCCCACGATGTCGCCCACCGACACCGTATACAGCGGCGCGCAATCGTACCCCTCGCCCCACATGGTGCTTTGCGCGAAAGGATTCCGCCCCACCACCCACTGCAATTGCGACTGCACCACCTCCGCCGCCCGCGCATCGCGTCGCAGCCGGCCGGCCGCTGACAAGCCCTCGGTCTGCGAGAGCAGCACGCCGTAATTTCCTCGTCGTGTAAACCAGACCGGAAAATTCCGCAGATAATAGCCGCCGCCCATCGGCATACCCGCCAACACCTGCTGCCGGAAGTCCTCGCGACTCGAACCGTACCGGTCGCCCTCCGCGATATGCTGCCACTCGTCGTCGCGATACACATAGGCCGGCAGCACACCATACGGCGCGGTCGCCGCCGCCGACTGCTTCTGGTATTCGGAATAGCGCGCCGCCACGGCGTACCAGCGCATCCAGTCGGCATGATCCGGGAACGCGTCGCACAGCATCGCCATCGCACTCGCCGGCGCGCCGTCATTGGCCCGGTGGAATTGGTGGAAGATCTGCCCGCGATCCGGCCCCGTATAGAAGAAGCCGGCCAGCGGGAACGACGTCCCCACGTACGTCTTCTGCTGCGATGCCTCCACGATCCGCGCCAGTTCCCAAGCCTTTCGCGCGAATTCCTCGCGCTGCGTCACCCGATACAGCTCGACCGACGCGATGATTCCCGCCGACGCCACCTCCAACTCCGACGCGGTGTACGCCGGCGTGCTTTCGTTGGCAGGCGACTCGACCCCGGCGATCGCGTACCGCCAATCCTCCTCCGCGATCGCCAGGCTTTTCTTCGCCAGTTCGGGATCGCTCTGCGCGAAGAAGCGGGCCGCGGCCGCACCCGCCGCAGCGGCGATATAGTTGACGCTCGGATTGTTCAGCGCGGTCGCCGTCCGGTCGTCGGCATCGCCGATGATGCCGTTCGTCCAGACATTCATGCTGGCGAATCCGACCCGAAAGCCGCCCGGGAATCGCACCTTGTGAATCCAGGCCAGCCCCCACTTCGCCTCATCGACGAGCGCCGGCAGCCACGCCGGATTGCGACCCGAAGCGCGCGCATCCGCGGCCAGCGCGAACATCGCATGCGTCGCCTCGCCCGTATTCACCATGCCCTGCGAGAGGTCGCCCGCATCATGCCAGCCGCCGTTCATCACGATTTTCTGGTCGCCGTGGACCGCCAGCCAATCGCGGTGGCACACTTCGTTCAGCCCGGGGATGACCGCGCCGCACCGCTCGCCATGAAAGAAGTTGATGGTCTTTGCGATCGTCTCATCCCAGACTGTCGCGTTGATCCGGAATGGCTGCGACCGCACGTCCCCTGCCGCGATCACGTAGCTGCCAGGTGCGCGCACCTCGGAAAAGTCCAACACCTGAAAAGCGCCCAAGCGTCCTTTCTGCGGAGCGATCCCTTTCCGCAGCACGACGGCGCCACTATCCGCGCGCAGTACGCGGAACTCGCCCGCACTCACGCCGCTCGCCATCGCCGTCTTCGGCATCTCCGGCAGGTACCCCGTGTGACTGAACGAGATCTTCCCCGGCGCGACGCCCCAACCTTCAGGCGGCGTGACGTCCGCACGCTCCAGTTCGATCTGGCCGATCTCGTACGCCGCCACATCGGTCGCTACAGGCAACCGCTTGTTCACCCAGGGATGAAACTCCAGCGCGGTCACATGCTCGCGCATGAGATGCGGAATGTCCCAGACCACGCGCGTCCACACGCCGTTCGCCAGCGTGACGTTGTGGCCCGACTCGCGCACGTGCACCTCGGACGCCGGCTTCTGCCCCTGATTGCGAATGTTCACGATCACGGTCAGCACCGGAAATCCCGCGACATCCGTGCGCATCCAGAACGAGAGGCGATTGTAGCCCCGCCAGTCCTCGCCCCCGATCGTACGCACCGCGTTCGCCGACGGCAGCCCCTTCTGCCCCTGCAATTGCACGTCGACCCGCACCCTCGGCCTCGCCCCATCGGACCGTAGCGTCATCTCCCCCGCTCCGTCCAGCCGCCACCCCGCCCGGCTCTTCATGTCGTCGACGACCCGCGACTCGCCCGCCGCGATTCCTGCAATCGCAATCAATAAAATGCCACCGCGCAATGTCTTCACAAGCCACTCATCATATCGTGGCGCCTCATGGCGTTTTTCTTGGCTTCTTTGCGTCCTGGCGGCTTTGCGTCTTTGCGTGAACCAACGAATCCTCGCCCAATCGCAAACGTCGGAGCCGAAAACGCCGAACTCCCCGCTCTTCCGTTTCTCTTATCTGTGTTCATCTCTGGCCAATCCCCTGGCTTACCCTTAGATAGTGCGAATCCTGATCCTGTCCGCCTCCGTCGGCGCCGGCCACGTACGCGCCGCCCAGGCCGTCGAACTAGCCCTCCGCCGCGCCGCCCCCGACGCCGAGATCGCCAATCACGACGTCCTCACGCTCATGCCGCCCGCCTTCTCCAAACTCTACTGCGACGGCTATTTCGACCTCGTCGCCCGCGCCCCCCGCGTCCTCGGCTGGCTCTACGACGCCACCGATAAGCCCTTCCACGAGGACCACCTCCGCAAGACCGTCGAACGCGCCGCTTCCGCCAAACTCTTCGACACCCTCCACGATTTCGACGCCGACATCGCCGTCTGCACGCACTTCCTCCCCACCGCCCTGCTCCACCGCGAGCGCCGCAAGAAACGCTGCCGCGCCCGCATCGTCACCGTCGTCACCGATTTCGAAGTACACGGCATGTGGCTCGACGTCCTCTCCGACCACTACTTCGTCGCCACCGCCGAAGCCCGCGCGCACCTTGAAGCGCTCGGCGTCGCCGCGTCCGCCATCACGGTCAGCGGCATCCCCACCCACCCCGTCTTCGCCGAGCCCAAGGACCGCGCCGCCATGCGCCGCAAGCACGGCTGGCATCCCGACCTGCCGGCCATCCTCGTCTCCGCCGGCGGTTTCGGCGCAGGCAACGCACAGCGCATGATCGAGCAGTTGATCCGCGCCGAGGTGCCCGCCCAGATCGTCGCCGTCTGCGGCAAGAACGCCGCCCTCAAAGCCTCCATCGACCAGATCGCCGCCGCCCACCCCCACGTCCACAGTGTGGGATTCACCACAGACATGGACGAATTCATGAGCGCCGCCGACCTCATGATCGGCAAGCCCGGCGGACTCACCACCTCCGAATCGCTCGTCAAGGGACTGGCCTGGGTCGTGGTCAACCCCATCCCCGGACAGGAGGAGCGCAACGCCATCTATCTGCTGGAGAACGGCGCGGGCATCTGGTGTAACAACCTGCATACCCTGGCCTTCAAGGTCCGCACGGTGCTGGAGACGCCTCAGCGCCTGCAGTCCATGCGCGCCGCCGCTCTCCGCATCGCGCGCCCCGACGCTGGGTCGGTTATCGCTCGCGCGCTGGTAAAGTAAGAGGCCAATAAGAGGCGGAATTGATCGCACCGCCGAGGCGCCCAGAAGGTCGGGTGTATTTGAGATAAAAAGGAGTTATATTAATATTCGCTGATACGAGTCGTCCCGAACGATGCTAGCTGATGCAGTTAGGACACATTGGGATCAGAGAGTGACTCAAGCTATTGAGTTCATTCGCGAACACCTGGGAATTAGGTACTCCGCAGCCGCGCTAGCGCGGCATGTGAAGCTATCGCAATCGCGGCTGTCGCACCTGTTTCTCGCGGAGACCTCAATGACTCCCAGTCGGATGCTTAACCGCCTGAAATATCAGGAGGCAGCCCGGCTGTGCGTGGAGACGAATCTTACGCTAAAGGAGATCGGGTGGCGGATTGGGTTTCGGACATCAGCCAGCTTCTCCAGGTTCTTTCGCAAGAATGGCGGCCTGGCCCCTCGCCAGTTTCGCCGGACGCGCCAGGGTGAATAACAGCTATTTTGGACAACAACATCCTATTTACAACTTTGTTGGACATCCCGCATACTAATGCTTCGTTGATTGCAATCTTAAGTCATCGGAGATGAGTTTCAAGGTCTACTTCCTGCCCGCGACTGCTGCGCCGCCGGCCATTGCGGCAGTGCGGAATGCGCCGCCGCCCGTGGAAGCGGGAGCAGGTACAAGCCTCAAGGGCCGCGTTCCTGGTGTGGACTGGAGCGCAAATGGCCGGACCCTGGTGCTGGCAATCTCCAGCACGTGCCATTTCTGCAAAGATAGCGAACCGTTTTACCGCAAGCTGAGACAGCAGTTGGGCAAGGGAATCAAGATGGTGGCAGTGTTGCCGCAGCCGGTGACCGAGGCGGAGCAATACCCGAAAGGCGACGGTGTCGCGGTAGATCAGGTTAAGCAGGTATCGATGGGGGCACTCGGGGTAAGAGGAACACCGACAATGCTTCTTGTGGACAAGAGCGGCGTGGTAACCAAAGTATGGACCGGAAGGCTACAACCCGATCAGGAAGAGCAGGTGTTGAGTTTCTTGAGGAAAGGATAGGGCACATGTCCAAATTGCTTAAGCAAATTAGCTGTAACTCGCTGGCGCT
>Ga0105240_10011280_pt1 | contig 12459 bp, 16 predicted proteins | sample KBSC54metaG_FD_80426 | JGI IMG/M metagenome (GOLD analysis project Ga0105240, IMG submission 80426) | Corn rhizosphere microbial communities from Kellogg Biological Station, Michigan, USA - KBS C5-4 metaG | ecosystem: Host-associated > Plants > Roots > Rhizosphere > Soil | place: Michigan, USA... | reverse complement strand
TTTGTTGGTTCGCAGGGACGCATCAGGCATTCCTGATGGCGAAACGCAAATCAACGCGGTGCCAAATAGCGCCGCGTGATGCCCCGCACATTTTATGAAAAGGAAATTAATCGCATTATCGCAGCGTTATACAAACGCGCTGCGAGAATACCTGCGGGCGGGATTGCGCGGCAGCCTGCAGTCGGCGTTGGGGCTGGGACGGCAGGCGGTCGTCCTTCGGTTGGAGACTTTGGAACTGGCGCGCATGCACGAGCGAGCCTTTGCCGCCCTGGGGCCATTAAACGGCACACCTCGGTCCATCAAACAAGCTGAGGTTTTTTTCACGGAAGCCATCACTCCGATTATGGAAACGCATCGCGCGGCACGGCAGACCAAACTGGATTTAGACCGCCTGACCGAAGCGCTCGATCAGCGTACGGCGGAACTGGCCTCCACCAACCTTCAGCTGCAGCGCGGCATCGTCCGCCGCAAAAGCGTGGAAACCGCCCTCAAGAAAAGCGGCATCCGTTACAGCAAGCTTCTAAAGGATTCGCTGCACTTGCAGGCGGGCTTGCGGGAACTGACGCATCAGGTGCTGGCGGCACAGGAGGATGAGCGCACGAAAATGAGCCAGGAACTTCAGAATGAAATTGCCCAGACTCTATTGGGCATCAATGCCCGGCTGCTCTCCCTGCAAAAGGCAGCGCGGGGCAACACTCACGGGCTCCAAAATGAGATCGCCACCGCGCAGCGATTGGTGGTAAAATCGGCCAGGTCGGTGAGGCGTTTAGCCCGTGAGTTTCGAAGCGCATGAAACCCAAGCTTTTCAACTTGTCAAGCCGCTATCAAGTCGCTCTGAGAGATCATTTAAAGAACGGCCCGCAAGGAAACTTTAAGTCAGCGCGAAGGTTGGGCGCCCAAGCCCTGACCGCCGGGTTGCAGACGTTGGAATTGGCCAAACTCCATGAGAGTGTGCTGGTCATGCAGATTTTGCCGACATGCCCGCCTCGCAGTCGCGCAGCGCTCGTCAAGCAGGCCGGCGCTTTTTTTACCGCCGTGATTACTCCCCTCGAGGACACGTATCATAGCGCGCAGCAAGCTACCGCTCACCTGCAGTCATTCGTCGAGACCTTAAGCCAGCGCACGGTGGAGCTGGCGGCTTCCAACATGGAATTGCGCCAGGAAATCACCCAGCGCAAAGCGGTGGAAAAAAGACTCAAGAATAGCGAGCGCCATTATTCGCAACTGCTGAAACAGTCCGACCACTTGCAGGAGGAATTGCGCCGATTATCCCGCCAGATTCTCTCCGCCCAGGAGGACGAGCGCAAAAAGATAAGCCGTGAATTGCACGATGTCATCGCCCAGACGCTCACGGGCATTAATGTCCGGCTCGCCAACTTGAAAAAAGGGGCTGCCGCCAACACCAAGGATCTCGATCAAAACATTGCGCGCACGCAAAAGCTCGTTGAGCACTCGGTAAACCTGGTGCACCGATTCGCCCGCGAATTGCGCCCGACAGTATTGGATGACCTCGGGCTGATTCCCGCGTTGCATACCTTCCTGAAAGGTTTCCGAAAACAGACCGGCCTGCAGATCAGCTTGTCGGCCTTTGCCGAAGTGGAGCAAATGACCGGCGAACGGCGCACCGTGCTTTTTCGCGTTGCCCAGGAAGCGCTCAACAACGTCAACCGCCATGCGAAAGCGAGCCGGGTGAACGTGAAGATCAAAAAGCGGGATGGCGTGGTCTGCATGAGTATAAAAGACAACGGCAAAGGTTTCGTGACAGAACACGCGTTGCATTCCAAGAAGAGCAAGCGCCTGGGATTGCTGGGCATGAGAGAACGGCTGGATATGGTCGGCGGCAAATTTACCGTAACATCGTCGCCAGGCAAAGGGACTTGCGTCCTTGCGCAGATTCCTTTCATGGACCGCGGTACCCCCCCCGCGGCGGCAAAGCCCATTAGTCACAAACCGAGTTAAACTTTAATACGATTATGAAGCGCATCACTATACTATTGGCGGAAGATCACCAAGTCGTTCGCGAGGGTTTTCGGTCCTTATTGGAACACGAACAAGATCTTGAAGTTGTGGGCGAAGCGGAAACCGGCCGCCAGGCCGTGCAATTGACGCGAAAACTTCGTCCGGCGGTGGTCGTGATGGACATTGCCATGCCGTTGCTCAACGGGCTGGAAGCCACGCGGCAGATTCGCAAGGATTTTCCGGAGACGAAAGTGCTCATTCTTTCCGCGCACAGCGATGATGCCTACGTGGAACAGATGACTGCGCTGGGCGCTGCGGGATTTTTGGTCAAGCAAACCTCCTCGCACGAATTGGCCACGGCCATTCGCAAAATCCACGAAGGCGAAACGTATTTCAGCGCCTCCGTTTTCAAACGTGTGCAGGATCGCAAGCGCAAATCGTTGGGCCGGGACGGCAATTCCGACAAGCGGAGCAATCACTTGAGTTCACGCGAGGTGGAGGTGTTGCAACTGATTGCCGAAGGAAAGGCGAACAAACAAGTTGCCTCGGAACTGGGTGTGAGTTTCAAGACGGTGGACAAGCACCGGCAGCACCTGATGAGCAAGTTGAACATCCACGATGTCGCCGGGTTGACGCGTTACGCCATTGCCGAAGGAATCATCGAGAGCAGCGTGCGGGTGACCATTTGTTAGCCAGCTCGGACGGTGTTGGAGGGGGAAATCCCCCACGGCGAGCCCCCAATTTAACATGATATCTTTCCCGTTTATGCTCAGCATGCAATGGAAGATGAATCATTTACCCCCGTGGAGAAGCCGGCGAGCATACCGGAGGGTTGGGAAAACAAGATGTCCCGCCGTCGGATCCTCGTCGTGGATGACGACGATGACATTCGTCGCTTCAATTCCGAAGCCTTGACGAGGTCCGGTTACCTCGTAGAGGCCGCCGTGGATGGTGCCGAGGGCTGGGAGGCGCTTAATGCCGGCCGCTATGATCTTCTGATTACGGATAATAATATGCCAAAGCTCACCGGCGTTGAGTTGATCAAAAAACTTAACGCCGCCCGCATGCCGGTGCCGGTCATCCTGGCCTCGGGGGTATCACACCCCGAAGAGTCTGAACTACGCCTGGCTGCCAGGTTGCCAAAACCATTCACTCTTGATGAGTTGTTGGGAACGGTCAAAAAAGTGCTGAGCGGGGCCGAGGATGCCGAATGGCAGGAGCCGCTGTCAAATCGACCGCCCGCGGATCCGTGGCAGGTGTGACGAGTCCATTCTTAGTGATTCGAATGAGACGAATGGCCGTGCTGTTTTTGCATTGTCTTGAGATGGCGAAAGCCGACGAGTTTTTTGTGCTGCTCGTCCCATAGACGAAGCGCCAGCGTCCTGAAGCTGCCGGAAAGCGTGAGCGGTTTTACCTGTTGAAAGATCAAATGCGCCTTGTGACACCGCTCCAGATTGTAATTTGGAATCCGCGCGCTCAAATGATGGATGTGATGATAGCCGATATTGCCGGAGAACCATTGCAGAATCTTCGGGAGCTTGTAGAACGAACTGCCTTTTAGCGCCGCTGTGGCATAATCCCATTGTTCGGCTCGCTCCCAATAGACGCCTTCGAATTGGTGCTGCACGTAAAAAAGCCAAAAGCCAATCGAACCCGCCACTGCGAGCACGGTCAACTGAATCAATAGATATGGCAGGACTCCAAACAGAAGACTGAGCCCCAACGCCATTCCAAAAATCGCCAAATTCATCCAATGCACGGAAAGGCGCTCGCGCTTGTCGGCGCTGCGGGAAGGAATCCGTTGCTTGATCGCCATGACGAACAGCGGGGCAATCACGAAAAGCACGACGGGGTTTCGCGCCAGCCGATAGGCGAAGCGTTTCCACCGTGACGAGTCCAGATATTCCTGGACGGTCAGCGTCCACAAATCGCCGGTACCGCGCTTGTCGAGATGGCCCGAAGTCGCATGGTGAATGGCGTGCTCCCATCGCCATTGATAGAAGGGGGTGAAAGCAAGCAAGCCGGCGACGAAGCCCACCACGTCATTAGCTCTGCGGGATTTGAAATACGACCCGTGGCCGCAATCGTGAAAGATGATGAAGACACGCACCAAAAACATCCCGGCCAGAAGCGCCAGCGGAAAAACCAGCCACCAGGATATAACGAGGCTTAAATACATCAGACACCAAATTGCTGCATAGGGAACGATGGTATTTGCAATCTGCCAGAGAGCCCGCGCCATTGAAGGCTTCTGGTATTGAAGCACAATCTCCTTCCATGTGGTCTCGTCCGCCCCTCCGGAATTCACATCATCAGTCATAGCTCACCCGCCGTTTTAAACAGAATCTCCCATGCCTCAATCTAACCGCAATTTCGATTACGGAAATGTGGGGGAGATACCCGACGCCTATTATGCCGTGTCACCCGCCGTGATGGGGAATGCCCCACGGGTACTCACACCATAGGTGCGCACGGTTTCTCAATCTACTATTTGCCATGATCAACAACGCCATCCCGCAAACGGAAAGTTCCGTCAGCGCCTCCGTTCCAAACCGCGCGATACTGCGCAATTCTTTCCTCGCGGTGAAAAACGATGTTCCCGTGCGTGCACCGGACGCCGAATTGTTGTCCGCCTGCACCTCGCGGAGAGACTTCCCGCCGTCAGAACAAGTTTTGAGGGTCGCGGGGTATGAGGAAATGACCGCCGCTAACTGCAACCAGTTTCGGAAAGCGGCTTGCGCCGCGTGGAATGAACACACGGATGTCGAAATCGATTTGTCTCAAACGACGCTCATCGATTGCGCCGGACTCGGGGCGTTGATCGCGGTCCGCAATCTGACCCGGGAGCGCAAAGGCGTGGCGCGCCTGATGAATCCCACGTCATTTGTGCTGCAAATGCTCGACCTCACGCGGACAGGACAATTGTTTGACATCATAAACGCGGTGGACGATGGACTCATTTTCGGTCCAGCCGCGCACAATTGAAGTCTCTCACACGTCAGGAACGGGGGGGATTTACCCCACGGTAAACCCCATAATTCCCACTCTGCTCATTTCGACTTACCATTAGTGGTTCGTGAACGGCGTTTGAAACAGACCTCGTCGTGTTTCGTGGACGTAACCGTTTGCGTGATGAGTCGGGCGACTGGGAAAATATGAACCAAAAAACATCCATCCGCCGGGTTAAACCTCGACGGCAGGCCAATGGGCAGAGCGTCCGTCGCAGTGAGCAAACGAAGCTCGAAGAGGCTTTTCTTCTCCAGAAACAATTGCTCGTCACCCGCGATTATGCCGAAGCCGTCATCGAAGCCGTCCCACCCCTCCTGGTGCTGGACCATGAACTGCGGGTGCTGACGGCTAATGCTTCCTTTTGCAAATGTTTCAAGGTCTCCCAGCACCAGACATTGAATCGCCTGATATACGAACTCGGCAATGGCCAATGGGATATTCCTCAATTGCGCATCCTGTTGGAAAAGGTGCTGCCCCGGAAAAGCTTTTTCAAAGATTTTGAGGTCACGCACGAATTTAAAGGCATTGGACGCCGCACGATGCTTTTGAGCGGCCGGCAAGTGGACCATCTCCAAAAGATTCTGCTATTCATCGAAGACATTACCGAGCGGCGCGTAACCCAGGCGGCCATCCGTACTTCCGAGATTCGCTACCGGCGGCTTTTTGAAGCAGCTCGTGATGGCATTTTGATTCTCGACCCTGCCACCCGCAAGATAACGGACGCCAATCCGTTCATGTCGGAACTATTGGGTTACCCGCATCGCGAATTATTAGGAAAAGAGCTTTGGGAAATCGGCCTGCTCAAGGACGAGAAGGCCAGCCGGGCCGCATTTCGCGAGCTGCGAAGAAATCATTTCATCCGCTACGAAGATTTGCCGCTTCAGAACAAAAAGGGCAGGCGCAACGAAGTTGAATTCGTCAGTAATCTCTATGATGAGGACGGGCGAAAAGTCATCCAATGCAACATCCGCGACATTACCGAACGGAAACACAATGAAGTCGCCCTGCGTGCCAGTGAAGAACGCTTTCGGGCGCTGTTCCATAATGGCCCTGTCGCGGTCTATTCCTGCAACGCCTCGGGAACAATCCAGGAATTTAACCGGCGCGCGGCCCGATTGTGGGCGCGAAGGCCAAAACGGGGAGATACCGCCGAACGTTTTTGTGGCTCGCTGAAGATGCTTCATCCCGATGGCGTGCCGATGCCGCACAATCAATGTCCAATGGCCAAGGTATTGAAAGGCGAAATACCCGGAGCGCGGGACGCTGAAGTTGTCATTGAACGGCGCGACGGCTCAAAGATCACCTGCATCGCCGATATTGTTGCGCTCAAGGATGAACAGGGACAAATCACTGGCGCGATCAATTCCTTTTACGACATTACCGAACGCAAGCGCGCGGAGACTGCGCTGCGTGAATCAGAATCGCGTTATCGCGACCTGTTCAATTCGATGGATGAAGGTTTTTGCGTTGTTGAAATGATTTTGGACGACAAGCGGAAGCCCGCGGACTACCGGTTTTTGGAAGTGAACCCGAGTTTCGAGAAGCAGGGAGGACCGGCGAACGCGACGGGAAAGCGAATGCGGGAACTCGTCCCCAATATCGAAGGGAGTTGGTTTAAAATCCTGGGAGCAGTGGCGTTGACGGGCAGGCCGGTTCGCTTTGTGGAGCAATCAAAGGCCCTGGAGAACCGCTGGTTTGATGTCTATGCCTTCCAAATCGGCGCGAAGAATGACCTCAAAGTGGCCGTGCTTTTTTCCAACATCACCGACCGCAAACTGTCCGAACAGGCTTTATTGAGTGCCAAAAACGAAATCGGACGGCACGCTCTTGAACTGGAGCAGGTCGTGGCCGCGCGAACGGCTGAGCTTCGGGATACGATTGGCGAACTCGAAGGTTTCTCCTATAGCGTGTCGCATGACATGCGCGCGCCGTTGCGCGCTATGCAAAGCTACGCCTCCTTTCTCGTGGATGAATACGCCGGCAAGCTGGATGAGAAAGGAATCAATTATCTCCACCAGATAATGCGCTCGACGGTCAGGCTCGATCAACTTATCCAGGATGTCTTGAGTTACACCCGGGTACTCCATTCCAAGCTGCCGATGGAAGACGTGGATCTTGACCGCCTCGTGCGCGATATTGTCGAGACATTCCCGAACGGGTTGCCAATTCAGCCTGAAATTCGCGTCATCGGCGCTTTGCCGAGGGTAATCGGAAACGTGGCGCTTCTGGGCCAGGTCGTCTCCAATCTGCTGAGCAATGGCGCAAAATTTGTCGCAGCCGGGACCGCGCCCCTCCTAGAGATTTCAGCGGAGGTAATGGGGGATGATTTCGTCCGCGTATGGTTTAAAGACAACGGCATCGGCATCGCCCCGGAAAACCACAAACGTATTTTCCGTTTGTTCGAGCGGATTCACCCCATTACGGAGTACGAGGGCACGGGCATTGGCCTGACCATCGCACGCAAGGCGAGCGAACGGATGGGCGCGGAAGTCGGTTTCGAGTCGCGTCTGGGCGTGGGCAGCAGTTTTTGGATCCAACTAAAAAAGGCATAGAATCATGAAAACGATCCTCCAGGTCGAAGATGATCCCAACGATGTTTTCCTTTTTCAGCACGCCATCACCAAAGCGGGCGTGGCAAACCCCGTCCAGGTCGCCACTGACGGGCAGCAGGCCATCAACTATTTGCAAGGGACTGGGAAGTTCGCCGATCGCGAAAAATATCCGTTTCCATGCCTGGTTCTACTGGATTTGAAATTGCCGTACGTGATGGGGTTGGATGTCCTAAAATGGATTCGCCAACAGCCGTGCGCCGCCTTGACGGTACTGATGCTGACGGCGTCCGGAGAAGAGGCGGATGTGGTGGCCTCCTACCGGCTGGGCGCCAACGGCTTTCTGACGAAGCCATCACAAGCGAGCAAACTTCAAGACATGGTTAAAGCCATCGCAGATTTCTGGCTCACACACAATGTGCTGCCGCATGAGCCTTTAGCGAAATTGTCTATGAATGAAGCAGTGAACCTCGTTCGATCCACCACCGATCTCGCGCCAAAACGCGAACGTATCAACGGAAAAAGGCGGGAAGAGTGGCCGCATGATGTGAAGGTAAAAAAATGAAAAAAATCACCGTTCTTCTTTGCGATGATCACGCCATTTTCCGTGAAAGTTTGCGCCTGTTGTTACAGGCAAAGGAGAACATCGAGGTCATCGGTGAGGCCGCCAATGGCCACCAAGCGGTGGCGGAAGTGGCCAGACTTCGGCCCGAAGTAGTCTTGATGGATCTGGCCATGCCCTTGCTAAATGGGATTGAGGCCACCCGCAGGATAACTTCTGAAACGCCCTCAATCAGAGTGCTCTTTCTAAGCAGTTACAGCGATGAACAGCACGTGCAACAGGCCTTGGATGCGGGCGCTTCGGGTTATGTGATGAAAGAAACCGCATCACAAGAATTATTGCGCGCGATTAACGACGTCAGGAACGGAAATGCATTCTTTAGTCCGCTGATTGCCGAGAGTTTATTGCAGCGGTGGAAGAATCGCAAAGGGCGTCCCAAGGCCAGTGCCCCCCCGACATTAACCGATCGCCAAAAAGACGTCTTGCAATTAATTGCCGAAGGGTATTCCACGAACCAAATGGCCCCGCTGCTCTGTATCAGCGCCAGTACGGTGGAGAAGCATCGCCAGAGACTGATGAAGAAATTGAATATTCACGAAGTCGCAACCTTGACCCGCTACGCGGTTTCTCAGCGGCTGGTGGAGGCGGATTCCTACAACCACCCGACCGGCGCCACCACCGTGCTCGTTGGCGGGAGAAGCGCATCTTACCTGAATGCAGAAAGCCGGCTACAACTATGAAAACATTAAACGATGAAGGGATCGAAGTCTCGTCCTCCCCCTCAACAAATTATTGCGTCCGGCCCGTTCCGAAATCTGAACTGCGGAAGAAAGCTCGCGAGCGAGTATTCAAGCGGGTCGAGAAATCAACCAGCCTGGCCGTTCGGTATCCACGGTTGAAAACCCTGACCGTGAACCTCCTTTATTTCGACCGTGATATCGTGCCCTGGGGACATGGCCTCCTCTACCGGGCAAACCTTCAGACAGCAAAGTCTCTGCTGCACTTTCACTGTCCCAGCTCGTGCTGCAATGGTGGGGGCTTTGACTTGAGTAAACACCTGAATTCCGCCGTCGCCGAACACCGCAAGTCGATTGACTGCCAGGTGCCTTGCCGAGGCTCGCGCGATCAAGAATCCGGGAAAATGGTCCGCTGCGAAAGCGTTCTGCATTTCAAAATGAGCCTGACCTTTAAAACGAAGGCGGCTGCTACCCGCCGCATCATGGTTCCCACGCGGACCCGAGAACTGGCCGGAGCCGACTCCAATTATGAAGCATAATAAAAACCACGACAATGCCCAAGGCGCCGAGCCGCAGCAAGTACCTGTCCTCTTCGAATTCGCTCATCCGACGGCCACCACTGTTTGCATCGCGGGATCTTTTAATGACTGGAATCCGATCTCCAAACCCATGCATTCCTCGGGCGCCGGGAACTGGTGGAAAGAAACCAGCCTTGCGCCTGGCATTTATGAATATTGCCTCGTGGTGGACGGTGAATGGATGCCTGACCCGCACGCCAGAAAAACGCTGCCCAACCCGTTTGGCGGAAGGAACTCCATTCTGGAGGTGGCCCGCTCATCGGAAGCAGCGCATCGTGCGGACGCGACGAGCCTGCCGTTGAAAAGCAAAAACTAACCGCGCCCGACCGCCGCCCGTCTCGGATAAGAAATAGAACCAATTCACCGGAATAGATTTGTGCGTCTTGGACCCATTTTACTCATTCTCCTCGTTCTGTTATTGATCGGCATCCTCCCCGCATGGCCGCACAGCAAAAGTTGGGGCTTTGGTCCCAGCGGCGGTGTCGGTCTGGTTGTGGTGATTGTGTTGATGCTGGTGTTAACCGGCAGAATTTGAGCGCGTGAGCGAACCTCCGGTTCATTTCGTGGAGCGGCAATCAAAATTGCCGGCGCAACAGAAGAGCAGAGGCGCGAAATGAACAAACATGAATACCGGCCGGTGACCGAAACAAGTCGGCGCGATTGTAGAGAAACGCTACGCAAGTGCGAAGCATCGCGGGACTATTGGAAATTCGTCGCCCTGACGTTTATTATCATCTCGCTGTTGTGCATCCTGGAGCTTTACGGCTGCTTGCCGGATTCAAATTAAAGACCGCCGTCGTCATGGCTTTTCCGGCTTGCGACCAGCGGCATCCTCATCTTGCTCGAATCTCTCGCCCAGTTTGCCCTTGCTGTCCGTTACCAACTGCTTGCCGGAACTATCCACCTCCGGCACCTGGCAGGTCATCCAGTAATCATTGATCACCTTCAATTGATTGCGCAATTGCTCGTGGCTTTGTGGTTTTACGTGGTAGGAGCTGGCGCCCAGCATATAGGATTTCTTGATATCGTCGAGGTCGGCGGAGGCTGATAAAACAATCGTCGGAATCACTTTCCACTGTGGATTGCTCTTCAGAAACTCAAGCACTGCGAAACCGTCGCCATCAGGCATTTTCAGGTCCGTCATGATAAAAGTGGGATAGGCATACTTTTGGCGGTCGGCAAATTTCCCATCTCCCATCATATAGGCAATGGCTTGGGCTCCGCTGGCCACGAGTTGGATCGGGTCGGTCACCCCGATCTCCCTGAACGCGTCCTGGATCAGGAACTGGTCGTTGGCATCATCTTCCACGACCATAATGGTGGCATGGTACTTTTTCATACGTTCAACAAGATCGGGCTTAAGATGCTCCCCGGTGCCGTAGCCGAAGCCCCTGTTTGGAGGCGAAGGCCCCTCGTTCCGGCGCAGAAATTGTATTCCGGGTTCGGGAAAGCATAAATAATTTCAATATCGCTCAAATGTTGCTTAACGGCGAACCTGATTGCATCGCCCCCGCTCTTGAATTCGCAGGCTTGCCCAACATCTTCTATCCAATCGCCAGAATTCATGTAGAGCCCGGTATTAACATCCCGTAATAAAATTTTCATAATTCGTCTCTTTTTCGCTGACTTCAATACTCCTACGGCTAATGGCCGTTCTCCATTGGGGAAAGACCGGGCGGTAAATCCATGAAAATGGGAATCCGAGAAAACGGAAAAGGGAGCGGTGTAGCAATTCAAGTAAGGGGCCATGACATCGGAAGTGCGCAAGTGAATTGTCGGGGAATGGCTGAGCCCCGAGGCACGGAAGCGTAGGTGGCGCGAAATTTTTGATCTCGAACCGAAAACGGCCTCGCAAAACGACACGGGTTTTTCGGGACTTCGATTCTGTCGATCTTGATGAATCCAACCAAATCAAGCCAGTCTCCGCCAGGAACCATGAACACATTTCGATTAAAAGCGAGGGCGAGGGGGAAATACCCCACGGTTAACCCCCGCGATGCCGCGCGTCCGGCTTCCATTGTATCCTAATCGTGTCGAAAACCGGACAAACGAAGAGGGATTCTCCACGGTGATTTGGGCGAGAACCATCACCTCTGCCACAAGGTTCCGGCGGCTGAACCGATACTTTGATCTGAACCGGGGTTACGACCAATCGAGAATGAAAAATGACAACAGAACTATCGAATGATAAAAACGGAAGGCACATCACGATTCCGTTCGTGTTCCCGGCTCCGGCAGCCCGGCGAGTATCGCTGGCTGGCGATTTCAACAATTGGGATCCTGAAGACATGCCCATGTATAAAGGTTCCGACGGCGTGTGGTATTTGAGCGTGTCGCTGGCACCGGGCCGTTACGAATATCGCTTCATTGCTGACGGAGCGTGGCAGGACGATCCCGCCGCTTACAATAAAGGGCTGCCAGCACCCTGGGTGGTGAGAGTTGTATGAGAATTGTAAGCGCTGAAATCGTCGGCAACCGCAAGGCGCTCGACCCGGCAAACAAGGAATAAAAAACTATGAATGCTCTAAAACACCGAGACCAATTAAACAACATGGAAACTTTCCAGCACAACTTGGACAGTTTATTGCGACATTCCTCAACGCTCCATCGCGGGACGCGACAGGAACCTGTAGTTGCCCCCGAATGGTCCCCGTTGGTGGATATCAGCGAAGATGAGAAGGAATACCTGATCAAAGCCGAGTTGCCGGAAGTGCGGAAAGAGGATGTCAAGGTGACCGCAGAGGCGGGGACGCTGACGATCATGGGTGAGCGAAGATTTGAAAACGGCGAGCAAGGCAAAAAATATCACCGCGTTGAGCGCACGTATGGAACCTTCGGGCGCGCCTTCTCGCTACCGCCGGACGCCAGTCCTGCGAAGGTCAGCGCCGAACTTAAAGATGGCGTGCTCACAGTCCATCTGGTGAAAGATGAAAAAGCCAAACCGCAACAGGTCGAAATCAAGGTTCGCTGAACGGCGATAACCTGAACACCACTCAAGCCTATGCGACTTTATCTGATTAATCCCTCGAATCCTCTAGTGAGCAGCGTCAGTGCCCGCGAGAGCC
>Ga0105240_10011276_pt1 | contig 12460 bp, 7 predicted proteins | sample KBSC54metaG_FD_80426 | JGI IMG/M metagenome (GOLD analysis project Ga0105240, IMG submission 80426) | Corn rhizosphere microbial communities from Kellogg Biological Station, Michigan, USA - KBS C5-4 metaG | ecosystem: Host-associated > Plants > Roots > Rhizosphere > Soil | place: Michigan, USA... | reverse complement strand
CGCTCCCTGGGCTCCTTTAAGTAGCGTTCTTGCTCCCCAGCTTGACGCAGTCTTCGGCCCGTAAAAGAAATAGGTACTCAAATGAAGATAAAAATCTCCAATCTTGCCTATCGTAAGTGATGGTGGGCCATTCCCACTCAAAATCGTTGCTCCTGCCGCACCTGTGACGCCCGTTGCGCCAGTGGCCCCTGTTGCTCCGGTAGAACCCGTTGCGCCGGTGGCCCCGGTTGCACCCGTAGCTCCCTGCGGCCCAACTAATGACGTAGCTGAACCCCATCCACGCGAGGTTTTAGGGCCGTATAACCCACCCGTAGCTTTATTAAAATAATAATCGCCATTTTGGCCGAGTGTTGGATCAGGCGCGCCATTGCCGCTGTAAATTATACTTCCGTCGGCGCCTGCAGGGCCAACAGGGCCTTGCGGGCCTTGAGCGCCGCGCAATAAAACCGGGGTGCCCCAGCTTGTATTTTTTGGCCCATATAATAAAAGATTCGTTTTATCCAGGTAGTAATCACCAACCGCCCCTTGTGTATTTGATGGCGCTCCATTTCCGCTCAATATTTTACTGCCCGAAGCGCCGGTGGCTCCCGTAGCACCTGTCGCTCCCGTAGCTCCTGTCGCACCGGTAGCTCCTGTATTTCCTGTAGCGCCGGTATTTCCTGTCGCACCCTGTGCCCCCTTGAGGCTTATTGGCGGATCCCAACCGTTTGCAGTTTTAGGGCCATACAGGTCGCCGGTGGAACGGTTCAGATAGTAATCGCCAGTAACACCTGTAGTTCCAGACGGAATTGTGTTACCACTATAAATAATTGAGCCGTCTTTCCCGGCAGGTCCGGCGGGGCCAGCAGTACCCGCCGGACCTTGCGGACCAGCGGGACCATCGGGCCCTTGTAACCCCTCCTTACTACATGACACGACCGTGAATGCTACTATAATTAACAGGAAAATGCTTTTGTAAATGTTTTTCATAACGCGATAGATTATTTGCAGGTGACAGCTTACATAGGCTATAAACCGTAATAAAAGTAAGATGCACCATCACAGCGAAAAACAAAACATAGACGAACGGCGGTTAATAATAGACGAAGGGCCTCGGGCAGAATAATAAGTAGCCCTGCGGATTATATTGTTCGTTGTCCATAAGTCTTGTCCGGGCGGACAGTACACTGAATTCCAATGGTAACACCAACCGGTTTCGCGCCACGAACAAACTATTTAATCGATGGGGAAGGAACGCACTAGTGCAGGATAGCTGATTAATGATAATATGAGATAATGATCGCTTAACATTAATACAATACGTAACCATTCATTTTGCAAAATAGAATTTGTTAAAATTCCCGCTAACAGGCTATCGATGGCCGCCAGAAAAGAATTAAATGAAAGTTACCGCCATTTTACCATTGACCATTATAGTGTCGTTCTTGTTTAACACGGATATTCAAATGGGTATCGTAAAGGAGTCCACGATCGATTCCCTGGGCGCATGCCAGGGCGTATCCATACAGCACGGAAAAGCTTTTTTGTATGGTGATCGTGAGGTCGGAATGATCAGGCAGTTCTCATTTAATAAAGATACGCTCGTTTATGACCGTAAGGAGTGTAAACTTACCATAGCGGGAAAAAATATAATCAACCACCCCACAGGAATTGCTTATCATGACGGTCTGCCTGTATTTATGGGCAATTCTGTAAAGCCGCCTAAAGGCGAGACAGCGTGGAAGGCGCTGATCTACTGTATCAACTGGAAAGGCTTGTGGAAAACTGGAACCCTGGACGGTAACCTGCTCAAAGCCATTGAAGATGACGCCTGTATACAGGGAACAAGGCCTGAATATGTTAAATACCATAATAAGTGGTACGTGGCAACGGCCGACTATGGCAATCATGGGAACGAGGTAAGGTTGTATGACCCGGAACTGTTAAGCCATTGTTCAAAAACGAGCGAACCCGGTGTATTATATAAGAAGTTTACGTGTACGCCCTGGGTGCAAAACCTGTACTGGCTTGACGACAAAGGCATCATTGTATTGATACAAAATCAGATTGAGGGCCGTAAGTGGCGTTTTACCTATATTGATCTTGAAAAGTCTATTCAAACGGGACAACAACAGGTTATTAAAGAAATCAATATAGATACGAGGGCGGATGAACTGGAGGGCTTTGCATTTACCGATAAACGCAATAAGGGTATTGCTGCCACGTCATCCCGCAAAAACAATGTCAATTATGTCAATATCGGTTGGTGAATTTATCATCCGCAAAAGTATTCTTTTGTTAATACTGGCTTAATAACCGATAAGCATTAGCCTGATAGATTTGCGGCACTAATCATCCGGGCAATATGGTATATCAAAATTTATCAGAACAATTGCTGTTGAGGAAATGCAGTGATGGTGATTCGGCGGCCTTTCATGAAATTTATACCAGGTATAAAACATTCGTTTTCGCCATAGTTGCAGCAAGACTTGAGGATACTGACGACGCGAAGGATATAACACAGGACATCTTCATAAATTTATGGGCCGCACGGGAGCGCCTTGCTAATTTAAGGGATTTTAAACCCTGGTTATATGTTTTAAGCCGTAACCATGTGATCTCTGCCTATCGAAAACAAAGTATTCGCATAAAAGGCGAAGGATACCTGCTACAACATCTTTCGGAATTGGAACATTCGGCCGAGGACCACAGGCTCGCACATGAACTTAACTCCACCATTATAAACGTCGTCGACCAATTGCCCGAAACTATGCGTAATTGCTACAACTTGAGCAGGAACGAGGGAAGACGCAACGCCGAAATTGCCGACATATTGAATATTTCTGAAAAAACGGTTCGCAATAACGTATCTGAAGCATTAAAGCGTTTAAAATCAAACCTCCGCAGCACCCATCCCGAATTGTTGGTGCTGTCATTGCTTTGCTTTAATTGGTTGTTTCTTCAATTTTAAATCGCCTGCACTAAAAGTAACTTATTGTTAACATTCCCTTAAAGGACATTCTGCCCTGCTGCACGTGCTATACTAAAATACCATTAGTGGACAGCAGAATTAAGGAGTTATTTGAACGGTATCAATCGGGCAACGCGAGCATTGAAGAACAGCGGCTGGTTGAAGATTGGTTCGCGGCTTTCAATAGTCAGCAACAAAAAGATTTTAGCGAAGAACAGCACGCCGAACTGTTCGCGCAGATGGACCGGAAAATTGGCAACATGATAGAGCGCCACCCTGCCAGGAATAGCATATCCATACGCTGGTTGCAGATTGCTGCAGTCCTTCTTATCGGGGCAGGCCTTGTGTTTTACAAAACATTCAGAACCGTTCCCAAAGTTCCGGCTGGCTACGCATTGATTTCGGTGCCAAAAGGTGTTAAAAAGCAACTTTCGTTGCCTGACGGTTCTACGGTGTATCTCAATTCCGGTTCCACCCTACGTATTTCGCCTGGTTTTGGTGCCACTAACAGGCTGGTATCACTAACCGGCGAAGGATTTTTTATCGTAAAACATAATTCAGCCAATCCTTTTACAATTCAATCGGGCAGGCTTATCATAACCGATATAGGTACCTCCTTTAACGTCAAGGCTTATACTGAAGAAAACCAGGTTAGGGTGGCTGTTGAAAGCGGTGAGGTCAATGTAAAAGAAGCCAAAGCCGGTAAAGAAGCACCCATATTCCCAAAATCAATTATTCGTAACCAGCAATTTATTTATAGCAAGGACAGCCGGCGGGCTATTTTAAATGATACACAAGCCAGTGAAGTGTCTTCCTGGAGGAAAAATCAGCTCCGTTTTGACAACGCGTCGTTCGGCGAAATCGCTACCACCCTTGAAAGATGGTATGGGGTAACTGTTAACCTGCATGGCGGAACAGACAACCGCCGGTATACTGTGAGTTTTAATAACGAGCCGGTTTCAAATGTGTTAAAAGTGCTTGGAAAGCTGTCAGGCATGAGTTACCAGATAATCAGCAAATCCATACAAATTAATTTAAAGCCCAATAAAAGCATGAAGTAAAACAACCATCACCAAACGCAGGGAATGTTTCAGCATCCCCTGCATGGCTGCGCAAAATTCAGCGCCATCAATTTAAACGATCACGCAATCATTAAAATTAAAATCAAAAATGCAAAATTTTTATCGAATCAGGCATTCAAGTTCGCTATTAAAAGGGCTAACCTCAGGAATATTGCCCTTAATTTTAACCACCCTGTTAATATTCACTTTTGTGATCCCGGCCTCTGCAACCGACGGTCAAACCATTAATAATACCCGGGTCTCCATCATGGCCGAGGACATGTCAATAAAGGCAATTTTTAATATCATCGAAAGCAAGACAACATTTATTATCGGGTATGACAATACGGTGGATGTTACCAAACGCACGTCCCTGCACGTTATTAACAAAACTGTAAGTCAGGTTTTGCAGCAGGTACTAAAAGACTACCGGGGAACAATTAGCCAGGTAGACGAATACCATGTGCTGATAAGGGTTGAAAAAGCAGCCGCAGCGCCGAAGATGCCCGTAACGGTTCAGCCGATCCAGGTGAGGATTACGGGCACCGTTGTTGACGAGAAGGACCTGCCGCTTCCAGGGGTAAGTGTTTATGAAAAAACATCGCACAAAGGGACTGCTACAGATGCAAACGGAAAATACACCGTGACCGCCGAGCCGGGTGCAACGCTGGTATTCTCATTTGTTGGGTATGCCAGCCAGGAGGTTGTTGTGAGTAACCAAACTGAGATTAATATCAAGTTGAAGCCTGCCGCTAATATTCTTAACGAGGTGGTGGCAATTGGTTATCAAACTGTACGTAAAAGCGATTTTACCGGGGCAGTTGCCAGCGTGAAAGCCAATGAACTGAACCTGTCGGCGCCAACTGTAGGGCAAGCGCTTGTTGGTAAAGTGGCAGGAGTACAGATATCCCAAATAACCGGAGCGCCTTATCAAAGTACCAAAATCAGCGTACGCGGAGTAGGATCAATCAATGCCAGTTCCGACCCGCTTTATGTAATTGACGGGTATGCCGCAGGCAATGATTTGTTTATCAACCCTGATGACATTGAATCGATCGATATATTAAAAGATGCGGCATCAGCGGCCATTTACGGCTCAAGGGCGGCAGGTGGCGTGGTACTGATTACCACAAAGCATGGCGCCAAACAAAATTCAAAGGGAAAGTTTGAATATGACTACCAGGCGGGTATTAACCAACTGGCAAAAAAGGTTGATCTTTTAAATGCAGATCAATTTGCCCAACTGGTAATTGACGGGCGCAATGATTCGTACCACGACCTTTGGGTAACTACCGGCCATACCTGGAACGATGCAATGTATTCCGATCCCAATGCCACCCGTATTGCAAACGTAGGCAATGCGGCCTCGGTCAGCATCCCCGCCACACTGTATAATTTTGCGTCGCAGACGCTCATTCATCAAACCATTAATACAGACTGGCAAAATGAATTATACCGTAACGCACTGGTGCAAAGCCATAACCTGTCGTTCACAGGTAATTCAAATGGTACGGCCTACTATTTGAGCGCCGGGTACCAGGACCAGCCGGGCATTATGCTGGGTACCGGTCAGCAAAAAATTAACCTGCGGGCTAATGTCGACGGTACTATTGGCACAAAGCTTAAAGTTGGGGCAAATATATCATTCACTCAAAACACCAATCAGGAAACCCAGGATGGTCGCTGGGACCACAGCCCGGCTTTTGGTGCACTGATTTATATGCCGTTTTTCCCGGCATATAATGCTGATGGGAGCATAGCTACAAACTTAGCTGCAGCCCAATCCACGGCATATGGTTATCAATCAATTGAAAATCCCATTGCCACCGCCACACTAATAAAAATAAACCGCGTGGGCGACAGGGCTACTTATAATGCGCATGCCAACTATACTATTACCGCCGGCCTTACATTTAATGCCAGCTTAGGCATGCAAACCTACGCCGAAAATTATAACTACTATCTGCCTACCAGCATCAGTAATGGCGCCAATCCACCTTATTCATCCCAATCGGTAGCCGCAGCAAAAGCCATCAGGCAAACAATTGATTACAGGGATCAGCTTGGTGAGTTCACGCTGAATTATACAAAACAATTGGGGAAGAACCATTTTGACGGTGTGGTGGGTTATACTGCACAAAAAACGGTTAATAACGTGCTCACCGTGCAGGGAACCGGCTTTCAGAATGATAATGTTCCGAATATCACCGGCGCAGCCCCAAGCCAGATCACACTGATAACCAGCAGCCCGCCCGAAGGTGTGCAGGCAACCGGCGATCAAACCTATACCCTACTGTCATACCTGGCAAGGGTAAACTATAACTACGACAGCAAATATTTCCTTTCGGCTTCGTTCCGTACCGACGGTTCGTCCCGCTTTGGCGCAACAAACCGTTACGCTTCTTTTCCTTCCGTGTCGGCAGGCTGGAATCTTTCCGATGAAAAGTTTTACCACAACTGGCTTGGCGACCAATCAACTGTTAAGCTGCGTGCCAGCTGGGGCTTAAGCGGTAATAACAATATCGGCAACTACAATACCCAGCGCGTTTATGGCTCGCCGCAAAACGTTGTATTCGGTACCGGCTCACTATCGTCAGCACTAACCGCAGGCAATATCAGGGATGCAGACCTGGGCTGGGAATCCACCTCTCAGTTTAATTTTGGCGCCGACCTGGGCCTGTTAAAGGGGCGGTTATTTATTATCGCCAATTATTACCTTAGCAAGTCGTACAATTTATTATTTAATGAGCCGATATCAGCCGTTTCAGGCAGCTCAACCATCCTCACAAATTTAGGGTCGGGGTCGAAAGTTAGCAACAAAGGGTTTGACATCCAGGTCGATGGTAAAGCAATTGCTACTAAAGACTTCAACTTGAATATCAGCGGCAATATCTCCATCAACCGCAATAAGGTGTTAGGCCTCAGCGGTAATAATACACTGATCACCAACGGCGCCGAACGTTCGTATTTAACCAGCATTACCGAAACAGGCCAGCCGATAGGTATGTTTTATGGCTATCAGGTAGCAGGCATGGTAACTGCAGCCGACCTGGCCAACATTGCTACCGACCGGGCCAATTATAATTCAACCACCCATTCATATCCTGCCGGGTATAAAATTGTTGGCCCGCCTATTTCTACTTTTTCAACTACCCCTTTACAGGCAGGCGATCTTTATTTTAAGGATGTTAACGGCGATGGCGTAATTAACAGCAAGGACGCTGGTATCATCGGTAACCCTTATCCAAAGTTTACCTACGGCTTTGCGATAAGTGCAAGCTATAAGAACCTCTATTTCAGTTCCGCTTTTGCAGGCTCGTACGGCAACCAGGTGCTTGACGGGCAGGACTATTACCTGTATAACATGGAGGGCTCTGGCAACCAGTATGCAGATGTTGCGGGCCGCTACCGTAACGCAGCTAATCCCGGCAACGGCTCGGTTTACCGTGCCTCACGTGGCAGCACACAAAGCAACAGCACAAGGCTATCCACCTTTTATTTACAGGACGGCTCATTCTTACGAAACACTAACATGACCTTAGGTTATAATATTAAATCGGCATTTATAGCACGCAACTTAGGTTTAACCGGGCTTAAAGTTTACGGTTCGGTTAATAATGCCTTCACCCTTACAAAGTACAAAGGCTATAATCCTGAAGTTAATTATGACTATACCTACGGTGGTTCGCAAGGTGCCAACCTTGCCCCGGGTATTGATTATGGAGTATATCCTTTGGTACGGTCGTATAATATGGGTGTTAAAGCAACTTTTTAATTAAAAAAACAATTCTGAAAGCAAATGAAGCATATAAAATTTAAGTTATTGTGCCTGGCAGCGTTATTTGCCCTGGGCTCATGCAAAAAGGATTTTTTACAGCAAAACGATCCTGACGCCAACGCAATTGGCAATTCTTTTAAAACTGAAAACGATGTTTTACTGGCGGTTAACGGCTGTTACGCGTTATTAAGAAGCGGTAACACGATAGGTGAAAGCAGCGATTTATGGACCGATCAGCGTTCTGATGATACCGGAACAAATGATAATCAATCAAACGCAGGTGAGCCTTTTGGATTCAATAATTTCTCGCTGATACCCACTAACAGTTATTTGTATACACACTGGTTAGCCATGTATACCGTAGTTTCAAATTGCAACATCGTACTATCGAATATTGATAAGGTGACATTTGCAAACCCTGCGACTAAACAGAAATACAAGGCTGAGGCCGAATTTATACGGGCGCTGATTTATTTTCACCTGGTGCGCGAATGGGGAGATGTTCCGCTGGTAACCAAACAACTTACCACAACTGAAGATATTGCCGCCAATACCGCCCGTACTAAACAGGCAACCGTGTACGCCCAGATAGTGACCGATCTAAAAGATGCCGCCAATAGCCCGTTGCCCGCCACCCAGTCTGCGGGGACAATAGGCCGTATATCGCTGGCTGCGGTAAACACTTTGCTTGGGCAGGTTTACCTAACCATGGCAACTACACTAGACGCTTCAACTAGAACTGATAACCTGAACAACGCCTTAATCTATCTTACCAACGCTTACAACGCCAAAACCTTTGGAAATCTGAATGATATACCTTACAGCGATGTGTTTGACGTCACTAAAAAGTCTACTTGCCCTGAACTTATCTGGCAGATAGTAAATATCCAGGGCGATCCTGTATACAGCTCGAGCATAGCCGCCAACAGCCAGGCTATAGGCGAAACAACCAATTCACAAAAACTATCAACTGGTGTTGGGGATAATGTAACGCACGACCTGGTAAATGAATATGAAAATGGTGATCCCCGCATGGCATTCTCAATAAAATATGCTGCCGCGCGAACCGTAAAGGATTGGTATGTAACCAAATTCAGGGATGTAAGTTCGGGTGCCGGTAAGAATGGCTATGGTGGAAATGACTGGATACTGATGCGCTATGCAGATGTTATACTGATGCTTGCCGAAACCAATATGTACCTTGGGAACAATGCAGCCGCCATTCAATACCTGGATATGGTCCGTGCAAGGGCAGGTGTGCCAACTTACGAAGTTTCATCGGTCGACCCGGTTTACAGCGCCAATTATCCAACACTGAAGCTGGCTATATTGCATGAACGCCGTGTTGAGCTGGCCTTTGAGCATCACCGCTGGTTTGATTTATTACGGACTTTCACAACTGACGAACTGGTGACTTATTTCCGGAACAAAAGCCAGGCAAACTTTGGCTCAGCGCTGTTGTCAAACTTTACGACCAAAGACAGGTATTATCCTATACCATTCAATGAAACCAAGTTAGACCCGGTAAAAATGTACCAGAACCCGGGTTATTAAAGCTCTTTTTTATGGCATTTTGGAGGGAGCTAATTTCAGCTTCCTCCTCATCAATCAACAATAGTTATTATGAATAAAATAAAAAATTATTGCAGATTATTCCTGGCGATGCTGCTGTTTTTTTGTGCCGCCCATAGTATGGCGCAAACAGGCTTCGATAAAAATTATCATTTTCTGCATTCGGATAACCTTGTAGCCGATAAGAATTTTTATCTGCTCACTGTTTTAGACCATACACCGGCCGTTAAATCAGTTATTGAAGGCGACGCTTATTTTAAGCAATTATTTGCTGAACGATTAGCTTTACTAAAAAATCATGCAACGGATACCTGTACGCACCCGTTATCCTTAGTTGGCGGTTTTAAATATAGCAAGGAAGATTCTGTGCAACTAGCCGAAAATATCAACTCGTTATATAAAAGCCACCAGGCGGTGTTTGATCAAATGATTAATACTCATTTGCGTCCTTCAGGATACTACCAGCGCTTTGCCAGCCTAAGCAATGCCGAACTGCTGTTAAAAGCTTGGGGACAATACGTATATGGAATAAACTATATTATCGACCAGTTTGGCCTGGGAAAAAAGATGCGGTACCCGCGCATAGATACAGCCAGCTATGTAGTTTCCGGCCGTTATTACCGTACAGTGATGAAAGATATTTTTTCCTTGCTCGATGAGCAAACTGGCGGCATGACGCAGTTTTATCAGCCATCGCTGGCGGTTGCCATGCACTTAATGGACGCTAACGACCGTGATGAGCCAGCCCGGTTTGAGCCGATGGAGCAAAACGATAATAAGGCGGCTGTTGCTAAAATTAAAACAACGCAGTGGAATAAGTACGCATACGCCGCTATTGTGATCCCTGGTAACGGACCGGAGCTGTATACCACCCCCATAAGCCCGGATAACAAAATCCATTGCGATGCCGCCGCCGCGCGTTATCTTAAGGGAATGGCCCCTTTTATTATTACCAGCGGTGGATACTGCTACCCGTTCCGCGGCCCGTATTGCGAAGCCATCGAGATGAAGAAATACCTGATGAAAAAATTTGGTATCCCGGCCGAAGCGATTATTATCGATCCGCATGCCCGCCATACCACAACCAATTTCAGGAATGCATATCGCTTAATTATCCGTTATGGCATCCCAACCGATAAGCCGTCCATGTTTATTACCAGTAAAAGCCAGCACGACAGTGTAATGAAGGATACTTTTGATCAAAGGAATATGCGCGAGTTGGGATATTTACCGTACAGAGATAAAAAAAGCATTTCCAACCACGATATTGTTTTTTACCCGGTTTATGAAAGCCTGCATATGGACCCTTTAGATCCGTTGGATCCATAGTTATACACAAAGGAATAGCAAAAGCTCCTTTTTCCGGCAGAAAGGAGCTTTCGCTTTTTGGAAAAGCCACACCATAATAGCCGATGAAAAGAAAACCGGGCGCGGTTTAACCGTTTTGCCGAAGTTCGTTTTGAATGGCACACGGAAGCCACCCGGACAACCTTTACACTGGCGGTAAAAACCCGGCGGGGTCATGGAATGTTACCACCTGACCTGGGACTACGACTTCCTGCTAAGGGTAGCCATAAATGACATGAATGAATACAGAGGTTTTTCCAGCTAATTTGGTATATTTTAGGGATTAAAATTAATTGGTTGCATATAAGGGATTATCTAACAAAATCACGCAATAGCAGTCATCGTCCAGCATTTAAATGTTTGGAGTACCGTTCCTGAAAGAAATGTCCCTGACAGCTCAATTTCTAATGCATTTAATTACAGCGACATCGCCTTTCCCTCAAGACCCAGCTCCTTCCCCATCCTGCCCTTCGGCACCGCCTTGCGCGGTTTTGTCCTTGCCTTTTTCGTCTTAGGCTTCACCGGCTCCTACACCTCAAGCTTTTTCAGCTCCGAAATGATCAACCGCTCCACCTCCCGTTTAACCCTGGCTTACACCCGCCGATTATTTCTGAGGCCTTGTTCTATAAGGTGCAGGAAGTTCTGGAGGGCCGCAAAAAACAGCATAAGTACGGCTTCCCGATTGCGACACCGATGGATTTGCCTCTGCATAATTTCCTGAAATGCCCGAATTGCACACGGATGCCTATGGGCAGTGCTTCAAAAGGCCATACGAACTACCGAGTTTATTACCATTGCCACTCCTCGTGTCAAACACGTTTCCGGGCTGAAGAGGTAAATAATGCTTTTGTAGATGAACTGATGACCTTTATTCCGCGAAAGGGCTGTCCCGAATTGTTCATGGAAACGGTGGCCGACACCTATCACAATCAGTCTAACGTGCTCCGCGAAGAACAGTCCGAATTGATCGCCCAGATCAATCAATGCAATCATCGCGTCGATAACGCCAGGGAGCTTTTGCTAAATAATGACCTCGAAGCGGCGGAGTTCCGGCAAATCAAAGAAGAATTTACCGAAAAGGTGACCAGGCTCGAATTTCAATTAGCTGATTTAAAGGAGACTAAGATTGAGGTCGTGGATATTCGTACCATTACCCGGCAGGCTGTGGATGCATTATCGAACCTCGATCAGTTATACGAAAGCGCTGGAATTGAGAGTAAAAGGTATTTAGTAGGGATGTTGTTTCCCCAAAAATTGGAGTACTCCGGAGGGGGGTATCGAACCACCGACATGAAAAAAGCGGCGGAGTTAATTTATCTGAAAAATAAAGAGTTACAGGCAAAAAAATGGGGCAAAAGTCTAATTTTAAGACTTCTGCCCCACGCGGGGTGGAAGGACTTCCAAATTTCATCGCGTTTTATTGCTGATTTAAAAAGGCTGGCCGATTTGCCAAGAAAAATGAAAGAAGTTGAGGGTTGGTTAAAAGGCGGGTAAATTAATATTTTCGTTAAATTTTGTACCATTACGGCAACTGCGATTTTATCTATAGTAGAGTGTTAGCGAGGCTCTACTATAGATATTTTAAAAGTCTTTAGTAGAGTACTTAGGGATTCCTTGTATGAGAATTGATTTCTTTCTTTGTACCAAAAGGAGAACAGGTCAATTAAACCCACCCGCTCACAAATCTGTAGTATATCCGCAAGATTGCCAGGATACGGTATTTGTTAAGCAGTAACCCTTTTTGTTTTTTTT
>Ga0105240_10011273_pt1 | contig 12463 bp, 11 predicted proteins | sample KBSC54metaG_FD_80426 | JGI IMG/M metagenome (GOLD analysis project Ga0105240, IMG submission 80426) | Corn rhizosphere microbial communities from Kellogg Biological Station, Michigan, USA - KBS C5-4 metaG | ecosystem: Host-associated > Plants > Roots > Rhizosphere > Soil | place: Michigan, USA... | reverse complement strand
GACGGCCACCGGCCGGAAATTCGCAAAATCCCAGCCTCTGCCGGGCGCAGCGTCGAGCAGCGCGCGGGTATAGGCCTGTCGCGGATGGGTCAGCACTTCTGCCGCGGGGCCTTGCTCGACGATGCGGCCATGCTGCATCACGGCAACGTCGTCGCAGATTTGCGCAGCGACGCGCAAGTCATGCGTAATGAAGAGCAGCGCAATGCCGAGCCGCTTCTGGATTTCGTCCAGCAGTTCCAGCACCTGCGCCTGCACCGAGACATCAAGCGCGGAGACCGCTTCATCCGCCACCAGTACGTCCGGATCGAGCGCGAGCGCACGCGCAATCGCGATGCGCTGGCGCTGGCCGCCGGAGAATTGATGCGGATAGCGCGAGATCGCGTCCGGCGGCAGGTCGACGAGTTCCAGCAGCTCGCGCGCCCTCGCTAACGCCTCCTTGCGTGGCGTGCCGTAATTGACGGGGCCCTCCGCGATGCTTTCGCCGATGTTGATGCGCGGATTGAGCGAGCGATAGGGATCCTGGAAAACGATCTGGATGCGCTTTCGGTGCGGCTGCAGCAGCCGGCGCGACAGCACGGAGATTTCGCGTCCCGAGAGGCGGACGCTGCCCGTGGTTGGATCGATCAGCCGCACGATGCAGCGTGCCACGGTGGATTTGCCCGAGCCGCTCTCGCCGACGATGCCAAGCGTACGGCCCTTGCGCAAGGTCAGCGTGACATTGTCTGCGGCAGCGACCTCGCGCGCTTTGCCGAACAGCGAGCGCTCGCGATAGACCTTGCCGAGCGCGTTCGCTTCCAGCACGATCGGCTCGGAGCTCGCCGCGCGCGGTGCGCGCGGCAACAGGCTGGGAACGGAAGCGAGCAGGTTGCGGGTATATTCCATGGTCGGCGAGCGAAGGATGGTGTCGAGCGCGCCGGTTTCAACCAGCCTGCCGCTCCGCATCACCGCGACGCGGTCCGCAATCTCGGCGACGACGCCCATGTCGTGGGTGATGAACAGCACTGCGGTGCCATGATCGCGTTGCAGGTCGCGGATCAGGGTCAGGATCTGCTTCTGCGTGGTGACATCGAGCGCCGTGGTCGGCTCGTCCGCGATCAGCAGCTTTGGTTCCAGCACCAGCGCCATCGCGATCATGATGCGCTGGCGCTGGCCGCCGGAGAGGCGATGCGGATAGGAGGCGAAGATACGCTCGACCTGGGGCAGCCGCACCTGCTCCATCATGTCGAGGATGTGCTTCTTTCTGGCGCGCCCATCGAGGGACGTGTGTGCGCGTAGCACCTCGTCGATCTGGCGGCCGACCGGGACCACGGGGTTGAGCGCGGTCATCGGCTCCTGGAAGATCATCGCCATGCGCGTGGCGCGCAGTTGCCGCAGGCGGCGGTCGCTGGCGGTGAGCAATTCCTCGCCAACCAGTTTCACGCTGCCGCCGGTTGGCGTCAGCGCGCCTTTTTGCAGCAGGCCCATCACGGTCAGCGAGGTCACCGATTTGCCCGAGCCGCTTTCGCCGACCAGGCACAGCGTTTGACGCTCGGCGACCTGCAGCGACACGCCATCGAGAACGCGGGCGCCCTTCGCGGTTTTGCCGAGACTGACGACGAGATCGTTGATGTCGAGGACGGGGCTAGTCATGTTCTGTCCGCGTCGTCATTGCGAGCGAAGCGAAGCAATCCATTCCTGCGCTTGCGGCGCTATGGATTGCTTCGTCGCGGAGCCTGTCATCGGGCCGCGCTTTGCGCGGACCCGTTGGCTCCTCGCAATGACAGGGTGAGATGGTCACTTGCTTCCCTCCCGCTGCTTCATGCGGGGATCGAGCGCGTCGCGGGCGGCGTCGCCGATCAGGTTGACGCTGAGGATGGTGATGGACAGCAGCAGGCCTGGCCAGAAGATCAGCGAAGGCCTGATCTGAAAATACTGGCGGCCTTCGGCGATGATGTTGCCCCAGGTCGGCGTCTCCGTGGAGATGCCCGCACCGAGGAAGGACAGGATCGCCTCGGTCAGGATGGCCGCGGCGCAGAAATTGGTGCCTTGCACGATCAGCGGCGCGACCGTGTTCGGCAAGAGATGCCGCCACATGATCTTCGGCAGGCTGGAGCCTAGGGAGATCCCGGCTTCGACATAGGGCTCTTCTCGCGCCGACAGCACGACCGAGCGGACCAGACGGGCGACGCGCGGGATTTCGGGAATGGTGATGGCGATCATCACGGTGAAGATGCTGGCGCCCGACAACGACACCACGGCGATCGCGAGCAGGATCGAAGGTATCGCCATCACGCCATCCATGATGCGCATCAAGATCGCGTCGACCCAGCGGAAGAAGCCGGAGAACAGGCCGATCACGAGCCCGCCTGCGATCGAGATGATGGTGGCGCCAAAGCCGATCAACAGGGAGATGCGTCCGCCATAGATGACGCGGGACAAGAGGTCACGGCCAAAGGCGTCGGTGCCGAGCAGGAACTGCTCGGTCGGCGGCTTCAGTCGCTGCGCCGGCAGAAGTTGCATCGGATCGTGCGGCGCGAGCCAGGGCGCTGCGATCGACATCGCGGTGATAAGGAGCAGCAGGATGGTCGCGGCCGCGATGATCGGAGTCGAGGTCAAAAAGCCGAATCGTGGCCGTAGCGACGAGGCGAGGCGAACTGATGGTTCCGGGAGGGTCTCGATCGCCATCAGTAGCGGCCTCAATAACGGATTCTGGGGTCAAGGAGGGTATAGGCGACATCGATCAAGAGGTTGATGGTGACATAGATCAGCGAGGTCAGAAGGATCATCGCCTGGATCACCGGATAGTCGCGCGCCAGTACCGCATCGACGGTGAGGCGTCCGATGCCTGGGATGTTGAACACGCTCTCGGTCACGACGACGCCTGAGATCAGGAGCGCAAAGCCGGTGCCGATCACGGTGATGACGGGCACGGCGGCGTTGCGCAGCGCGTGGCGGAACAATACGGGGATCTCGCCGATGCCCTTCGCGCGCGCGGTACGAACATAGTCCTCGCCAAGCACGTCCAGCATCGAGGCGCGCGTCATACGGGCGATCAAAGCGACGTAGATGAACGACAGGCTGAGAGTCGGCAAGATGGCGCGCTCGAAGAACGGTCCAATTCCGGAAAAGATGCTCTTGAAGCCTTGCACCGGCAACCAGCGCAGGTCGATCGCAAATACCTGGATCAGCACATAGCCGATCACGAACACCGGCACGGAAAAGCCGAGTACGGACAGCCCCATCACAAAGCGGTCGATCCAGGTCCCTTGCTTCCAGGCCGCGATGACCCCGAGCGGGACGGCGATCACGACCGAGAGAATGATGGTCGAAAGCGCGATCGAGATCGAAGGCTCGACGCGTTGACCGATCATCTTCAGGACGGGCACGTTGGAGATCAGGGATACGCCGAGATCGCCATGCAGGAGCCTGCCGAGCCAGGTGAAGAACTGGATATAGAGGGGCTCGTTGAGGCCGAGCGAGGCGCGGATGCGCGCGAGTTGCACCGGCGTCGCATTGTCGCCGGCAAGCACGGCGGCGGGATCGCCGGGCGTCAGCCGCAGCAGGAGAAACACGACCAGCGCCACCACGCCCATCACGGGAATGGCGGCGAGCACGCGGCGAAGCAGATATCCAAGCATGGTGCCGTCTTACGCCTCTACGCCGCTCTCAACTCGCCCCACTCGATTTGAATGCGTTTGCACGTCCCCTGCAATCCACCATTTTACCGATATCCGACTATTTGCGACCACGCGGGCGTTGCAATCCTCATGCCATCCACTTGCCATCCCCTTGCCATGAACGAGCCTAATGCGGGGCGCGGTTCTCGCCAATCGACATCGCGCAGATTCGCGACAGCTGGACATAGGGCAGGCCGGTCTCTTCGGCCCAGGCGTTGAATTGCGCCTGCACCTTGGCCAGGTCGCCCTTTGACTTGACCTCCGCGGCGATATCGAGTCCGACGTCGCGCAGGCAGGCGATCACATCTTGCGAGGTGACGAACCCGTCCCAGCCGATGAAACGCAGGAACATCTGCCCGGTGTTGCCGCCGAGCCGGCTGCCGCGCTTGTTCAACAAATTCAGAAGCCCGATCTCGTCGGAGGACGGCCATTTCGCCAGCAACTTGCCGAAACTGCCATGCTCCTTGGCGATCTCCTGCACAAAGGCCGCATTCTCTCGTACGGAATTGATCTTGGCGCCGTTGCGGACGATGGCGGTGTCCGACAGCAGATCGTGCCAGAAATCGTCGGGCTGGAAGGTCAGCTTGGCTGGGTCGAAGCCGAGAAAGGCTTTCTCGAAGCCCGGCCATTTCGATTCGATCACGCTCCAGGCAAAGCCCGCGGAAAACACCCGCTTGGTCATCTCGCTAAGATGCGGTCGTCGCCGAGTTTCTCCAGGGCCCGGGCGTTGGGCTTGGCTGGCAGCAGCTTTCGCAGGCCCGAAGGCCCGCCCTTGCGCTTCTCGGCGCGGGCCAGGATGGTCTTGAACGGGACGCTCTTTTCTTTCGCCATCTCCGTTATTCCAGGGTCGCCAGAAGCCCTGCCATCAGCCGGCCACGCTCGGCGAGGCTTTCGACAATGATGTGCTCGTTGAGCGTGTGCGGGTCGGCGCCGCGCACGCCAAGGCCATCAAGCGTGGGAATGCCCATCGCGCCGGTAAAATTTGCGTCCGAGCCGCCGCCGGCAGAGGCATGGGGCAGCTCCATGCCGAGCTGCCCCGCGATACCCTTGGCCTTTTCATAGAGCGCCATGGTGCCGGCGTCCGGCTCCCACACCGGGCGCGTCACGCCGCGCGTCACCGTGAAGGTCACGTCGTTCGCAGTACTCGATAGCGCCAGCATGCGTTCCACGCCGCGGTCGAGATCGCCTTGGCGCTTGGCCATGCTCAGGGCTTCGCCGGTGCAGGTCGTGGCGACACAATTGACCCATTCGCCGCCATGCACAATGCCGACGGAGAAGGTGCAGTCCTCGGTCGTCATGCCGTCGATCTCGATGATGCGCCGCGCCATCTCGCGGATTGCCGAGCGGCCGGAAGAGAGGTTGGCACCGGCATGGCTCGGCTTGCCGGTGGCCTCCAGATTGAAGCGTGCGATGGCATAGCGGCCGGTGACGACGCCGTTATTGGCGCGGCCGGGCTCGGGGACCAGCACATATTTGTTGCGCGCGGCCTCCGCCTCGATGAGGTCGCGGACGGAGGGCGTGCCGACTTCCTCGTCCGGGGTGAACAGCACGGTGATCGGCAAGGGCGTGGTGAAGGAAGCGCGCGCCAATTGCCGGATCGCTTCCAGCGACAGATAGCTGCCACCTTTCATGTCATAGATACCGGGGCCAAAGCATTTGTCGCCTTCGCGGCGGAACGGCAGCTTTTCGAGCGTGCCGATGGGATGAACCGTGTCGAAATGCCCGGCGATCAGAATGCCGGGCTCGCCTTGCCTCGGATGCGGAAAGCGGGCGCGCACGCAGCCGGCAAAGCCCTGTCTTCCCGCGATGCGCTCGATGGTCGCGCCCATGATCGCCATGTCGCGCGCGGCGATATCGAGCATGCGCTCGACCGCGGCTGCGTCCCAGGTCGGGCTTTCGCATTCCACCCAGGTGCGCAAGCCGGCCAGCATGGCCTCGGAATCGAAGGGAAGGTTGGCGGGGTTCATTGGCTTTCTCTCGCGCTTTTCGAACGAAACGGCTCCGAAGCGTTACGAGAATGATCTGCGAAGGATTTGTAAAGAGCAATTGGGCGATGGTCCGACGCACCACGAAATCACGATTGACGTGCCAACGGCTTGGTGCAAGTCTCGAATATCAAGAATTTACAGCATGTTAGTCCGCCCAAATAACGGACTTCATGCATCATCGATGACCGGGCATTGACTGCTTTTACGCCAGAGCCTTTGCGCTCAAGTCAGGAGACGACGAATGTTCCATATCTCGCGCCGGAAACTTCTCAAGGCATTGGGAATCGCGCCGCCGGCCCTCGCAGTGTCACGCGCATGGATCAAGCCGGCATTGGCCGCCGACAAAAAGACCATCACCGCCGTGATGCATTCGGACCTGCGTTTGCTCGATCCGATCATGACCACCGCCTACATCCAGCGCGACTTCGGCTACATGGTGTTCGACACGCTGCTCGCGACCGATTCCAATTTCAAGGTCCAGCCGCAAATGGCGGACTGGAAAATCTCCGACGATAAGCTCGCCTATACCTTTACGCTGCGCGACGGGCTGAAATGGCATGACGGTCCGCCGGTCACGGCGGAGGATTGCGTGGCTTCGCTCAAGCGCTGGGGCAAGGTCGACGGCATGGGCCAACGGCTGATGGAGAACACCGCCAGTATCGAGGCGGCCGATCCCAAGACCATCGTGCTGAAGTTGAAGCAACCTTACGGCCTTGTGCTTGACACCCTCGGCAAGCCGTCTTCGGTTGTGCCCTTCATGATGCCCAAGCGGCTCGCCGAGACCCCGCCCGGCCAGCAGATTGCGGAGCAGATCGGCTCCGGTCCGTTCAAGTTCGTCAAGGCGGAATTCCAGCCCGGCGTGAAGGCTGTGTTCGAGAAGAACGCCGACTACGTGCCGCGCAAGGAGCCGGCGAGCTGGACCTCGGGCGGCAAGGTGGTGAAGGTCGATCGCGTCGAATGGGTCACGATGCCGGATGCCCAGACCGCGGTGAACGCGCTGCAATCGGGCGACATCGACTTCATGGAGATTCCTCCGATCGAGATGCTCCCGATCCTTCAGAGCAATCCGGACATCAAGATCGACGCGCTGAACAAGCAGGGCTTCGTGACGATGGCGCGCATGAATTTCCTTCACCCGCCCTTCGACAATGTCAAGGTGCGCCGCGCCGCCTTGCTCGCGATCAATCAGAAGGATGTGCTCGACGCGCTGATCGGCGATCCCAAATACTACAAGGTCTGCGGCGCGATATTCGTCTGCGATACCCCGCTCGCGACAGAGGCAGGCGCCGGCGACATCGCCAAGGGCGGCAATGTCGAGGAAGCGAAAAAGGAGCTGGCCGCCTCCGGCTACGATGGCACGCCGGTCGTCCTCATGGCGCCCGGCGACGTCGTGAGCCTGAAGGCCCAGCCGGTCGTCGTGGCGCAGCAATTGCGCGCGGCCGGCTTCAAGGTCGATTTGCAGGCAACCGATTGGCAGACGGTCGTGAGCCGCCGCGCGAGCCAGAAGCCGGACAGCGAGGGCGGCTGGGACATGTTCATCACCAACTGGGTGTCCGCCGACGTCATAAATCCCATCGTCAACTACCCGGTTGGCGGCCAGGGCAAGAAGGGCGGCTGGTTCGGCTGGTACGACGATCCCGAAATGGAGAAGATGCGCGACGCCTACGCCCGTGCATCCTCGCTCGATGAGCAGAAGAAGATTGCGGAAGACATCCAGAGGCGGCTCTACGAGCAGGTGACCTACATCCCCCTCGGGCAATTCCTCCAGCCGAGCGCCTGGCGTAAATCGCTCTCTGGGGTGCTCGATGGCCCGGCGACGCCGATCTTCTGGAACATCGACAAGAGCGAGTAGGGGCACATTCGTAGGGTGGGTTGAGCGCCAGCGAAACCGACCATTGCGATGGTCGCCAAGCGCGATGGGTTTCGCACTCGCTCAACCCATCCTACGTTCCTTCGCCCTTGCTGGAGACCAGCATGCCCTTCGATCTGATCCTGCGCGGCGGACGGGTCGTCGCCCCGTCCCAGAAACTCGATGTGGTGAGTGATGTCGCCTTTGCTGGTGGCAAGGTCGCGCAGGTTGGAAAGGACATAAAGGCGGACGCCGGCACCGAGGTCCGCGACGTCTCCGGCTACATCGTCACTCCGGGACTGATCGATCTGCACACCCATGTCTATTGGGGCGGCACCTCGCTCGGCATCGATGCGGAAGAATTTTGCCGCACCTCCGGCGTCACCACGGCGGTCGATACGGGCAGCGCCGGCCCCGGCAATTTCGCCGGCTTCCGCAAGCATGTGATCGAGCCGAGCCAGGTGCGCATTCTCGCTTACCTGCACGTCTCGCATGCCGGCATCTTCGGCTTCTCCAACCGCGTCATGGTCGGCGAGAGCGAGGAATTGCGGTTGATGGACCCGATCACCGCAGCCGAGGTCGCCGACAGCAACCGCGATCTCATTGTCGGCATCAAGGTGCGGGTCGGGCTCCACGCCTCCGGCACGTCGGGCATCGTGCCGCTCGAGATCGGGCTCGAGGTCGCCGAACAGATCGGCATGCCCTTGATGTGCCATATCGACCACCCGCCGCCGAGCTATGAAGACGTGGTCTCGAAGCTGCGCCCGGGTGATGTACTGACCCATGCCTTCCGGCCGTTCCCCAATTCGGCGGCGACCGCGCAGGGCACGGTGAAGAAGGTGGTGCTGGAGGCCCGCGAACGCGGCGTGCTGTTCGACATCGGCCACGGCAAGGGCTCGTTCGCGTTCAAGACCGCGCGCGCGATGCTTGCGAACGGTTTTTACCCCGACACCATCTCCTCCGACATCCACAAGCTCTGCATCGACGGGCCGGCCTTCGACCAGGTGACGACCATGTCCAAATTCCTCTGCATGGGCATGCCCCTGCCCGACGTGGTTGCGGCGTCGACGGTGAATGCGGCGATGGCACTGCGGCGTCCCGAGCTCGGCAGCCTCAAGGCCGGCAGCGCAGGCGACGCCACCATCATTCAGGTGAGGGAAGGCTGGTTCGATTATGTCGACGTGGTCGGCGAGCACTTGACCGGCGATCGCAAGATCGCGTCCGAAGCCGTCGTCATCGCCGGCCGCTGGTGGCATCAATCAAAGGACTTCAAGGCGGCGGGCTAGGCGGCGCGCCGATTTCGTGCACAATCGGCGGTGGGGCGTTGGCCAGTCTCACCGCATGAGGCACGGATGTCCGAACTCTCGCGCCGGAAGCTTCTGAAATTGTCGCTGGGCGCAGCGCCGCTCGCGCTTGCTGCTGCATCGACGTCGCCGGCCTTGGCTGGCGGCAAGAAGACCGTGAGCGCGGTGATGCATTCTGATTTGCGCATCATCGATCCCGGCTTCACCACCGCCTATATCACCCGCGATCACGGCTACATGGTCTACGACACGCTGGTTGCGACGGACGCCAGTTTCAAAGTCCAGCCGCAGATGGCGGACTGGAAGATCTCCGACGACAGGCTGACCTACACCTTCACGCTGCGCGACGGGCTGAAATGGCACGACGGCGCGCCCGTGACGGCCGAAGACTGCGTCGCCTCGATCAAGCGCTGGGGCAAGAACGACGGCATGGCGCAGAAGCTGATGGACTTCACCGCTTCGGTCGAGGCGGCCGATGCCAAGACCATCCTCTTGAAGCTGAAGGAGCCCTACGGTCTCGTGCTGGAGACCCTGGCAAAACCTTCGTCGCTGGTGGCGTTCATGATGCCGAAGCGGCTGGCGGAAACGCCGGCGGGACAGCAGATTCCCGAGCAGATCGGGTCCGGTCCCTTCAAATTCGTGAAGTCCGAGTTCCAGCCCGGCGTGAAATCGGTCTACGAGAAGAACACCGATTATGTCCCGCGCAAGGAGCCGCCGAGCTGGACCGCCGGCGGCAAAGTCGTGAAGGTCGATCGCGTCGAATGGATCACCATGCCGGACGCGCAGACCGCGACCAACGCGCTGCAATCGGGCGACGTCGATTTCCTGGAGAACCCGCCGTTCGAGATGCTGCCGGTGCTGGAGGCCAACCCGGACATCAAGGTGCAGGCGCTGAACAAGTTCGGCTTCCAGACCTATGGCCGCATGAACTTCCTGATTCCGCCGTTCGATAACGTCAAGGTACGCCGCGCCGCGCTGCTCGCCATCAACCAGAAGGACGTGCTCGACGCGATGGTCGGCAATCCCAAATATTATGAGCAGTGCGGGGCCTTCTTTGTTTGCGGCACGCCGCTTGCGACCGACGTCGGTGCGGGCGCGCTGACCAAGGGTGGCAATGTGGAGGAGGCGAGGAAGGCGCTTGCCGCTTCCGGGTATGACGGCACGCCGGTCGTGGTGCTGGCGCCGACCGATGTGCTGATGCTGAAGGCGCAGCCGGTCGTGGTGGCGCAATTGCTGCGACAGGCCGGCTTCAAGGTCGACCTGCAGTCGACCGACTGGCAGACGGTGGTCAGCCGCAGAGCCAGCCAGAAGCCGCTGAGCGAGGGCGGCTGGAACATGTTCTTCACCTTCTCGGTCGCCGCCGACGTGATGAACCCCATCGTCAATTTTCCGCTCAGTGGGCGCGGCAAGAGTGGTGGCTGGTTCGGCTGGGCGGAAGACGCAAAGATCGAGCAACTGAAGGACCAGTTCGCGCGCGCCTCCTTGCTCGACGAGCAGAAGAAGCTCGCGGCGGAAATTCAGCAGGAGGCCTACGACCAGGTGATCTACCTGCCGCTCGGGCAATTCCTCGCGCCGAGCGCCTGGCGAAAATCCCTGAGCGGTGTGCTCGACGGCCCGGCGACACCGATCTTCTGGAACATCGACAAGGCGTAGGCGAGCCGGCGCGCTTCGCTCGCCCCACGACGAACGCGTCTTGACGCTTTGGTAAGTTATGGCTTACCGTTAGACATGGCTTACGGAACGGCATTGGCGGTCCTTGCGGACCCGACGCGGCGAAAAGTCTTCGAGCGCCTGCGCGGCGGGCCGCGGCCGGTCAATTTGCTGGCGCAGGGATTGCCGGTGTCGCGACCGGCGGTGTCGCAGCATCTGAAAGTGCTGAAGGAGGCGGGTCTCGTCGAGGAGCGCAGCGAGGGCGTGCGCCGCATCTATTCCCTGCGCCGCGAGGGGCTAAAGGAATTGCGCGAATGGCTCGACAGTTTTTGGGGCGAGGCGCTCGACGCGTTCAAGCTGGAGGCCGAGAGATCCTACAAGATCAAGAAGGGAAGCAGATGAACGAGCAAGCCGTGATAGCGCCGGTGCGCAAGACCGTTCATGTCAAGGTGCCGATCGAGCATGCCTTCGAGGTCTTCACCAGCGGATTGACGCGCTGGTGGCCCAACAACCACGGCATCGGCAAGAAGCCGATCCAGAAGGTGCTGATGGAGCCGCGGCTCGGCGGCCGCTGGCTGGAGATCGCCGAGGACGGCACCGAGACCAGCGCCGCCACCATCATCGTGTGGGAGCCGCCGCATCGCTTCGTGATGGTCTGGCAGGTCAGTGCAGAGTGGAAGCCGGACGTGGCGATGAAGTCCGAGGTCGATGTGCGCTTTGCCGCCGACGGTCCCGAGGCGACGACGGTCGAGCTGGTGCACCATAAGTTCGAAACCATGGGCGCGGAAGCCGGCGCTTCGATGCGAAGAGATGTCGACGGTGGTTGGCCCGGCCTGTTGCAGCGCTTTGTCGAGGAAGCCGAGCGCAGCGTTTAGTTTTCATCGAAAGCATGATCCGGACCCGAAGGGCCACGTAAGCGCAAAGTGTGTTGCGGTTTTCCTCGCGACAAACGCGGAACGCGTTTGCGCGGAGATCATGCTCAAACAATAAGGGAGGTCGTCATGTCTGAATTCATCGTGCATTCGGTTCCCGGTAGCCCGTTCGGCCGCTCGGTGCTGGCGACGCTGGAAGAGAAGCGGGCGCCGTATCGCCTGGCGGCGGTCGCGCCCGGTACGACGAAGACGCCGGAATATCTGGCGCTGCATCCGTTCGGCCGCGTGCCCGTGATGGAGCATGACGGCTTCAGGCTCTACGAGACCCAGGCGATCCTGCGCTATCTCGATCGGCAGATCCCCCAGCCGTCGCTGACGCCATCAGATATCAAGCGCGCGTCGCGGATGGACCAGGTCATGAATATCAACGACTGGTACCTGTTTCACGGCGTCGGCAATGTCATCATCTTCCATCGCGTGATCGCCCCGCGTCTGATGGGCATGGCACCGGACGAGGAAGCGATCAAGGCGGCAATGCCGAAGGCGCATACGGTGTTCAACGAGTTGGCGCGTCTGCTCGGCGATCAGCCTTATTTCACCGGCGATACGGTTTCGCTCGCCGACCTGCTCCTTGCGCCGGCGGTCGAGTTCTTCACGGCAACTCCGGAATGGTCTGCGCTCGGCGCACCGCATGCCAATCTCGCCAGCTGGATGACGCGTATGCAGGAACGGCCGAGCATGAGGGCAACCACCTGGGAACGCGTCTCCGAGCTTGCGAAGGCGGCTTGAAGCAGACTCGCTAGATCGGATGCGCCTGGACGTGCTCCAGCATCAACTCGCTGACGCGTTCGCCGGCCTGATCGGCGGCAAAATGGCCGACGCCGGGTAAGACCTCGAAGCGATAGGGCGCGGCGACGAAGTCGACCGTGCCCTCGGCGGCAGTGCTGCCAACGGTATCGTCTGCATCGCCCCAGATATAGAGCGTCGGTACGCGGATCGGGCCGAGAGGCGAGCGGATCGCGCCGCGCGCGCGATACCAGGCGAGCGCTGCTTCCATCGCTTCCCTGTTGCCGAGCACGGAGAGATGCGTCTCCATCGCCGCGCGGGGCATGCCGTTGGCCGCCCAGCGATCCCTGAGCCATTT
>Ga0105240_10011272_pt1 | contig 12464 bp, 11 predicted proteins | sample KBSC54metaG_FD_80426 | JGI IMG/M metagenome (GOLD analysis project Ga0105240, IMG submission 80426) | Corn rhizosphere microbial communities from Kellogg Biological Station, Michigan, USA - KBS C5-4 metaG | ecosystem: Host-associated > Plants > Roots > Rhizosphere > Soil | place: Michigan, USA... | reverse complement strand
ATCAACAGTCTCACCGCATTGGCGGCACTGGAGGACGGGGAGCCATCGGAGCATCACGGTGGAGGAATCACCGACCTTGAAAGCAGATCGGTGATCCGCGATTCCAGTCGTCCGGTACAAACGCGGCGTTAAGAATTTACGCGGTGCTGGCTGACCGAGAGGAATCTCCAACCAAGGATCATGAGCAACATGGTCAGCAATACGAGCGGTACGGTTCCGAGAGCGGGAACCGCGGTCGAAACTGTGCCAGTAACCTGCATACCGAAGACCCGACCAGTGGGAGAGAAGCCCGACGCAGGCGGAAAGCCTGAGTTCAACCCGCCAAATGCAAGATTAGCACCGTTAAATGTAACACCAGTGTCGGTAGCAGTACTTGCGCACATAGCCCATGCCCCCGCGCCGGAGGTAGTCGAGAGGACCAGATAGTATGTGCCTGGGGCGAGAGTCAGCCCTGAAAAAAGGGCAGTCGCGGGCGGAGCAGTAAGGAAGTTGGCAACCGTGGGGGGAGTAAAAGTCGTCGCCGCAATTTGGCTGGCCGTTGTTGTACCCGAACCGATGGCCGTCATCAGCCAGGCGGACACGGAGCCTCCCGGGTCTGTGGTTCCTACATTGACCGAAACGCCGACGTTCCCATATGCGCCAGTTGAGGACCACGATTGCGCGGTCGTCGAAATCCCGCTTAATCCCTGGGCTGACGAGCAACTGCTTGTGCCGAGTACCGTGACTGCCCATCCAGGTGCGCATGACAGTAAAGAAATACAGACAAATCTTCCGATTCTCAAACGATGTCCTCTCTTCCAGAGTGCTGCTATGGCGAATGCCGGTGAGTATCATATCACGGTTCAGTTGGAAGAAAGGTGCGTCTCTGGCGCGTTGGTCGATTGGCAATCGGCTGCAGGATTCCATCCTGCCCCACAAAGTCAGCGCACGTTTTTGCGCGTTGCTATTTTCGTAATTCGGGTACCAAAGTCTGAATTTTGTGGTAGCCTGAAGTAGAGAAAAGTTTCTCGATAAATATTTCTCGATATGGTATCCGAACCCAGCCTCCGCCGCCTGCCGACCTACCACCACCTGCTGCAAACTATGCTCGCCGCGGGAGTTAGCTACGTTTCTTGTACCGCGATCGCCGCCCGGCTTCAACTCGACTCGACCCAGGTCCGGAAGGACCTGGAGGCGACCGGGATCGTGGGGAAGCCCAAAGTGGGTTATCCGCTGGTGGACCTGATCCATCGGATTGAGGAATTCCTGGGCTGGAATCGTGCGAAGTCGGCCGTTCTGGTGGGGGCCGGACACTTAGGCACTGCCCTGCTCCGATATGAGAAGTTCAGGCAACTCGGGTTCCATGTCGTGGCGGCGTTCGATGAGGATCCGGCGAAAGTCGGATCGCCGATCGCCGGGACGGAGGTGCTGCCGATGGAGCGAATGATCGAACATTGCCGCGTGCTGGGCATCCGGCTGGGCGTGATCACGACGTCTCCATTAGGGGCGCAGCGGGTGGCGGATGCAATGGTGGAGGCGGGAATTCGCGCCATCTGGAACTTCGCCCCCGTACACCTGCACGTGCCCGCAAATGTTCTTTTACAAAGCGAGGATTTATACCGCTCGCTGGCGTCGCTCTCGTTCCGTTTGGAACAGATGCTGGCGGCCGAGCCCGGTGCTTTACTTTGAGGATTTATATGCCGAAGAAGATAGATGTAACCGAACTAATACTACGCGATGCACACCAAAGCCTGATGGCGACGCGCATGTCGATGGAGGACATGGTGCCGGCGTGCGCCGATCTCGACCAGGCGGGTTACTGGTCAGTGGAATGCTGGGGCGGGGCTACGTTCGACGCCTGCATTCGGTTTTTGAATGAGGACCCCTGGGAACGGCTGCGGACGTTCCGGAAGTTGATGCCCAATACGCGCCTGCAGATGCTGCTCCGCGGGCAGAACCTGCTGGGCTATCGGCACTACGAAGACACGGTGGTGGACCGCTTCGTGGAAAAGGCGGCGCAGAACGGGATGGACGTGTTCCGCGTTTTCGACGCGCTGAACGATATCCGCAATTTACGGCGCTCGGTGGCGGCGGTGCGGCGCGCGGGCAAGCACGCGCAGGGCACGATCTGCTACACGGTGAGTCCGCTGCACACGACGACGCAGTTCGTGGAGATGGCGGAGCAACTGGTGGAACTGGGCTGCGATTCGATCTGCATCAAGGACATGGCCGCGCTGCTCAAGCCGCAACCGGCTTTCGACATCGTGAAGGGGATTAAGGAAGCCTGCGGCAGCGAGATGCGGATCCACGTGCATGTGCATGCGACGACCGGGGTCACGATGGTCAGCCTGATGAAGGCGATCGAGGCGGGGGCCGATTGCGTGGACACGGCGATCAGTTCGCTGAGCCTGGGGCCGGGGCACAATCCGACGGAAAGCCTGGTCGAAATGTTGGAGGATACGGGGTACACGACGGAGTTGGATGCGGCACGGCTGCTCAAGCTGAAGCGCTACTTCAATACGGTCCGCCCGCGGTACCAGGAATTCCTATCGAACATCACGGGCGTGGAGACGGAGATATTCGCCAGCCAGATTCCGGGCGGCATGATCTCGAACATGGAGAGCCAACTGAAGCAGCAGGGGGCGGCCGATAAGCTGCAGGAAGTGCTGGAGGAGGTTCCGCGCGTACGCAAGGACGCGGGGTATCCGCCGCTGGTCACGCCTTCGAGCCAGATTGTGGGTTCTCAGGCGGTATTCAACGTCATGATGGGCCGGTACAAAGTGCTCACCGGCGAGTTCGCCGACCTGATGCTGGGCTACTACGGAGAGACGATCGGGCGGCGGGACCGCGAGCTGATCGAGCAGGCGGCGCGCCAGACGAAGAAGGAACCGATCGACAGGCGCCCGGCGGACCTGCTGAAGCCGGAATGGCAGAACCTGCGGTCCGGCGCATTGGAACTGAAGGGCTGCAACGGGTCGGACGAAGACGTTCTTACGTACGCGATGTTCCCGCAGGTGGCGGCGAAATTCTTTGCGACGCGCGATCAGGGTCCGAAGAATCTGGGGAAGGATCCGAAAGCCAAACCGGCTGCCGCGCCGGCTGCGCCCGCGCCGGTGGAGAACGGCAAAGGACCGGTGCGCACCGCGATCACGTATAACGTGAAGGTCAACGCGAACAGCCACACGGTCACGGTTACTCCCGCGGCCTGAAACGCACAACGGCGACTTAGAAGCGAACGCGCGGATGCTCCGCCAGGAGTGTCCAGGAAAAGACAAGGAAGCGAGCTACAGGAAAAACTTATGCCAGCGTCTATGTTAGACAGGGTTGAGGAACTGAAGAAACGCACCGCTGAGGTGAAGCTTGGGGGCGGCGCGGATAAATTGGAGAAGCAGCGCAAGGCGGGCAAGCTGACTGCCCGGGATCGGGTGGATGCTCTGATCGATCCGGGGAGTTTCGAAGAGAGCGGGATGTTCGCCGAGCACCGTTCAGTGCTGTTCGGCATGGAAGGCAAGCACCTGGCGTCGGACGGCGTGATCACCGGGGCGGCGTCGATCGGCGGGCGATTGGTACACCTGGCGAGTCAGGACTTCACGGTTTCCGGAGGTTCGGCGGGCGAAGTGCACTCGACGAAGGTGGCGGAAATCATGAACGACTCGTTGAAGACCGGGTCGCCGTTCATCTTCCTGAACGATTCGGGCGGAGCGCGGGTACAGGAAGGAATCGACTCCCTGTCGGGTTACGGGAAGGTGTTCCACACGAACGTGATGTTGTCAGGCGCCGTGCCGCAGATTTCGCTGATCCTGGGGCCGTGCGCGGGCGGAGCGGCGTACAGTCCCGCGCTCACGGACTTCATCATTCAGGCGCGCGGCGCCCAGATGTTCATTACCGGACCGCAGGTGATCAAGAGCGTGACGGGCGAAGCGGTGACGGCGGAAGAACTGGGCGGTGCGGATGCGCATATGGCGAATTCGGGCGTCATCCACTTCATCGCGGAGAACGATCGGCACGCGATCCAGCTCTGCAAGAAGCTGCTGAGCTTTCTGCCGAGCAACAACCTGGAGGATGCGCCGCAGGTGGCAGGCGACCTCAATGTGGATCCGAATCCGGCGCTGGACACGGTGGTTCCGGTGGAGGCCAAGAAGAGCTACGACGTCCGCGAGGTCATCACGAAGGTGGCGGATTTCGGCGATTTCCTGGAGGTGCAGGCGGGCTACGCGGCGAATATCGTGGTGGGGTTTGCGCGCATCAACGGCCGGAGCGTCGGGGTGATCGCGAATCAGCCGGCGGTGAGCGCGGGCGCACTGGACATCAACTGCTCGAACAAGGCGGCGCGGTTCATCCGGTTCTGCAACGCATTCAATATTTCGCTGCTGACGTTCGTGGATGTCCCGGGCTTTCTGCCGGGCGTGCAGCAGGAGCACAACGGGATCATCCGGCACGGCGCGAAGATGCTGTTCGCATACTCGGCGGCGACGGTGCCGAAAGTGACGGTGATTCTGCGCAAGTGCTACGGCGGCGCGTATCTGGCGATGTGCGGCAAGGATCTGGGCGCGGACCGCGTGTTCGCGTGGCCGACTGCCGAAGTCGCGGTGATGGGCGCGGAGGGCGCGGCCGAGATCGTGTTCCGCAAAGAGATCGCGGAAGCGGAGGACAAGGCGGCGAAGCGCAAGGAAGTGATCGAGCGGTACCGGGAAGCGTTTTCGAACCCGTACGTGGCGGCCGGGCGGCGGCTGGTGGACGCGGTGATCGAGCCGAGCCTGACGCGCAAGCACGTGGCGCAGGCGCTTGAGTACCTGCACACGAAGCGGGAACTCCGTCCCGCCAAGAAGCACGGTTTGATGCCGCTGTAATCGGGAGGGACATATGACGGACACAATTCCTTATGAACTGGTGAGCACGATCGAGGAACTGCGGAAGGAAGTGGCCACTCTCTCGGCGCGGCTGGCGAAGTTGGAGCCGGCCGCGGCGGTCCAGGCGGGTCCGGTTGCGCCTGCCCCGGCGATTGCGGCCGAGGCGCCGAAACCGGAGCAGGACCCGGAGATCACCGAGGAAGAGCTGCTGGCGATCTCGGCGGCGATTGCCGCGTATCTGGGAGTGCGGGCGCACATCCGGCAGATCCGGCTGATCAGTTCTCCCGCATGGGCCCAGCAGGGCCGCGTATCAATCCAGGCATCGCATCGCCTGCACAGTTAGGAGACGGCATGAAACTGACGATCACGATCAACAACAAGACATACGAAGTGGATGTGGAAGCCGCGGAGCCGGACGCTCCCGCGCAGCGCGAACCGATGCCGATGGATTCCGCTCCGGTGCGCGTGGCGGCAGCCCGGCCGCCGGCCGCTTCCAAGCCGGCCGACGCGACGCCGGTGAACGAAGAGAAGGTGGCGCGCAGTCCGGTGTCCGGCATTGTGGTGCGGGCGACCGCGCAAGTGGGGCAGATACTCCAGGTCGGCGATGTGCTGCTGGTGCTTGAAGCGATGAAGATGGAGACCAGCGTCACGTCGCCCGTCGGCGGAAAAATCAAGGCTATCAACGTGAAGCCCGGCGATAGCGTGCAAAACGGGCAGGTAGTGGTGGAGTTTGAATAATGAATGCCGAATTGAATCAGATTCCCGGTTTCCTGTTTTTCGATCATGTGGCGATCTCGGTGAGGCCGGGTGAGTTGGAGGCGCAGGTGGCGGCGTACCGCACATTGGGCTTCCAGGAAGTGCACCGTGAAGACGTGCTGGGACGCGATCAGGTCCGCGAGGTACTGCTGCAAGTGGGCGATGGTCCTAACCTGGTGCAATTGCTGGAGCCGCTGAATCCGGAATCGCCGGTCTCAAAGCAGATCGAGAAGAACGGCGGGCGCGGCGGGCTGGCGCACGTGGCGCTACGGGTGGCGGATATCGGCAAGGCCTATGAGTATATGAAGGCCGCCGGGTTCAAGTTGATCGACGCTGGTCCGAGGAAGGGCTCGCGCGGCACGACGGTGTTTTTCGTACACCCGAAGACCACGGAGACGGCGGCGTTCGGATACCTGCTGGAGGTGGTGCAGGAGGGAAATCATGCCTGAAGAAACTGCGGGCACGGAGATCCTAAGTTTGGGCCGCGACTTTCCCCCGGTCCCGACGGAGGCGTGGGAAGCGGCGATCCTGAAGGACCTCAAGGGCGCCGATTACGAAAAGAAGCTGGTGTGGCGCACCGACGAGGGCATCGCGGTGCGCCCGTACTACCGGAGCGAGAACCTGGCGGGACTTGAGTCGCAAGTGCGCTCGCAGCCCGGCGGGTTCCCGTTCGTGCGCGGCAGCGGAAAACCGTGGGAGATGCGCGAGACGGACGATTTACCATCGGGCGCGATCCGGGCCGATCAGTTGCACGAGGCCGGCGCGCATGCCGTTCAGGAGCTCGGGTACGCGCTGGCAGAAGGCGTCGAGCGGCTGATCCGGCTGACGGAAACCATGAGCGTGGATGAGGCCGCGCGGCAGATCGAGTTCGTATACGCGGTGGGGTCGAACTACTTTTTCGAAATCGCGAAGCTGCGCGCGGCGCGGATGTTGTGGGCGCAGGCGGTGGCGGCGTTCGGACCCGAGAGCACGGAATCGTGCTCGGCGCGGATTCACGCGCGCACGTCGAGGCTGAACAAGAGCGTCTACGATCGGCACACCAATTTGCTGCGGGTCACGACCGAGGCGATGTCGGCGGTGATCGGAGGCGCGGATACGCTGTACGTCGAGCCGTTCGGCTTCGCCCCGCGGCTGGCGCGGAATGTGCAGTATGTGTTGCGCGAGGAGTCGCATCTGGACGCAGTGGCGGATCCGGCGGGCGGGTCCTATTACATCGAGGTGTTGACGGACTCGCTGGCGGCGCATGCGTGGAAGTTGTTCCAGTCGGTGGAGGCGCAGGGCGGGCACTCGCGCGCGGTTTCGGACGGTGTCATCGAGAAGTCGATCGGCGAGACGCGCAGTGCTCGGGGCAAGGCGGTTTCGTCGCGGCGGCGCACGTTGGTCGGGGTGAATAATTATCCGAACGTGAACGAGAAGGTGCCGGGCGCGGAGGCGACAGCGATGGCGGACGCGGCCACTCGGCTGGCCGAGCCGTTCGAGCAGATCCGCGCGCGGACCGCGGCGCATGCGGCGGCGACAGGGCGGTATCCGAAGGTCCTGCTGCTGAAGCGGGGCGATCTGAAAATGCGGATGGCGCGGGCGAATTTCTGCTTCAATTTCCTCGGCTGCGCGGGTTTCGACCTGGTGGACTCCGAGGAGTATGCGGGCACTGACGCCGACCTGATCGTGCTGTGCAGTTCCGACGCCGAGTACCTGCCGCTGGCGCAGGAAGTCTCCGGGGCGGTGGCGGTTCCGGTGCTGGTGGCGGGCAATCCGAAAGACCAGATCGAGGCGCTCAAGGCTGCCGGAATTCAGGGGTTTCTGCACATCGGCAGCGACGCAGTGCAAACGCTGACGGAATGGCAGACGCGGCTGGGGATGAAGGGATAGTGAGATGAAACCGGACTTTTCGAATATCGAATACAAGCCGCGGGTGGACGCGGCGGCGCGGACGTCCGAGGGCATGGACTCGCCGGTCTGGACGACGTTGGAGCGCATTCCCGTGAAGGCGGTCTACACCGCCGACGATCTTTACGCCATGGAGCACCTGGAGTATGCGGCCGGGGTTCCGCCGTTTTTCCGCGGCCCCTACTCGACCATGTACGCGATGCAGCCGTGGACGATCCGGCAGTACGCCGGCTTCTCGACGGCGGAGGAGTCGAACGCGTTCTATCGCCGCAATCTGGCGGGCGGCCAAAAGGGGCTCTCGGTGGCATTCGACCTGGCCACGCACCGCGGCTACGATTCGGACAACGAGCGTGTGATCGGCGACGTGGGCAAGGCCGGGGTGGCGATCGACTCGGTCGAAGACATGAAGATTCTCTTCGACCAGATCCCGCTCGACCAGATGTCGGTGTCGATGACGATGAACGGCGCGGTGCTGCCGGTGATGGCGTTCTATATTGTCGCGGGCGAAGAGCAGGGCGTGCCGGCGGCGAAGCTCAGCGGGACCATTCAGAACGACATCCTGAAAGAGTTCATGGTCCGCAACACGTACATTTATCCGCCGCTGCCTTCGATGCGGGTGATCGGCGACATTTTCCGATACTGCTCGGCGAACATGCCGAAATTCAACTGCATTTCGATCAGCGGATACCACATGCAGGAGGCGGGCGCGACGGCCGATATCGAGCTCGGGTACACGCTGGCGGACGGGCTGGAGTACATCCGCACGGGCATCGCGGCGGGACTCGATATCGACGACTTCGCCCCGCGGCTCAGCTTCTTCTGGGGCATCGGGATGAACCACTTCATGGAGATCGCCAAGCTTCGGGCGGCGCGCGTGCTGTGGGCCAAGATCATCAAGGGCTTTCATCCGAAGAATCCGAAGTCGATGGCGCTGCGCACGCATTCGCAGACGTCGGGCTGGAGCCTGACGGCGCAGGATGCGTTCAACAATGTGGCGCGGACGTGCGTGGAGGCGCTGGCGGCGGCGCTGGGCCACACGCAGTCGCTGCACACGAATGCGCTCGACGAAGCGATCGCGCTGCCCAGCGATTTTTCGGCACGCATCGCGCGCGACACGCAGATCTACCTGCAGGAAGAGACGGGCATCACGAAGGTGGTGGATCCGTGGGCGGGCAGCTACTACGTGGAGAGCCTGACGCACGAGCTGATCCACAAGGCATGGCATCACATTCAGGAGATCGAATCGCTGGGCGGCATGGCGAAGGCAATCGAGACCGGAATTCCCAAGATGCGCATCGAAGAAGCCGCGGCGAGGCGGCAGGCGCAGATCGATTCGGGGCGGGAAGTCATCGTCGGGGTGAACAAATATCAGCCGCTGGTGGAGGAGAAACTCGACGTCCGCGAAGTGGATAATCGCGCGGTCCGCGATGCGCAATTGCAGCGGCTGGCGGAGATCCGGCGGACGCGCGATGGCGAGGCTGTGGCGCAGGCGCTCCGCGCGCTCACAGAAGCGGCGCGGCAGCAGACCGGGAACCTGCTCGAACTGGCGGTGAACGCGGCGCGGGTCCGGGCCACGCTGGGCGAGATTTCGTCGGCGCTCGAAGAGGTGTACGGCCGCTATCAGGCGGTCAGCCGCACCATTTCGGGCGTGTACTCGGCAGAGAGCGAGTCCGATCCGGCATTCCAGAAGGCGCGCACCATGGCCGGAGAATTTGCCGCGATGGAGGGACGCCGTCCACGCATCCTGATTGCGAAGATGGGGCAGGACGGACATGATCGCGGGGCCAAAGTCATCGCCACGGCTTTTGCCGATCTGGGCTTCGATGTGGATGTCGGGCCGCTGTTCCAAACGCCTCGCGAGGCGGCGCGCATGGCGGCGGAAAACGACGTACACGTGCTCGGCGTTTCGTCGCTCGCGGGCGGGCACAAGACGCTCGTGTCCGAGGTGCTCGCGCAATTGAAAGCGCTCGGGAGGGGGGACATTCTGGTCTTTGTGGGCGGTGTGATTCCGCCGCAGGATTACGATTTCCTCAACGATGCCGGCGTGGCGGGCGTGTTCGGCCCGGGTTCGGTGATTCCCGAGTGCGCTCAGAAGATCCTGACGACGCTCGGGAGCGCGATTCGTGCCTGATACGCTCGATACACCGATGGCATCGCGAGGCAGGCTGTCGATCGAAGCATATGCGGACGGCATATTGCGCGGGGACCGGGTCATCCTGGCCCGCGCAATTACGCTGATTGAAAGCGAGCGGCCGTCCGACGTCGACGCGGCGGCGCGGCTGCTCGACATCATTCTGCCGCACACCGGGCGCGCGCGCCGCGTGGGGATCACGGGCGTGCCGGGAGCGGGCAAGAGCACCTTTATCGACGCGCTCGGCATGCACCTGACGCGCGGCAGGGGCGAGCGTGTGGCCGTGCTCACGGTCGATCCTTCGAGTCCCCTTTCGGGGGGCAGCATCCTGGGCGACAAGACACGCATGGAGCGGCTATGCGTGGAGGAGAACGCGTTCATCCGGTCGTCGCCGTCGCGCGGGCACATGGGCGGAGTGGCGCGGCGGACGCGAGAGACCATCCTGCTGTGCGAGGCGGCCGGGTACGAGAACATCCTGATCGAGACGGTGGGCGTGGGGCAGTCGGAGACGGCGGTGCGGTCGATGTCGGACTTCTTCCTGCTGCTGATGCTGGCCGGAGCGGGCGATGAGCTACAGGGGATGAAGCGCGGCATCGTCGAGATGATCGACGGGATGGCGATTAACAAGGCAGATGGGGACAACATCCGCAAGGCGGAGCGCGCGAGGGTGGAGTACGCGGGGGCGCTGCATCTGTTCCCGGCGTCGGCGGACGGCTGGTCGCCGAAGGTGGTGACGTGCTCGGCGTTGAACGCGCAGGGCATCGAAGAGATCTGGCAGATGGTGCTGGAGCATCGGGCGCTGATGGAATCGAACGGGTTTCTGGCGCGGCGCCGCAGCGGGCAGGCGCTCGAGTGGATGCGGGAGTTGATCGCGGTGGGGTTGGAGGAAGCGTTCCGGCGCGATGCGGACGTGGCGCTGCGGCTGCCTGCGCTGCAGGCGGCGGTGGATCGCGGCATGACGACGCCGCTGGCCGCCAGCAATGAACTGTTGGCGATATTTCGGTCGAAGAAGAGTTAGGGAGTTCCTATGAAAATTGCGTCCTTTCCGGTATTGACAGCGGCGGAAGCCGCGGAAATGATCCGTCACGACGAGACGGTGGGATTCAGCGGGTTCACGCCGGCCGGCGCGCCGAAAGCGATTCCGCTGGCGCTCGCTGATCGCGCGATCGCCGAGCATGAGGCGGGCCGCGAATTCCAGATCGGCGTCCTGACGGGCGCATCGACGGGGCCGTCGCTCGATGGTGCGCTGTCCAAAGCGGGCGCGATCCGCTTCCGCACGCCGTACCAGACGAACGACGACCTGCGGGATCGCATTAACCAGGGCAAGACGGCGTTCTGCGACATGCATCTTTCGTTGATGCCGCAGGTGACGCGCTACGGGTTCCTGGGAAAAGTGAACTGGGCCGTGGTGGAGGCTTGTGATGTGACGGCGGGCGGCGGGATCGTGCTCACCAGCGGGGTCGGCACGGCGCCCACGTTCTGCAATCAGGCGGACCGCATTCTGATCGAGCTGAATCGCCGGAATCCGCCGACGCTGCTGGGGATCCACGACATTTACGAGCCGGCGGACCCGCCGAACCGGCGTCAGATCCCGATCTATTCGCCGAGCGACCGCATCGGTTCGCCGCTGATCACGGTGCCGCCGAGCAAGATCGCGGGCATCGTCGAGACAAACCTGCAGGACGAAGCGCGTCCGTTTACGGGCGGCAGTGCGGCGACACGGCAGATCGGTCTGAACGTGGCCGAGTTCCTGGCGGGACAACTGGCGGAGGGGCGGCTTCCGAAGGGCTTCCTGCCGATCCAGTCGGGCGTGGGCGACATCGCGAACTCGGTGCTGCTGGCGCTGGGCGGGCATCCGGAGATTCCGGCGTTCCAGATGTACACCGAGGTCATTCAGGACGCGGTGGTCGAACTGATCGAGCGCGAGCGGATCTCGTTCGCCAGCAGTTGCTCGCTGACGGTCAGCAATCAGGTGCTGGAGAAGATTTACGAGAATCTGGAATGGTTCCGGTCGCGCATTGTGCTGCGGCCTCAGGAAATCAGCAACAACCCGGAAGTGATCCGCAGGCTGGGGATCATCTCGATCAACACGGCGATTGAGGTGGACATCTTTGGCAACGTGAACAGTACGCATGTGATGGGGCGCAAGCTGATGAACGGGATCGGCGGCAGCGGAGACTTCACGCGCAACGCGTACCTGTCGACGTTCACGTGCCCGTCGACGGCGAAGGGCGGGAAGATCAGCACGATCGTGCCGTTGGTCAGTCATGTGGATCACAGCGAACACTCGGTGCAGATCATCGCGACGGAGCAGGGCGTGGCCGATCTGCGGGGTAAGTCGCCTTACCAGCGCGCGCTGGAGATTATCCATAAATGCGCGCATCCCGAGTATCGCGAGACGCTGATGTCGTATCTCACGATCGTGGAGGGCGGGTACACGCCGCACACGTTGTCGGCGGCGTTCCGCATGCACGAGCATTTCCAGCGCACCGGCGACATGCACGGCGTGTCTTGGGAGCAGCGGGAGTTGGTCGACGCGTAGGGTAGATAGGGTGAGAGGCTACGCTGCCACTTATCTCTAAGTGAGTGGCAGTGTAGCCGCGCTACTTGTCGCCTGCTGGGCCGCCGAAAACTGCGGAGTCTGGCGGCACCGCCGGCGGTCGCCTGTTGCCGCCGGTTCTTCCTCCTGACTCCTAGTTAACGCCGATCCGGGGTTTTCGGTCGAGTACACTTCCGGGAAGGAATGGCTCCACCACGCAATGTGGTCTCTTCACCACTCCGGAAACGCGGTAGATGTCCGTACGCGAACGCTTTCCGATCACGGTATTGGCGCGCTCTCCGCCCACATCGCACACACCCTT
>Ga0105240_10011271_pt1 | contig 12464 bp, 10 predicted proteins | sample KBSC54metaG_FD_80426 | JGI IMG/M metagenome (GOLD analysis project Ga0105240, IMG submission 80426) | Corn rhizosphere microbial communities from Kellogg Biological Station, Michigan, USA - KBS C5-4 metaG | ecosystem: Host-associated > Plants > Roots > Rhizosphere > Soil | place: Michigan, USA... | reverse complement strand
GGCCCGGACGACCTCGCCGCCGCTACCGCCCCGCGAGCTCGCGGACCCAGATGTTGCGGAAGCTCAGGGGCGCGCTGGGGTCGCCATGCGCCTGCAGCTTGATCGGCGCGTCCTTGTACGGCCGGTAGAACGGCTTGCCGATGAACAGCGTCTCGCCGGCCAGCACGGCATCGTTCTGGATCAAGACGCCGTTCTGGAAGGCGGTCACCCGCGCCGGCGATTTCAGGGCCCCGTCCGCAGCGAAAACCGGCGCGGTCCAGACCACGTCGTAGGTCTGCCATTCGCCCGGCGGCCGCATGGCGTTCGCCAAGGGGGGATGCTGCTTGTAGAGGGCGCCAGCCTGGCCGTTCACGTAGGTGGTGTTCTTGTAGCTGTCGAGGATCTGCAGCTCGTAGCCGGCGTCGCCCGGCCCGGTCGAGGCCAGGAACACGCCCGAATTGCCGCGTCCCTGCCCGGACCCGGTGACCCCCTTGGGGACCCGCCATTCCAGGTGCAGCTGGTAGTCGCGGAAGCGCCGCTTGGTCTCGATATTGCCGGCCTTCTTGTCCACCGTCAGCACGCCGGAGCCGACGATCCATTTCGCCGGCGAGCCGTCCCTGGCGGAGACCCACTGGTCCAGGGTCTTGCCGTCGAACAGCACGATGGCGTCCGATGGCGGCGCGTCAGGCTTGTCGGAGGCGCGCGGCCCCGGCGTCACGATCGGCGGGACCGGCGTCCACTGCTCGGTGTCTTCCGGCTTCATGGCTTGCGAGAATGCCGCGCTCGCGGCGATCAGCGCCAGCGCCGCCGCCACGAAGATCCTCACAGCTCCCAGCCTTTCCGGTAGTCGCGGGTCAGATACTGGTTGGCCTCGGCGACGTTGGTGACCCGGCCCGCGGCGGCGTCCCAGGCGATCGGCTGGTCGGCCTTCAAAGCGACGATGCCCAGGATCATCGTCTCGTTCAGCCGGGCGCCGTACTCGAACGGGCAGGAGACCTTCTCCTCCCCGCGGATGGCGCGGATCCAGTTCTGCTCGTGCGCGGCCATGCCGCCGGCGATTCGCGGCAGGCTGTGCGGGATCCTGGCCGCCTTGGCCTCCAGCCCTTCGCCGATCAGCACCGGCTTCTCGCCATAGGTCTCATGCATCAGCATGCCCTTCGTCCCGACGAACAGCACGCCGCCTTCGGGGTTCATGCGCAGCTCGGCGGGGAAGCCCGGCGGCGTGGGCGGCAGGATGCCGCCGTCGTACCAGGTCATGTGCAGCCGCCCGCCCTCGACCAGGTTCCTCGGCGCGTGGGCGAACTCGTAATGGACGACCTCGGCCAGCGGAAAGCCCTCAAGCACCGCGGGCCGCTTGGTGCTCCACAGGTCCGGATTGCCGGGCCAGCGGGAGTGCCGGGTCTCGATCTTCGTCGGGAGGCCGGGATCGAGCGCCCAGAACGGAAAGTCGATCAGGTGGGCGCCCATGTCGCCCAGCGCCCCGCAGCCGAACGGGACCCAGCCGCGCCAGTTGAAGGCCGCATATTGCGGATTGTAGCCCCAGTCGACGTTGGCCGGGCCGAGCCAGGTCGCCCAATCGAGCCCCGCGGGCTTCGGCTCCGGCGGCGGGCGCGAGACGCCCTGCGGCCAGACGGGCCGGTTGGTCCACACGTGGACCTCCTTCACCTTGCCGATCGCGTGGCCGCGAATCAGCTCCACCACGCGCCGCCCATCGTCACCGGAATGCCCCTGGCAGCCCATCTGCGTGACCAGCTTCGGATTGGCCTTCGCCAGAGCCGCGAGCCTGCGGCCCTCCTCCACCGTGTAGGTTAGCGGCTTCTGCACATAGACGTGCAGGCCCCGCTCCATGGCCCAGCGCGCGGCCACCGCGTGGTGGTGGTCGGGCGTGGCGATCAGGACAGCGTCAATGTCCTTCTGCTGGTCCAGCATCCGGCGATAGTCGGTGTAGCGCTTGGCCTTGTCGTAGGCGGCCTTCAGCGCAGTGCGTGTGGGCAGCAGCTGGTAGTGCTGGTCCAGCATCCCGCGCGCCACGCGGTCGTAGTCGACATCGACGGTGGCGACGATGTTCTGGTCGGTGAGACGGGACATGTCGTCCGCGCCCTTGCCGCCGGCGCCGATCACCGCCAGGTTGACCTTGTCGCTGGGCGCCAGCGTCCGGGCCCCCGCGAGGCGCGGTCGGGCCAGCACCCCCAGCGCCCCCGCCGCCGCCGCCGCGCCCAGCACGCCCCGCCGCGTCAGCCGCCCGCCTTCTCCAACTCCGATCATCGCTTTGCCGCCTCCCCGCCTGCCGGAGCCGATTGACCGCTGTTCGGGCCCGAAGCGCAAGAGCTTGGCTTCTGGGACGGCGTCACGCGCGTAAGTCGTGGGAAGATCGGGGAGATATCGGGAGTCCGTCAGCCAGAAATCGGAGCCGCCGGCCGCTGTCCCGGCGGATGCTTGCGCAAGCGCCCGGGGCTGGCCCGGGCGTCCGTTGGTGGAGGTTGAGATGGGAATATTCAGTCGGGGGCCGCTGCTCGGCCTCGCGGCGCTCGGGTCGCTGGCGCTGGCGGCGCCGGCCTGGGCCGGATGCGGCGACACGGCGACGGTTTCGCCGGCCGCCTGGACCGGCGGCTCCGAGGCGCAGCTCTGGCGCGCCAACCTGGGCACGCCGTCGATCATCGGCATGTGGAGCGTTCAGTTCTTCGCCGGCGGCAACATGATCGACTTCGGCTACGCCCAGTGGCACGCCGATGGCACCGAGATCATGAACAGCGGCGGCCGCTCGCCCGCGAGCGAGAACTTCTGCCTGGGCGTCTGGGCCCAGACCGGCCCGTTCAGCTACAAGCTGAACCATTTCGCGCTGAGCTACGATCCGGGCACGGGCGCGCTCAACGGCAAGGTCAACATCAAGGAGGACGTCACCCTCGATCAGAAGGGCGCCCAGTTCGACGGAACGTTCACGATCGACGTCTTCGACCCCAACAGCAACGCCCTGCTGCAGCACGTCGGCGGCCGCATCGTCGGCCGGCGCGTCGCGGTCAACTGAGCGCATGGGCCGGGCGCGCAGCGCCCGGCCATCTGTTCAGCCCATGCGTTCCGGCCGCAAGTCCATCGCGGCGACGGCCTGCGCCGCCATCGCCCTTTCCTCCGGAGCCCTCCCGGCGCGGGCGCAGGTCGTCCCGGTGTGGACCACGGCCCCGATGCCGCAGCCCTCGCGCGCGTCGGCGCCGGCCGCGGTCGCCGCCCCCACCGGCCTGGCGCTCGGCCCAGGCGAGGTGTTCGAGGTGGTGCCGCTCAAGTACGCCGACGTGAGCGAGGTGGTGGGGCTGCTCACCGGCAATTCGCAGGTTCGGCCGAACGACACCTTCACGCCGCAGGAGCCCTCGTTCGGCTCCTCCGGCTTCCAGGGCTACTACGGCGGCGGCGGCCTGCCGACGCCGCCGCTCAACCCCGCGCTTGAGCCGTCCGGACCGCAGGCGGAGCCGCTGGGCCGCGCCGTCGACCAGGTCATGGGCATCGATCGGCGGTTGAACGCCGTCATCCTCAAGGGTTCCCCCGCGACGGTCGCCCAGATCAAGGCGCAGATCGCCCAGCTCGACGTGCCGGTCGACAGCGTGGTCCTGGAGACCGTGTTCGTGGAGCTCACCCAGAGCGGCGCACGCAACGTCGGCATCGACTTCAACAACGCCAACGGCCAGGTGGGCTCCGTCGCCTACTCCTACGTCAAGGGCGATTTCCCGGGGCTGCCCAACACCTCCAAGGGCGGCGCGGTCGTGGCCAACCTGCAGGCGGCGATCTACGCCCAGATCGCCAGGGGCGAGGGGCGCATCATCTCCAAGCCGCGGATCGCCGCCCAGAGCGGCTCGACCGCCAAGATCGTCACCGGCGACGCCCTGCCGATCCTCACCTCGATCGCGCTCTCCGGCGTCAACGCCGTGCAGCAGCAGGTGCAGTACGTGAACGTCGGCGTCACCCTGCAGATCGCGCCCAGGGTCTCCGACGACGGCTTCGTCACCTCGCACGTGTTCGCGGTGGTTTCCAGCGTGACCGGCTTTTCGCAGGGATATCCGGCGATCAGCCAGCGGGAGGCGTCGACCTCGGCCACCGTGCGCGATGGCGAGAGCTTCGTGATCGGCGGCCTGACGCAGGAAGCGGACCTGACCCAGCGCAGCAAGCTGCCGGGCCTCGGAGACCTGCCCCTGCTCGGCCTCGCCTTCCAGGCAGAGCACCGCAGCCGCGCCAAGACCGACCTCTACATCGTCATCACCCCGCACGTGATCCGCGGCCGCTCGCCGCCTGCCCCCGCAAGCTCCCCCGCCAAACCGACCGCGCCCTTGCCGTGAGCGCGCGAGGGCCCCGGGCCCGGAACATCACGCTCTCTTAAGCGTTGCCGTGGTGGGATCATCGGCCTGACGCGATTCAGGCCGAGGGGGCGTCGAGTTGGGCATCCATTGGCGGGCCATCGGGCCCCTATCCGCTGCAGCGTTGCTCAGCGCCGTGCCGGCGTTCGCCGAGGAAGCGGCCGGCCCGCCGGCGGTCGAGCGGTTGCGCGGGCTGTCGATCGAGGAGCTCGCCAACGTCCCGGTCACCACGGTCTCGCGTCGGGAGGAGTCGCTGGCGCAGGCCCCGGCGGCCGCCTACGTCATCACGCGCCAGGAGATCAGCCGCAGCGGCGCGCGCACCTTGCCGGAAATCCTGCGCCTGGCGCCCAACCTGTTCGTGGCGCAGACCAGCGCGAACAGCTGGGTGATCACCGCCCGCGGCCTCTCGGGCAACCTGGCCGACCAGGCGTTCTCCAACAAGCTCTTGGTGCTGATCGACGGGCGCACGGTCTACACGCCGCTGTTCTCCGGCGTGTACTGGGACATGCAGGACGTCCTGCCCTCCGACATCGACCATGTCGAGGTGATCAGCGGCCCCGGCGCGACCTTGTGGGGCGCGAACGCGGTCAACGGCGTCGTCAACATCATCACGCGCAGGTCGGACGAGACGCAGGGGCTCGAGGTCACCGCGGGGGCCGGCGACCAGGAACGGTTCGCCGCCGTCCGCTATGGCGCAAGCCTCGGCGATGCGGCGAGCTACCGGATCTACGGCCGCGCCTACCGCGCCGACGACACGCTCACCTCGACGGGCGCCGAGGCGCTGGACCGCTGGGATCGCGTGCAGGGCGGCTTCCGGCTCGACTGGAGCCCGAGCGACCGAGACGACGTCTCGATCCATGGCGACGCGTTCAAGGGCTCCGGCGTGACCAGCGGCAGCATGAGCGGCGGCAACCTGGCGGCCCGCTGGAGCCACGCGACCGAGGGCGGCGCAAACCTGCAGGTCCAGGCCTACATCAACCGCGAACAGCGGGGTCATGATCTCACCGGCGGCCTGCCGCTGTGGGTCGACACCTACGATGTCGACGTGCAGCACGAATTTGCGCTCGGCGCCCGCAACGACGTCGTGCTCGGCGGCGGCCTGCGGCAGGCGAAATACAGCCTGGAAGCCGACGGGGGGATCGGGTTCGTCCCGGCAAGGGGCGCGCTGAACCTCTCCAACGTCTTCGCCCAGGATACGCTCACGCTGACGTCCTCGCTGCGGCTGATCCTCGGGGTGAAGCTCGAGGAGGATCCGCATTCCGGCTGGTCCGCGCTGCCGAATGCGCGGCTGTCCTGGACCCCTTTGCCTTCCACGCTTCTGTGGGCGGCTGCCTCGCGCGCGATCCGCGCCCCGACGCCGTTCGATCGCGATGTGGTCGAGACCGTAGGCGGTCAGGTGTTCCTCACCGGCAACCGCAACTTCGAGCCCGAGACCGTCGACGCCTATGAGGTGGGCGCGCGGCTCAGTCCGACCGGCCGGCTCTCGCTCTCGGCGTCGGCCTACTACAACGTCTACGATGACCTGCGCAGCATCGAGATCACGCCGGTCACCTTCATCCCGATCTTCTGGGGCAACCGGATCAAGGGCCACACGTCGGGCCTGGAGGCCTGGGGCAGTTATCAGGCCACGCCGCAGTGGCGGCTCTCCGCCGCGGTGAACCTCTTGTCGGAGTCGTTCCAGTTCAAGCCCGGCGCCAGCCGGATCCTGGGCCTGAGCCAGGTCGGGGACGATCCGAAGGCGCAGGCGCAGCTCAAGTCTTCAATGGATCTGGGTCCGGCCGTCACCTGGGACGCGGTGCTGAGATACCAGAGCCGGCTGCCCGACCCGCGGGTCCCCGCCTATGTCGAGCTCGACACCCGCCTGGCCTGGAACATCACGCCGTCGCTTCAGGTCGCGGTGATCGGCGACAATCTGCTTCACGACCACCATCAGGAATTCCCGGCGCCGCAAGCCAATGCGGTCCCGCGAAGCGTGCTGGCCGAGTTACGTGCGCGATTTTGAGATTCCGCCACGGGGCGGCCCCCGGCGTCGGCTCTCGCCAGGCGGGAGCGGTTCGACCAGGGCGGGAAATTCTGTCAAGCTCGCGAACGCTGGCTCGCCGCCGATCGCGCCGCCGTGGCGCGCCCGCCCGCCTGCGAGCGGGGTTGGTGGACGCTTGATGCGGGTTCTGTTCCTGCTCGGGGCCGCTCGACGGCGTGTCCGAGGGCTGATCGCCGCCCTTGCGATGCTGGCCATCACGGCGTTTCCGGCCGGCGCGAGCGCCCTGTCTCTGGAATCCGCCGTCAAGGCGAGCTTCCTCTATAAGTTCGGCCCATTCGTCGAGTGGCCGGCCTCGGCCTTTCCCGCGGCCTCCAGCCCCTTCAACATCTGCGTGTTCGGCGCCGACCCGTTCGGCGGCCTCCTCGACCAGGCCGCGCGCGGTCAGACCATCGCGGGCCATCCGGTCGCGGTCCGGCGCATCGAGTCCGTCGAGGGCCGCATCGACTGTCAGGTCGTGTTCGTGAGCCGGTCCCGGCAGCCATCGCCGGCCGAGGTGCTGCACGCCCTGCGCGGCTTGCCGGTGCTCACGGTCACCGACGCGCGCGAAGGAGTCGACGGCGGCATCATCCACTTTGTCGTCCAGGACGGGCGCGTCCGATTCACGATAGACAACGGCCTGGCGCGCGCGGGGGGCCTTGTCCTGAGCAGCAAGCTGCTCGCGTTGGCGACCACTCCTCAGCGAGGAGCGGACTAGCATGGCTCCGATCTGGGAACGCCTCAGCCGGCCGGTGACCAGGACGCCTCGCGTCGCGATCGGCGTCAGCATCGCCTTGCTCCTCGCCAGTCTCGCACTCGGCGTCATGAGCCAGAACGCGCGCCGGGCCGAGACCCTCGACCAGGCGCAGGTCCAGGCGGACATCCTCGCGGGCAGCCTCGCCGCGCCCCTGGCTTTCAACGACATCGGCGCGGCCCACGAATACCTGAATGCGCTGGGCGCCAACCCCGCGGTGGAGGCGGCCGGGGCCTATGACCTGAGCGGCCGGCTGGTGGCGAGCTTCCGACGCGCCGGCGATGGTCCTCCGCCGACCAACACCGTCGGCGCGCTCACCGCGACCACCGGCGAGCTCACGCTGCGCAAGCTGGTGAAGCAGGGCACGACCGGTCTCGGCTCGATCTACCTGCGGATCCGCGTCGAAAGCCTGCTGCACCGGGAGCTGCGCTATCTCGGCATCGGCATCGTGATGATCATGGCCTCGCTGCTGATCGCCGCGCTCGGCGCCTCGCACGCCTCGCTCACCGAGGCGCACCGCAAGCTGCAGGAGCAGATCGAGGAACGGGAGAAAGCCGAGGAGGCGCTGCGCCAGGCGCAGAAGATGGAGGCCATGGGCCAGCTGACCGGCGGCGTCGCCCACGATTTCAACAATCTGCTGATGGTCGCGTCCAGCGGTCTCGACCTGATGGACCGAACCTCCGATCCGATCCGCCGCGACCGCCTCAAGCAGGGCATCCGCCAGGCCATCGACCGCGGCGCCGATCTCACCCAGCAGTTGCTCGCCTTCTCGCGCAAGTCGCCGCAGAAGACCGAGGTGGTGAACCTCCCCGACCTGATCGCCGGGATGCGCGACGTCCTCGACCGGTCGCTGCGTGAGGACATCAAGGTCAGCGTCGAGGCCCAGGACGGTCTCTGGCCGGTCGAGATCGATCCGGCGCAATTCGAGGTCGCCGTCCTCAACGTGGCGATCAACGCCAGGGATGCGATGCCGAACGGCGGCGTCATCGCCGTCCGCCTGGAGAACGCGCCGTGCGACGAAGGCCAACCGGGCGACATGGTCCGAATCACCGTGACCGACAGCGGCCACGGCATGGCGCCGGAGTTGCTCAACCGCGCCTTCGAGCCGTTCTTCACCACCAAGGGCGTGGGCCAGGGCACCGGGCTCGGCCTCAGCCAGGTCTACGGCTTTGCCAGGGCGTCCGGCGGCGACGTGAAGATCGAGAGCGAACTCGGCGAAGGCGCTGAGGTGACGCTGCGGCTTCCGCGGTCGGAGAAGACCCCTGCCGTGACGACGATCGCGCGCCGCCGCAGCTTCCCGAAAGGCGTCGATCGCAAGTGCCGGATCCTGCTGGTGGAGGACGACGAACGCGTCGCCGAACTCGTCAGCGAGATGCTGCGCGAACTCGGCTACGACGTGACGCGGGCGCCGAGCGCCGCGACCGCGCTCGAAGCGCTTCGGCTGGAACACGCGTTCGACCTGGTGTTCTCGGACATGGTCATGCCCGGCGACATGAGCGGGCTCGACCTGGCGCGAAAGATCGTCCGCGAGCGTCCGGACCTGCCGGTCGTGCTGAGCACCGGCTACAGCTCGTCGGCGGCGGACGCCACCGCCGAAGGCATACGCCTGTTGCTGAAGCCCTATCGCATCGAAGCGCTCGCGGCCGAGCTCAGCGCCGCCCTGAACGACGCCGCGCGTCGCCCGCGCACGCGGCACTGAACTCCTCCCCTCCCCGCGTCCGGTCCACACGGCACGTGGGGCTACGGGCGCCGAGCGAATGTGTAGCCCCAATTGATCTCCTCACGGTATTGGCCGGATCGATCGAACGCGAGTAGCGCGCTGCTGAGCGCGGCCTCGAACGCCGTGTGCCGTCCACCGAGGGCGCGGGGGGAAAGTGTGGAGTTTGAGCGGGTGTAGCCGAGGAGCGTCTCCAGGGTCCATTCGTGGAGGACGGCGAACGATCGGTTCGTCACGTCGACGAAGCCTGCGTCGCGGATAACCTGTACTTGTTCTGCAAACTCGAGCTCAGGGGTCGCGTTGGGAGCGCCAAGGCGACGGACCGGTTCGCCGACAAAATCGCGCACAATAGCGGCGACGATGCGCCGCCACGGGGGCGCCGTCTCTTCCTCGATCTGAGGGCCGAGAGTCACGAAGCCTCCGGCCGGCTTCAGCCATCCGTATGCCTTCGCGGCGACGCGGGGACGGTCGAGTCGGTGGAAGGCCTCGCCGATAGTGATCAGGTCGAACCCGCCGGGTGCTGCTTCGAAGTCCTCAACGCGGCCGACCGTCCAGTGGACGTTGCCGAGCCCGAGACGCTTCGCCTCGCGCCGGCCCACCTCGATCATGTCCGGCTCTAGGTCAACAGCCCAGACCTCAGCGACACGGTCCGCGATCGGCAGCGCCACGCGCCCGGGCCCGCAAGCAAGATCCAGGAGACGCGCGCCCGGCGGCAGCCGCGCATCATCCAGAAACCCCTCCAGAACCTCACGTGGATAGGGCGGCCGATAACGAACATAGTCGTCGGCGAGACCGGCGAACGCGTCTGGGTGGAAGTTGGGCGGCAACCCGGCCATCGGCGGGGGCCAATACACCAGCGCAATCTTAGCGACCAGTCGGCGCGCCAGGGCGAGTGGCGCGGACCGGATGTTGTTCAGTCCGGTCGCCGCCAGTCGTTGACGTCCACGTTGCAGGCGAAACGAACCGCCGTCGCTCGCCCGTCCGCGACAGCCCAGGTCTTGGTCCGCTCGCCGGGTTCAAGCTCCGCCACATTGCTCGTGGAAACCGCGACGACGGCGCCGCGCGCGTCGTAGGCCTTGCAGGTCACGTCCACCAGCCATGCCTTGACGGTGCTCCGGTTCTCGATCTCGAGCTCGATGTTCGGGCGCATCGCACCCCATCTGGCGCGAGCCCAGATCCCGGGGGGCGCGGCGATGCTGTTGGCGAGGGCGGCGGCGAAGATCAGCTCGATCATGTGGCCGCCGCGGCGGGCTCGCGCGCGCTGGTCTCCCGCGCCCGTCGATATTCCCGCGCCGCTTCCGCGACCGCGGGCTCCACGTCGCGGGGCATCATCACCCCAGCGGCGACCGCCGCCGCAGCCGCCTCTGCGAACCGGGCGATGTAACCGTCCTCGTCGCCATAGAGGGCGTCCAGCTCGGCCACATCGAAGGGTCGGTTCGAGCCGCGAAGGCGACCGGCGAAGTCGTCCGTGACCGGCGTCGAGCTGTTCATCGCCACCGGCGCGGCGGCCTGGGGAAGGCGCAGACCGCCCGTGGCGATGCCATGGCGGTCGCGCACGACCTTGCCGTCATCGGTGAAGTCGATCCGCGGCTGGGTGGGGGGCGGAGCGCCCCCGCCGACCCAGCGGTTCAGGTGATGCAGGGCCGCGTCATAGAGGGGCTGCAGGTAGATCCGGTTCACCTGTTCCGATGGCGGAGGCGGCGCTGCGCCGAAGTCCCGTCGGTATTTGGCGTTCCGCATCACTTGGGACTGGTAGGAGACGTGGGTGAGCGCCGCGGCTTCCCAGGTGCGGAAGCGGTCCGTGTCCGGCTGGCGAACCGGGAGGCAGGCGATCGCCTCGAGTTCGGTGTTCACGATCATCACCGGGACGTCGAGATCGTCCCGGATCAGGTTCTGGGCGCGCGGCAGAGGCCGAGCGTTGGCGGTCGCCGGATTGACCGGCCGATCGCTGGCCTCGATGGGCGTCCCGCTGCCGAAGTAGATCTGCAGCATGTAGCCGTCGAAGGCGTGGCCGCCCCGATCCGCAGGCAGCGGATGGACCGCGTTGATGTACGTCGCGAGGCGACCCGCCGACTGCGAGGCGCCCAGGCCGATGACCCGCTTCACGGCCAGTCCTCCCAGCGGGTCCACCGTGCGGTCACGCTCGGGCCCAACGGCCCGGCCCACCTGCGAGAAGATATTGTAGGAGGCGTCATCGGTCGGGATGCTGAGATCGCCGTAGCGCTCGCCGTCCCACGCCACGAGACCCTGCGGGGCGTCAGGAAACCCGTGGACACCCACCCGCTGCACGCTGGCGCAGACGTAGGCATACCCTCCGTCCAACACCTCCGGGCTCTCGCCGAAGAAGAGCTCATAGCCGGCGGTGACGTTGTTCCAGCACACCACCACCGTGCCATTGAACCTTGCCGGGTCAGCCGGGCGATACACCAGCAAGCGGGTCTTGAAGGGAACCTTGCCCTTCGGTTGGACACGCCACTTCCCGTCGCGGCCGAGTTCCGCGCCGGACGCCGGGGCATAGGTCATCGCCTCGCCCGCCAGGAAATATTCCGCTTCGACGAAGTCCTTCGCGGCAAGGTCGATGAGCGGCCGGTTGAAGGCCCATCCATGCTGGCCGCCGCTGATCGGTCCCTGGATCATCGTTCCCTCTGTCGAGGTTCAGCTTCGGGCCGGCCCCGCGGCCTTGGCGACGAGCCTAAACCCCTCGCGGACTCTTTACAGCCCGTACTACACTCGTAAGATGCGGACCGGAGCAGCCTTTCCTGAAATTCACTTCGCCCGCGGCTGCAACCGGGAGATGCTGCACCGAGGAATGCCGATGATCAGTCATCACGTGGCGACGAATACGTCCCAGGACGGCCCGCCCGGGGCGCCGCCTTGAACAAGGCCTCCTTGATCGGCCAGCTGAAGATCGAGCGCGAGGCGCCGGCCGGCGCGCGGCGACGCCGTCGCGGTCCGGACCTCTGGCCCTGGGCGCTGGGCGGCGCCGCCGGCTTGGCCCTCGCGATCGCGGTCGGCTGGTTCGTCGTGGCCCGGCCCGACCTCGTCGCGGTGGAGGTCGCCACCGCCAAGCCCGCCTGGAGCGGCGGCGCGGCCCAGGGCGGCTCGCTGCTCGACGCGTCCGGCTACGTGGTCGCCCGCCGCGCCGCAACCGTCTCCTCGAAGATCACCGGCAAGGTCGCGCAAGTCATGATCGAGGAGGGCCAGCGGGTGGCGGCCGGCGAGGTGATCGCCCGGCTCGACAACTCCAACGCCAGGGCCGCGCTCGACCAGGCCCGCGCCCAGGTCGCCGCCGCGCAGGCGAGCGTGCGCGTCGCCCAGGCGAACCTCGAAGGCGCCGTCCCCAAGTACGAGCGCAGCCAGAAGCTGCACGACCGCGGATTCTTGAGCGAGCAGGACGTCGACGACGCCAAGGCCGCAGCTGATTCCGCCCGCGAAAGCCTCGACCTCGCACAGCGTCAGGTGATGACTGCCAAGGCCGCGGTCGAAGTCCAGCAACAGGCCGAGGACGACACCATCATTCGCGCCCCGTTCGCGGGCGTGGTGACCGTCAAGGCGGCGCAGCCCGGCGAGATGGTCTCCCCGGTGTCGGCCGGCGGCGGCTTCACCCGCACCGGCATCGGCACCATCGTCGACATGGATTCGCTCGAGGTCGACGTC
>Ga0105240_10011260_pt1 | contig 12470 bp, 11 predicted proteins | sample KBSC54metaG_FD_80426 | JGI IMG/M metagenome (GOLD analysis project Ga0105240, IMG submission 80426) | Corn rhizosphere microbial communities from Kellogg Biological Station, Michigan, USA - KBS C5-4 metaG | ecosystem: Host-associated > Plants > Roots > Rhizosphere > Soil | place: Michigan, USA... | reverse complement strand
TGCCGGCCAACGTCCGGCTGGGTGTGAACACGGTCATTACCGGCGAGCATGCCTTCCAGCGGTTTCAGAGCACAAAAGAGCCGGGCCTGGCCGTTGGCGACCATTGTACCATGGATGGCGTCCATTTCGCGCTGGGGAAACAAGGGAGCATTAGCATCGGAAACTATTGCTATTTTTCGAATGCCATCTTGCTTTGCGAACTGGAATTGCAGCTTGGCAACTACGTGGTCATCGGCTGGAACACGACCATCGCGGATAGCGACTTTCACCCCCTTTCGCCCGCCGCCCGGATCCATGACGCCATCGCCTGCTCTCCGGTGGGCCATGGCCGTCCCCGCCCCCCGATCACGATGCGAGCCGTGGTCATTGAAGACGACGTGTGGATTGGGCCCAATGTCACTATCTTGAAAGGGGTTCGGATCGGCGCCGGAGCCTTTATCGAGCCCGGGTCTTTGGTCACGCGGGAGGTCCCGCCCGGAGCACGTGTTCTGGGCAACCCGGCACAAATCGTGGGGGTCGTATGAGCGTGGCGCTGCGTAACCGGACGCTGGCCTGGGACTGGTACGACGGCACCATCCCGGAGAATGTTGAGCTGCAGGACCAGGCCTATCTCGAGACTACCTACAGCTTTTTTCACTTCCGAAGCCAGGCTCCCCGGGCGGTGAGCATCGGGACGGCGGCCACGGTTTACCTCGGAACCATGTTTGACCTCGGCCTGGACGGCCGGGTCAGCGTGGGCCGGTATGCTCTGCTCAACGGTGCCTGGATCATCTGCGACGCCGAAGTGGAGATTGGGGATTACGCGCTCATCTCCTGGAACGTGGTCCTGATGGATAGCTACCGGCTGCCACTCGACCCAGAAGCGCGGCGACACGCATTGGAACGCGCTCCCACGATGCCCGCGCGACGACCAACCGATCAGGTGCAGGCCAAACCCATTCGCATCGAACGCAACGTCTGGATCGGTTTTGACTGTTGCGTGCTGCCCGGCGTCACGATTGGCGAAGGTTCCATTGTCGGCGCCCGTTCTGTAGTGGCCGAAAGTGTTCCCCCTTACAGTCTCGCAGTGGGCAACCCTGCGCGGGTAGTCCGTCGGATCCAGGAACACGAGCCGAGAGAAAGGCTTCTGACCGCTCATGAGGACTAAGCCACATCCTGCAGAAAGCGACTTGAGCCATCAGCGACGGAATTCGCATCCTGCCGGCAAAGCCAAAAGCGATTCCCGCGCTCTCCTGCCCCAACAAGCAAAGAATGACAAAAGCAGGGCTCAAGCGCCGGCGCGGCGTGGAAGTGCCAAAGCGGCGAGAGTAACTCCGGCGCCAAAGGGCACAATCATCGTATTTGGGATCTTATTTTGGTATCCTTTGGCGGGAGTCACTTACCAGTTTCTGCATTACCTGTTAGCTCTGCGGCGGCTGGGTTATGATCCTTATTACATCGAAGATTCCGGCCGCTGGATTTACGATCCGGTGCTCAGTGATTTGTCTCCCGATGCGTCCGGCAATTTGCGTTCAATTGTCCCCATCCTGGAACACTACGGGTTCGGACAACGTTGGGCGTTTCGCGGCAACTACCCGGGCGGGCGGTGCTACGGCCTGAGCGAAGCGGCCATCCTGCGGCTTTATCACGAGGCGGACGCCTTTCTCAACGTGACGGGGGCGCAGGAAATCCGAGAGGAACACCTGCACTGCCGGCGCCGCATTTATGTGGAGAGCGATCCGGTGGCCGCTCAAATCAAGGTGGCCCAAGGTGAGCCCTCGACCATTGCTACGCTTTCGGCTCACGATACCCTGTTCAGCTTCGGCGGAAATTTCGGAGCGCCAGACTGCCAGGTGCCGCTGCAACAATTTCGCTGGCTACCGACTCGTCAACCAATCGCGTTGGACCTGTGGGAGAATGGCGTACCCCCGCAGGCCAATGGTGCGGCGTACAACACCATCGCTACGTGGCAAAACAAAGGGAAGGACCTGACGTACGAGGGCAAGACGTATTATTGGTCCAAGGACCGGGAGTTTAAAAAGTTTCTGAACCTGCCTCGGCAACGGAGCGTCCCGTTTGAGCTCGCCGTGGGCGTAGATGGCAACGTCCGAAAGACCATCGAGTCCAACCGGTGGCGCCTGGCCGACCCGGTCGGCGTTTCCCGAGACATGCATCGCTACCGCGATTACATCCGGAACTCACGCGGCGAGTTCACGGTCGCCAAGGACCAAAACATCCGGCTGCGGAGTGGCTGGTTCAGCGACCGCAGCGCATGTTATTTGGCCGCCAGCCGGCCCGTGATCAACCAGGACACCGCGTTTGGGAGCTATTTACCTACCGGCAAGGGCCTGTTCGCCTTTCGCACGATGGAGGATATCTTGGCGGCGGTGGATGAGGTCGAATCTGATTACGCAGGAAACTGCCGCGCTGCCCGCGAGATCGCGGCGGAGTATTTCGCGGCGGAGAAAGTGGTGGGCAGCCTGATGCAGCGTGCCGGTTTATGAGTTCGGCTGGAGAGAGCTGATGTCGAAGCAACTCATCGTCAATGCGGATGATTTTGGCCTGAGCCCGGGGGTCAACCGGGGTATCATCGAGGCTGCCGAAAATGGCATCCTCACGAGCGCCAGCCTGATGGTCCGACAGCCCGCCGCCGCCGCTGCTGCGGCTTACGCCCGGAACCATCCTGAGCTCAGTGTAGGTCTGCACCTGGATTTGGGGGAGTGGGTCTGTGTCCGACAGGAGTGGGTTCCCTTGTACTCGGTGGTCGACACTGAGGATTCGGTGGCCGTTGCCGATGAGGTCCGCCGGCAAATTTCGGAATTCCAGCGCTTGCTCGATCGCCCTCCAACCCACCTCGACTCCCACCAGCACGTGCATCGTAAGGAGCCGGTTCGCTCGATCGTGGCAAGTCTGGCAGAGCGTTTAGGAGTTCCGCTGCGGGAACGAACTCCCGGAATTGTGTACTGCGGCGACTTTTACGGCCAGACGGACGAAGGTGAGACCTGGTCAGAAGTCCTCAGCGTCAATGGCCTGAGGAAAATCCTCTGCTCGATAGCGGACGGAGTAACCGAGTTAGGCTGCCACCCTGGCTATGATGACGGGCTGAGCACTTCGTATCGGGTGGAACGTGCGCTGGAAGTCCAAGTTCTTTGTTCCGCGGAGATCCGCCAAGCGGTGGCCGACCTGAATATCCGTCTTCGTTCGTTCCGGGATGCAACCCGTCTGTCCGAAAGCTTCAGGACGAGTTTGGAGTGACTTCGCCGGGAGGAGCCTCAGGGGTGCCGGTATTTGCCCTCGGATCTAGTCCTGGAACCCGGGAGGGAAAAGTCGAAGGGGTCAGGTTTCCTGCGAGATCACTCCGGTCCGCAAGGCGAAGCGCACCAATCCCGGGATGTCGAAAATGTTCAGGCTCGCCATCAGTTTCACGCGATGGTATTCGACGGTTTTGTCGCTGAGTTTCAGGACCAGGGCGATGGCCTTGGTCGTTTGACCTTCGGCCAGCATCTGCAGGATTTCGCGCTGGCGCAGGCTCAATTGATCGAGCGGGCTATGGGAATGAGCAATTTGTTGCAGGGGGAACCGCTTGCGGAACTGGATGGCGATTTCCCGGCTGAGATAGACTTCACCGCCGATTACGGTGGTGAGAGCCGCTGGCAATTCGGCGGTCGCAGCGCGTTTGAGCAAGTAGCCGGAGGCACCGGATTTCAATGCTTGCCACACGTATTCATCGTTGTGATGCATCGAGAGGATGATCACCCGCACGAGCGGGAAGTCCCTGGTGATACGCGCCAAAGCTTGGAGCCCATTCAGGCCGGGCATCGAAATGTCCAATAGCACCACCTCGGGTTGGTGTGCTTTGATCAGGTCCAGGACCTCGCGGCCATCGCTAGCTTCACCCGCGACTTCGACTTCCGGAATCTTCTCGAGTAGCGCCCGGATGCCGGCTCGCACCAGCGTGTGGTCATCGGCCAAAAGGACACGTATCGTTTTGGTAGAGGTGTTCGAATTATTGGATGTGTTCATATTGCTCCGGTCAGGACTGCGGGTTGTGCCCATTTTAGAGGGAACCAGGCGTGGACCTCGGTGCCGTGGCCTGGGGTAGCATGGTACTGAAGCCCGCCGCCGGCCAGCGCCGCGCGTTCTTCCATGCTCAATAAGCCCAGGCTGGCGCCTTGCACGGCTTGTTCCCGAACCCGGGCCACATCAAAACCGACACCATCATCTCGCACGGACAAGTGGAGTTGTTCGCCGTTTTGGCTCAATTCCACCGTCAAGGCGTGGGCTTTGGCGTGTTTCACCACGTTCGTCAGCGCTTCCTGGGCCACGCGAAAGCATTCGGTTTCGATCATGGGATCCAAGCGTCGCTCCATGGGCTCTGACCGTATCTCAGCCTTCAGGCCGGCCAGCGCGGCCTGCCGCTTGGCGTACCAGCGCAACGCCGGCTCCAAACCCAAATCGTCAAGCATGGCCGGTCGCAAGTTCAGCGAAAGGTCGTGCACTTGCTTCAGCACGCGGTCCACCAGTTCGAGGCTCTCTCTCAGCCTCGGTGTCAGCTCCTCGGTGCCCGGCGACTCCAATACTGCCTGCAAGTTCATTTCGGCCGCGGTCAAGGCCTGCCCAATTTCGTCGTGAAGCTCGCGCGCCAGGTGTCGGCGCTCCGTCTCCTGCACCTCCACGAGCCGGCGCGAAAGCACTTGAAGTCTCTGGCGGGATTCCTTGAGTTTCCCCTCGGCTTCCGTGCGCTTGGTAATGTCGCGGTAGTTGAAGACAATCCCGCCAATGGCCGGATCATCCAGATGGTTCGAGCTGATGGATTCGATAAACCGGCACGAGCCGTCCTTATGACGAAGCCGATATTCGTCCCTTTGGGTGTCGCCCGAAGCTTTGGTCAACTCCGCAAGCCTTCTCTGCGCCCGGGGCCGATCCTCAGTCCAGAAGTAGTCAAAGATATTCGTCCCCAACACGTCCGCGACTTCATAGCCCAGGGTGGTCAGAAGATTCGGGCTGCGGTAAAGAATGAGGCCATCTTTGTCCGTGATCCCGGTCACATCCGTTGAGTTTTGCACGAGCGCGCGAAATCGTTCCTCACTTTGGCGAAGTTCCGTTTCCCGGTGCTGCAATGCTTCCGCCATCTGGTCGAAAGCGCGCACCAGTTGTCTGAGTTCATCGCGGGCTCGCGGCAAACCCGCGCGCGCGCTCTGATCGCCTGCGCCCAGCCGCGCTGTGAAGTTCACGAGCGCCTGGATCGGGCGCAACACCAGATAGCGGGCGCCGATCCACCCGACCACCAGGACCAGACCGGCGACAATCCCTACGCAGGTGAGATTGGTCATCATCATCCGATCCGGCCCAGCGAAGAGAACCTTCCGGGGAATGCCCAGGATGCTAATCACGTCGCCAGCCACAAGCGCGCTGCGGCTGGAGGTAAAGTCATAGAAAACGGAAATACCACTTGGATCCACGACCTCCATGACCCCATTTTTCTGAGTCAGAAAGGCCTTCAAAAGCGACTTTTCCGGCAGGGGTTTGCCAACCAGCCCCTTATCCTGTTCCGGATACCGTACGAGGATCGTCCCATTGCCGTCGATCTTGGTCCACGTGGCGCCCACGGGCAGCAGCTTCTGGATCGCATAGTCGGACTCATTGACCCAGTCCAGATCCAGCGCGGCGAAGACCACGGCTTGGATCCGCCCGGAGGAATCGAATGCTGGATAACCGAGGCTGAAACTGGGCTTGCCGGAGACGCGGCCGACCTGGTAATCGCCAATGGACAAATCGCGCGTGGAGAGCGCGCGTTGGAAGAACGAACGGTCGGCCACATTGAGAGCCTGTGCCAGCGGCAGAGCGCTGGCCAGGACATCTCCATTGGGCTTAATTACTCCCAGGTTGGCATACCGTGGGTAGTCGGCAAAGAGCGTGCGCACCAACTGGGTGCAGCCGGCCCCTCGCCCCAGCTTCACCTGCGAAGACTCCGCCATCGCGCGCAACAATTGCCGCGTCCCGGCGATCATCTCATCCTCTTTCCGCGCTGCGAGCTTGACCATGTCTTGCGAACGTTGCCGCAAAACCACCTTCTGGCGGTCACGGTCCTGCCGCGCAATGTGCAGGGTCACCACCACCGGCGGGAGCGACGCCAGGACCACCAGCAGCGCCAGACGGAAACGCAAGCCCGAGAAAAGCTGACTCATTGTGCGCATGATTTTTGTTGGGCTCCCTTATTCTTTAACCGTGAGGTCGTTTTGAACACGGTTCACACCCACGACTTTGCGGGTGACCTCGCCGGCACGGTTCCTTTGAACGCGTGTGTTCACAAACCCGCTTAATTGAACGACGCCATCGCGGGCTCCAACCTTCACTCCCTCGTATTTGTAATCAGCGCTCGCCGCTAGAGCTTCCCGGACACGCTCTGCGGTGCGGCTCTCTTCCATACGCTGGTCCGAGCGCTGATTGACCACAGACTCCGTTGTCCGATCGCTCTCAATCTGGCGGCTCGTGCTCGGAGGGTGCGGGTGGCTGGCACAGCCGGTCACACTAACAATCAAGAGTGGAGCGCTACCGAAGGCGATTACAGCCAAAGCCGTGGCAGAGGTTCTCTTCAATCCCGCTGGAACGCGGAGCGTGTTCACTGGGCGTCATTTCGAATGCCTCCGACGGCGTTTTGAACGTCCTTGCCAAAGCCGTGGGCAGTGTTGCAGCCCACTCTGACCATCATGAGCAAAGTGGCGCCGAATAGCAGAACCATAGTGCGTTCAACGAGTGTAATCATATTAGTGTGCTCTCTTGCATTGACAGATCGCATTAGCAGGTATGGGGCCGGTATTCTTGGCACGGCCCAAGCTATTGCGGTTTAGTCTCTTGACCTTTTTGCAACCCCGCAAACTGCTGCTTCTTGCCTGGTGATATCATGCAAACTGCTCGACTTTGGTTCGAGCGGTCATGCGTTTTGCACGCGCACGAGCGTTCGAGATCAGGACTGAAGCGTTGAATAGCAACGCGCTCCCCATGCAGAACGAGGCGGCATAGTTCAAGCTTTGGATCGAAGAAGATGGAACGTGTGGATCCAACAACCGAGTCAGGCAAGATGCTTGCGTGGTGTTCCCAACAAATGACCACCGATCTCCATACCCAGCCGGCGGCCTCCACAAGCCTGACCGGGCGCGAGGAATCCCCGCTGGGATCAAACGAAATAATTTATGTACCTGCTTGAACTGATCTTCCGGACCGTCGTAAACCTGGTCAAACTTATCTGGCGGCTCCCACAAACCATCGCGCTTGATTTCGGGCAGAGGAGGCAGCGGCTCGATCGGGATCAGTTCGAGACGGAGCGGCTCGATCGGCTACGGAATCCGTCAAAGTATGTGGGTCGGGGCTGAAGCGCACCTTTCATTGTAGGCGCACGTAAACACGGCTGCCTTTAGAGCTAACGCCTCCGACGGACTCTGTGATTCTTTGAGCTTCAACCTTCCCGTTTTGAATGAGGTAGGCTTTAACGGTTCGGGCGCGCCTAACCGCCAGGCTTCGCAGAGCATCCGGCGCGATCTCCACCGTTTCCAAAAGCTCGGGTTCCCCGTCCGTGTCTGCGGCACCTTCGACGGGCGCGAAGATGAGCATCAGAGCGGTTGCGCCTTTGTCGTCGGCAAACGGCCTTGGGGGAACTTGGGTGGGAGAGTCTTCAGAGAGTGTGGATTTGATGGGAACCGTTGATGAGTCGTCCGCTTTGAGGGCGGGAGTGCCCTTTTCAAAGGAGAACGGTTTCCAGGAGCCTCGGGGGGCCACGACTTCTGTGGCCGTGGCGTTGGTCCTCACCGGGAACAGGTTGGCGGCTGCATTCCATTTTTGCACCACCACTTGTTTGCGCAATTCCGCACGGCGCAAGGCCGCGAGGTCGGTCACCGGGTCGGTGCTGCCTTCAATTTCCAACTCTAAGTCCGGCCGTTCGTAGAGCCCCTTGGCCAGCACGTCCAACTTCACGAGCGCGGTCGGAAGGAGGTTCGTCGAACCCGGCTCGAACTCCTGAAAACTCAGCTCTTCGCCTTTGCCTCCGAATAGCGCGGCGAGGGCCGAAAACGGTGACGTGACGATTCGGGTGACCACTGTCTCAATGGCGCTGTAGAACACTTGGCCCACGTTGAATTGAGGATCGTCCAGGCTGCCATTGGCCGGAATCTCCACGGCAATCCGTCCGTCGCGGTCTTTCAGGATCGCAATGGCCAGACGCACCGGCAATCGGGTGGCATCGGCACTCTGCACTTTTGGACCGAGAGTGAGCTGATCGAGCGTGAGGTGGTTCTCGGATTTTACTTTTCGTTCGCTCACCTGGTAATTGAGCTGTGCGCTCAGCTTGCCTTTCAGCAACCGGTAGCCGAGGTACTTGCCCGCATAGGGGTCCTCCGGTGTTAAGTCCATCTCTTTAAGAGAAAGCGTTAAGTCGATTGGCTGTTTCGAACTCCACGGGTTGATTGTTCCAGTAATCTCGGTGCGGGCGGTTTTATCAACAGTGCCCTGGAGGTGGATGTCCGCCGGGTGTGGATTGGTGGAGGAGAGCCCCGAAAGGGTGCCGCTGAGTTGCTCGAGGGTGATGTTCACGTTGGGTTGAATCGAACGGTCGATGAACTGCACGTTGGCATTGGAGACCACCACGGAAGTCAGGGAAATTTGGGGCGGCAGCGCCGCCGCCCTATTCGTCCATTGCGGCGCTGACGACACATTGGTGCCGCCCAGGCGCAACGCGCTCATCAGGTTAATCGTTCGGTTCGTCTCGATGATCACCCGCGCAAATACATTCTCCAGGCGCATCGCCTCCACCGAGACGACCGGTGGGTTCAGGTTGGCTGCAATGCCAGACAGTCGCAGCGAATTCCATTTGAGCAGTCCTTCCGAGGCGATACCCTCGGCGGTCGAGAAAGCGTCGAGCCAGGCGTCCCCTTGGAAACGAACTTCCGGCAACGTATCCGTGGTGCTGCGCAATCGGACCGTGCCGGCCAGGCCCAGCTTGCTGCCCAACACGAAAATATCCAGGTGCGGTTCCAGATAGGGGGCCAGTGGACGCAGATTCAACCGATCGCACGCCAGAGTTACCTCAGCGCTGGCCGGCGAGAGTGCTGCCTGGATGTCCGCCCGGACGGTGCCATTGGTGTCCCAGCGCAGCGAAACCCCGGCGGTCATGTTCGTCCCGGCGCGATTGGAAATATTCTTCCCGTGAACCGCGATGTCCTCGATGTCGAGCCGAACCGGTTGGGAATTAGCCAGGTCTTCCAAATGCAGTGCGCAGTTCGTGCAGTTGAGTTCGCGGATGGCGCCGTTGGAAAGATTGGTTGTGTTCAGCAGCATCGACACCAGATTGGTCATCGCGCGCAGCAGCAGTATAATCCCGCCGGGCGCGGGCGGCGCCGAGTCGGCAGGTTTCAATAATTCAATCGCATTGACCGAAGTGTCCTTGTTGCGGCGCAGAACGAACCTGCCGCCGGTCACTGTCACTGTGTCCGCCTCAGCCTGGCGGGCCATAGCGTCCGCACTTGCGCCGGTAACAACCAGGTTGGACACGCCGACCACGGCTTCGCCGGTGACCTTTTCCACCAATTGCAGGGACTTCAGCCCAAAGGTGGTGTTGGTCACCGCGAGAAAATTGGTGCCAGCGCTCGCTTCATAGCGGTACGTTGTATGGAGGTCGATTACGCCGTCTTTAATCTCGAAGCGGAACAAATCCTGGTAGAGCGGTGCGTAGGTGGTCAGGGCAAGCCCGGCGAGAGAAAGCTCTCCTTCGGAACGGAGGGGAGCGAGATAAATCGAACCGTTCCACGAGAACTTCTCTCCACCATCCGAGATGCCAGAAAGAGCAAATGCATTCTTGTGACCGGGGTCTGTTTGAAAATTGGTGACCGTCAGTTCCAGCGGACCAAGGGTTCTTTGGAAAGGCATCCGCGGCGTTAGATCGGTGAAAGACACGCTTCCTTCGGTAAGGCGCAGCCGACTGATGTGCCAGGAACCGGGTCGGCCAGTCGGTGAGAGCCGAGCCACCAGATCCGAGAAGTTGAGTGTGTAGTCCTTGTTAATCTGCGCGCGCAGGAACGGCCGCGACAGGCTGACCTCCTTGAAAGTCCAGGGGTGGCTAAACAAGGAAACGAGCTGGAAATTCAGATAAACTTCATCCCACGAGAGCAGCGGCGCGCCGTCCTTGTCCTGAATCAACAAGCCTCGGATAGTGGCCGAGAGCGCATACGGGTTCAACCGGACCGTTTGAATGGTGACCGGCCGGCTGAGGTGCTTTGACAACTGCTTCACCGCGATCACCCGAACGATGGGCGGCAAAACCAAGAACCCCAAAACCGTGTAACATCCCAGGACGACGGCCGCCCACGCGGTGATCTTCGTCCATCGATGCGAGATCGCTTTTAAGAAGGACAATTTCACTTAAACTGAACGTTCCCTTGAGTTCATACCCCCTGCCGAAGCTGTGCCTCACATTCAGGAGAAAGCAGGTCACCAACCATCCAGCAGACCCGACGAACCCATGTTCGCCGGCGCGCGCGCCCGGGCAGGAAGATTCATGGCCGGGCGCGCGAGGACCCGTCAGGCTAGTTTCTGACCACGCAACAATGTGGCCAGCCCGACCACCGCCGCGACGATGCCTCCAATGAGCATCCACACGGCCTTATCCGTCGGCGAACCGGTAAAGAACCGGGCAACGTCCGAACTGAACGAGTTGGTGGCATTGATCCCAAGAACGATGAGGACAATGCCCCCCGCGAGCAGGGCCAGAGAAATAATTTTGTTCATAAAGGAACCTTTCAACTGTACTGAGTTCGTATTTTCGAACAGTGATTCACCTTGCTGATTCGAAGACTCATCAACTTCCTCGGCGCCCGCCGAGGAAGTTGAGCAGCACCATGATTAGCGCCACTACCAACAAGACGTGGATGACTCCTCCCATCGTGTAACTGGTGACAAGACCGAGCAGCCAAAGAATGATCAAGACTACTGCAATTGTGTATAACATAAGTTTTTACTTTCAGTTTGCTTTTGGAATCGCTGCCATCGGGTGCGCTTCCGCACCCGATCGGGCGATTTGAATGTCAGTTATTCGACGCAGCCATCTCCGGTTCTTTTAGCACGACTTTGACTCCGTTGATGGGTTTGGACACGGCCTTGCGAACTGTCGCAACCGCCGTCGCTCCTGCTTCGCCAGCGGCTTTCAAAGCCCCGGCGGCGGCCGCAGCCGCGGCATCCTCGGCGCTGACGCCCAATTCTTTGGCGCCTTCGATTGCCCCTGCAACCAGTCCCGTGGTGGCGGCTTCAAGGTCGCCGCCGACCTCGACCGTGTCTCGCACAGCCACACGAGCGGTATGGCTGATGATATCCAAGACTGCCGTGCCGGCTTCTTTGGAACCGCGGAGCACCCCCAGCATGATCCCCTTCGCAGCGTTCCCCAAATCGGTCCCGACCTGCACCGCGCCCCGAATCGCACCGCTGGCAACATCGCCAATGACGTCGGTCACCGACGTGCCGACCTTCCCCGTATCTTTGATCGCTGTGGCGAGAATCTGCGTAACGGCATCGACCGTCGCTTGGACGATGTTTCCCGTGCCTTTGATGGCGGCAACGATCTTGTCTTTTACTATCTCAATCAGTCCCGGATGTGTTGTCTTCATATTTAGTTTTGTTTCTGGTGGTTAGTATACTTTGTCTCCGGCTCGAGCTAACGGGCGCGCTCTCCTGTGCGCACCAGTCAACGCGTTTAAACCTATCTAGATATTCGCTTCCTTTAACTATTCTTTCCCGTCTCTCTTGTGGCCTTCGTTATGGCCTCCCTGGTTGCCGTGACCGGAGCCCGGTGGCGCCCAATTTCTCGGATAGGTCTGGACTACCGCTGCGTGATGCATTGCGGGGGCATCGTGGAAATCGAGCCGGACCGATGGGGAGGCGAAGAGCACGTCTGCCGAGACGCGCGGCGGAGCGGGTCGCGTTACCCACGAGTTGCCTTCCACATATACGTATTGTCGCGTGGTGCCGCTGTAATAGACCTGGTAACTCGGGTAATACACGTAGTCGTCCTGCACCACCACCGTACGTTCCACGTAGGCCGGTGCCGGGGCATACACTCGCGCATGATGTCGCTCCTCCACATGGTCGACGCATCCGGTCAGTGCCGCTAACAGCGTTGTGCCTAATGTAAATCCGATTCTTGAGCTTTTAATTCTGTTCATGTGATTCTCTCTTTCTAAGGCTTGGTCCGTGTTTTGATATCCTGTGTGCATCTGTTCAATTGTAGGTGATGGCCACGTTGCCACCGACCACGGTGATCTTCGTAATGCTCAGCGCTGTGCCGGCCCTGACTCGATAAAACTGCATGCTCCCGGAAAGCGGGCCTGTTAGGGTCTTGGTCGCGGGATTAAGTGACTGCCCGAGGGTGTCCGTGTACGGCCCAGCGGCCGTCGGGGCTGATGTCAATATGACAGGAGCTGTGACGGCGCTTGGAAATGCGATGATGTTGG
>Ga0105240_10011256_pt1 | contig 12473 bp, 7 predicted proteins | sample KBSC54metaG_FD_80426 | JGI IMG/M metagenome (GOLD analysis project Ga0105240, IMG submission 80426) | Corn rhizosphere microbial communities from Kellogg Biological Station, Michigan, USA - KBS C5-4 metaG | ecosystem: Host-associated > Plants > Roots > Rhizosphere > Soil | place: Michigan, USA... | reverse complement strand
GTGGCGGACACCACGGGCAATGGGATCACGGTCAGCGGTGTGGCTGCGCCGAGCATTACCAGCGCCACCTACGACGACACTACCGGGCAGCTGGTCGTCACCGGAAGCGGCTTCCTGTCGCTGAGCGGCGCGAACAATGACATCGTGGCCGACAAACTCACCTTCACGGGTGAGGGCGGCGGTACTTACACCCTGACAGATACCTCGAATGTGGACATCACATCGGGGACGAGCTTCACGTTGACGCTGAGCGCGACGGACAAAGCGGGGGTCAGCGCTATCATCAACAGGAACGGCACCAGCTCGACCGGCGGAACCACCTACAACCTGGCGGCCGCTGAGGATTGGGCGGCCGGTGCCGATGCCGCCGTGGTCGTGGCGGACACCACCGCGAACGGTGTGACCGTCAGTGGCGTGCCCGTGCCGACGATCACCGGCGCCACGTACGACGCCGGCACCGGGACGCTGGTCGTTGCAGGTACCGGTTTCCTGTCGCTCAGTGGGGCGGCAAACGATATGGTCGCCAACAAGCTCACTGTCACCGGAGACGCGGGCGCCACCTATACCCTCACGGACACCTCAAACGTCGACATCGGTTCCGCCACCAGCTTCACGTTGACGCTGAGCGCGACGGACAAGGCGGGCGTCGACCTGATTCTCAACAAGAGCGGCACCAGCTCCGTCGGCGGGACCACATACAACCTGGCGGCGGCGGAAGATTGGAATGCCGGCGCGGGCTCGGCCGTGGCCATTGCCGACACGACGGGCAATGGCATTACGGTCGGCGGTGGGAATACCGCACCGACCCTGATCGATCAGAGCCCCACCTTCGGGACGATCCCGAACACACAGACGGGAGTCCCGTCCGGGAGCGTGGGTACGCTGGTTTCGCAGATCATCAATACCACCGGAATCAGTAATTTCTCCGACCCTGACAGCGGTGCGCAAGTCGGCCTCGCTGTCACGGCCACGGACACCAGTAAGGGTACCTGGTGGTATACGACCGACAGCGGCGCTCAGTGGACGGACGTATCGGCCGTGTCCAATGCCAGTGCCTTGCTGCTGAAAGCGGATGCCAGTACGCGGCTGTATCTCCAGCTCACCGCCGGGAATACGGGCAGCGCAGGCATTACCTTCCGCGCTTGGGACCAGACCAGCGGTGCAGCGGGTACCAAGGTAGATGCGTCCGTCAACGGTGGGAGCACGGCGTTCTCCACGGCTACGGACACGGCAAATGCCAACATCAATGTCAGCCCCACTGTCGCCAATCTGAACGGCGACAGCGTCACGTTCGTCGAGGGCGGCAGCGTGGCGCTGATCGACGCGGGCGGCAATGCGACGGTCACCGATACGGATTCCCCGGACTTCGGCGGCGGTAACGTCACGGTCTCGATCGTGAGCAACCGCGTGTCCACCGAGGACGTACTGTCGATCGTCAACCAGGGAACCGGCTCGGGCCAAATCGGAGTCAGCGGCTCGAATGTGACCTATGAGGGCACCGTCATCGGGACGTTCTCCGGTGGCTCCGGGACGAATGACCTGGTCATCAGTCTCAATGGCCTGGCGACGCCTGCTGCGGCGCAAGCGCTGGTTCGCGACATTGGCTACAGCGACAGCAATTCCGCGGATCCGTCCGTGGTGGCCCGGTCCATCCAGGTGACCGTCGATGATGGCGACGGCGGTACCAGCAGCAATGCAAACGTGACGGCCACCGTCATTGGGGTCAACGACGCGCCGACTCTGAGCGCGACGGGTGGGACCCGGACGTTCACCGAGAACGGCAGCGCGGTGAATCCCTTCAGTGGGGTCAGTATCGACACTGTCGAGGGCGGGCAGTCCATCAAGACCATTACCTTCTCCGTCAGCAACGTCACTGACGGCAGCAATGAGGTCGTGAACATCGATGGCAGCGACATCGCGCTGATCGATGGCAACAGTGCGACGACGGCCACGAACGGGCTCACCGTGGACGTGCAGTTCGCGGGTGGCACAGCGACTGTCACCGTTGCCAGCGCCGGAGGCATCAGTACGAGCGCTGCTGAAACGGTGCTGGACGGACTGACGTATCACAACGTGAGCGACGCGCCCACCGCGGGAAGTCGAGTCGTGACTTTGACGAGCATTCAGGACTCGGGCGGCTCCGCCAATGGCGGGGTCGACACGACGAGCTTGTCAATTGCGAGTACGGTGTCAGTGGTGCCGGTCAACGACGCGCCGGTCATGAGCGCGAGCAGCGGCACGACTGCGTTCGTTGAGGCCGACAACGCGACGAGCACACCCGTCGCGGTGGATAGTGGCATCACCGTGAGCGACGTAGATAACACGACGCTCGCCAGTGCGACAGTATCCGTCACCGGGAGTTTCCACAGCGGTGAGGACGTGCTGGCGTTTACGAATACCAGCTCGGCCATATACGGCAACATCGGTTCGAGCTACGACGCTTCCCGCGGGGTTCTGTCGCTTACGTCCTCCGGCGGAACGGCGACCGTAGCGCAGTGGCAGTCGGCGCTGCGCGCGGTGACCTACTCTAATACTTCGGAGAACCCATCGACCGACACTCGGACAGTCAGCTTCAGCGTCAATGATGGAGCGGATAGCAACGCGGCCGTGACCAAGGCGGTCAGTGTCGCTGCGGTAAACGAGGCGCCCGTCAACGGGGTGCCCGGTCCGCAGTCGCTCAATGAGGGTGGCTCTCTCGTGTTCTCCGCAGGCAACGGCAACCAGATCACGATCAGCGACGTGGATGCTGGCAGCAACCCGGTGGAGGTCACGCTGACCGCGACAAACGGGACGATCAGTCTGGCGAGCTCGTCCGGGCTGACGTTCAACGTTGGCGCGGGCGCTGGCGAAGCGACCATGACGTTCCGGGGGTCGATGACTGACATCAATCACGCACTGGACGGCCTGGTCTACACACCGGCCGGCGGATTCAGCGGCAGTGCGTCACTGGAGATCGTCACCAATGACCTCGGGAACACCGGCGGCGGCGCGCGCAGCGATTCTGACTCCATCGCGCTCAGTGTGGCGCGTGTTCAGCCGCATGTTGCCGACGTCAGTGCCGAGACAGCGAGTGGCGTTTACAAGGCCGGAGACACGGTTGATGTCGCGGTGACATTCGATTCGACCGTCACGGTGGATACATCCGGCGGCACCCCGACATTGCTCCTGGCGACGGGCACGGCCGATCGTAATGCGACCTACCTGTCCGGCTCCGGGTCGAACACGTTGACCTTCCGCTACACCGTACAGGCGGGCGATTCGAGCGCGGACCTCGACTACGTGTCGAGCGGGGCGCTTGCATTGAACGGCGCAACCATCCGTTCCGGGGACAACGAGGACGCCGTGCTCACTCTGCCGGCGACCGGCGGTCCGGATTCGATCTCGGGCCAGCGCGACATCGTGATACAGGGGGCGACAGTGACCCCCGTCATTCTGGTCTCGCGCCCTGGCAACACGGATGTCGCGAACCCCATTGCAACGGTCACCGGGCCCGTAGCGCTCGCTCCGAGCGGCTCACCACCGTTGCGCGTCGCGAGCGTTGCTTCGTTCGATTCCTCAATCGCCATCGACCGGCCGCTGGTGCCTTCGATGGTCGTGCCGGCCGGTCTCTCGTACAACGTAGGGTTGAGTGCCGGGGGCTCCTTTGACGTACCTCTGCCGCAATGGCTCAACATCGACTTCGGCGGCTGGGCGGTGTTCGAATTGCGCAGCGTCGATGGATCCGCAGCGCCCGAGTGGCTGCACTTCGATGCGGCCTCAGGCTCCTTGCGGGGTACCCCGCCGGCCGGTATGCACGGGAGCTTGCAGCTCGAGCTGATCGTCACGGATGGGCACGGCATGCACGTCTCGGGTGCGGTCCAACTGCACTTCGATGCCGCGGCGCATCCCTCCGAGCCGGTTGTGCCTGCAAAGCCGATCGCGCACGTGACGCCCGCTAAGCCCAGTCTGGAATCGCAGTTCTCGCAGCACGCCCGCGGCACTCCCCTCAGCGCCCAGGCCGCGCGAGCACTGCATCTGCTGCAGGGAAGGCATACCCGTTCCACTTCATCCCCGTCGCGCGCCGCCGCGGCGGCTAGCCTTCGACAAGGGAATCTCCAGTGAAAAAACATCGTCGCTCAGCCACGAGCGCTCGCATTTTCATGATGGCGCTGGTGACGACCGCTGTGTCCGGATGCGTCGTTCGCCCGAGTCCGCTTTCCAATGCCGACCGCGAGGCCCGGCTGCCCGCAGACCAGCAGGCCATGTTCGGCGGTCAGCAGGCCGTGCAGGGGCCCATTACCCTCGAAGAGGCGATGGCCCGCGCCGTGAAGTACAACCTGGACAGCCGTGTGAAACTGATGGAAGCAGCGGTAGCACAGCGAGAGCTCGATCTCGCCAACTTCGACCTGCTGCCCAAACTGGCCGCGAGCGCAGGCTATTCCCACAGAGACCAGGTGCTCGGCATGTCCTCCCGCAGCGTGGCGACGGGCCTGCAGTCATTGGAGCCCTCGACGTCTTCCGATAAGGACGTGAGGACGGCGGATCTGAGCCTGTCCTGGAACATTCTCGATTTCGGCGTCAGCTACTACGGTGCCAAGCAGCAGGCGGACCGGGTGCTCGGCTTGCAGCAGCAACGCCGCAAGGCCGTGCAGCTGCTCATGCAGCAGACGCGAGCAGCGTTCTGGCAGGCGGCCGGAGCGCAGCGGCTGCAAGGCCAGATCGACCCGCTCCTGACGCAGGCACGCGAGGCGCTCACGGATTCCCGGAATGTCGAACAGAGCAACCTCAAAGCCCCGCTCGAGGCCCTCTCGTATCAGCGGGAGCTGCTCGACCTGATCTTCGAGCTTGAAGGAGTGCGTGATCAGCTGCTGCAGGCGAAGCCGAGGCTCGCTGCGATCATGGACCTCCCGCCCGGGCAGCCTTTCCAGGTTGCGGCTCCCGACACTTTCGATGAGCCCGTGATCCGGGTTGCTCCGCAGGACATGGAGAAGACGGCGCTGCTCAACCGTCCTGAGCTCATCGAAGATAGCTACAACGAACGCATCGGCCTAAACGAGACGCACAAGGCGCTCGCCAAGCTCCTGCCCGGCGTCGAGCTCACCTTCGGCAACCACTACGACAGCAACAGCTTCCTGGTGCATAGCGAGTGGAGCGACGCCGGCATCCAGGCAAGCTGGAATCTCCTCAATCTCGTCAATGCGCACACCATCCGCGCATCCGCCAAGGCGCAATACGATCTCGCGCGCGAGCAGCGTCTGGCGGCGAGCATCGCGGTGCTCGCCCAGGTGCACGTGGCCTCCATCGACCTGAACAGCCGCAAGCAGCAGTTCGAGCTGGTCAACGAGCTCAATGGCGTGGAGCAGCGCATGCTCGAGCACACGCGTAACGCAGCAGCGGCCGATGTGCAAGGCAAGCTCGCCGAGGTTCGTGCGGCGACCAGCGCACTGATGACGAAGTTGCGCTTGTATCAGAGCTACAGCGCCTACCAGGATGCCTACGGGCAGATGCAGGCCACGCTCGGCATCGATCCGTTGCCTTCTGCATCGGCCAACGCGGACCTCGCGTCGCTGACCGCAGCGATCCACGCCCAGCTCGCGCATCCATGAGGGATACCCGATCCATCGCGCTCCTGCTCGCAGCGACCGTGGGTATCTGCGGGTTGGCTGTGGCAGGACCGACCCCGGCGGGCGTGGCACCGCACGGTGCCGTTGCGGCTAGCGGTGCCGCAGCGTTGCCTCGCAGTGCCGCCGTTGCGCCGCCCAGTGTCAGCGCTGCTTCCAATGGTGTCGCGGAAGAGGCCGGACGCATTCGCACCCAGGTCATTTCACTGCACGACGTCACGATCTCGAGCGAGGTCCAGGGGAAGATCGCGCGGCTTCCTCTGAATGAGGGCGACGCATTCCAGCGCGGGCAGCTGCTGGTGGGATTCGATTGTGACCTGTATGCCGCGCAGCTGAACAAGGTCGAGGCAACCGCGGACGCCGCCGCCAAAGTTTTCGCAGTCAACCAGAAACTCAGCGCCCTGCACTCAGTCGGGGAGCTCGACGTGGAGGAGGCGAAGGCCAAGGCGAAGGAAGCCGACGCCGAGGCGGTCTACATGCGCGAGACGGTCGATCGCTGTCAGGTGACCGCGCCGTTCTCCGGCCGCGTGGCTAAACGTCTCGTCGCGCAATACGAGTACGTGGCGGCCGGCAAGCCTCTGCTGCAGATCGTCGACACGGAGGATCTGGAGCTGAAGTTGATCGTGCCTTCGGCATGGCTCTCCTGGCTACGCACCGGTACTGCGCTGCGCGTGCACATAGAGGACCTCAAGGCCGACTACAACGCCAGTATCGTGAGGCTCGGCGCTCGTGTCGACCCCGTCAGTCAGACGCTCGAAGTGAGCGCGCGTATCAAGGGCAGCCACCCGGAGCTCCTTCCTGGAATGAGCGGCTGGGCTCATTTCCCCAACCACTCGTGAACGCCCAGCTCCAAGACACGTCGGCGACCCAAGCGCTGCTGGCACTGCTGCAATTGGGGCGGCGCGCCCGCGAGGCTGCGACTGTCGAGGAACTGGGGTTCATTGCGGTGAACGAAACGCGCAACCTCATGGGGCATCGACAGGCCGCTTTGTGGTTGGCGGACGACGTTCGCGGGGTTGTCGCCGTTTCGGGCGTCGCGCAGCTCGATTCGTCCGCTCCGTACATTCAGTGGCTCGGCAGGCTGTTCAAGGGTCTCGGGGTCGAGCATGGACCCCGGCGCCTGAATGCCGGCGAGCTTGCGCCGGTGGTCGGGGAAGAGTGGGGTCAATGGCTGCCGCGCGATGCTCTGGTGATCCCACTGCAGAGCAAGGGCGGCGGCCGCACGAGGGGACTGCTGCTGCTGGTGCGCCAGGGAACATGGCAGGACTACGAGCTCGAGCTCGGGCAGGAGATCGGCGCGATCTTCGCGCATACGCTCTTTGCCCTGCGCCCGCGCGAAGCGCTCTTCGTGCGTGCGGGGGCATTCCTGCGCTCGCGCAAGGGATTGCTTCGGATTGCGTTGCCGCTGTTTCTCGCCTTGTGGATACCCGTTCGGCTGAGTGTGTTGATGCCCGCGGAAGTGACGCCGCTCGATGCGTTCGTCGTGCGGGCGCCCCTGGAAGGAGTCATCGATAGATTCCAGGTTCGACCCAACGAAGTGGTGGCCGAAGGCGCTCCACTGTTCAATCTCGATACAACCGCACTCAAGAGCAAGCAGGACACAGCGCGCGAGGCTTACGAGACGGCTCGTGAGGCCTACCGGCAGGGTGCCCAGCTGGCTGTCACGGACGACAAGGCCAAGATGGAAATGGCCCTGCAGAAGGGAGCGCTGGATGAGAAGGCCGTGGATCTCGCATACAGCACCAGTGAGCTCGAGCGCGTGCAGGTGAAGGCCGCACGCGCCGGCGTTGCGGTGTTCTCAGACGTGCAGGAGTGGGTTGGGCGTGCAGTGACCACGGGCGAGAAAGTCCTGGTACTTGCAGATCCGAACAAGGTGGAGCTCACCGCACGCATGCCGGTGGGCGACCAGATCGTGCTTCGGCCGGGCGCTCGGATCGTGTTCTATCCGAAGGCGGCGCCGTTTTCATCCTATACGGCCACGGTCGACAGTGTGGCCTATCGCGCAGAGCCGAACGAGGAAAACGTCCTGGCCTACCGTATCCGGGCGCACTTCGAACCCGGTGCTGGACCGCCCCGTCTGGGTCTGATGGGCAGCGCACGCGTGTATGCGGGGCGTGTACCTTTCATCTATACGGTGCTCCGCCGGCCGTTGGCCGTAGCACGCCAGTGGCTCGGCTGGTGACACCCGCGGAGAATCACCCGCTCCCGGCTTTGCGCCAGGAGCTGGGCCTGGCGGCCGCGCCGACCAATGCGGATGGGTCTCCCGCCTGGACGTTGCATGATCCGGCTGCGAACCGCTTCTACCAACTGGGCTGGCCCGCGTTCGAGATTCTCTCGCGCTGGTCTCTCGGCAGCGCAGAGGCGGTCGTCGCGAGCGTGCAACGTGAAACCACGTTGAACGTAGATATCGAGGAGGTGCTCGCGCTCGCTCACTTCGTGATCGCCCATCAGCTCAACGCAGCGAGCACCGCAAGCGACACCCAGCGTCTGTTGGCCATCAGCGCCAGCCAGCGCGTTTCCCCGGCGATGTGGCTGCTCAAGCACTACCTGTTCATCCGTGTGCCGCTCATCCGGCCCATGCCGGTATTGCGGCGGATCTCGCCTCTCTTGCAGTGGCTGTATCACCCGGTCTTCTGGTGGATCACGTTCGCGAGTGCCGTCTCGGGTCTCTATCTGGCATCACGACGCTGGGACGAATTCATCCACACGTTTCACGCTTATGCGGGCTGGCAAGGCTTGCTTGGCTTGGCCGTAGCGCTCAGTCTCGCCAAGGTGCTACATGAAGTCGGGCACGCTCTTACCGCGTACCGGTATGGTTGTCATGTGCCTACCATGGGCGTGGCCCTGCTGGTCATGTGGCCTGTGCTCTACACCGATACGAACGAAGCGTGGAAGCTGCGTTCGCGGCGCGAACGACTTCACATCGGCGCCGCCGGCATGCTGGCTGAGCTCGCGCTCGCCGCCTACGCAACGGTTCTGTGGAGCATCCTGCCGGACGGACCCCTGCGCGCTGGCGCCTTCATGCTGGCGACCAGCACATGGGCGATCACGTTGACGCTCAACGCCAGCCCGTTCACGCGCTTCGACGGCTACTTCCTGCTCTCGGACTGGCTCAAGGTCCCCAACCTCCACGAGCGCGCATTTGCGCTGACACGCTGGTGGCTGCGGGAGCACCTGTTCGGCTTTGGCGACGCTCCCCCGGAAGTGTTTGCGCCAGCACGCCGCCGTTTCCTGATCGCCTTCTCGCTGCTGGCGTGGCTGTATCGGTTTGTGTTGTTTTTCTCGATCGCGCTGCTGGTCTTTCACGTGTTCTTCCGCGCGCTCGGCCTGCTGCTCATGATGGTCGAGATCGGCTGGTTCATCGTGCTGCCCATCGTACGCGAAGGGCTCGTGTGGTGGCGGCGGCGCGCCGAGCTCACCTGGAACCGGCAATGTACCCGGACGCTTTTATCAGTGCTCGCCGTCGTGCTGATCGTGTGCGTACCGTTTCGCCAGTCGATGTCGATTCCCGCGGTGCTGGTGCGGGCCAAGGCCCAGGGCGTGTATGCGGCGCGTCCCAGCATGATTCGCGACATCGATGTTCGCGAAGGACAGACCGTCACAGCCGGGACAGTTCTTGCACACCTGTCTTCGCCGGACCTGGAATATCAGTTGCAGGCGGCCGTCGCCGAAGAGGCTGCGCTGCATTGGCAGGTGGATCAGCAGCCCTTTGACGAAGAGCTGCGTAAACAAGGTCCCGCGCTGCGCAAGCAATGGCAGACCGTGCGGGAGGCGGTGGCTGGCCTGCGAGCCCAGGTGCAGCAGCTCACCCTTCGGGCGCCGTTCGCAGGGCAGATTACGGATCTCAATCCGGACCTGTTGGCGGGCGTGTGGCTCAAAGGCGGCGAGCGGTTGTTCGATGTCGTGGGCAACGGCGGGGTCAAAGGGGAGGGATTCGTGGAAGAGGCCGATCTCCCCCGCGTAAGGGCTGGCGCGGCCGCAGATTTCGTTGCGGACCTGCCGGAGCTCGGCACGTTCAAATGCCGCGTGAGCGGCATCGACCACGTCAATCTCGCATCACTGGACCTGCCGTACGCCGCAAGCGTCTTCGGCGGCCCCATCGCCAGCCGCAGGGATTCGAGCGGTGCCGTGCTTCCTCTCACTTCGACCTTCCGCGTGAGCTTCGAGCAATGCAGGGATGACGGGAGTATTTCCCGGGAGGTGCCGGGGCGAGTGCTGTTGCACAGTTCGGCAGAGAGCGTGATCGCGAGCGCGATGCGCCGAATGGTCGCAGTCTTTCGCAGGGAGCTGACCACCTGAAGAGCCACGTACAGGAGGGCGGCGTAGCCGCTTAGGACATTCCCCGCCGAGGCCGGGTCGCCGCTCCTGTTCCGGTCGGCTCCTCGAGAGGTCATCAGAGCTCACTTCGACCTGATCGGCCTTGTGAGGGGTCAAAGAATCCAGCTACGATGAGCTGGAACTGGGACGATTTCGCCGCAGTGAGGCTCCAAGTCCCCGTGCGAGTCCCGCAGCTCCTGGTTGTGCTGGTCACCCTGCTGACGCTGCCCGTCTACGGACTGGCAGGCGTGACGCATCGCAGCTGCCAGGAACAGATGCGCTCGGCTGGTCAGGCTGCCGTTCCCGACGATTGCTGCCCGGGGAAGGGTGATCCGAGCACCGACTGCAAGCAGGATGGCAAATCTCCGCTCGGCAAAAATGGCTCCTGCAGCGCCTGCAAGGCGGGGTACAACTGCAAGAGCCCGCAGTCTTACCAGCCGACCCTGGCTCCCGGGTTGATGATCCTGCCGGCTCGACCGACGTTATCATCGGCCCCGCCGCCACCGCTCATTTCCCACAGTCCCGACGGACTGTGGCGACCACCCGCACACATCTGACCTTCCCGCAGGCTTTGCCTGCACCAGCGCTGCTTGGGCCGCTTTCGGCCCGAAGATGCTCATGCGCGCCTTGCATCGTGCCCGGTACGAAGCGCGCACCCAACGCGGAACGGTCATGTTCAGATTCATCCTGTGTTTTGTACTTGTGGGCGTGGCGCGCCGTGTCGCCGCCGCGCCGCTCACTTTTGCGGGCGCGCTGCAGATCGCGACTCGATCGTCTCCCGACCTGGCGCAACAGGGCGCGAATGTCGAAGCGGCTCGATCCGCATCGATCGCCGCCGGGCGTCTGCCGGACCCGAAGCTCGCCTTCGGAGTGGAGGATCTGCCAGTCACCGGCCCGAACCAGTGGAGTCCCACTCGCGATGACTTCACGATGACCCGGGTCGGGCTGATGCAAGACATCCCGAACGGGGCCAAGCGTGAGGCGCAAAGCGCGGCCGCTTCGGCCGCTCTGGAGACAGCTCAGGCGCAACGGCGCGTCAGCGTTCTCACGGTGCGCCGAGACACTGCCGTCGCCTGGCTGGATCGCTACTACCTGGAGCGCCGCAGCGCGCTCTTTGACGATCTGGAGAAAGAGAACCGGCTGTTTGCCGAAGCCGTTGCGGCCCGATTTGCGGCTGGCCGAGGGATGCCCGCAGATGTCGTCGAGCCGCAGCAGAAGGCGGCGGAAGTTGCCGATCGCCGAGACGAGCTCGATACAGACATCCTCAAGGCCAAAGCGGTACTGACGCGTTGGGTTGGTGAGGCCGCGCAACAGCCGCTCGGAGGGGAGTCTCCGACTCTTGCGTTGGATCCTGAGCACTTGAGGGGACACGTACACGAGCATCCGGACCTCGCCGTGTTCGTCCCAATGACCGAGAGGGCGCAGGCCGAGGTGCACGAGCGGAAGAGACCGGATTGGGGAGTGGAGCTCTCCTACGGGCGTCGTGGCCCTGCCTTCAGCGACATGGTATCGCTGCAATTCACGCTCGATCTGCCGTTCTTCGCCAGAACGCGCCAGGACCCACAGATACAGGCCAAGCGCCACGAGCTTGACCGAGTGGAGGCCGAGCGCGATGCCATGCTCCGCGATCACACTCGAGAGCTGGAGGCAGATCTCGCCGAGTACGACGTGATGACGCGTCAACTCGCACGCCTGCGTCAAGTACATCTCCCGCTTGCTCGAGAGAAGGTCGACTACCAGCTCGCGAGCTATCGGCCAGGCAAGGGCGAGCTGACGGCGGTACTCGCAGCGCGGCGCGAGCTGATCGATGCGAGGCTCAAGGAGATCGAGCTCGAAGGCAAACGGGCGGAGGCCGCCGCGAAGCTCTACTACTTCTACGGACCGGCGGCAGCCGGGGAAGCGGCGCCCAGGCGGAGGGCAGCCGATGAAAATTCAGCGACACACGCTCATGGGCATTGTGCTCGGCGCCGCTCTTGTTTTCATGGGCTTGGGCGGCCTGGGAGGGTATTGGCTGGCTGAGCGAGGGGTCCCATGCGCGCAGCACCTCCGGCGACCGCGGGTATCGCGGAGCAACAACCGCTCTACTGGTACGAGAGCTCCGCAGCTCACGAGAATGGAGATGGATGAGCGACTTCGCCGCCATTGAATACGCGCCGCTCGACGTTCTGAAGGCCGTTGCCCAGGGCCTCTGGATAGTCGACGGGCCGGCAATCCGCTTCGGCCTGGGAGGGCTCAAGGTGCCTTTCCCCACGCGCATGACCCTCATCCGCATGCGCAATTCGGACTTGCTCGTGCATTCCCCGACGCGGCTCGTTGCGGCGCTGAAGGACGCGGTCGCAGCGATCGGGCGGGTACGGTGGTTGATCGGACCGAACCGCCTTCATTACTCCTGGCTCGCTGAGTGGAAGGCGGCTTTCCCAGCCGCCGATGTGTACCTGGCCCCCGGGGTTCGCGATCAGGTCCGCAAGCCAATGTGAAGGATTTCGTTTCAAGCAGACGCAGAGCCGCCTCCCCGGCACTTGGGACTCGAACGCGAGGTGGCCCGGCTCGTTCCCT
>Ga0105240_10011254_pt1 | contig 12475 bp, 13 predicted proteins | sample KBSC54metaG_FD_80426 | JGI IMG/M metagenome (GOLD analysis project Ga0105240, IMG submission 80426) | Corn rhizosphere microbial communities from Kellogg Biological Station, Michigan, USA - KBS C5-4 metaG | ecosystem: Host-associated > Plants > Roots > Rhizosphere > Soil | place: Michigan, USA... | reverse complement strand
CGGCGCGAACGTTTCGAGCTCGGCGAGATAACGCGAGGCGCGGAACAGGAACATGCCGCTGTTCCAGAAATAATCGCCGGATGCGAGGTATCCGGTCGCGGTGGCGAGATCGGGTTTCTCGACGAAGCCCTCGACCGCGCGCACGCCATCGCCGCGTGCGGCTTGAATGTAGCCGTAGCCGGTTTCCGGCGCATTCGGAACGATCCCGAACGTGACGAGCGAACCGTTCTCCGCTGCCAGCAATGCATTCTGCACCGCCGCGCGGAAACCGGCTTCATCGCGAATTACATGATCCGATGGCAACACCAGCAGGATCGGATCTTTTCCATCAACCATCGCCCGCAACGCAGCCACGGCGATCGCCGGTGCGGTGTTGCGACCGACCGGTTCAAGGATCAAGGCATCGGGACGCGCACCGAGCGCACGCAACTGCTCGGCGACCATGAAGCGATGTTCTTCGTTGGCGATAACCAGCGGCGCGCCGATATTCGGCAGGTCACGCACGCGCAACCACGTCGCCTGCAGCAACGAATGCTCGCCCAGCAAGGGCAGGAATTGTTTCGGATACGCCTCGCGCGACAGCGGCCACAGGCGCGTGCCGGAACCGCCGGACAACAGCACGATTTTCAATTCGGACATGGTCGCGCGTGGTACTTGATGGGCGCACATGATGCCACGGACGCGTGATATCCGGCTCTGGCGCTGTCGATCTTGCCGCCGCGATGGCATGCTGCGCTCGACACGATCGATCCGGATTGAAGCATGCCGATGAACGAAGACCTTCGCAGCCATGCGCGCCTGGAATGGGCGCGTGCAGCACTGGCCGATCCGCAGGCCGAACTCGTGCGAGCCTCGACAGACGCAGGCTTCCGCAGTTATTGGCGCAGCAGCGGCCACGACGGCAGCCGCATCGTGATGGATTCGCCGCCCGACAAGGAAGACGTGCGCCCGTGGCTGCGCATGCGCGAACTGCTTGAACGCGGCGGCGTGCGCGTGCCGCAGGTGCTTGCCCAGGATGCCGATGCGGGCTTCCTGCTGCTGGAAGACCTCGGCGTCGACACCTACCTGCAGGTCATCGATGCCGGCAATGCCGACGCGCTGTTCGATGCCGCGGTCACGCAATTGCTGAAATTGCAGGCGATTCCCTGCCCCGACGATTTTCCCATTTACGATGAAGCGATGCTCGCGCGCGAATTGCGACTGTTCGACGAATGGTTCCTCGGCCGCGAACTTGGATTGACGCTCGATCGCGAAACGCTGGAATCGCTGGAGCTCGTCTATCGCCGATTGATCGACGCCGCGCTCGCGCAGCCGCGCGTGCTGGTGCATCGCGATTTCATGCCGCGCAATCTGATGCCTACGAATGATGGACCGGCGGTGCTGGATTTCCAGGATGCGGTGTGCGGTCCGATCGCGTACGACGCGCTGAGCCTGTTCAAGGATGCGTTCCTGGGCTGGCCGCAGGATCGCGTCGACGGATGGATTGCGCGCTATCACGCACGTGCAAAGGAAGCCGGATTGCCGGTGCCGGAACTCGTCCAGTTCAAGCGCGACGCCGACTGGATCGGCGTGCAGCGGCACCTGAAAGTGCTGGGCATCTTCTCGCGGTTGAAACATCGCGACAGCAAACCAAAATACATCGCCGACGCGCCGCGCTTCCTCGATTATCTCGACGACGTGCTGCCGCAATATCCAGAACTCACGCCATTGGCCGACGTGCTCGATCGCCTCGTGCGCCCGGCATTGCACACCGGCGACCACATATGAAGGCGCTGATCTTCGCTGCCGGCAAGGGCGAACGCATGCGCCCGTTGACCGATCGCACGCCGAAGCCGTTGCTGATCGCCGGCGGCAAGCCGTTGATCGTCTGGCATCTCGAAAAGCTTGCGGCGATGGGCGTCACCGATGTCGTGATCAACACGGCCTGGCTCGCCGAGCAATTCCCCGCGACGCTCGGCGATGGTTCGCGCTGGGATTTGCGACTGCATTATTCGTACGAAGGCGCCGAGCCGCTGGAAACCGGCGGCGGGATGTTGCGTGCGCTGCCGTTGCTCGGTGACGAACCGTTCCTCGCGATCAATGGCGATATTTGGACCGACTACGACTTTGCGCGATTGCCGCGCGAACCGGCTGGTCTTGCGCATCTCGTTATGGTTGAGAACCCAGAGCACAACGCGCGCGGTGATTTCGGGCTGGATGATGCTTGGCGCGTGCATTCCGATGGCGATGCGAAGTTCACGTTCGCTGGCCTCGGTGTGTATCGGCCGGAGCTGTTCGTGGGCTGGCGCACGATCATTGGCGATGCGGTCGGCGCGAACGAAAGTCCGCCGCGCTTCAAGCTCGCGCCATTGCTGCGCGCGGCGATGGCGCGCGAGCAAGTCAGTGGAGAACTCTGGCAAGGCGCGTGGACTGATGTTGGAACGCCAGCAAGACTATCCGCTCTGGACATACGACTGCATCATTTGGTGCATCCATGAGACGACTCACTTTCATTGCGTGCGCGCTCGTTGCAGCGTCATGCGCGTGCGCAGAGAAGCGGACTGTCGAGAGAATTCGCTACGATGTCGATGGCGATGGCAGACCGGACACGATCGTGCTGATCAATACAAGCGACGAACACGATGACGGCGACTTCACACGAATCGACCTGTTGTTCGGAAATTCGAGGCGCTATACGTTCACCAACGAGGATCGGTGGATCCGATGGGATATTAACGACTGGGATCGTTCGCGAATCGCCCGCAACGTTCCAAGCCTGATCAAGTCCAAGCGCGTGGCTCTGGTAAATACAGTTGAAGGGGATCGGTTGCTCGTCGCATTCGAATTTCCTTATGCGAGCAGCTCCGGCAGATTGTCTGTATTCCGTATATCCAGAAACGGCGTCAAGCGGGTTTTGAATAACGAAATGGATCTGGTGAAGATCGCGGATATTGACCACGATGGTCGGACGGACATCGTCGGCTCGGAGACTTCAGAGGCTTACGCTGACGACTGTAGCTCCTATGACCCTGACGTCGTCTACACGCTCGATGGCACGTTCAAGCTCAACCGTGTTCTCACTGAGCGCTACGATCGCAGCGTCGATGGTTCCTACGAGCGGAACCACGCGAAATTCTTCGTGCTTGTCCAGCCGAACGGAAAGCGCGTGGTCCTGCCGAACAGCGAGCAAGCTCGTTGTGGGCAAGGCAAGAAATAAGGGTCAGAACAACTCACGGGCAGCGCACGCTACAGATCGAGCGCCTGCCGCAAGAACGGTACCGTAATCCGCCTCTGCGCCGCCAGCGATTCACGATCCAGCCGATCCAGCAACGCGGTCAGCGTCGCAAGATCGCGATCGACGCGCCGGAACAGCCAGTCCAGCACCGCATCGTCAAGTTCCAGTCCGCGCGCCTGCGCGCGTTCTTGCAGGATCATCCGGCGCTGCGTTTCGTCGGGAATCGCGAGCGCGAACTGCGTGCATTGCGCGTGTCGCGACTGCAGGTCGGGCAATGCAAGGTCGAGTTGCAGCGGCGTCGCATCGGCCGCGTACAGCAACGTGCCGCCGCCGTCGCGCACGCGGTTGTGCAGGTCGAACAACGCGATCTCCGCCGCGCGATCGCCAGCAATCATCTGCACATCGTCGACGCAGGCCAGCCGCACCGCGCCCTGGTGCGCGAGCGCATCGGCCGCGCGCGCGCCGAACAGTTTCAGCGGAAGGTAGGCGACAGCGCTTTCGTGAGTCGCAGCTTCGGCGCAACTCGCGAGCAGCAGGTGGCTTTTGCCGGAGCCCGACGCGCCGCTGAGAAACACGCTTGATCGAAGTCGACTGTCGCTGCCATCGCCCGACGCAAGCATCGCCAGGATTGCCAGCAATCCACTCGGCGCATCGCGGTAGCTGTGCAGCCGCTGATCCGGGGGGAAGCGCAGGCCCAGCGGCAGTTGCGGCGTGCTCAAGACAACTTGCCCACGGGAAGCAAACTCACGAAGCGCTCGCCGGCGGCTCGCCGTCGTCGCCTTCGTCCAGCACGCGCATGCGTTCGGCGACCACGATCAGCGACACCGATTCCTCGACCACTTGCGCCTTGCCTGCGTACAACGCGCTGGCGGTGTAGCGTTCGTGCGCGTAACGCAATAGCACCATCGCGATCGCCGACACCGGTAGCGCGAGCAGCACGCCAAGGAAACCGAACAATTGCCCACCGGCCATGATCGCGAAGATCACCCCGACCGGATGCATGCCGATCTTGTTGCCGACCAGTCGCGGCACCAGCACGTAGGATTCCATCGTCAGCCCGAAAGCGAACACGCCGAGCACCAGCAGCACATGCCAGCCGTCGCCGAATTGCACGAGCGCTGCGACCACGCTGAGCGACACGCCGATGATCGCGCCGAGATAAGGAACGAAACTCACGAGCCCGCCGATGAAGCCGACCAGCAAGGCGAGGTCGAGCCCGACCATCCACAAGCCTGCCGTGTAGATGATCCCGAGCGAGACCATCACCGACAACTGGCCGCGCAGGAATCCGCCGAGCATCTCGTTGGATTCGCTCGCAAGCCGCGCGACGGTTGGCTGGATCGTGCGCGGCAGCAGCGCGTCCACGCGCGCGACGAGCACGTCCCAGTCGCGCAGGAAATAGAACGACAGCACCGGCACCAGGCACACGTTCGTGAGGATCTGGAACAGCCGCAGGCCGGAACGCGACAGCCCGCCGAGGACATTCGAGGCCACGCCACCGGCCTGTTCCCAGTGCGTGCGCAGCATCACGATCAACCGCTGCGGATCGATGTACGGAGCGAGGTCGAGGTGCGTTCGCTGCTCGATCCACGGCAATGCGGTGACGCGCAACCAGGTTTCGTAGACCGGCATCTGCTCCACGAAATGGCCGATCTGCCCGCTCAGCAACGGCACCAGCAGCAACAGCGCGAGCGCGGCCAGCGTGATCATCGCGAAGAACACCAGGAACACCGCAAAGGTACGGCTCATCCGCGCGCGTTCGAGGCGATCGACCAGCGGATCGCCCAGGTAGCCGAAGAACAGCGCGATCACGAATGGCGTCAGCACCGGCGCGAGCAACCACAACAGCACGCCGGTGACCAAGGAGAACGCGAGCCATTGCCAGCGCCGCGAATCCTCGCGTGTTTCGGCGATCAATTCGGAAGCGCTGGGATCGGAAGATCGGCCGTCGTTCGAGGTCATCGCATTGCTCCGTTCCGCCCGCTCAACTCAACGCGCCCAACATGACGCGATCACTGTCGCTTCGCGCGCAACGCGCGGCGCGCGCGCAGGCCCCAGCGCACAACATAGTCGATGCCGCTCGCCAGCGTGAGCGCGGCGACCACCCAGATGCCCGCCTGCGACACCTCGAACGGCAACGGCCGCCATGCCAGCCCGACCAGCAAGCCCAGCACCAACACGATCTGCGCGACCGTCGTCGCCTTGCTCAGCAGGGTCGGATCGCCCTTTACCGGAGCGACCATCGCGTTATAGACGACCGCGCCGGCGACGATCACCACGTCGCGTGCGAGCACCAGGATCGCAAGCCAACCCGGAGCCGCCGTCGCTCCTGCGCATCCTGCGCCCGCGACATTCGCACATCCATGTGCATCAGCAAGCCACAGGCCGACGAAACTCGCGTCGAGCAGCAGCTTGTCGGCGATCGGATCGAGAAGGCTGCCGATTCGCGTCTGCCAGCCGTAACGCTTGGCGAGCCAGCCGTCGAACGCGTCCGATGCGCCCGCCGTGAGCGCGATACCCAGCGCCAGACGATAGTTGCCGTCGCCCAGGCTCCAGACCAGCGGCAACACCAGCAACACGCGCGCGCCGGTGATCAGGTTGGGCAGCTGGCGCAGGTTCACGGCCGCAGGCGGAACACCGGACTGTCGCCGTCGGTAACGACTTCGAGCACCTGGCCGACGCCAACCACATTGCGGAATCCTTCCAGGCCCGTGGACAGTTCGAGCTGCATGCGCAGGCGATCGTCGACCGCGTCGATCAGCACGATCTTGCGGATGATGCCGAGGCCCTCGAGATAACCCATCGCACGCACGTAATCGTCGCCCGAACGCAGGCCATCGATCTCGATCGTGAAGCTGCCGGATGGGCCGCCGGCGGCGACTTTCGCGTATTTCCGCGCCAGCGCATCGGCCGCGCCGTCAGCTGCATTGGCCATCGCCAGGCGTGCATCGGGACCGGTTTCGTTCCAGCGATTGAGTTCGACGCCACCGTCGAGCAGGGTCCATTGCGCGCTCCAGCCGCTTGCCGTGCGCACCAGCCTGCCAACCAGTTGCTGCGATCCGTACGCCGCCGACGGCAATACCACCGCCTGCGCCGGACCGATGCCCGAAGCAAGCAAGGCGACCTGCGATTCGAGTGGCGTGCCGGACGGCAGCACCACCGTCAAGCCACGATCGGCGGCGCGATCGGTCAGCGACTTCACCGCATTCGCATGGGCCGCACCGACCATGCGCGCGCCATGGCCGTCGTCGATCACCAGCCACAATACGACCGGCGCACGCGGCGAAGGCCATACCGGCAATCCGGATCCGGCAATCAACGCGTCGACCGCGCCGCGATCGAACTGCGCGGTGAGCTTCTGCCGGTAAATCGGCGCGCCGTTGATGGATTCGGATTCGGCGCTGTAGCGGGAGTCCTTCACCAGCCGGCTGGCGTCGCCGAGCAGGCTGCGCACCTGCGCCAGCCCCGCCGCGTTGCGCTGGCCGGTCAGTTTGACGATGACCTGCGCCAGCGCACGTTGCAGCGCGACCGCGCGTTCGCCATTGCCCTGGCTGTTGACCAGCGCGCTGCCTTCGTACAGCGAGGAGTCGTCGGCGTGCGCCGCACCGGACACGAACAAGCCGATGGCGAGGACGCTGACGACTAGGAGCAGGCTGGCGATGGCATGGCGCATGGATGCATCCGGCGAACGGGGGTCAGATGCGGATTATGCAGCAGTGGCGCTGGTAGAATGCCCAGCTTCATTTGCGCGCTGCGCGGAGCCGTTCCTTGTCGACCCCGATCCCATCGCCCACCCCACTCACCTACCGCGATGCCGGCGTCGACATCGATGCGGGCAATTCGGTCGTCGAGCGCATCAAGCCACTGGTGCAACGCACGTTCCGGCCCGGCGTGATGGGCGGACTCGGCGGCTTCGGCGCGCTGTTCGACCTCGCCGGTCGCTACAAGGAGCCGGTGCTGGTATCGGGCACCGACGGCGTCGGCACCAAGCTCAAGCTCGCACAGCAGCTGAACCGGCACGACACGATCGGCATCGACCTGGTCGGCATGTGCGTGAACGACGTGCTGGTGCAAGGCGCTGAATCGCTGTTCTTCCTCGATTATTTCGCGACCGGCAAATTGAACGTCGACACCACGGTCGCCGTGGTCGGCGGCATCGCGAAGGGTTGCGAACTCGCTGGCTGCGCGCTGATCGGCGGCGAGACCGCCGAGATGCCCGACATGTATCCGCCGGGCGAATACGACCTCGCCGGTTTCTGCGTCGGCGCGGTGGAGAAATCCGCGATCCTCGACGGCGCGAAAGTGCGCGCTGGCGACGTGCTGCTCGGCATCGCATCCAGCGGCCCGCACTCGAATGGTTATTCGCTGATCCGGCGCATCCTCGATCGCGCAGGGCGTCCGCTGGATCTCGACCTCGGCGGCGTGAAACTCGCCGATGCGCTGATGGCGCCGACGACCATTTATGTCAAGCCGATCCTTGAGTTGATCGGCAAGCACGACGTGCACGCGATGGCGCATATCACCGGCGGCGGCCTGACCGAAAACATCATCCGCGTCGTGCCCGATGGCCTCGGCCTCGACATCGAAGCCTCGGCGATCGTGCTGCCGCCGGTATTCGACTGGCTGCAACGCGAAGGCGCGGTGCCGCGCGAGGAAATGTGGCGCACGTTCAATTGCGGCGTCGGTTTCGTGCTGATCGTTGCGGAATCCGACATCGCAGCGATTGGCGCGGATCTCGATCGCGCCGGGCTTGCCCATCGGCCGATCGGCAAAGTGGTTCCGGCGCACGGCGACGAGCGCGTCCGCATTGGCTGAGCCGCTGCGCATCGCGGTGCTTGCGTCGGGGCGCGGCAGCAACCTGCAGGCGTTGCTGGATGCCCGGCGTGATGATTCCTGCGGCTTCCAGATTGTCGGCGTGTTTTCCGATCGCGCGGGTGCGCAGGCGCTCGAACGCGCGCGCGCTGCGGGCGTTCCTGCCATCGCACTGAATCCCGCCGACCACGCAACGCGCGAAGAGTTCGACGCGGCATTGTGCGATGCGATCGATGCCGTGCATCCCGACCTCGTCGTCTGCGCGGGCTACCTGCGCGTGCTCGGCGACGCCGCCGTGCAGCGCCATGCCGGTCGCATCATCAATATCCATCCATCGCTGCTGCCGCGTTTCCCGGGATTGCGCACGCACGCGCAGGCGTTGGCTGCGGGTGTGGCCGAGCATGGCGCGAGCGTGCATTACGTGATTCCGGCGCTGGATGCCGGGCCTGTCATCGCGCAGGCCCGCATCCGCGTTCTCGCAGGCGACACACCAGTCAGCCTCGGCGCCCGCGTGCTCGAACGCGAGCATCCGTTGCTGGTAGCCTGCGTACACCTGATCGCGTCCGGGCGCGTCTTCCAGCGTGGTTCAGTCGTGTTTGTGGATAGTCGCCCCCGTTCGGAGCCGCTGCTGCTAGGCGCCGACGACCAACTCATCGAACCCGTGGATGCATGACATGCGAATCGACACGATCAAATACGCGACTCTTCTTCCTTGGCTGCTGTTGCCGGGCCTGCTGTTGGTAGGCAAGACCGCGCAAGGGGCGGAGCTGAAGCCTTATGCCGCCAAATACGAGGTATCGCGCAACGGCGACATCATCGGCCAGGCGACGATCACGCTCAAGCGGACCCCCGACGGCTGGGATTACGAATCGTTGACCCACGGCACCAGCGGGCTGGCCGCATTCGCCGCCGCCGACGTCAATGAGCATTCCACCATCGGCGTCAACGCGGGCACGCTCGAACTGCGCAGCTACGAATACCGGCTTTCCACCATCGTGAAATCCAGTCGGCGCAGCATCACGGTGGATACCGCAAGCAACCGCGTCGTCGTCCACGACAAGAAGCATGATTCGGAATACCCGATGCAGCCGGGCGCGCTCGACCAGCAATCGGTCACCGTTGCGATCGCGCAGGACCTGGCGAACGGCAAGCACGGCACGCTCAGCTACAACGTCGCCGGTCGCAACGAAATCGGCGCGCAACGCTATCAGGTCGGCAAGGAACAAAAAGTGCGCGTGCCGGCCGGCTCGCTGCGCACGGTCGCGGTGACGCGCCTGCGCGACAGCGCCGGCGGCCGCGTCACCGCGAGCTGGTTCGGCCTGGACAATGGTTTCGTGCCGGTGCGCATCGTGCAGACCGAGCCGAACGGCGAAGTGTTCGAAATGAAACTGGTGTCGTTGCAGCGCTGATCACACCAGGTTGTTGAAGAAGGGCTGTCGTGCCCTTCTTCGAATTCGCCAAAAAATACCGATCAATTCGGCAATCGGCGAATCTTCGCGCCGAGCCCACCGAGTTTTTCCTCGATGTTCTCGTAGCCGCGATCGATGTGATAGATGCGATCGACCGTGGTTTCGCCGCTCGCCACAAGGCCGGCGAGCACCAGCGAAGCCGAGGCGCGCAGGTCGGTGGCCATCATCGGCGCGCCGCTCATCGTGGTCACGCCGCGGCTGATCGCGGTATTGCCTTCGACGCGGATGTCGGCGCCCAGGCGCTGCAATTCCTGGATGTGCATGAAGCGGTTTTCGAACACCGTCTCGGTGACGATGCCCACGCCTTCGGCAGCCGCGTTGAGCGCGATGAATTGCGCCTGCATGTCGGTCGGGAACGCCGGGTACGGCGCGGTGGTGATGTTGACCGCTTTCGGGCGATTGCCGCGCATGTCCACTTCGATCCAGTCCACTCCGGTGTTGATGTGCGCACCGGCTTCCTCGAGCTTGTTCAGCACCGCGTCCAGCGTATCCGGACGCGCGCGCTTGGCCATGACGCGACCTTGCGTGATCGCGCCGGCGACCAGGAAAGTGCCGGTTTCGATGCGGTCGGGCAGCACTTCGTAGCTGCATCCGTTCAATCGTTCGACGCCTTCGATCACCATCGTCGCGCTGCCTGCTCCGGAAACCTTCGCGCCCATCGCATTGAGGCAGTTCGCGAGATCGAGGACTTCGGGCTCCTGCGCGGCGTTCTCGATGATCGTCGTGCCGTGGGCCAGAGCCGCCGCCATCATGATGTTTTCGGTGCCGGTGACGGTGACCATGTCCATCACGATCCGCGCGCCACGCAGGCGCTTGGCCTTGGCGACGATATAGCCATTCTCGACGGTGATGTCGGCGCCGAGCGCGCGCAGCCCGCGGATGTGCTGGTCCACCGGGCGCGAACCGATCGCGCAACCCCCGGGCAGCGAGACTTCCGCGGCGCCGAAGCGCGCGACCAGCGGGCCGAGCACGAGGATCGACGCGCGCATTGTCTTGACCAGGTCGTACGGCGCGATGTGGCTGGTGATCGTGGTCGGGTCGACGGTGATGCGCATCTTCTCGTCGACGGTGAGCTGCACGCCCATGCGGCCGAGCAGTTCCATCGTGGTAGTGACGTCGTGCAGGTGCGGGACGTTGCTGATTTCCATCGGCCCATCGGCCAGCAAGGTCGCGGCGAGGATCGGCAGCACCGCGTTCTTGGCGCCGGAAATCAGCACCTCGCCGTTCAGCGGTTCGCCGCCGGAAATCAGGATCTTTGCCATATATTTCTCTGCGGATCCTTCCGCAGTGCCGTGTCGGGCACCGCGCGAGTGTGTTGATGGTGGACTACCCTGCATCACGACCGGCCATCCATGGCCGGACTTTCAACAAGAGCTGTTTTCTTCCGGTGTCAGTGTGCGCAATGAGAGGGCATGGATCGCGCCGCCCATGCGTTCGCCGAGGGTGGCGTAGACCATGCGATGGCGGGCCAGCGGCAATTTGCCGCGAAAGGCTTCGCTAACGACATCGGCCTCAAAATGCACGCCATCATCGCCGCGCACCGCCACGCGCGCGCCGGGAAGCCCGGTTTCGATCAACTGGCGTACGAGTTCTGCGTCCACGGATTGCATTTCCACGCGTTGGTTTTCGGCGATGCCCGCAGGCCGGGGCCTGCGCCGGGGCGTGCGATACAATAGCCTTGTAGCTTAATCCAAAGCGCCGGACACAGGAACGCCGTATCCAATGACAGCGACCACCCCATGGGTACAGGCCAGCGGCGAGCAATCGCTGTTGGCGACCGGGAAGTCGGTCGTGGACATCGAGATGCGTGCCTTGCAGGCGCTGCACGGGCAAATGGATGGCAATTTCACCGAAGCCTGCAAGCTGATCCTCTCGTGCCGCGGCCGCGTGGTCGCGACCGGCATGGGCAAGTCCGGCCATATCGCGCGCAAGATCGCGGCCACCCTCGCCTCGACGGGCACGCCCGCGTTCTACGTGCACCCGGGCGAAGCCAGCCACGGCGACCTCGGCATGATCACCGATGCCGACGTCGTGCTCGCGCTGTCCAATTCCGGCGAAACCGACGAACTGCTGACCATCATTCCCGCGCTGAAGAGGCAAGGCAACGCGTTGATCGTGATGAGCGGGCGGCCAAGTTCCACCGCAGCGCAACTGGCCGACGTGCACCTCGATGTCAGCGTCCCCGAAGAAGCCTGCCCACTCGGCCTCGCGCCGACCTCCAGCACCACCGCCGCGCTGGTGATGGGCGATGCGCTCGCGGTCGCTCTGCTCGAAGCGCGCGGTTTCACCAGCGAGGATTTCGCGCGTTCGCATCCGGCCGGCACGCTCGGCCGCCGCCTGCTGCTGCATATCCACGACGTGATGCACGCCGGCGACGACGTGCCGCGCGTCGCTGCCGAGGCCAGCCTCACCGAAGCGCTGGTCGAGATGAGCCGCAAGCGGCTCGGCATGACCGCGATTGTCGATGCCGATGGACGCTTGCTCGGCGTATTCACCGATGGCGACCTGCGTCGCGCGCTCGACGATGCGCGGATCGACCTGCGCCAATCCGGAGTCGCACAACTGATGTCGCGCACGCCCAAGACCATCGGCGCCGACCAGCTTGCGGTCGAAGCCGCGCACCTGATGGAAACCCACCAGATCAGCGCGCTCGTTGTCGTCGACGATGCGCAACGCGTGGTCGGCGCGCTGAACATCCACGACCTGCTGCGCGCACGCGTGGTCTGAAACCATTCCCTTGCGGATTCCCATGACTTATTCCCACCTCAACGATTTCCCGGCCGATGTGCGCGAGCGCGCCGCAAAAATACGGCTCGTCGCATTCGACGTCGATGGCACCCTGACCGACGGCAAGCTCACTCTTGGCGCGGGCGGGCGCGAAACGAAAAGCTTCCACGTCGCCGACGGGCTGGGCCTGAAGCTGCTCGAAAAATACGGCATCGCGGTCGCGTTGATCACCGCGCGGCAAAGCCAGGTCGTG
>Ga0105240_10011252_pt1 | contig 12476 bp, 11 predicted proteins | sample KBSC54metaG_FD_80426 | JGI IMG/M metagenome (GOLD analysis project Ga0105240, IMG submission 80426) | Corn rhizosphere microbial communities from Kellogg Biological Station, Michigan, USA - KBS C5-4 metaG | ecosystem: Host-associated > Plants > Roots > Rhizosphere > Soil | place: Michigan, USA... | reverse complement strand
CCGGAAGCCACTTGCTTGATCTTCGAATTCTTCTCCGTGCGGTAGCGCGCCGGATCTTCACCACCCTCGCCGGAGTTGGAGCGCGCTCCGAGCCGGTTCATAGCGATCGCCAACGCCTCATGCGCCTCTGGTGACAAAGCTCCGAGCGACATGCCGGCGCTGTCAAAGCGGGTCAGAACCGACTCGACCGACTCCACCTCGTTGATAGGAACAGACCGCGTCCCCGACTTCAGAGTCAGCAGGTCGCGTAGCGTCGCCGCCGGACGTTTATTCACCAACTGCGAGAACAGCTTGTAGTGTGCATAGTCACCCGAGATCACGGCCGCCTGAAGGGCAGCCACTACGTCCGGGTTGTACATGTGGTATTCGCCGCCATGCACGTACTTGAACAGCCCTCCCTGATCCAAGGGCTCACGAGGATTCCAAGCGCGCGTGGCCAGTACTTTGAGGTCCGCCTCGAGATCATCGAAGTCGGCGCCCTGCACCCGACTGTCCGTGCCAACGAAGCAGAGATCCACAATGTCATCCGAGAGCCCGACAATCTCGAATAGTTGCGAGCTGCGGTAGCTGGCGATTGTCGAAATCCCCATCTTCGACATGATTTTGAACAGGCCCTTCCTGACACCGGCGCGGTAGCTGCGCCCGAGCTCCAGACGCGCCGCGAAATCGAGCTTCACTTGACCCTTGCGCATCATCTCGAAAAGGACTTGGTAGGCCATGTAGGGGTACACAGCCGTAGCGCCGTAGCCGATGAGACAAGCGAAGTGATGCGGATCGCGCGCCGTTCCGGTTTCGACGAGTAAGTTGCACCGACACCGCAGGCCCGTCTTCACGAGATGGTGGTGTACGGCGCCAGTGACGAGCAGCGCATGCGCGGGGAGTTTCCCTTTCACCAGATAACGGTCCGACAAAAGCAACACGAGCTTGCCGTCCCGAACCGCAGCCTCCGCCTGCTGGCACATGCGCAGAATGGCTTCTTTCAAACCCTCTTTGGGGTCGTATTGAAGGTCGATAAACTCGTGCGTGACCTCCTTCAGGGCCAAAATCTGCCGTAGCTTCCGTTGCGACAGGATCGGCGAGCCCAGCACGATCTGCCTGGCATGCTCTGGGGCGGGCACAAAGACGTTGCACTCAGGGCCAATCTGCGTCTGCAACGACATCACAATCGACTCGCGCAACGGATCGATCGGTGGGTTGGTGACCTGCGCAAACTGCTGGCGGAAATAGTCGTAGAGTGAGCGCACCTTGTGCGACAGCACCGGCATGGGCGTGTCGTCACCCATGGAGCCCACCGCCTCGCTCTCATCCTCCGCAAGCACGCGGATAATCTCTTCGCGCTCCTCCGAAGTGACGTTGAACATCTTCTGGTACAGAGCCAGGGTATCGCGATCCATCGGCTCTGCCGCTAACCGCGGATCTACCAGATCACTCTCAAGATAACGCACACCCTTCTTCAGCCAGGTCTTATAGGGATGGCGCAACTTCAGAAGCTCATCGATGTCCGCTGATTCGAGGAGCGTGCCGGTATGCAGATCGAGCGCGATCATGTCGCCAGGGCCGAGCTTCCCTTTACGCACGACGTCCTCAGGCGCGTAGTCCCATACGCCCGTCTCGGATGCGATAGTTAGAAACCGATTACGCGTGATGACGAAACGAGCGGGCCGCAGACCGTTGCGATCGAGCGTGCACACTGCATAGCGGCCATCGGTCAGCACGATGCCGGCCGGCCCATCCCACGGTTCCATGTGCACCGAGTAGTACTCATAGAACGCGCGTAAATCCGAGTCGATCGAGTCAAGGCCATGCCAAGCCGGTGGCACCAGCAACCTCATGGCATGCATGGCGTCAAGGCCGCCCATCAATAGAACCTCGAGCATATTGTCGAGACTCTGCGAGTCCGATCCTGTCATTGAGACGAGCGGCAGAGCCTCCTGCAAGTCGGGCAGTAACGGGGCACGAAACAGTGGGCCACGCGCTAAGGCCCAGTTGCGATTGCCTTGGACCGTGTTGATCTCGCCGTTGTGGGCGAGATAGCGGAATGGATGCGCGAGCCGCCACTGCGGCAGGGTGTTCGTCGAGAAACGCTGATGGAACACCGCAACCGAAGCCTCGAGACGCTCGTCCTGCAAATCGCGGTAGAACTGCGTTAGGTGCTGCGGCATCACCATGCCTTTGAAGACAATGGTGGTGGCAGACAGACTCGGCATATAAAAAACCGGGTCCGTTGCCACCGCCTTTTCGGCAAGGCGGCGGGCCATGTAGAGCTTGCGGTTAAAAGACGCCTCGTCAATGTCGACCGGCGGGCAGTTCACGAATATCTGTTCGATATGCGGTAGGGTCCGCAGCGCTTGTTCACCGCACGCTTCCGGATCCACGGGCACGACGCGCCAGCCAGCGACCTCGAGTCCCTGCCGTCGTAACTGATCCTCCAAGGTCGCACGAGAAGCCTGGGCGAGAGCCGGGTCACGATTGAGGAAAGCCAGCCCAGAGGCAAACTTCGCGGCGAGCTGAATGCCAGCCTCAGCGGCTACTGCACGCAGAAAGCCTTCCGGTTTCTTGAGCAGCAAACCACAGCCATCGCCGGTTTTTCCGTCACCCGCGATTGCCCCACGGTGCGTGAGACGGTTGAGGGATGTAATGGCCGTACGGACCAGCCAATGGCTCGGCTGATCGTCCAGGTTGGCAATCAGGCCGAACCCGCAGCTGTCGCGCTCGTAGGCGTCTTTATAAAGTCCCTGAGTGGCAATGCTCATGTGTGGCCCCGGTTTTAACAGCGCCCTCTATTTCAGGCGCACGCCGCCGCCGGCTGTAGGCATTGATGCCTGAATCAGCTCAAGCGGTCATTCTTTGAGTTCAGGAGACCCGCGGAAATCGACACCGCAGGATAAGCAGTCGAGATCGCCAGGATACGAGGCTGGTAGCCCTGCGCGTTACGCCTGTCTATACCGTCACTATATGCCCCGATAATACCGGCCCGAGGGACGCTTTCAAGTACGCTTTTTGACCACCTCTCAGCGGGCTTTCAGCCAGGAGCTAGCGGCGCATGACACTGCTGTTTGCACCATTCATGGGCATCACACTCACGGGCGCCACCAACGGCAGCGGCCTCGTGTCCCAGTGCACGTGTCACGCTAGACACACCGAACCTCACTGGTTCGCTCGCCGTCAGGAAATCGATTCGCCGCTCACGCCTCGCCACCGCTCGCGCGAGTTTCCATAACCTACCGCTCAGCGTGCACCGTAGCGTTCCGCGCACCGTCGCAAGCGCGCACTCAGCTTTCAGGCGAATTTATTCACACTGCGTCCACCCCGCCCGTGTGCAGACTAACGTGCGCGGTACTCGATGAGCATTATCTAGCGCGCGCGCGCTCCGTCGCTCCGAAGTCATCTAGCGCGCGCGCGCTCCGTCGCTCTGAGTCATCTAGTGCGCGCGTAGGAGGAATTCATGTCGCATTTTCTTTTCTCACCTATTGCATCGAGCGACCATGTACCTCAACATGCGCGCGCGCGAGAGGTACCGTTTGGGCTCCCGCAATTGTTGACGAGTGCGGTATGCACGAGGTGTGGTACCGCTCGTGACGTCCAGAAATGGTCGTCCGGACCCCGGAGGTGTTGGAAACTCAGATGAACAAAACCAAAGCGTCGACTGACAGCGACCCTGGACCCCGCCTGCAAGGCGTGAACCAGTATTTGCAGAAGAATTTCCCCGACTTCTTCGCCGAAGCCCGTTTCCAGGTCGGGGATGACGATTATTTCCTTTACGCCCGTTTCGGCCAGTACCTGGCCCGCACCATCGAGCAAAATCGGGCCTCCCGAGAAAAAATTAACCGCGGCTTTACCGTGCTGAACAAGATGGCACGAGCCTCAGCGCGGCACCCTCGCATCCGCCAGATGCTAGTCTCCGGACCGCTCGAATATATTGTGGACGCTCCCAAAGCCCGTGCGCTCGCGCTCAAGCGACTTTCGCCTGTCGCACAGGGTTATATGGAAAGTCTCTGCGAGTGAGATTTGGGCGTCGCGCGAGCCTACGCGCTCGCGCGACGTAGGAGATCCATGGCAGGCCGTCCCACGGCGGACGCTACAGACCCGCGGCACTCTCAAGGCCGAGCGCAGCAACCCGCAGCGCCCGCACTAATGCGGGTCGCGAGGCGTTAGGGTTACCTTCAAACTCTGAGTCCTTCTCACTATCACGAGCGTCAGCGGCGAGCCGACCGGCCACCGGCTGAGATGTCGGTGGAGCGCATCCACTCCGTTCACCTGGGCCTCGTTCACGCCCACGATCAGATCGCCGGGACGCAGATCGGATTCAACGGCCGGACCCGACTCATCGCGTCCGATGACTTCCGTCGCACGCGTGACAGACAGGCCGAGTGCGCGCACCAAACGCAGATCGATCGGCCGGTCTCGGACCGAGATCCCGAGGTAGGCGCGTCGCACACGACCCTGCGTCAGAATCTCCGTGAGAACCCACTGCGCAGTTGCCGCCGGCACGGCGAATCCTATGCCCTGCGCCATCGCAATAATCGCCGTGTTAATACCGACCACCCGCCCACGAGCGTCCACCAACGGGCCACCGGAATTGCCAGGATTCAACGCCGCAGTGTGCTGCACGATGCCTTCAATCAGGCGACCCTGCCTGCTGCGCAGCGAGCGCCCCAAAGCACTGACGACTCCTGCCGACACGGTGGACTCGAACCCGAGCGGGTTACCCACGGCCACAACGAGTTGCCCTGCCCGCAGCTGCTTGGCAGATGCGAGCCGCGCGTAAGGGAGCGCCGCCGCCTGGGCGCGGAGCACGGCAAGGTCGGTGGCTGGATCGCGACCAACTACCACCGCGGGAACACTACGGCCATCAACGAAGGCCACGCGCGCCTCCTCTACACGCTGCACGACGTGCTCGTTGGTCAACACATAGCCATCTGGGGTAACGACGACGCCCGAACCCGCGCCACCGCGTTCGCGTCCTGCTCCCTCTCCGGGGTTCGAATCGGCGCCGACGTAAATGCTGACGACGGCCGGCCCCACGAGCTCGACCGCACCAACGACCGCCTTCGAATAAGCGTCGAGGGCTTCGTCTGTTGTCGAGTTAATTCCTGAACTATCGAGCGCGGATGCCTCTTCAAGCATTGGGCAGGCATGGGGACCGGCCGTGGCAAACTCAAGGGGCTGGATTCCTGTCACAATCCGGTGCTAGAAGCCGTGCAGAAATGATCTCACTCTCCCAGACCGCCGTCCTGCTCGCTGCCGCTGTAGTGGCCGTCTCGATATTCCGGCTGCTAAACCTGAGCTCGATTCTGGGTTATGTCGCCGCAGGTCTGGTGATCGGACCCTGGGGTCTGCGCCTCATCCACAACATCGGCAGCATTTCCCATATTGCTGAGTTCGGCGTGGTGCTGCTGCTCTTCATCATCGGCCTCGAGCTGCAGCCGACCCGTCTGTGGGTTATGCGGCGAACGGTCTTTGGGCTCGGCACGGCGCAGGTCGTCCTCTGTACAGTCCTGTTAGGCTCTGCTGCCTACCTGATGGGCCTACAGCCGATTACGGCATCCATTGTCGGCTTCGGCCTGTCTCTGTCCTCGACACCGCTTGTTCTGCAGGTGCTGGCCGAACGTAGCCAACTCAAGAGCCAGCACGGTAGATCCGCGTTCGGCATTCTACTGTTCCAGGATCTTGCGGTATTGCCCGTACTCGCAATCCTTCCGCTCATCTCTCGTGCTGCCCCCTCGACACAGACGGCCAACGCGGCGCTGTGGCCCATCCTCCTAAAATTGATCGCCGTCATAGCGATCGTCATTGTGGGCGGCCGGTTACTGTTGCGTCCTGCGTTGCGTGTCGTGGCGCGTGTGCGGGTTTCCGAAGTGTTCACCGCTGCAGCGCTCCTGACAGTGATCGCAACAGCGCTGCTGGCGAACCTGGCGGGGTTGTCGATGTCGCTAGGCGCCTTTCTCGCCGGCGTCCTGCTCGCCGACAGTGAGTTCCGCCACGAGCTCGAGGCGGATATCGAGCCCTTCAAGGGACTGCTGCTCGGCTTGTTTTTCATTGTGGTCGGCATGTCGGCCAATTTAGGCTTGTTAACCTCCCAGCCTTTGAAGTTGCTCGGCATCACGGCGGGCCTGATGCTGATTAAGCTTTTCGCCGTTGCTCTTCTCGGCCGCCTCACGAATCACAGCGGCTCATCGGCGTGGCGCCTGGGATTCACGCTACCCGCCGGCGGCGAGTTCGCGTTCGTGCTGTTCACACTCGCGACGCATCAGCAAATCCTCGACACCGAAACGGCTGACCTGCTCATTCTCGCGGTGACTCTATCGATGATGCTGGGACCGCTGATTCTGGTGGCTCAGGATGTTGTGGCAGCGCGTTGGCTTGCCAAGCCTGACGCACCGTTCGATGACATCGACGAACGCGACATCCCTGTAATCATCGCGGGCTTCGGCCGCGTCGGACAGATCATCGCGCGCGTTCTGGTAATGCGAAAAATTCCGTTCACTGCGCTCGACAGCAACCAAACCCACGTAGATTTTGTGCGCAGATTCGGTAACCAGGTCTACTACGGCGATGCCTCTCGCCTCGACCTACTTAGGGCCGCTGGTGCAGAAACCGCCAAGATTTTCGTTCTGGCCATTGATGACGTGGAAGCGTCCGTTCGCACAGCGCAATTGGTGCGTACACAATTTCCCAAACTGAAAATCATTGCGCGTGCACGCAATCGGCAGCATACCTTCGCCCTCATGGATGCTGGGGTGACTAACGTCATCCGAGAAACCTTACTCTCCAGCCTCGAACTCGCGACTTCGGTACTGCAAGAGTTGGGCGAGACCCAGACGTCCGCCCGCAATGCGGTCCGCAAGTTCCGGCAGCACGACGAGGCTACCCTCGCCGCTCAGTACGCGGTAAAGGAAGACGAGAACAAGTTCCTGGCCACTTCGCGTGAGGCCGCCAAGCAACTCGAGAGTCTCTTTGAGACTGATGAAGTCAAGTCGGAGTAAGTGGGCTTGGAGATCATTGCTCGCCTGTGAAGCCCGGCGCTAATGGGGGCTTCGCCCTCCTGTTATCCTCAAACCATGGACGAGGCACGCCAGATTCGCGACTTCTGGTTCGGCAAGCTGCCTATGACGGCACAGGCGCTCAACCAGCGTGTGAAGCTTTGGTTCTCCGATAACGAGGAACTGCAGCACGGCCGCGACGAGACCGTCCGAACACATTTCGGTGACCTTTTAGAGCGCGCGGCAAATGGAGACCTAGCGAACTGGGCCGATAGCCCGCGGCGCTGCTTGAGCCTCATCATCCTGCTCGATCAATTCCCGCGCCAAATTTACCGAGGCACAGCACGCGCGTTCGCCTACGATGATCGCGCGCTCGCTCTGACACTATCGGGTATGCAGTCTGCCGCTGACGGAGCACTCGACGTCGTGGAGCGCATCTTCTTCTACATGCCGATGCAGCATTCTGAGTTGCGTGAGGTTCAGGATGAGTCAGTCGCGGCGTACCGCCGGCTGGTTATGGAAGCGCCGCAGGAACTACGCGGAGTGTTTGAGGATTCACTGAAGTCTGCGGAGCACCACCGGAGTCTCATCGAGCGCTTCGGGCGCTTCCCGCACCGTAACCGCATCCTTGGACGCGTCAGCACACCCGAGGAGGAAAAGTGGCTGCGCAGCAGCGGGGAGGATTTCGGTCAGGGAGTGTGAGCCAACATTGAGCGGTGCCGGTGCCGCACCACGAGCCTTCATGCACGGTCCCAATGCCGCGCGATCGGGACGCTCGGCCACGGCTGTCGCAAACGTTCACTCGTGGATCAGCCGCTCCAGTCTGCGCAGCCGCCGTTCGAGGTCGTGCTGCTCCTCGAGCAACTCCACGGCCAGTGCAGCACCGCTCACATTCACCCCAAGGTCCCGCATCAGGCGTCCAACTGTTCGTAAGCGCGGAAGCGCGGTGGCCGGAAACTGCCATTGCTCGGGCTCATAGCCCCGTGGAGAGATGACCCCAAGGTCGGCCAGCTCGACGACCGCTGTGAGCTCGATTCGGCACAAACGGCAAACCTCCGTGGCGCCGATCCAATCTCCCTCACCAAGCAAATGCGCCTGGAGCAAATCGCTTCCACCAGTCATACGCTCACCTCGCCAGAGACACCCTTTGGCTCCCCATCACCAAAGCGCCGCAGGTTGCTTTCGATCATCGGACAATCTCAGCGCGCGGATCGAAAGCCAGCTTCTGGCGCATGTCCTCGTACAACGCACGGGCTTCCGGCGAGTTTGCCGGAGGCAGTACAACCTTGAGTTGCACATACTGGTCTCCCGGCTGTTGGCCGGGTAGACCACGGCCTCGAAGCCGCAGCTTCTGTCCCGACTGCGCTCCGGCAGGAATGTTCATTTCAACCGTTCCGGCCAAAGTCGGCACCTTCACGGGGCCTCCTAGAGCGGCTTCCCAAGGGGCTACAGGCAACGTCAGCGTGACGTCGCGACCCTCAAGCTGGAATAGCCTATGCGGCCGAATGTGAACCTCCAAATACAGGTCGCCGGGCTTCCCCCCGCCGGGACCCGGCTCACCCTGTCCAGCGAGGCGAATAGGCTGACCCTCCGTGACGCCAGCCGGAATGGTGACTCGAACCGTGTGAGGCTCCACTTCCAACGTCCCGTCGGGCTTGAGGTGCGGTCGTTTGAGCTCGAGCGTGCGCGTGGTGCCGGCAAACGCCTCGTCCAGCTCGATATCGATAGCGGCGTGGTGATCGCGTCCCGCACGACTGCGGCTACCCCCTGCAGAGGCGAAAGGACTTGCGCCGCCACCGCCGAATAGCGAGGAAAAGAAATCGCTGAACCCCTCGTCCTCAAAGACTTCCTCAGCCGTGCCCGACCTTGCTCCCTGGCGCCCGGCACCCCCACGCGGACCGCCGCGGAATTCGAATCCCTGCGCCCAGTCCGGGGGTGGCCTGAATTGCTCGCCGGACTTCCAGTTGCTGCCGAGCTGGTCGTAGGCCGCGCGCTTCTCAGGGTCCTTTAGGACCTCGTACGCCTCCTGCACCTCCTTGAACCGGGCTTCCGCGTCCTTCTCCTTGCTGACGTCCGGATGGAACTTGCGCGCGAGCCGCCGATAGGACTTCTTGATCTCATCTGCGCTGGCCGTGCGTGCCACGCCCAGAATCTTGTAGTAATCCCGGTATTCCATAGTCCTCGGTTCGTGCGCTTCGCGAAGAGCGCGTCAGGGGAGCACACGGTACGCGTGCTCCTTATTTACACGCAAGATGCGCACGCGTGCTCCTTGTTGACCTGCAAGAGGTGCACGCGTGCTCCGTATTTACCCGCAAGATGGGGGCTCAGCTCGCTGCGCGCAACCCTTGGGGCGCCAAGGTTGAAACTTCCGCCTGCGACCCCAGTTCAGGCCGAACAGGGTCCTATTTTCGAGCCGTCTATGAGCACTACCGCTGCGAACCCCATTCTCGCCGCCTGCCCGCAATGTCACGCGGTCGTGCGCGTACCGGCCGACCGATCTGACGAGCATCCGAAATGCCCGCGCTGCAAATCGGAGCTGCTGACGGGTAAGCCCGTTGCGTTGGACAAGGAGAGCTTTGCCACCTACGTCGAACGTACGAGTCTTCCACTGCTAGTTGACTTCTGGGCCCCGTGGTGTGGCCCATGCCGGATGATGGCACCCGTACTCGACCAGGCGGCGCAAAATCGTGCTGCGACTCTTCAAGTTGCGAAAGTCAACACTGACGAACAACAGGAGCTTGCAGGGCGTTTCAATATCCGAAGCATCCCGACACTCATTCTCTTTCGAGACGGACGCGAGCTTGCGCGGCAATCGGGTGCAGTTGACGGCGGCACACTCACACGCTGGCTTGACGGCGTGCTGTCGTAAGCGCTCGCCGGCGCAACCGACAACCTTGTCTCCCGCCTCCTTTGCTACTCAGCCTCTAACTCCTCCACGGTTCGCGGCCAGTCGTCCTTGAGCAGCCGCGACAGCGAGCGATCTGCGAGAATTCGGCCCTCCGTCTGGCAGCGCGGACAGTAGTTAGTCTCATTCTCGGCGTAGCGGATCCGTTGCACGGCCGTTGCGCACACGGGGCAAGCTTTGCCAAAACGCCCGTGAACCGCCATCTCCGGCCGGAAGGCCGTGACCTTCTCCGGAAATTCCTGTGCCGCTTCGGTGCGCAGCCGCACCGTCCACTCCGCCAACACTTCGCGAACGGACTCGTACAACCGCTCTACGGCTTGCGCCGTGAGCTTTTGTGTAAGGGCGACCGGAGACAGGCCGGCGCGATGCAGGATTTCATCCGAGTAGGCGTTGCCAATCCCACTGAAGGTCCGCGGATCGGTCAGTGCTCGCTTGAGTGTGTGATTTCCGGCAACCAGTCGCGACCGAAACTCCTCTAGCGAGGCATCCATGACCTCCAGGCCGCCGGGATCGGTGTGACTCAACTGCTCACTAGACGAGAATACATATAGCGATGCGCGGCGCTTGGTGCCCGCCTCGGTAAGTGTCAGAGTACCGGTATCGAACACGAAGGCGGCCAGAGCCGCCCGCCCTTTCTTTGCGGCCGCTCCCGAGCGCGCCTGCCAGTGCAGCCGGCCTGCGATCATTAAATGCAACACCAACCAGTGGTCGCCTTCGAAGCCGATGGCGATCCGCTTTCCCAGCCTCCGAAACGCGACTACGCGCCGCCCATATAGTGCCGTGATCGGCGGATCGAACGTCCGTAGCAGAAAAGGATGGACGATGCGCGTCGATTCCAGACGGGCGCCCAGCAGCCGCCGTTCCAGAGCTTCGATGTAGACCGTGATATCCGGTAGTTCAGGCATGCGCGGCCGCGACAGCCCGCGGGCCCGGATCGAACGTTGGTTGTGTCAGTGTGGTATCCGTGATTGGCCCGTAACCCTGTACCTGCGCGCGGATCTTCGCCGCATCTCCCACCAGGACAATAGCGAGCGCGTCAGCCGCCGGAAACGCCTCATCGATTACCCGCCGCGCGTCGTGCTCAGTCACCTTACGCAACGCGGGACCATAGTTGTCAATGTACTCCGGTCCCAACCCGTAAAGTTCCAGCTCGCCCAGAGCCACCGCCCAGTCCGCCGCGGTCTCGAAGTGCAGCGGATATTGACCTAGGACATAGGCGCGCGCCGATTCCAACATCTCGGCGCTCACGCCGTCACGTCTCAGGCGCTCCAACGTCTGCAATGTCAGCTCGAGTGCCTTGCCGGTGTTCTCTGTTTCCGCGAAGGAGTGAATCGCAAACTCACCCGCGACACTGCCACGAATAAATCCTGAACGGGCGCCGTAGGAAAGGCCCGATTTGATGCGCAGCTCTGTATTGACGATCGACGTAAAGCGGCCGCCGTAGAGTGTGTTCACCAGATCGAGCGCGGCTCGGTTTGGATAGCGCCGGTCCACCCCGACGTTGCCGACCCAAAAATGCGTCTGAACAGCACCGGGCGAGTCGATGAGTAACACCTGACGTGCCGGAACCCGGCCGGGCGGCACGAGCGGCGCGGCTTGCGCGCTGGCTTTTTTCCAGCGTCTGAATAGTTTCGTCACCATACGCCGCAGCCACGCCGGATCGATATCGCCCGCAAAGACCAACGTAAGGCGATCAGTGCCGAGATTGTTGGAATAGAAATCGCGTACATCTTGCTGCGTGATCGAAGCGAGAGAGGTTTCGCTACCGATCACTGGGCGGCCGTACGGGTGTCCGCGAAATAGAAACGAGCGCCCATAAAGACTGATGAGCTCAGAAGGATCGGCATCCTTCGCGGCCTTGATCATTTCGATGTGCCGCGAACGTAGCGTCTCAAGCTCTTCGGCGTCGAACCGGGGGCGCAACAGCGCATCTGCCAGAAGCTCAAGCATTAATTTTCGATCGCGCGCCAGAAACTGCCCGCGGACGCTGATCGATTCAGCATTAGCGCCGGCGTTGAAGCTCCCCCCAACTCCTTCCACCGCATCCGCAAACGCAAATGCGTCACGCTTGCCGGCGCCCTTCTCTAGCAACCCAGCCAACAGCGATGCCACGCCGGGCTTCGTCGTAGGGTCATCCAGCGATCCACCTCGCAACACCGCATTGAAGGCGACAAGCGGTACGTCATGGCGAGGCACAATGATGAGAGTGATGCCGTTGTCGAGCACAAAACGCTCGTGCTGCGGAACCTGCACACCGCCGCCGGCCTTTACCAACACGTCGCTTGGACCGCGGGGCGGTACCTTCGCAGTCGCAGCGGCCATTTTGATGAAAAAACGGGCGATCATGCTGCCACTTCCGAGGCGACCTCCGCGGCCGCTGTGCAGACGTTGCCATCATCCAGCTCATCGCTACCTTGCGTCGGCAGGAGAATGCCCACAGTACGCCGGTTTCGATTAAGGACTTCGCGCGCGACCGCGTTTACATCCTCGCACGTCACTTTTTCGAACTGCGCGGGCGCATCAAATAGTTTCCCCCAGTCGCCGTGAAAGATCTCGTACTCGCCCAGGAGCTGCGCCTTACCGTCGAT
>Ga0105240_10011251_pt1 | contig 12477 bp, 7 predicted proteins | sample KBSC54metaG_FD_80426 | JGI IMG/M metagenome (GOLD analysis project Ga0105240, IMG submission 80426) | Corn rhizosphere microbial communities from Kellogg Biological Station, Michigan, USA - KBS C5-4 metaG | ecosystem: Host-associated > Plants > Roots > Rhizosphere > Soil | place: Michigan, USA... | reverse complement strand
GTCGTGCCGGCGAGGTCGGCCTTCGTCCGCAGGATAAACAGCCACGTCGCAATCACCAGATTGCGGACGAAGGCGACAAACCAGCCCGCGACAAACGCGGCGATGAAGCTCCACCAGGCGCCAATCAGGGCGCCGCGCCAGGTGACATCGTAGCCATAAAAGTACTGGGCGAGCAGCCCGAGATTCGGTGCGTCCGAGGGAGCCGCGATGACGTGGAACGCGGTTACCGCGAACGTCGCCAGCGCGGCGACGATGCCCGATGCCACACCCAGGGCGCGTTTGTGGATCGGCGCAAATGCCCTGCGCAGTGTGCGCTCAACCGGATCGATATCCAGCACTTTGTGATTCTACTCTTCCACGGCGCTCCGTGATGGTTCGATGCGCTGTTCCTCGTGATACTCGTAGCCGGTATTGGTCTCCCACGGGTCGTAGGAGGCGCCCTGCATGTTTGCCACGGTCAACATCGCGGCAAGCATCGAATGATCCTGGTTGTTGTACTGGTGCATGCCGTTTCTGCCGACCGTGTGCAGGTTTGCAATCGGGTCGACGAACTCGCGGATGGTCGACAGATGCGCTTTGTACACCGAATCGTAGATTGGATAGGCTTTGGGCATCCGAATCACCGTTCCGTCGACGACGTCTGCTCGGCGCCCCAGTCCCAGCGCTTCGAGCTCCGCGGCTCCCTGCGCGATCAACGCCTCGTCGCTGCTTTCCCAGAGGCCGTCGCCCTTGAAGCAGAAGTACTCCATGCCGAGGCAGGTCATACCGGCCGCCGGCACCATCGCCGCACTCCAATTGTTGAAGTTCTGAATGCGCCCGACTCGCACGCCCGGCGTGTGAATGTAGATCCAGTTGTCGGGAAACAACCGATCTTTGTTGACGATGAGCGCCACGACCAGGAAGTCCCGATATCGCAGGCCTTCGGCGGCCGCTCGAATGCGATCGGGCACGGCGGGCGAGATCGCGCGCACCAGCGAGCGAATGGGCATGGTGGAAATGACGTGCTCAGCTTCGAAGACCTTGGGGCCATCCGGGGTCCGCGCGTGCACGGCCGTCACACGTCCATCGGACGTCTCGAATCGGTCCACGGCGTGCTTCAACAGCACCGAGTGCCCGCGCTCGACGATCCGATCGCGGCATGTCTCCCACATCTGGCCCGGCCCGAGCCGTGGATACTGGAACTCGTGGATCAGCGACTTGATGGGATCCATCCGCTTGTGCAGGGCCGTCGCGTTCAAAATGACACGGGCGAGCGAGAGGCCCTGAATGCGCTGCGCTGCCCACTCCGCGCGGATTTCCGTGCACGGAATGCCCCAGACCTTTTCGGTGTAGGTCTTGAAAAAGATTTCGTACAACCGCTTTCCGAAGCGGTTCGTGACCCACTGTTCGAAGTTGTCTTCGATCGGATAGGGCCGGTAATGCCACTTCACATAGCTCAGCGCGATCCGCACCGCGTTGACGAGACCGAGACCTCTCAGCGCGTCGACAGGCTTGAGGGGGTAGTCGAAGAACCGCCCGTTGTAGTGGATGCGCGACAGTCTCGGAACTGCAATGAATTCCGATCCGAGAATTTCGCGCCAGAGATCCTCGACCACTTGGACTTTCGTGAAGAAGCGATGGCCGCCGATGTCGAACCGAAAACCTTTGTACTGCGCCGTCCGGGCAATTCCGCCGACGATATCGTCCGCTTCGAGGACGGTAATCGAGGCGTGTCCCTGTTTCGCGAGTACATAGGCCGCCGTCAGCCCCGCTGGGCCGGCGCCAACTACGATCACTCGATCCGCGGGCCGGAGTTGAGCGACCGTACGCGAGCCGCGAGACGTCATGAATGCACTTCGCACCGGCGCGGACTTGGGGGTAAGGCGCCGATGATACTCTAGTCCGTCTCGGTCACGCTGCCAATCCGCGGCCGGCGGGCGTGGCCAGGAACGCGCGGAGGTCGCCCTGAAGGTCACGGTCATCATCCCGTTTCACCGGAACTTGCGTCACCTTGGCGAGAGCCTGCCCGCCGTGCGTCGTTCGATGCCCGACGCCGAAGTGCTCATCGCCGCCGACGGCGCGGTGGAGGATTGCCGCGCGCTCGCGGCAGCATCGGGTGCGCACGTTGTGGTCGTCCCGGGGCCGTCGGGCCCAGCGACGGCGAGAAATCGCGCGGCCGCCGTGGCCAGCGGCGATGTCCTGGCCTTCGTTGACGCCGACGTCGTCGTGGCGCCCGAGGCGCTGCCTGGCATGTGCCGGCTGATGGACACGGAGAGCGGACTGCACGGCGTATTCGGCGCCTACGACCTGCTGCCGTCAGAGCGCAACTTCATGTCGCAGTACAAAAACCTTTCGCACGCCTACGTGCATGAAGTGGGCGCCGCCCGGGCCTCGACGTTCTGGGCCGGCTTGGGCGCCGTCCGCGCCGACGCGTTCCGTTCGGTCGGGGGCTTCGATGAACGTTTTCGGCAACCGTCGATTGAAGATATCGAGTTGGGATATCGGCTGGTCGCCGCGGGCTACGCGCTGCGTCTCGATGTGAGGTTTCGAGGCCGGCATCTCAAACGCTGGACGCTCGGAAGCGCCATCGCGACAGATGTCGCGGCGCGCGGGATTCCCTGGACACAACTGATTCATCGATCCGGTACCGTGTCGAACGACCTCAATACGAGCGTTGGCCTCCGGCTTTCGGTGATCCTCACCATAGCGCTGGCTGGCGCGCTGATGCTGGCCCTGGTGAAACCATGGGCGGCGATCCTGGCGGCCGTGCTCCTTATCGCAGTAGTTGGGATGAACTTCTCCTACTATCGATGGTTCGCCAAGACGCGCGGCCTGTTCTTCGCTGTAAGAGTGATCCCGGTTCATCTGGTCCATCATTTTTGCAACGGCATATCGTTCGTCGCCGGCACCGCGCTCCACATCGCCGCGCGATTCGGCGTGACTCTCCCAGGAGCCATCCCGGCCAGAGCATGGGCCCCGCTCTCGGTTTCAGCGCCTCCACGGATTCGATCCGGAACGTGACGGCCCGAGCGACGCCGACATCGTCACGCTCGCGCGCCCGTTCGTGGGGACGGGCACTGTTAGCCGCGGCGCTGCTCGTGGCGCTCGTTGTCGGCTCGCGCGGGATTACCGACGAAGGCTCCGTGACGGTGCAGGGCGATATGCCCCGATATCTCATGGACGGCGTTTTTCTGTACGACTTTCTGGCGTCGGGGTCGGAGCGGACGGTTGCCGGCTCGCTGACCTACGCGCAGCACTATTTCGCGCGGTACCCGGCCCTCTCGCTCGGACATCATGCGCCGCTGCTTCCGATCAGCCTCGTGCCCTTTTACGCCATCTTCGGCGTGTCCGTCTTCGCAGCGCGCGTGGCGGCCGTCGCGTTCTTCATGCTGTCGGTGCTGCTGCTCTATACGCTCGTCGCTCGCGTGTACGATGATGAAGTTGCCGGATGGGCATGTCTGCTCTTTGCGAGCAGTCCCGTCATGGCCAGGTTTGCGCAAACGGTCCTGTCCGAAATGCCGGCGATCGCGCTCGTGCTCGCAACCCTGAACGCGCTGATGCGGTTTCGCGACTCAGGCCGATTCCGCGACTTCATCCTCTTCGTTGTCCTCGCCGTCATCAGTCTGACCGCGAGACAGCTTGCGATTTTCATGTTCCCGGCGTATGCGGCGCTGCTCCTCACTCAGGTCGGATGGTCGCGTCTGGCCAGGCGCGATGTCGTCCTGTTCACGCTGGGAGGACTCTTTCTCGTCATTCCAATCGCGATCGCCACCGTCATGTTCTCGCCGTTCAATGTTGCCGTCGTGATCGACGTGTTCAGGCAGAGTCTGTCGGTGTCTCAGCGTCTCGCGTTGCTCAGGCCAATTTTTCGATTGCAGTTGCGACCGGCTCTCGGGATCCTCGCGGCGACCGCATTGTCCATGGCGCTCGTCGACAGGGACCGCCGAATCATGGTCGGCGTGTATTGGATCGTGGCGATTCTCGCAGGGGTGCTGTTGGTGACCGGCCCGGTGGAACCTGTTCGCTATTCGATCATCGCTGTCCCGGCCTACTGCCTGTGCGCGGCCAGTCTCCTCCGTGCGGTTCGAACACCCGGGCCGCGACGGGGTCTGACGGCCGTGCTGATGCTGGCCGTTGCCTGGCAATTGTGGTGGGGGCACGGTGTGCGCCCTCCGAGCGAGGACGGCTACGAGGAGGCGGCCCGCTTCGTGCTCGCTGATTCTGTGGGCCAACCAGCGCCGGCGGTGCTGTACAGTGCGTCAGTAGACACGGGAGCCTTCGTGTTCTTCGTCAGAAAGCACGATCCCGCGCAGCGGCTGGTCGTCATCCGATCCGACAAGCTCCTGACGACATCGTTCATGGGTCGAGTGAGCATCGAAGACCGCATCGCGAGTCCCAACGAGATTTATCCTCTGCTGGACCGGTTCGGGATCAAGTTCGTCGTCATTGAAGATCGGCCGAGCGGATCAGCGGTGCTCGATTGGCTGCGCGACGAGCTGAAAGGCGCTCGGTTCATCGAGCGTCGAAGAATTGCATTCGACCGCGCGGAAGACGGCCTGGCCGGCGCGTCACTGGTCGCGTACGAGTACAAGGACGCGCGGCCGCCTGATTCTGATGCGGAGCTCGATCTGAAACTCCCTGTCGTCGGACGCGAAATACGCGTGCGCCTCTCGGACCTTCGTCCGGCGGACTCTCAGTAAGTGCATGGCCATGGAAACCTTCGTGTATGAGACGACATAGACCAGCCGACGTCGAGGCTCCCACACGATGACGCTTCGTGCGTCGACCGTGAGCTGGCGTTCCTTCGAACGGTGGGCGCAGGTTCGCGATCTGATCAGGGAATTGATCGCGCGCGACATCAAGCTTCGGTACAGAGGCTCGCTGCTCGGGATTGCGTGGACACTGCTGAATCCATTGGCGGAGCTGCTCGTGCTGCTCTTCGTCTTCGGAACCGTCCTTCGCCTCGACGTCCCGAATTTTGGCGCCTATCTCTTTACCGGCTTATTGGTGTACGGCTGGTTCCAGACGTCGTTGAACTTCGCCACCGGTGCCATCGTCGGCAATCGCGAGCTCGTGAGACGACCGGGAGTTCCCTCGGTCATCTTGCCGATCGTCACCGTGGCCAGCAATCTCGTGCACTTCGTGCTGTCGCTTCCCATCCTGTTCGGCTTGCTGATGGTGAGCGGCATCCATCTCACCAGCGCCGTCCTCGCTCTGCCGCTGCTGATCGCCATTCAGTTCGTCCTGACCGCCGGGCTCGCCTATCCCGTCGCCGCGATCCACGTGTGGTTTCGAGACACGCAGCATGTGCTCCGCGTGGTGCTTCAATTACTCTTCTATGTCACACCGATTTTCTATGAGGCTTCCAGCGTGCCGGCAGGTCTGCAGCCCATTTATCGGCTCAACCCGATGGCGCACCTGGTTGATGCCTATCGCGCGGTGCTCCTCCGTGGAGAGCTGCCGAATCCGAGGAGTCTGCTGTTCCTGACGCTCGTTTCCTTCGCGGCGCTGTTGGTCGGCCTCATGTGGTTCCGGCGTGCCGCCGACCGTTTCGCCGACGAGTTGTGATGAAACCGATGGTCGTCGTCACGAATGTGAGCAAGACGTTCCGCCGGTATCACCCGGATCGGCCGGCCACCATCCAGGAGGCTGTCGCCAAGGGGCTGCGGCGGATGCGATCGGTCGAGCGTTTCTGGGGACTTCGCGACGTGAGCTTTACCATCGGCGCCGGCAAGGCTGTGGGGATCATTGGAGCGAACGGGTCGGGGAAGTCCACGCTGCTTCGTCTGATCGGCGGTGTCGGGCGGCCCGACAGCGGCCGCATTGACGTGCACGGGACGCTCGGGGCCCTGTTGGATCTGGGAGCCGGATTCCACCCGGATTTGACCGGCCGAGAGAACGCGATCCTCGCCGGCATCCTGAACGGCCTCACGCGGCGGAAGGTGCTCGAACGGCTCGACTCAATCGTGGCGTTCGCGGAAGTCGAGAAGGCGCTCGACAATCCGATCCGAACATTCAGTTCGGGCATGCAGATGCGGCTCGCGTTTTCGGTGGCCGTGCACACGGAGCCCGACATCCTGTTGATCGACGAAGTCCTGTCGGTCGGAGACATTGCCTTTCAGCGAAAGTGCCTGGACCGCATTGCGCAGTTCAAGGCCGCCGGCTGTTCGATTTTGCTCGTGTCGCACGAAGGGTCGATGGTGCAGGACTTGTGCGACGAGGCGGTGTGGTTGAGCGGCGGCCGATTGATGGCGCAAGGCGGCGCCACGGACGTCGTGCGCCAGTACGCCGCCCACATGGGCGTCGGCGATCCTCTTCTGACCGAGGCGAAGATCGAGGATGAATCATCGTACCCGGCGGCATCTCCGCCTCCGCCCACGGTTCGGACGACGCACGGCGAAGTGCCGCTGAACGAACAGCGTTTCGGCTCCATGGAACTGACGATTGGCGCCGTTCGGGTGCTCGATGCCGCAGGACAACCGGTCGCCGAAGTCGAAAGCGGCGAGGCGATCCAGATTGAAATCGACTACGCGGCAACCGCGCGGATCGTCGCCCCGATCTTCTGCGCGCGGATTCTCCGCGAGGACGGCGTGGTGTGCTACGACGTCTCCACGCAGGATTCGACGTTGAGTCTCTCGACGATCGAAGGTCCGGGACGCATCGCCTTGCACATCGATCGGCTCGACCTGAACAGCGGCCGCTACGTCCTTGATGTGGGGTGCTACGCCCAAGACTGGGCGTACGCGTACGACTACCACGTTGCGGAGTGTTCACTCGTCGTGCGCGGCGACGGCCGAAGGGAGGCTGTGCTCAACGCGCCGCACCGGTGGGAGATCAAAGGCGGCACCGCGCCTCGCGTTGTCACACCCGCAGAACTGGACGTCCGTTCGTCATCCTGACGCAGGTCACCTGAGCGCGGACAACCGCCTGAAGGCGGCGATCAATCAATAGTCGAACGAGGATGGAAATACGGTGAGGAACACCGAGAGCCGATCGAGCGGCGGCAGTTTCGCCGCGAAATCTCGCGTGGCGCTGTTGCTGTCCAGGTCCCACGTCAGGAGTTTGAACCGAGAGAACAACGCCGCGTGGGCCTGGACGAATCTGCTCCCGAGGGCATCAAACGAAATCGCGTCGGCGCCCACCAGCGTGGCATTGTGGTCGATCGACTCGGCGAGCTCCTCGCAGCGTGCCGACGGACCGTGCTCTGCACATGTGACGATCTCGTCGGTTGGCAGATAGTACGAGTGGAAAAACCCCTGCTGCCTCAGTTCGCGAAGATCCGGAAACACTTGATCGTCTGAGCTCTCTACCACGATTCGTCGTTTCAGATTGAATTGACGGTCGAGCCTGAGCAACTCCGTCAGGGCTGCGTGAAAGAGTTCCGGGCTCGCATTCTTCCAGTCGCACCATATCCGCAGCCCCGGCTGGCTGCTGGCCGCCTTGAGATATTCTTCGAGCGAGAGCCCGATGTCGGCCGCGGGCGGGTGATAGACGAAGAAGGTCCCTTTGCTCACGTTGAAGACGAGGTCGATTTCGACGCCGGCAAAGATATCCTTGGTTTCCATCAGCTTGCCCAGGCTGTTCACGCGGTGTGCCCACGTTTTCTCCCAGTCTGCCGGCCGTGATTCGCGAAGCTGCTTGAGGGCATTGCGGGTGATCTCGAGATAGTCCTTCCGGTCAGGATCGAGCGTGTCGTAGCTGACGAATTTTTCCGGATTGTTTTCAAACAGCCGTCGAGGCTCCGTTCGGAAGGATGGGGACAGCAGCGAGCGGCTTGCATCGAAAAGCGCCGGGTCGGCTCCGGCGAGCTGAAGCAGGGAATGATCGAGGTCGGCGCTCAGGAATGGCTCCCCCAGATGCGACTTCAGGTTTCCCACTTGCTCCTTCCACACATCCTGTCCGGCGTGGTTGAAATACCAGACGAGCGGGATCTCGACCTGATAGGCGGAATGGAGAGCGGAATCGTGGTTTGTTCCCGACGCTGGATTTTCCCCGTGGTCGGATACGAAAATCACGGCTGTGGGTTCTTTGGCGTCCCGGGCCAAACCAATGATCTGTCCGACGACGCCGTCGACGTACCGGATCGCGTTGTCGTAACAGTTGACATCGTCGGAAAGATCCTTCGCGCGACCAAAGAATTTTTGCCCCAGGCCGTCTGCCTTCGAGAGATCGCCCGACGTGCGGGGAAAGACCTTGCAGTAATCCCAATGGGGCGCGTAGAAATGGAGTGTCACGAACTTCGCGCGCGCCGGATCGCGTAGCGCCTCGGCGAGACGGGGAACCAGACCTCCGTCGTAGATTTCGGCGTCCGACTTCCGTTCAAAGCCTCTCTTCTGGAATTGCCACACGTCGGCTGACTTCGCGATCAACGTGACGGGATTTTCCCAGATGCCGAATTCGTTCTGGTTCGAGTACCAGAACGTCTTCACGCCTGAACTTCGCAACGCGCCGACCAATCCTCCAGGGAATTGACGGAGAAGGCTTCGAGCCCAATCGATCCCGAAGAGCGGTGGCACGGTCATGTCCGTGTGCGAATGGGGCGAGACTGTGTCGGCCTGAACGAGCAATTCATCGCGCAGGGAATCGAGGACCGGTGTCGTGGGGCGGTAGTAGCCGTACAGACTCATGTGCCGCCGCGCGGTGGATTCGCCAACCACCAGGATGATGTTTCCTCGCAGTGCCGCCGGCCTGGGCGCCAGCGCGGCTCCGCCGTGACTTGCCGAAATGTTCTGCTCGGCTATCTGCGCTCTGAAATCGCGCGCCGAACTGATGAAACGATCCCAACGCGCGCCAAACCCGTGATGCAGCTGAAACACGAGGATCGCGGACGAGACAGCGACCATCACGCTCGCTCCGAGTGTTCGGGCCACGCGTGTTCGGCTGGAGCGCGTCCGCTGATCGGGCGCGCTCGGCATTGGGTGGCCAATGATGAAGAAGGCCAGCACGGCGAGAATCAAGAAGGTGGTCGGCTGCGGTGGAAGGATGCTCCCGACAAACCAGATCGCTTCCTTCGCATCGGCTTGATAGATCGCGAGGAAGTCGTCGTAGCTCAGCGGACCGTAGATGGCCTCGTACGCCCTCCACCAACTGAGAAGAGTGAGAAGGCCGTAAATGACGAGTGCGAGGATCGCGCGGGCCGGCCATCGTCGAACGAGGAGCGCGCAGCCAGCCAGCAGGACGGCGGCCGATCCAACGACGAGACTCGGCGTGCCCGGAAAGATTCTCGAGAACGACACGCCGAGGACGCCGAAGGCGAGGAGGCGAACACCGTACGCCTCGTATCGCGAATATCGCGCGCGTATGTGTTCCGCGTCGCTCATTTCCCGTTTACCCGGCGCAATAATACTGCACGAGCCGATTCATCGTCCGCGACGTTCGGCCTCTCTGCAGGCCCGCATGTAAGATTGGGCGGGTTTTCACCGGAGGTTTGCGTGTTCAATGACGTCGCTTGTCGGATTCGGCACACAGACGCCCGCATGTAAGATTAGGCGATTGTTGGACGCCGCTTGTCGTTTGCTGAGGCCGAAGCGTCAGAACGTCGCCGAAGAGAGGCCACTGAACCAATGATCCGTCCGGAGGACATGGAGCCTCGCCATAAGCCGAGTGACGCGGGGTCGGCGGCGGCACTGCGCTCCACCGAGCGCCCAAGGGTCTCAGTGGTGATTCCTTGTTACGACCACGGTCAGCGCCTTGATGACGCCATTGTCAACGTCTTTGGGCAGACGCTTCAGGATTTCCAAATTGTGGTCGTCGACGACGGACCGATAGATCCCGTCTCCGGCCCGCTTCAAAGGACCTATCAACGACCCAAGACGGTCGTTATAAAGGGTCCGCAGCGCGGTCCTGGCGCTGCCAAAAACGTCGGCGTCAGAGCCGCGCAGGGCGAATATGTCTGCGTACTCGATGAGGACCACGAGTTCGAGCCGACTTATTTTGAACGGTCGGTTGAAGCCCTGGACGCGGACGCGACGCTTGGCTTTGTGTCCAGTTCGATTCGAATGCTCGGCAGCGAGGAGAGCGTGTGGCGGCCTGACCGTTGCGATCTCGTGACGCTGCTGGCCGAATGCACCGTGTCGCCTGCCGCGCTCGTGCGCCGGGAGGCCATTCAGGCCGTCGGATACTACGACGAGGACCCGACGGGATGGGGACACGAGGACTGGATTCTGTGGATCACGCTAGTTGAGCGCGGCTTCCGCGGCCGCATCCTTCCTGAGGCGCTCCTGCGGTATCGGAGGCGATCCGAATCTCGCAGCGGCTTCTGGGTCCAGGGAGACGCGCGCGTGGAACGCATGGGCGTTGTCCTGCGTCGGCATGCGTCTTATCGCGACCATTTTGTCGACGTCGTGCTGCACAAAGAGGCCGAGTTGTGCGATCTGCTCCGCGAAAACGACAACGCCGAACGAGGCCTCTCGTGGCTCGAGCGGCAGATAGAGCTCTGGCAGAACGAGAACACACGGCTCCAACGTAAGGTCGATGCCTTGCGTTCTCGGACCTACGTGCCAGGAGAAGTAGTCAGCTTCATCGAGGGCGGCAACGGGGATCGCTATACGGGCGACGGATGGTCGTGGCCCGAGGGTGTGGGCACGTGGACAGACGGACCCAGGGCCGAATTGTTCCTGCAGTTCGATTCGCCGCACAGCGGGCCACTGGAACTGGTTGTGCGTGGCCAAGCATTCGTCACCGAGACTCGTCCGAACCAGGACGTGAAAGTGTTCGCCAACGATCGACCGATCGCGGATTGGACGTTTAGCTTTGGAAGGGACGCATCGGAGTTGTCGGCGGTCATTCCCGCCGAACTTGCCGCCTCGCGCAAACTGAAAGTGAGCTTTCAGATCGCTGACCCGCGGTCGCCCGAAAGTCTGGGTCGGTCCGCTGATCCGCGGAGGCTGGGCATCCTCCTACAGGAACTGTGTGCGCGCCGGTTGCCGTTCAATGACAGCCGCACGTAATCGGCGCAGAACTTCGTCCCAGATTATATGCCTGGCATAAGCGCCATCATCACCTGCTACAACTTGGGCAGGACGGTCGAGCAGGCTTTGAACAGCGTGCTCGCGCAGACGCGACCGGCGGACGAAATCGTCGTCGTTGACGATGGGTCGACTGACATCTTCACGCGTCAAGTGATCGAGCGGCTCGGTCAAGGGAAAGCGCAGATCGTTCAAACGCCGAACCGAGGCGTGTCGGCCGCGCGCAACTTGGGGATTCGCCTCACGACGTCGCCGTACGTGGCGTTGCTCGATGCCGACGATTGGTTCGAGCCCTCCTATTTCGAAAAGGCGGCGCGCAGGCTCGACGAAGACTCCCGCCTCGATTTCGTGTCCTGCGCACAGCGCGGATTCGGCGAGCATGAGTTCATCTGGAAACCGCCCCCGTGCAACCTCGTGGAGCATGTGACGTCGGGTCCGTACCACATCTCGACAATGTTCCGCCGAGAGGTGTGGGAGACGGTTCGTGGGTTTCGGGAGGACTTGCGCGCCGACGAGGAGATGGACTTCTGGACGTCGGCGATCGAGCGAGGTTTCTACGGAGAAGTGCTCGACGAGCCGCTGCTCAATTACCGTATTCGATCGAGGTCGATGTACCACACGATGCTGCGCCGGGAAAACTACCTGCCGCTTCGCGAGAAGTTTTATACGCGACATCGCGAATCGTTGGCGCCGCTGGCGGCGGAGCTCTTGTTGGCCAAAGAGCGGCTGATCCTCGCGCAACGCCAGCACATGTCGTACCTGGCAAGCCAGAAGGCGGCGCTCGAATCGAAGCTAGCCGGGCTCAGGGCTCGAGCCGGCGCGCTGGTCGAGACGCTTGCCGCGCGCGACGTTCCGAGTATCGCGTGGGGCGATTTCGATTCCGTTGAACCGCTCAGTCCGTACTGGGGTGTTGAGCGAGGCTATCCGGTCAACCGGTACTACGTGGAAGCGTTTCTGCGCGCGCACCAGTCCGACATTCGCGGGACGGTGCTCGAGATGAAGGATCCCGGCTACACACGTCGCATTGGCGGCGACCAGGTCGTCCGTTCGGACGTACTCGATGTCGATCGCTCGAATCCGTTGGCGACGATCGTGACGGACCTTGCCGCCGCGGACTCTGTTCTCTCCGAGATCTTTGACTGTTTCATTCTGACGGAGACGCTCAACTTCATCTTCGATACGCGATCGGCGCTGTTCCACAGCCTGAGGATCCTCAAGCCCGGCGGCGTGCTTCTCGCCACCGTCACCGCCCTGGACCGGGTGTCATACGAGACCGGACCCGACGCGGACTACTGGCGGTTCACGGAGGCGTCGTTGAGGCGTCTGCTGGCGGAGATCGTGCCGCTCGGATCATTCGAAGTAAAGCCGTTCGGCAACCTGAAGGCGTGCACGGCGTATCTCCACGGACTGGCATGGCAAGAATGCGACCGCGATGACCTGGATGTTCTGGATCCATGGTTTCCCGTCGGCTTTTCCGTGCGCGTCGTGAAGCCGATCGAATCGAACTCTCCGCGGCAAGTATCCCGGCCTC
>Ga0105240_10011250_pt1 | contig 12478 bp, 8 predicted proteins | sample KBSC54metaG_FD_80426 | JGI IMG/M metagenome (GOLD analysis project Ga0105240, IMG submission 80426) | Corn rhizosphere microbial communities from Kellogg Biological Station, Michigan, USA - KBS C5-4 metaG | ecosystem: Host-associated > Plants > Roots > Rhizosphere > Soil | place: Michigan, USA... | reverse complement strand
GTCAGCTGACGCTCTTCCAGGAGCAGATGAACGACTTCATCTCACAAGGCGGCGGTGAAGAGCTGATGGCGATGCGCATCCCGGAGCTCCGGCAGGCGATCGACGCTTATATCGACAAAGGCCCCGATTTTCTCAAATACGGCGGCACGAGCCATTTCTCCGAGCCGACCTTCATCGGCTTCTCGGCCGAAGCGCAGCAGGCGATCGTGGAGGAAGGGCATCGGCGCAATCGGTTCGTCGAGACGCATTCGACGAGCGTCGAAGGGCTCCGGATTTCGATAGCGGCCGGCATCGATGGCATCCAGCACCCGGAACTGCTCGACGGCGTCGACATGCCCGACGATATGGTCGCGGCCATCCACGATCGCGGGCTGATCGGGTCGATGCTGGCGAGCACGATTACCGGTCCTGCGTGGAAGAAGCACCTCAAGACGAAAGAAGAGGCCGAGAAGAAGCGCGCCGACGCAGAGAAAGACGCGCCGACGCCGAAGCGCGAGAAGACGACGGCCGAGCGGCGGAAGGAAGCGACGGATCTGGGAGCGGACCTCGAGGCGCGCCGCCGCAACGCGCAGAAACTCATTCGCGCTGGCTGCCGCCTCACGCCGGGAACCGACAGTTACTGGGCCGCCGCGGCCGAATTGACGCGGACACCCAAGCCCCCCGAGCAGGATCACGGCATCGGCACGATCATGGCGATCGAGGGGCTCGTCGAGCTCGGGATGACTCCGTCGCAGGCGATCGTCTCGGCGACGAAGAACGGCGCGATCGCGGCGCGAGGGTTGAAGGACTTCGGCACGATCGAGGCGGGCAAACTCGCCGACGTCGTGATCCTGTCGGCCGACCCGCTCGCCGACATCAGCAATCTCCGCAAGGTGAATGCGGTGCTCAAGGAAGGGCGCGTCGTCGACCGCGACCGGCTGCCGGAGACTCGCGTACTTTCAGCAGCACCGCGTGCTCACGAAGGCACGAAGGATCACGAGGGCCACGAGTAATCGATTCCTCGTACAAAACGTGCTTCGTGGGCTTCGTGATCGTCCGGTCTTCGTGATGAAGAGTTGCTGAAAAGAAGGGATCAGATGACGGTGAAGACAAACAGACGCGCGTTCCTGAAATGGTCGGCGGCCGGCGGAGCGGCTGCATGCGCAGCAACAGTGCTGCGCGGGCAGGGGGCGACCGATCGGCCTGGCGGAGGTGCTCCGGCGCTGTCCGAAGGTCAGGTGCCTGCCGCAATCCGCGCGCTGCGCCCGATGACGGCCGGCATCGTTCCGATCACCAAGGAGGAGCGGCAGGCGAGGCTCGAGAAGGCGCGGCGTCTGATGGCAGAACGCAAAATCAACGCGATTGTTCTCGAAGGCGGGTCGAGCCTCTTCTATTTCACCGGCGTCCGGTGGGGGCTCAGCGAGCGGCCATTCGTCGCGGTGATTCCTGCGAAAGGCGAGCTCGCGTGGGTCTGTCCCGGCTTCGAGGAGGCGCGCGCGCGCGAGCTGATCACGTTCGGCAACGACGTGCGCACGTGGCAGGAGGACGAGAGCCCGTACCGGCTCGTCGCGCAGATTCTCAAGGATCGCGGCGTGGCCACCGGCAAGGTCGGCATCGAAGAGCGGATGCGGTTCTTCATCTTCAACGGCGTGAAGAAAGAAGCGCCGACGCTCGACTACGACAGCGCCGATCCGATCACGGCGGGATGCCGCATGATCAAGTCGCCGGCCGAAATCGCGCTCATGCAGCGCGCCAACGACATGACGATTGCGGCGTACAAAGCCGGCTTCGCGACGCTCAAGGAAGGGATGACGCAGGACGAGCTGCGCGGCAACATCCTCGCCGCGTACCGCGCCATCGGCGCGACCGGCGGCGTGGTCGCGGTGAGCTTCGGGAAGTACACCGCATTTCCGCACGGGAGCATCACGCCGCAGAAGCTGCGCGAAGGCGACGTCATCCAGGTGGACGACGGCTGCAGCGTCGACGGGTATCAATCGGATATCACCCGGACGATCGTCTACGGCAAACCCACGAAGCGGCAGGTTGATGTGTGGAATCTCGAGCATCGCGCCCAGGCGGCGGCATTCGCCGCCGCGAAGCCGGGCGTCCCCTGCGAGGCGGTGGATGCCGCCGCACGGAAGGTGATCACCGACGCGGGATTCGGGCCCGATTACAAAGTGCCGGGGCTTCCCCACCGGACCGGCCACGGCATCGGCCTCGACGGCCACGAGTGGACGAATTTCGTGCGCGGCAACAAGACGCCGCTCCAGCCCGGCATGTGCTTCAGCGACGAGCCGATGATTGCGATTTACGGGGAGTTCGGAATCCGGCTGGAAGACTGCCTGCACATCACCGAGAGCGGCCCGAAGTTCTTCTCGCAGCCCAGCCCGTCGATCGATCGGCCGTTCGCGTAAATCACACTGTCAAGAACGCAACCGCGGAGACCGCGAAGCTCGCAGAGAGAATGAATTCTCTGCGGACTCCGCGGTTAATCGGCTCTTCCTTCTAGAAGTTGATGCTGAACCCGACGCGCGCGATGCGCGGCGAGATGATCGCGTTCGGCTGACGCCAAACCGTACCGACCGCGACGTTGACGCCGGTCGGCGTGTACGCGTTCGTCACGTTGAACAGGTCGAGCTGCGGCACGATCCGGCGATTGCCGACGAACTTGAACACGCGCGAGACGCGCAGGTCGAGCTGTCGCACCGGCGGCAGCCGTTCGTCGCCACGATCGCTGAGGAGCACCGTCTGCGTCGAACGGACGAGCGTCGACGAGCAGTTGCACAGGCCAGGGAACGCGGCCCTGGTGACGGAGAACGTCGAGATATACGGGAACCCGCTGTTCGCGATGAAGGTGCCCGCCACGAGAATGTCCCACGGCGCCGAGTAGCTCCCCGACAGCCTGAACGCCACCGGCGAGTCGTTGCCGACGATGCCGTTCGAGAAGGTCAGGAAGTTCGGATCGTTCAGATCGTTGCTGCCCGACTGTCCGCCGGTTCCGTTGAGGCCGCCGGTGTTCTTGCCGAGCGTGAGACCCGCCACCATCTGCCAGCGATGCGAGAAGCGCTTGCTCGCCGTGATGTCCACGCCGTTGTAGACCGTGTCGAGGTACGGCTCGTTGTCGAGCACGTTGAACGTCTGGCTGTTGAACGCCGGGTTGCTCAGGTTGTAGAGCGTCGCAGTGGTGGCGCCGTTAGGACCGTTCGGGATGTTGATCGTCACCGGCGTGTAGTCGTTCGAAGGAACGGCGGTGTTGCGCGTGCCGATCTGGTTGCGGTTCGTGCGGTGGTAATACATCACGCCGACGCGCATGTCGGTCATCACCTGCTGCTCGATGCCGGCGGTGATTTCGTCGGAATACGGCCACTTCGGCCCGTTCGCTCCGGCGTAGTGCACGTTGAGACCCGGGAACGCGCCGCAGTTGGTGATTTCGCCCGGCTGCGGCAGGCCGTCGTTGTTCGGGTCGAGCCACGTGCAGGTGCGCGTCGTGTTCTGGAACGGGTTGACGTTGGTCACGCGGTCGATCCCGACCTGCAGGCCGTACCGGCTGTAACTCGTCTTCAGCGCGGTCTTGCCGTCGCCGACCGGATCGTAGACCAGCCCTGTGCGCCACACGGCGAGGTTCTGATTGATCGGCGTGGTCTCCGGAATCGATTGCGGGCTGACGAAGAGCCCGCCCGGCACCGACTGCGCCGGCAGGATGCCCACGTTGTGGTCGTAGCGCATGCCGAGGTTCACCGTGAGGTGGTTGGCCAGCGTCCACGCGTCCTGGATGAAGAACCCGATCTCGCGGTCGATGTTGTTGTATTCGGTCGGCGTGTTGGCCTCGATCACGGACGTCGCTTTGCCGTTGTTGTATTCGAGGAACATCCCGTTCAACACGTCGTACTTGTCGTCGAAGTGCAGGCGCGCGAACTGCACGCCGCCCTTGATCAGGTGATCGCCGCCGAAACCCGACTTGGTGTACGAGAGCACGTTGTCGAATTCCAGACGGGAGTTCGGCTGATATTCCTGGCGCGGCGCGGCGCCGGTCGCCGTGTTCAGCGCGCTGTCTTCGATGCGGAACGCGGTCGACGGCGTGCCCGGCTGGTAGTTGTAGTCGGTCTCGCCGTTCATGAAGCTCGCCGACGACTCGAACACCAGCTTGTTGTGAATGCCGGTGTACTTCCCCTGCGTCGACGATGCCGGGTTGGTCTGCACGACCGACGCGATGTCGGGCTGCAGCTGGCTCGAGTCGCGGCGATGGCCGCGGATCTTGTTGTTCCAGTTGTAGGAGAACTGCACCTTCTGGTTGGACGAGGCCGAAAAGACCGCTTTGCCCGAGTAGTTCTTCAACAGGTTGTCGTCGATCGCCTGGGTGCCGTCCGAGTTCTTCGCGTTCACCAGCTTGTTGACCGTCCATCGGCGGATCGAACCGTTGACCCACAGGCGATCCTGGACGATCGCGCCGCCGCCGGCGATGTTGAAGTCGTACGTGGTCTGCGTCGGGTTGCCGAGGAGCGTCTTCGGCAGCGTGCCCGACTGGATGCCCGGCTGGAGATTGTCCGACTCGAGGCAGCCCGGCGTCGGGTTCTGCGGCGTGGCGCAGCCGTTCGAGTACGAGTAGCGCGTGTCGCCGCGCCACTTGTTGCCGGCGTCCTTCGTGACCATGTTGATCGACACGCCGCCGACCATCACTTCGGCCGGAATCGCCGACGTCATGTAGTTCACTTCTTCGAACATTCCCTGGTCGTAGTAAAGCATGGTCGCGCCGCCGCCGCCGCCCGGCCAGTTCACCGTCGCGCCGTCGATGTTGTAGCTGACGTCGTTGGTGTTCGAACCGTGCGAAGAGAGCGAGCTCTGCTGAATGGACTGCGTGCCGCCGACGTCGTACGTCGACACCTGCACGCCGGGGATGATCTTCGCGATGGACCACGGGTCGCGGCCCGAGGGGACGCCTTCGAGGATGTCCTGGTTCATCACGGTCTGCTGGAGGTTCGATTTCGTGTCGACGGTCGGCGATTCGCCCGTGACCGTGATCGTCTCGTTGACGCTGCCGACTTCGAGCTTCGCGTTGATGGTCGCGACGAATCCGGCGTCGATCTTGATGTCGGCCCGGTCGACGGTCTTGAAGCCCTGCAGCTCGAACTTGACCCGGTAGTTGCCCGGCGGCAGCCGGTCGAACCGATACGCGCCGGTCGCATCGGCGGTTTGCGTCTGCACGCCGCCAATCAGTTTGTCGCCGGCCAGCGAGATCGTGGCGCCTGGCAGCACCGCGCCGCTCGCGTCGCTCACGACGCCGAGGATGGATCCGGTCTGCACCTGGGCGCGCGCGGTCGACGCGGCCAGGGCGCACATCGCAATCAAGAACGTCGTACGGAGAGCTTTCATATGCTCCTCACCTCACACAGGGGTACACGGCCCGAAACGGTTTGAACAATGGCTGCAGGAACGGGCCGAGCATATACCGGGAGCCCGGAGGCCGGATAAGGTTTTTGTCATCAAATCGGCTCAGTTCTTCAAGAAACACAATTACTTGGATTATTTGCCTCCCTTCGCGAGCGCATTCCAGCTGATGACGTAATCGTTCACGTTGGCCGGGGTGACGACGTCCACGCCGGAGTCGATGATCGGCGTCGCCGGCGGCCGGCCGGCGCGGATGTCCGCAAGCAGGCGGACCGACTCGCCGCCCCAGCCGAAGTATTTCTGCCCGAGCAGCACCTGGACCTTGCCCGCCTTCAGCAGGTCGGGCGCGGGCGGAATCGTGTCGAACGAGATCACTTTGGTCCCGCGCGGCACCGCCGCGAGCGCGTTTCGCGTGAACACGGGCCACCCGCCGACCGATATCCATGCGCCCAGCCCAGGGTAGCGATTAGTGCCCGACGCGATGATCTCGGCGCACCGCACCGGGTCCTCCTTGATGTCGTAGACCTCGACGATTTCGATGTCCTTGTGCCGGGACAGCACCTCTCGAACGCCTTCGAGCCGCCGCTGCAGGTTGGTTGCGCCGACGCTCGTGATGATGGCGACTTGCCCTTTGCCGCCAAGGAGCGCCGCGGCCTGTTCGCCCATGATTCGGCCCGCCGCAAGATCGTCCACACCGTAGAACGCCAGTCGCTTGGATTTCGGCGCGTCCGCGTCCCACGTGACCACGGGAATGCCGCTGTCGACTGCGCGATTGATCGTGTCGGTGAGAAAGTCGCCGTTCAAACACGAGATCGCGATGCCGTCCACGTGCTGCGTGATGAACGACTCGAGAATCTCCTTTTGCTTCAGCTGATCGGCGTTCTCCGGACCGCGCCAGATCACATCGACGTTAGCGAGCGCCGCCGCCTCGCGCTCGGCGCCGATCTTCGCGTAGTTGAAGACCGGGAGATCGAGCGATTTCGGAATGACAGCGAACCGAAGGCGACCGCCTTTGGGCGCGCCGCGGTGGCTCGCATCGCCGCACGACACGAGGGAAATGGCGAACACAATCGCGACGGTGAGTTTCATGTCGGCTGGCTGCTTTCTCTTTACTTACTGGCACCGGGGCCCCACCCCCGGCGCGCACTGACGGTGATGCTCACCCTCGGATTCCCACGTCCTCGGGCTCGCATGGCGCAGGCCCCCTTCCCGCCCTACTCGCCGCGCCGTTGGAGCGCCTGGTCCATCACGACGATCACGATGACCACAAGTCCCACGATGAGCCGATCGTAAAAGGTCGCACCTGGGATCTGCGGAAGCGCATTTCGCAAGACGCCGAAGATCAGCGTCCCGACCACGGCGCCGATGACCGAGCCGCGGCCGCCGGCCAGACTGGCGCCGCCGACGACGGCCGATGCGATGATGTCGAGCTCATAACCGGTCGCCAGGTCCGCTTTCCCCTGGCCTTGCACCACGGCCAGCGCGACGCCGGAAACGGCCGCGAGGACGCCGGCGATCACGTAGACCGATGCCTGAACGACGCCGACCGCCACCCCTGAGAACTGCGCCGCGGTTTCGTTGCCGCCGACGGCGAAGATCGCGCGGCCCCATTCGAAGCGCGTCATCAGAAACTGAAAGACCAGCGCGAGCGCGACCATCACGAGCGGCGATACCCAGTCGAGCGGCAGAAAACCGCCAGGACGCCAGCCGGGCGGCAGCGCGCCGGACAGGTCGAAATACCGCCCTTCGGTCATGATGAACGCGCCGCCGCGCGCGATGCCCATCACGCCGAGCGTCGCGATGAAGGGCGGCAGACGGCCGAGGACAATCAGACCTGCGCTGAGGAGTCCGCACGCGAGCCCTGCCAGGAGTCCCGCGCCGGCGCTCGCCGCGAGCGGCCAATGCGCGTCCACGAACAGCCCGCCGCACACGACGCCGGCAAGCGCGATCACAGCTCCGGGGGGCCAGGTCGATGCCGCCCGAGATGATCACGATGGCGGCGCCGATCGACGCGATGCCGTAAATCGACGAATACTTGAGAATCAGCAGCCCGTTGGCCGCGTTCAGAAACGGGTGCGCGCGGCCGCTCGACGGCCACAGGTACCATGCAAAGAAGGCAATCTCGAGAGCCAGGATCGCGACGGTGCTCAGCTCGCGTACCTGCCATAGCTTCTTCAAGCCGCTTCTCCGGGAGCGGCGGCCGCGACGCGCATTACCGATTCTTCAGTCGTTCCCGGATCCCTCGCGCCGAGTTCGCCGCGGATCACGCCGCCAGCCATGACCATGATGCGATCCGCGAGTGCGAGCACCTCGGGCAGGTCGCTCGATGCGACGAGGCACGCCGTCCCGCGAGCGGCCAGCTCGCGCACGATCGTATGTATCTCGAATTTCGCGCCGACATCGACGCCCTTGGTCGGCTCGTCGAGCAGCAGCACCTGCGGGTCGAGCGCGAGCCACTTCGCGAGCACGAGCTTCTGCTGATTCCCGCCGCTCAGCGCGTCCGGCGTCACGAAAGTCGACTTCGCCTTGATGCGCCAACGTTGAAGCAGCCGCTCGGCGGCGGCGTGTTCGCCCGCCGCGATCATGACGTCCCCTCGCGCCTCGGCGGCCGGCAGCAGCAGATTGTGGCGGAGGCTCAGGTTGAAGAACAGCCCCTGCCGCTGCCGATCCTCGGGTACCAGCATCATGCCGGCGCGCGCTGCGGCGCGCAGAGACCGCGACGAAGGCGCCTGCCCACCGACGCGGATGGTCCCGCGATCCGCCGCGTGCAATCCGACGAGCGTTTCGAGCAGCTCGGTCCGTCCGGAGCCGACGAGACCGAACAACGCGACAATCTCTCCAGCGCGGACGTCGAACGTCGCATCGGCGAACGACGGCGCGCGCGTGAGATGCGCGACCTGCAGCCGCAGCTCGCCGACGGGCCGCGACGCCTCCGATGCGGGCGGCGCGATGCCGCGCCCCACCATCGCTCGCACGATGTCATCCGGCGTCACATCGTCTTTCGTGAACGTCTCGACGTACCGGCCGTCCCGCAGGCACGAGATCCGATCGGCCAGACGAAACACTTCCGGCAGCCGGTGAGAGACATAGATGAGCGTGACGCCGCCGCGCTTCAACTCGTCGAGCACGCGGAACAAGTGATCCGTTTCGCCGGTCGTCAGCGACGTCGTCGGCTCGTCGAGCGCCAGGATCCGGCAGTCGAAGGCGAGCGCGCGCGCCACTTGCAGCAGTTGCCGGTACGCAATCGGCAGGCGTTCCACCGCCGCGTCCGGTGAGATCGGTACGTGCAGCCGCGCGAGCAGCTCGCTTGCCCGTTCGCGCATGGCTCGTTCGCGCAACCGGCCGAAGCGCCCGGTCAACTCGCGGCCGGCAAAGATGTTCGCCGTCGCGGACAGGTTCGGGAATGCCAGCATTTCCTGGTGCACGAGTCCGATCCCGCGCGCCAGCGCGTCGCGCGGACGCCCGAACGTCACGGGCTGGCCGCCGACGCTTAGCTCGCCGCGATCTGGCCGAAGGCTCCCCGACAATATTTTCAGCAGCGTCGACTTGCCCGCGCCGTTTTCGCCGACGATGGCGTGCGCTTCGGCGGCGCTGATGGCAAACGACACATCCCGCAGCGCGGCGACGCCGCCGAACGATTTGTCGATCTGCCGGAACTCGATCGCCGCCACACTACCCCTTGAATCGATGCGGCGGCCGCCCCGCTGCTCCCGGGCGGCAACGAAACACACCGCCCGCATGCGGCTGGTTCGCGCGTTCCGCGGCTGTCAATTTCACGGCCGCTGTCGTGACATACAGATCGCGAAGGTCGCGACCGCCGAACGCGCATGATGTCGGATATGCAACCGGAAGGCGCACCGTCGCGGCGAGCGTGCCATCTGGCGCATAGCGGTGTACTGCGCCTCCTCCCCAGAGCGACACCCACACGTGATCGTCCGCATCGAGCGTGAGCCCGTCAGGCATGCCGAGCTCCGGCGCAATGCTGACGAATCGCCGACGGTTGGCGATCGTCCCACGGGCCACGTCGAAGTCGAATACATCGACCGCCTGCGTCGGGCTGTCGATGAAAAACATGCGCCTGCCGTCAGTCGACCAGTCGATGCCGTTGGAGATCGACACCGGCTCCAGCATCGTGGCGACCGAGCCGTCCGGGTGCAGCCGATACAGCGCGCCCGCGTCCGGCCGCTCGTCGAATGCCATCGTGCCCGCCCAGAATCGCCCCGCTGGATCGCAGTGGCCGTCGTTCATCCGCCGGTCGCCTGACTGGTTCGAGACGGATGCGATGGGCCGCACGCCGCCTGTCTCGAGATCGAGGCGCGCGAACCCGTCGCGAACGGCGAGCACGAGATCGCCGCCGTCGGCCAGCGCCACTGCGCCGACAAGCTGCCCAATTTCGTACGTGCGAACGGATGCGTCGAGCGGATCGAAGCGGTGGACGCGCGCGCGAAGAATGTCGACGAAGTACAAGCAGCCCGCCCGTTCGTCCCAGAGCGGGCCCTCGCCGAGCTCGGCTTTCACGTCGGCGGCAAGCTCCACGCCGGTCGTCGAGGCGATCATTCCGCGCCGAAGCCCCGGCGTTCCCACCCGCGCTCGAACAGACGGATTCGGCCGCCGGTGCGCGGATGCCGCGCGCAGACGTCGTGGTTCAGCGTCACACCGAGTCCGGGCCGTTCGGGCAGCGCAAAGCAGCCGTCGGACCGATCGACGGTCGGCGGGGCGTCGACGAGCTCCTGCACCCACGGATCCGCGAAGTCGTTGAAGTGCTCGAGCACTTTGTAGTTCGACGTCGACACCGCAAAGTGTACGTTCGCCATCGTGCCCACGGGTCCGCACACGTTGTGCGGCGCAAGCAGCAGCGAGTAGGCGTTCGCCCACCCGGCCAGCCGCTTCATCGCCAGGAATCCGCCGAAGTGCGTCAGATCGACCTGCACGATGTCGATCAACGTCCTCTCGATGAACGGACGGATATCCTCCGGGGTGTGCGCCCGTTCGCCGGAGGCGATCGTCAACTTCGTCGCGCTGCGCACTCGGGCCGTCGTTTCGGGATTTTCCGGCGGCACCGGCTCCTCGATCCATTCGGGCTCGTAAGGTTCGAGCAACTCGGCCATCCGCACGGCGGCCGCCGGCGTAAAGCGGCCGTGCATCTCCACCATGATCTGAACATCGGGTCCGACGGCCCCGCGCACTGCCGCGAGCACGCCCACGGCGAGCCGCCGGTCGGGGCCGGAGATTTCCGCGTTGGCGGCACCGAAGGGGTCCAGCTTCAACGCGCGATAGCCACGCGCAACGACGCGCTCGGCCAGGGCGGCAATCGCTTTGGGATCGCGATCCGTCTGATACCAGCCGTTCGCGTAGGCCGGTACCCGGTCGCGCATGCGGCCGCCGAGCAGCCGCCATATCGGAACGCCGAGCGCCTGACCGATGATGTCCCAGCTCGCGATGTCGAACGCGGCCAGCGCCGACTGCGTGATTTCCTCAGGCCGTCCGTACTCAGCCTGCAAGATGTTCCAGGCGAGCCGCTCGACGTCGAACGGATCGCTGCCGATCACGTAGCGCGGCGCCAACTCCCCGATGCACGCCACGAGCGTGCTCGTCTTGTTCACCATCCTGATTTCGCCGACGCCAATCAGACCGGTGTCGGTGACGAGCTCGACGAAGACGAGCTCGCGCCACGGAGCGCCGACGACCGTGATGCGCACGTCGGTGATTGTCATCGCCGGCACCGTGGCCGGCGGTCTGGCCGCGCTTTCCGGCGCCGTCACACGCGCACCGCACCTGGCGAGGCGACGGTATCGGGAGAATAGCGCCGGAGGAGCGCAAGTCCGATGGCCGCGCGGCGGACCCGCTCGCGGGACAAGGCGAGCACCGTCGGCTCGATGTGCTGGCCGCTCGGATAGATCGATGGCGCGTTGCGGAGGCCGAACTTCAGGTAGATCGGCGCCGCAATCCGGACCAGTTCGGGAATCTCGTAGTGCCGCACAGTGCCGCCGAAATCGTCCGGCGCCTCGACATAGAAATCGATCGCGGCGTCGATGGCCTGACGGACGGCCGCGATCTGCGGCAGCGACAAATCGACCGGCAGGTTGATGGAGGTCGCCCCGAGATCCTCGAGCACGCGCGCAGACGCGGGGTTCGCCGCGGCGAGCGTGACCGACACTTTCAGGACGAAATCCGAAGGCAGATCGCCCGCCGTTTTCATCCTGGCGAGAAGCATCAACTGACCGATATCGGCCACGAGCACCGATCGGACCCCGAGTGCGGCGGCATGACGAACATCTTCGATGCCGTACGCGACCTGATCGGCGCCGCGCAGCGACGATCCCAGAACTTTGCCGGCACTGCTCGCCGCCTGGACGCCGACGTCCCAATTGGCGCGCGGCCCCACGAACAGGCACACCTCGATGCCGTGCTCGCGCCCGAGCGCGACCATGCGTTCGATTTCGGCGTCGGTCTGCAGCATGACGCCGCTGCCCTGGCTCACGCGGTGAATCGCGATCGCGTGCTCGCGCGCGGCCGCGAGCACCGCCTCCATGGCGCGCGGCCCCTCACATGATGGAATCTCCACACGGAACTGCCCCTCGTCGGCGAAACGCTTGCGCGACGTCGGCAGATCGTAAGCGTCGCGTGGCGGAAGATCGAAGCTTTTCAGGATGTCGGCCGTTGTTCGCATGATCCCTCGAAGATCGGTTGTACGGCGTCGAGCGCCTGCGTGATGCGGTGGCCTTTCAGTGCGTCAGGTCGCAAACTGCACGCCGAGGCCGCAATCGATCGGCAGCGAGGCGCCGGTGATTGCCGACGCTTCGTCCGAGGCGACGAACGCGACCAGGTTCGCAATCTCCGCGGCCGTAGCGATCCGCCGCAACGGATGGACGGCGAGTACGTGCGCCTCCGCCTCTGCCGGATCGGGCTGCATCGCGAACCAGTCTTCCACCAGCCGCGTGCGCGTCCAACCTGGCAGCACGGCATTCACACGAATGCCGAGCGGTGCGAAGTCGAGCGCGAGGCTCCGCGTCAAGCCGACCAGCCCCGACTTCGCGGCGGCGTACGGAAACATCCCGGCCATCGTCAGCGTCGCGTGAATCGACGCGATGTTCACGATCGACCCGCGGCCGTT
>Ga0105240_10011249_pt1 | contig 12478 bp, 12 predicted proteins | sample KBSC54metaG_FD_80426 | JGI IMG/M metagenome (GOLD analysis project Ga0105240, IMG submission 80426) | Corn rhizosphere microbial communities from Kellogg Biological Station, Michigan, USA - KBS C5-4 metaG | ecosystem: Host-associated > Plants > Roots > Rhizosphere > Soil | place: Michigan, USA... | reverse complement strand
GGAAATCGCCGTTATCGGCAAGCCCGGCAATCGGGGGGATCATCAACTGGTATGTGAGGATGGCGGCGGCCGCGAAAAGGAATATTTTCCGCGAGTTGTACATCTAGAGGTCAGTCTAGTTCAGCTCAACGAGTGATCCGAATTACAATGGTGAACTAAATGACGATGCGAGCCGGCGCGCTGTGTATGTTAGCTCTGACCGCGCTCTTTCTATTGCTCAACCGGCCTGCATACAAGGGCTACTTTCAGGATGATGAACTGGACACGCTGAGCTGGGCGCCGCGCGCGCCGGCCGGCAGTTTCGTGCAAGGCGCGTTGACGCCGCAGTTCTTCCCCAACAACTTCCGTCCAGTAGGCCACTTCTATTTTTGGGCGGCAGGCCGCTTGTTCGGTCTCGATTTTCCGAAGTACGTGGCGGCCCTGCAGTTCTTGCATTTGCTGAACGTCTGGCTGTTATGGATGGTGGCCCGACGCCTGGGCTCTCCGCCCGTCCCCGCGCTGCTGGCCTGCGTATTCTTCGCTTTGCACATGGCGCTGTTCGACGCGTTCTGGAAGCCCATGTATGTGTTCGACGTGCTCTGCGGAACGTTCTGCCTTCTGGCGCTGCTCTTCTGGACGCAGCGGCGGTGGGTGCTGAGCTTCGCCGCCTTCTGGCTGGCGTACAAGGCCAAAGAGTTGGCGGTGATGCTGCCAGCCGTCCTGCTATGTTACGAGTACTGGTTGGGCAAGCGGCAATGGCGCTACCTGATTCCGTTCTTTGCCGCGTCGCTTTCGTTCGGCCTGCAAGGGCTGATGCTGAATCCGAATAAGGATAACGACTACACGTTCCGCTTCACGTTCGAGGCGCTGCGGCGAACCGCCGCGTATTACTCAGGCCGCGTTTTTCTGGCGCCGTACCTGGGATTTCTGGCGCCGCTGGCCGCATTCACGGGACGCAATCGCCGCACGTGGTTCGGACTGGCGATGGCCGCCATTCTGCTGGCGCCCATGTTATTTCTGCCGGGACGGATGTTCAGTCCCTATTGTTATGTGCCGTTCACCGGGCTGGCGCTGGCGCTCGCCGGAGTCGCGGAATCGGTCGGGCCGGTGCCGGTGCTGGTGTTCCTGCTGTTGTTCGCTCCGTTGGACCTGCGCGAGATGCGCAGCCGTCGCAACGCCACGCTGGCGCTCGACGATCGGATCCGCGGCTGGGTGGCGCCCGTCCGCGATCTGGCGCGTACGTCGCCGCAGTTGGACGGCGTGGTGTACAGCGGAGATCTGCCGGGCTTCGCGCACTGGGGCGTCGAGGGCGCCATCCACTACCTATTCCAGGACGGGCATCTGAAGGTCGCGTATGGCGGCGATCCCGCGGCGAAGGAGATTCTGCAACTGCCCAGGGTGGCGTACATCGCCTGGAATCCGGGAGTGCGCCGCAGCATCGTCAGCGTGCACACGCCTGGCATGCCCGACGAGCCGTACATCGACTTCGACCGGACGGCGCCTGTGTGGCAGCTCGAACAAGGATGGTTCGACCTCGAAGGCGGATTCCGCTGGACGGCGCCGATCGCCACCGCCCGCCTGCACCCCCCGGCCGGCGCACACCGCTTCACCATGCGCGTGCTGGTTGGACCGGATCGCCTGAGCGCTGCGGGACCCGTCACGCTGCGTCTTCGGCTGAACGATCGCGAGTTGCAGCCGCGCACGCTGACCACCGCGGGATGGCAGGAACTCTCGTGGGATCTCGCCCCTGACGATGCCGGGCGCGTGCAGATGACCTTGCAATCCGACCCGCCGTATCAGCCCGCAGAGGGTCGCATGCTGGGGATCGCGGTCGGCGCTTTCGGATTTCCTACTGACCGCTTTTGACGGACGTCCGGACTTCGACCGCGCCTTTGCGATAGTCGCCCATCTTCGAATCGACTTCGAGCTGCACGGCTTTCACCAGTGCGATCCGCGCATACGCCTTGTACCAAATACGCTTGGGTGCCCAGAGGCCGTCGTCCACGCGCAGCTGCTCGGCGGTGTATCGCGTGCCCTTGGCGACGCGCAGGAGGAAGGCCGCGAAGCTGATGGTGTCCTGCGTCTCGGCTTCCACCTTCACCCATTGGCCCTCGGCTTTGTCGATCCACAGGCGCGCTTTGATTTTGGGGAAATAAGCGGCGGCGTTCGATTTTGGCTGGTACCCGGGCCGCGGCGTGGCGTCGATCACGTAGCAGGTGCGGCCGTCGATAACCGCTTCGCCGGCGGACGCGAAGTTGAATGCGTCGGGCAGTTCTTTCAGCGGCTCGTGCATGCGCTGTTGCTGGCGCTTCTCCCAGTCGCCCACGCGCTTCTGCCGCTCGGCGGGAGTTTCCTTGTGGCGCTGATCGGCATTCCAGCGCAGCTTCTCGTCTTCGTGGCGCTGCTCCTCGGGCGAGAGGGGGACGTCGTTGCGGGCCAGCAGGCGGCGATAGGTGGTGCCTTCCATCGGCAGCACGTCCCAGGTGCGGATCTCCTGGCGGCGGACCCTGCCGGATCCGTCGAACTCGTGGAGTTCCCGCCGCTCCTGAAAAGTGTACCCGCGTTCGAGCTCGACGTTCTTCGCATCGAGTTCGACCGCATGGCGAATGATCTGGCGAAGATCCTGCGCCGGGGAAACAGTCGCGCAAAGGGCGAGTAGTGCTAGCAGCCGCACACCCTTAGTTTGGCACAGGCGCCGTCGGAATCGCCTACCCTACTAACTGCGCGAAGCGGGAGCCGGGGCGGACGATCGTTTGATTGCGCTCGGGGCCCGTGGAGATGCAGCCGACCTCGACGCCGGTCTTATTCTCCAGGAACGCGAGGTAGTCCTTGGCCTTCGCGGGGAGCGCGTCGTACGAATCGACCCCGAAGGTCGAGGACTGCCAACCCGGCAGACACTCGTATACGGGCTCGAGCTTTTCGATCTCCGTCACGGTGGGCGGCATGTCGCAGATCTCTTGCGTGCCGATGCGGTATCCCACGCAAACGGGGATGCGGTCGAACGAATCCAGCACGTCGAGTTTGGTCACGACGATGCTGTCGAAGCCGTTGACCATGGCCGTGTAGCGCAGCAGCGGCGCATCGAACCAACCGCAGCGCCGGGGACGTCCGGTGACCGCGCCGAATTCGTTGCCGCGTTTGCGGATGTCGTCTCCGGCGCCATCCAGCGCCTCGGTCGGGAACGGTCCGCCGCCGACGCGCGTGATATATGCCTTCGAGACGCCGATCACGCCGTTGATCCTGGTGGGCGGAACTCCGGTGCCGGTACACGCGCCGCCGGCGGTAGCGCTCGACGACGTAACAAAGGGGTACGTGCCGTGATCGATATCGAGCATGGTTCCCTGCGCGCCCTCGAACAGCACCTGTTTGCCGGCAGCGATCGCATGATTCAGGAACGTCGCGGTATCGCGCACCATGGGCCGGATGCGGTCGGCAAATGCCTCGTACTGATCGCGGATCGCGGGCAGGTCCAGCTCTTCGTAAATGCCCAGCGCTTTGGCGATGACCGCCTTTTCTTCCATCACGGAATCGAACTGCGGCCGGAAAATATCGGGGTTCACCAGATCGGCGATGCGGATGCCGCGGCGCGCGATCTTATCTTCATAGCACGGCCCGATGCCGCGCGAGGTGGTGCCGATCGACACGCGGCCGACGCGGCCTTCGCTCATCCGCTCCATCATGCGATGCGACGGAAACAGCACGTGCGCCCGATTGCTGATGAGCAGGCTTTTGCTGACTTCGATGCCCACGCTTTCCAGCGAATCGATTTCGGAGAGCAGGGCCAATGGATCGATCACCAGGCCATTGCCGATCACCGCCTGTTTGCCCGGGCGCAGAATGCCGCTCGGGATCAGCTTCAGAACGAATTTCTTTTCGCCGATGAAGACAGTGTGGCCGGCATTGTGTCCGCCCTGATAGCGCGCGACGATGTCGAATCTATCGGAGAAGAGGTCGACAATCTTCCCCTTGCCCTCGTCTCCCCATTGGGATCCCAGGATAATTACGTTTCCCATCTTGTCCAAACTCACCATTTTACCGTATTCGGAGTGGGAACTCTCGATGAATCGGCGGGGCCATGAAAAAAACTCAAGATAACGGGACCGTCACATCCTCATGACAGCCCCGCGCGTGATACGCTGACTCTTTATGCAAATTACGGATGTTTACCTGGGTTTGGGCCAGGAGGCATTTGGCCAGCTCATCCGCGGCATCTCTATCGGAAAACTGAAAACCTATCAGATCTATGAAGGTTTCAAGGTGCGGTGCCACCTCCAGAAAGTCAATACTGAAGCCCTGCGGAAAGCCACGCCGAAATTCTGGGCTCGGATTAGCGAGCCGGATGAAGACTTCGCCAAAGACCTCGCCCAGGCGGTGCTGGTGTCGCACCTCGATATGATTACCGCTGTGCTGGATTTCCTTGGCGTTCCGCACGAGAACGGTTTCTTTGCCAAGGACATGGATCCGAAGCCGTATTTCACCGAAGGTTGGGAAGCGCGCGTCTACGAAAAATTCCGCGAAGGATTTTCGGAGGCCATTCTCATCTTTTACATCAACCATTTACGTTGGGAACTGTTGGGCGCGACTGAGTTGTTTCGCCCCGCAGCCCCGAGCGCGGCGTGAGTTCGGCGCGTTGCGTGCATACATAACGTGTGAACCATGACAGTTCCAGTCGGGTACAAGATGCGTGAGGAAGCCAGACTGAGCCCACTTATTTCAGGGAAGTCGTTATCGGTAAAGCAGATGGGTATCGCAGCCGAAACAATGTCCGCGAAGTGGTGCGTGAACCGGAGTTGTCGTGATTTCAACCACAGGGGAAGACCCAAGGGGCATTTGCCCCAACACTCTCCCGTTCATGAACTGAGTTGGTTTTCCATTTCCACGAGGTGCCTGACATGAATCATTGCGATTTCCATTATTCCCATCTGCTGCCCAAGAAGCCCGGCATTCTCCCGCTTGAGGAGACAATGACCAAGCAGTGCCGCCGGTGCGGCGCGGATTTCGTCACGCGATCCCGAATCAGGAAACGCTGCGACGCATGCCAGTCCGTCGTGTCTGCGGAAAAGCAGAAGAAGGCCAATGAACGGTTGAAGGCGCGGCGCGCTGCTCGCCGCATGTGCCTGCTGAAGGCCAGCTAGCAAACTTTTAAAGTGGCGACCGGCTCCCGCCTGGCATGGCGGGAGTCCTGGCGCTTTGTACCAGGGCATGGCTTCCTACGTCGCGGCCGGACACGTGCATCTGTTGATTACGGTAAGAAACTCTGAAACGTGGCGACCGGCTCCCGCCTGGCATGGCGGGAGTCCTGGCGCTTTGTATCAGGGCATGGCTTTAGCCCCTGTTTATGGCCCGACCCACGCGTAATGCCGACCCGGATAAGGTCGTAAGCTCGGCGCGCACGTTCTTCGCCACTACAAAGACCATCCAGGGGTTGCCCGTTGCTGCAATCGGAGCGCAACGCCACGTTGCTAATCGATGTGTTACGTTCCTACGTCGCGGCCGGGAAATCCCGGTTACATGACTTTGTCGTCATGCCGGACCACGTGCATCTGTTGATTACGGTGGGCGCCGACACGACCATTGAAAAAGCCATGCAATTCATCAAAGGGGGATTCTCCTTTCGATTGAAGAAGGAAACCGGGTATCTAGGAGAGGTCTGGCAACGCGGGTTCTCAGAGGTGCGAATCGATAACAGCCAGAGCTTCTTGCAGCATCGGAAATACATCGAGGGAAACCCGGTCAAAGCGGGTCTGGTGGATTCGTCCGAGACGTTTCCCTATTGCTTTACATACCTCGCGAAGAGAAAGGCAACAGGGGCTAAAGCCCTGTAATGGTAGCGTCTTATCGGCATGGCTAAAGCCATGCCCTGATACAACACCTGTTCTCCATACTCCGTGCGCTTTGAATCAGGGCATAGCTTTAGCCTCTATTCTCCGTGCTGCTTTGTATCAGGGCATGGCTTTAGCCGTGCCGAAAGATCACGTATAGACCTGGCTTTAGCCCCTGTTTATGGCCCGACCGACGCGCAATGTTCGCCACTACGAAGACCAGCCAGGGTTGCCCGTTGCTGCAATCGGAGCGCAACGCCATCTGCCGATTACGATAGGCGCCAGCACGGCTAAAGCCATGCCCTGATACAACACCAATCTAGACCCCCGGACCCGATTCGTGGAACGGCCCGCTTCCCAATCTCTGCAACGTAACGATCGCCTGCGCTTCCGCCGACCGGCCTTCGCCCACGGGACCCACTTTTTCCGCAGTCTTGAACTTCACCGAAACGCGGTCGACTTCCAGCCTCAGAGACTCCGCCAACTTCTCCCGAATCGCCTGCCGGTAGTCCTTCAACTTGGGCCGCTCCAGTATCACCGTGGAATCCACGTTGGTAATGCGGTATCCCGTAGCCTCGGCGAGATCCAAAGCGTGGCGGAGAAACACCAGGCTGTCGCAACCTTTCCATCGCGGATCGGTGTCGGGGAAATGCATACCAATGTCGCCCAACGCGGCCGCTCCCAGAATCGCGTCGGTGATGGCGTGGGCCAGCACGTCGGCATCGGAATGGCCTTCCAGTCCGAACTCCGACGGCACGGTGATGCCGCCCAAAATCATCGGGCGGCCGGGCGCGATGCGATGCACATCCCATCCCAGCCCCGTTCGGATTTCACTCAAGCTTTGGTTTCCTTTGCGGCGTCTTCCTGGAAGAACAGGTGCGCCAGTTCCATGTCGCCGGGCTTCGTGATCTTGATGTTGCGATCGGTGCCCAGCACCACGTTGACTTCCACGTCGAGGCGCTCCACCATGCTGGCTTCGTCGGTGCCGATGAAGCCGTCTTCGCGCGCCAGTTGGAAGGCGCGCTCCAGCAGATCGCGGCGGAAAACTTGCGGGGTCTGCGCCAGCACCAGCTTTTCGCGCGGGATGGTGGCGCGGATCTTCACCTTGCCCGTGCTGCGGCTGACCTGTTTCACCGTGTCCACCACCGGGACTCCGACGATTGCGGCGCCGCTCTCGGCGGCCTCATCGAACGCGGCGTGAATGGTTTCGATATCGATGAACGGCCGCACGGCATCGTGGACCGCCACAAGATCGGTCTCCTGACGCAGCGCGCCCAGCCCGTTCTCCACCGATTGCTGACGGCTGTTGCCGCCCTCCACGACGCGCACCCGCGAGGCTGGGAATTCGGCGGCTAGCAACTCGCCGACCCACTGCAGGTCCGTGGCCGGAGCGACGACGACAATTTCACTGACGCGGTCGGAGGCGGCGAATTTCCTGACCGTATGCATCAGGATGGGCGAGCCCTCGAGCAGCATGAACTGCTTGCGGCTGGTTCCGGTTTTTTCGGCCGAACCACGGCCCATCCGGGTGCCCAGTCCCGCGGCGGGCAATATGACGGCGACTCTCATTGACAGCTACGATTCTATCGTGGTTTTCTCGGGAGCGACGTTGGTCATCGGTTGGGGGTCGCTTTTGCGCACCGGGCGGTCGTGCCGTTCGGCGCCCGCCGCGGCGTGCATCCGCTCGTCGAATTTGCCGAAGATCATCTTGCCGGCGGTGGTCTGTAGCACGCTGGTCACGCTGATGTCGATGGTCTTCGAGATCATCTTCTTGGCGTTGTCCACCACCACCATGGTGCCGTCGTCGAGGTACGCCACGCCCTGATTGTATTCCTTGCCTTCCTTCAGGATGAAGACGCGCATGGTCTCGCCGGGCAGCACGATCGGCTTGAGCGAGTTCGCCAGCTCGTTGATGTTCAGCACCTCGACCCCGTGAAGCTGGGCGACTTTATTTAGGTTGAAGTCGTTGGTGACGACTTTGCAATCGTAGACCTTGGCGAGTTCGATGAGCTTCATGTCGACTTCGCGCACCTGGGGGAAATCTTCCTCCACAATCTGCACGTTGAGGTGAGCCATCTTCTGGATGCGCTGCAGGATGTCGAGCCCGCGACGTCCGCGGTTGCGCTTCATCGAGTCGGCCGAATCGGCCACTAACTGTAACTCGCGCAGGACAAACTGCGGGATGACGAGGACGCCGTCCAGGAATCCGGTCTCGGCGATGTCGGCGATGCGCCCGTCGATGATGACACTCGTGTCCAGGATCTTAAACGTTTTTTTCGAGGACTTCTCGCCGCCGAAAATCCCGCCGAGCGCGGCGAGGTTCAGCATCTCGCCTTTCTTGGCGCCGACGATCAAGCCGATGTAAGTCATCAGCAGGAGAAGGCAAACCTGCAGAAAGGCCGGAGCGGGCGTCCGGGCGATCACCAGGGACATGAGAAAAGCGCCGAAAATTCCTAAAACCGAGCCGAAAGCCGCGCCGATGAGGCGCTTCAGGCTCACCTTTTCCAGGCGAATCTCGAAAAATATGATGCACAGGCCGAGCAGGAGACCGCCTGCAGCGGAAATTAGCTTCGACGACTCATACGGTTGCAGCGCATACGCCGAAGCGGTAAGTACCAGGATGAAAATGGCACGCACTATGACAAGGTCGAGCATGAGCACACCCCCTTAGGGCGGAGTAACAGTCCGGAGAAGATTGCGATTCTCGTACAGGAGCCGGAGCAAGGGTACGAGTAGTCATTGCGCCAAGAGTATACCATCACTTCTGTTGAATCTATACGGAATCTCACCAATGGTATCAGGGCGGTGCGGTAGTGCGCACTAGGGAGAGACGTCCTAATCTGGAGTTCTATGTCGGCTTCGTTTATTCCCCTTTCGCAGGCTGCGGTGCCCGAGGCGCTGCGGTTGCGGGAACAACTCTATTTACACGAGGACCTCGCGTATGAGCCGGGGGACGCGGCGCGGTTGGTCAGCGAGTTGATCAAACACCCGGAGTACGGGGGCATCTGGCTGGTGGAGGTTGAGGGGCACACAGCCGGATACCTGCTGCTCACGATTTGCTACAGCCTGGAATTCGGCGGACGCTTCGGTCTGCTCGACGAGCTATATATAAAGGACCGTCACCAAGGGCAGGGAATCGGCGGCGCTGCCCTGGATTTCGCCGGGACCGAGTGCCGCCGTCGCGGTCTCCGAGCCCTGCGGCTGGAGGTCGCGCACGCAAATCCTCGCGCACTCGATTTATATCGGCGCCGCGGCTTCTCTGTCGACCCGCGCCATCTTATGACAAAGTGGTTATAGAAATCCCATGCTGCTCGACATCGCCAAACTGCCGACGGCCGAAAATTCGGCGCTTCACCTGCATCCTCGCGACAACGTCGCGATCGCGCGCGTTCCCCTCGCACACGGCGCGGAACTGCGCGTGGACGGCATCGACTTGGTGGTGGTCGATCCCATTCCCGCCGGGCACAAAGTCGCGCTTCGTCCGATCCGCTCCGGCGATCCTGTGGAGCGTTATGGACAGATGATCGGTCGCGCGAAGCAGGCCATCGAGCCGGGCCGCCATGTCCACACGCACAACCTGGCCTTCGAGGAACTGGAACTCGCGTACGAGTTTCCGACCGGCGATGCGCCCCTGCCCGTCCGCAAGGATTCTCCGACTTTTCTCGGGTACCAGCGCGAGGACGGACGCGCCGGGACTCGCAACTATATCGCCGTGGTCGCGGCCAGCAATTGTGCCGCGCACACCGCCGAGTTGATCGCGCGGAGCTACGACAGCGAAACGCTGCCGCCGAATGTCGATGGCGTGGTCGCCTTCCCGCACGGCGAGGGTTGCGGCCATGCCTTCGGTCCCGACGTGGACCAACTGCGTCGCACGCTCGCAGGAGTCCTCGACCATCCCAACGTTTCCGCGGCGGTGATCCTGGGACTCGGCTGCGAGGTCAACCAGATCGATCATTACCTGGGTAGCGCTGCTCCTTCGTCGCGCCGTCTCGCAGGCATGACTCTGCAGAATAGCGGTGGCACCACCGGCGCCATCGAGGCTTGCCGCCGCGAGATCGCCCGCTTTCTCGACCAGGCTGCCGCCGAAGAGCGAGTCGCGATTCCCGCTTCCAAGCTGGTGCTCGGACTGAATTGCGGCGGCTCTGACAGCTTCTCCGGGATCACGGCGAATCCCGCGCTTGGCTATTGCTCGGACCTGCTGTCCGAAATCGGCGGCACTCCGGTGCTGGCCGAAACCACCGAGATCTTCGGCGCCGAACACCTGCTGGTCCGGCGCGCGCGAAATCGACAAGTGGCTGAAAAATTATTGGATTGCATTCGGAAGTACAAGCAATACCTGAATCGATTCGCAGGGAGCTTCGACGACAATCCGAGTCCTGGAAATAAGGAAGGCGGGCTCAGCAACATCCTGGAAAAGTCTTTGGGCGCGGTCGCGAAAGGCGGAACGTCGACGCTGACCGAAGTCTACGATTACGCCGAGCGGGTGAACTCGCCGGGCTTCGCTTTCATGAATACTCCGGGGTACGATCCAGTGTCGTTGACCGGCTTGGCGGCGGGCGGCTGCAATCTCATCGCGTTCACGACGGGACGCGGCAGCGCGATCGGGTTCCCGACGATTCCCGTGATTAAGATCGCGACCAACAGCAACACGTACCGCCGCATGACCGCCAACATGGACGTCAACGCGGGCGCGATCGCCGATGGAGAGCGCAGCGTCCAGGACATCGGCCGCGACATCTTCGACCTGATGCTGCAGGTGGCATCGGGTCACCGGACTTGCGCCGAAAAACTCGGACATAAGGAATTTGTCCCATGGCGCATCGGGCCGGTGTTATAGGCATAGGTGTTAGTACAATATGTATAGAATGTTCCGCTCCCTCCTTCTTGCACTCACGACCGCCGCGCTGTTTGTTGCCGCCGGTCCTGCTCAAACCGCCAAGAAGTCGGCGCTCGACAAGGCTGTCCTCGAAGCCTACGTACGCCACCTCTTTGTAATGGACAGCCGCATCACGGTGCAGGTGTCCGATCCCAAGCCCAGCACCGAACTGCCTGGATATTCCGACGTCACCGTGCATGCCGCGCTCGGTCCGCAGTCGCAGGACTTCAAGTTCCTGGTGTCCAAGGACGGCAGCAAGATCCTACAGGGCACGGTCTACGACATCAACAACAACCCGTTCAAGTCGGATCTCGACAAGATCAAAACAGAAGGCGCGCCGAGCTTCGGCACGCAGGGCGCTCCCGTCGTGATCGTGGAGTTCAGCGACTTCGAATGCCCCTTCTGCAAACAGGAAGCGGCGATGCTGCGCGCCAATCTGCCGGTGTCGTACCCGACGCAGGTTCACGTTTATTTCAAAGAGTTTCCGTTGGAAAACCTGCACCCTTGGGCGAAGGCGGCGGCGATCGACAGCCGCTGCGTCCTCAAGCAGAGTCCGATGGAATATTGGGACTTCAACGACTGGCTCTTCTCGCATCAGGCGGAGATCACGGCGGAAAACCTCAAGGATAAGGTGATGGAGTGGGCGAAGGTGAAGACCGCCGTCGATTCCCCGAAACTGGCTGCCTGCATGGATAGCCGGGCCACCGAAGCCGAGGTCAATCAAAGCCAGGCCGAGGGTCGCGCGCTGGGCGTCGATCAGACTCCCATGCTGTTCGTGAACGGCCGCCGGATCCCCGGGCAGGTCGATTGGCCCGCACTGAAGAACATCATCGATTACGAAATCGAGTATCAGAAGACGGCGAAGAATGCCGGCGAGGATTGCGGCTGCGACCTGAAGCTGAATCTGCCGGGCCAGACTCCGGCGAAGACTACGACCCCCTTGGTACCCCCCAAGAAGTAACGGCTGTTCCGTATGAAAATCTCGAAACGCGGGCTGCGGCCCACCCTGTTCCTGGCGGCGTGGCTCGCTTTCGGCGCCACCGCATCGATTGATCCTGAAGTTTACCTGAACGATGTGAAGTTCCTGGCATCACAGGAGATGCGCGGTCGAGCGACCGGCAGCCCGGAGCTCGAAAAGGCAGGTCAGTTCCTGGCCGGCAAGTACCGCGAGTTCAGTCTGAAGCCGGGAGCGGGCAGCAGCTACCTGCAAGCCTTTCAGGCGACCACCGGCGGCAAGCTCGGACCTGCGAATCGTTTCCACTTCACCGAACAGGGTCGCGAAGTGTCGCTGAAGTACCCCGGCGATTTCGTGCCGTTTTCCTTCTCGGCGTCGGCGCACCTGACGGGTGGCGTGGTGTTCGCCGGGTACGGCATCACGGCTCCCGAATATCACTACGACGACTACGCCGGCATGGACGTAAAGGGTAAGGTTGTCTTAATCTTACGCCATGAACCTCAGGAAAATGATGAGCACAGCGCGTTCGCCGGAAAGGCCCTGACCAACCACGCCCAGTTTGCCGCCAAGGCGACCAACGCCAAGATGCACGGGGCGGCCGGAGTGATCCTGGTCGGCGACGTTTTCGCGCACAAGGGCGAGCCCGACGAACTGCAGAAGTTCGGCAACGTCGAAGGCCCGCAGGAAAGCGGCATTCCTTTCGTACAGGTGAAGGAGGATGCCATCGATCCCTGGTTCGCCGCGGCCGGCAAGAGCCTCGAGCAGATCGAGTCGGGCATAGATAAGGATCTGAAGCCCGAGTCGTTCGCGTTCCCGGCGTCGCTGCGGCTCGATGCCAATGTCGAT
>Ga0105240_10011246_pt1 | contig 12480 bp, 6 predicted proteins | sample KBSC54metaG_FD_80426 | JGI IMG/M metagenome (GOLD analysis project Ga0105240, IMG submission 80426) | Corn rhizosphere microbial communities from Kellogg Biological Station, Michigan, USA - KBS C5-4 metaG | ecosystem: Host-associated > Plants > Roots > Rhizosphere > Soil | place: Michigan, USA... | reverse complement strand
CAATCACAGGACTAAGCGAGGATTCGGTCTGTATCGGCGACATCTATCAGGTCGGCACAGCTACGTTCGAAGTGAGCCAGCCTCGGCAGCCTTGCTGGAAACTCGCCAGGCGATGGCGCATGCATGAATTGACCACGATGGTCGTTCGCAACGGCCGGAGCGGATGGTATTTGCGGGTTTTAAAGGAAGGATCGATCGAAACTACGATGCCGGTTTCGCTTATGGATCGTCCGAATGAGGATTGGCCTGTCGCCCGCGCCAATGACATCATGAATCATCGCCAACATGACTTTTCGGAAGCCTTGGCGTTGGCGAGCGTCCCCAAATTGGCCGCGACTTGGGCTGATTATTTGCGCGAGCGTGCCGAGTTATTGCGCGCGACCCGTTAGACGCTATTCGGTTGCCCAGATCGCGGAGTTTTGCAAAGCATTCCCTCCTGCAGTTACCAAAGCAATTTCAATCCAAATTGAATTTGTCTGGAGGAGGTCGAGGTTCCGGTGATGACTCCGGCGGAGGGTGATTGCACCGAATTGACCGAACCGGGCAGCAGCACATTCGTAATTAAATTGGGCGTATTGAAATTCGCGCGATTCAGCAAGTTGAACAGCTCCGCGCGAAATTGAAGATGCAATGCTTCGGTGATTCTCGTTTCCTTCATGGTTGAGAAATCCCAAGTGACCAGCCCAGGTCCCGTATAGGTATCTCGTCCAAGGTTTCCAAAAAAGCCGCTGTTGTTTGGCTGCGCGATGAACGCGTTGGGATCGAACCACTGATTCGGATTGCCCAGCACCACAGTGCCGGAAAATGCCGGATTGAGAAATGCCCGCACCGGATTGCGCGTGTCTCCATTGTTGGAAGGGTTGTAACCGAGTTGTGGAGTGAATGGAAATCCGGATTGCAGCGTCACGATGCTGTTAACCGTCCATCCGCTGACGGCTTTCCCCAGCACGCCATTCGATTTGCCCAGAAACCGGTGATTCTGTCCGAACGGCAAGTCGTACGTCGCGGTGATCACTCCCAGATTTCGAACGTCGTAGGTAGCCGGTCCCCAATCCGCGCGGGGCACGTAAGGATTCGAAAGTAGCGCGACAGCGTTGCCCGCAGCCGTGGCGTTCAGTGAATCTCCGTCATCCAGCGACTTGCTCCAGGTGTACACACCGCGAAATGTAAGGCCTTGGCTGAACCGCCGTTTCAGGTCAACTTGGAGTGCGTTGTAATTGCTGGTGCCTTCGGAAAACCATGTCCAGGTGTTGGCGATTAACGGATTTGGTTTTTTTGTGCCGGGAGCGATGAAGAAAGTTCCCGCGGGCACAGCCGTTCCTGCCAAGGTTCCCCATACCGGAGTATTCGGAAAATTGCTGGGGCAGGGTGACGCCGGGCAAACCACGGGCATGGCGGAATTCCCGTCTACGCCGATCAATTCATGATATCCATGGCTTCCCACATAGCCCACGCTCACCGATGTGTTGGGGGATAGCTCCCGCTCAATTCGAAGGGAATAGGTAATCACTGTCGGTGTGTACAAGTCAGGTTGAACACCGCCTGGTACCAGCAGGGCGGTGGCAGCAGGGGGCGCGGTCGGAACTATGGGCAAGTGCAGGTTGGCGATAGGGCCGGCGGCAATCGTGTATGTGGGATTGAATGGCGCGTTCTGATCCGCACGATATCCCAGAGCATCCTGCAAATCGTTGTACATTCCGAACCCGGTGCGGACCACCGTTTTGCCATTCCCTGGGCTCCAGGCCAGCCCGATCCGCGGCTGCGGCAGAAATTTGGCCCGGTTCATAGTGAACAGGGAATTCCCGACGGTGGGTTGAGAGGAAATCAGCCCGCTGGCAAACGTATAATTTGCCGCCCTTCCGTACGCCTCGTTCCACCCCGTACTGAACTCATCGCGAAAGCCCAAAGACAGTGTGAGGCTGCCGTTCACGCGAATGCTATCTTCCACGAAGAACGCGCCGTAGAGCGAACGCCAGCTTTCGGGCGTGGGCGCGGGGTCGTAGAGAAAGCTGGCCGTGCCGGTCAGCAAAGCCGGCAATCCCGTGAATGTCATTTGTCCATATTGGCTGAGCGCCAAATTTTCGTTCGATTGCAGGCGCTGCAACCACACGCCCGCTGTGACCTCATGCCGTCCCTTGTTAATTTCCAGTTGATCCGTATACGTGAAGAGGTTGCGCGCGATGCGCAGATTGCTTCCGTTATTGCTGCCTGCCAGGCCCAGTTGCGCTTGTGGATTCGATGCCTGGCTTCCTCCCACAACCACGGCTCCAATGGGAAGTCCGGCAATAAATCCGGGGACGCCCGCTGCGGGAGTTCCGGGAGTCGGTTCGCCGGTGAAGAAATATCCCGCGCGGGAAAATCCAGCCCGGGCGGTATTGATCACATTGCTGGAGAATACGTGCGTTTCCTCAAGGCTGATCACCTGCTCGCGCAGGTTGATCAAATCCGTGGAAAACGCGTTGGCCGAAGTAGCGGTGACGCTGCCGCTATCGTCGTTGGTGTAGACCGCCGTTAAGGAATCCCGCGTCGAAAATCTATGATCGACGCGCGCTGTCCCAAAATCTTCGCGAATCGTCTGCGGCGGACTGAGAAATACTTCCGCAACTCCGTCCGCTCCCGCGACCTTCAGGTCCGGAGCGCCCGTCGGAGCGATGGGCCATAGATTTAACAAAGGCTGCACGATCGGGACCGCATCGGCGCGCGATTGCGCGTCGGGAACCAGTTCGAGGGAAGTTTGATGCAGGTTCTGCCGGTATCCCTCGTAATTGGCAAAGAAGAAAGTTTTGTTTTTGTGCAACGGACCGCCAATCGCTCCGCCAAACTGGTTGCGTTGAAATGGCGGCGGTCCATTCAGATCAAAGAAGTTGGGGGCGTCGAGCGCATCGTTGCGCAAATATTCAAATGCGGAGCCATGCCATTGATTGCTGCCGGATTGCGTCACGATCAGCACCTGGCCACCCGGGTGCTTGCCATATTCCGCGCTGTACGTGTCCCGCAACAGATTGAATTCGCGCACCGCATCCACGCCCAGAAGTTGCTGGCTGGCGCCGCCGGGTTGCATGTTGTTTTCCGCCGCGCCGGTATATTCGATTCCGTTCAGCAGGAACATATTCTGCTGCGGCCGGTTACCCGCTACCGAAAACATGTTTCCAGTCGTGGAGTTGGAAACGCCGATGCCTCCGGTTTTCTCCCACGTAAAATTAACGACTCCTGGATTCAGCGTCATCAATTCGTCATAGCTGCGGCCGTTCAGGGGAAGCTCCTTAACCTGCTGCTCGCTGACGATCCCGGAAATATCCGCGGGGGTCAAGCTAACGACGGGTGCGTCGGCATTGACTTTCAACTGCTCGCTGACCGGCCCCAGGCGCAGCGTAAAATTGACGGTTGCTTCCTGGCCCACGACCAGCCGAATTCCAGTGCGGACCTCCACCTGAAAGCCCTTTTTGCTGACCCGCACTTCCTGCTGTCCTAGTCCGAGGGATGGAAAACGGTAGCGCCCGGCATCGTCGCTGATTGCGTCGTGCGTCTCGCCTGTCTCCAGGTTTTTGATTGTAACGGCGGCTCCCGAGACGCTCGCTCCGGAAGGATCGGTCAGACGTCCGGAAATCGCTGCGGACATTTGCGCTTTGGCCGGGGGTACGCAGAGCAGGCTCACGAATGTCAATGTGGCGCCCAGGACCGCGGAAGCCAGCGAAACGAGCGCGCGAAGTGAAAACTGGCGCCAGACGCCGCGAACCAGTGCCAGGCAATACATGAAAGAATTCTCCTTTGAGCAGGCGCCGATGCCCTGTACGCCGCCTGCGCCCTGCGGTTTGTGCAGGAAGTTTGATTTAATACGGTTAAATTCGATATGTCAAATCGACTCAATACGAGTAGTGGAATGTATGAATTAATATGTTCTGACGGGGAAATCGTACTCGCGGTCGCGCGTTGCACTGGCCGCGATGCCGCGGTAATGCGATTTCGACGCGCTGAACCAGAGGGATACGCCCAAAGCTTGTGCGTGTTTAGGCGAGGTACTCGGTTGGTGATTTGAAACACGACAGCAAAAGCGCACGGGCTGAAGGTTCTGTGTGAGAACTCGAGAATGTTTGTGGGTCGTGGCTTGAGCCACGACGTAAACTCCGTCAGTCCCGCTTTAGCCGCTGGGGGTTTCGATTTTGCGGTTCTCACACGGACTCTGAAGCCTATTCTACTTATTCATTCTTGAAGACGCTTCCGTTCTTCATCACGAAGGTCACTTTGCGGACGGCCTGAATGTTTTCGAGCGGGTTTTCCGGCATGGCAATGATGTCGGCAGCCATGCCCGGCCTGATTGCTCCCCGCTCGCGGTCCACGCCCAGCAGACGGGCGGCATTGATGGTCATGGCCTGCAATGTGTCTTTGGCAGGGACTCCCGCTTCCACCCAAGAATCCACATATTCCGCTGCCAGGGTTCCGCGCGTTTCTCCAGGCACGGCTTCGATCACGTCCGTGCCGAATGCCATGCTGACGCCCATCTGATAGGCGCGCTTTAAACGATCCACGAATACGGTGTGCAATTCGGGGAAGCCTGCTGCGCGTGCCGCGCTTTCCGTGAAATCCGTTCCCACCAGCGTCACGTGATTCTTTTTTGCCAGTTGCAGGTCGTCGTTGGTCATCATCTGGCCGTGTTCGATGGAATCCACGCCCGCTTCCGCGGCGTTATGAGCTCCGGCGTGGGTCCAGCAATGCGCGGCCAGCTTCAGGCCGTCGCGATGCGTTTCCTCGACCATAAAGCGGATGTCGTCCGCACTGTAGATGTACTGCTGGTCGTCGACCACAATTTTGATCACGGTTGAGCCGTAATGAATGTTTTCGCGAATGGCCTTGATCATCTCATCGTGGGTATCGGCGAAAGCATATTCCGGCGTAGCCAGGTCCCGTTTTTCGGGCTGCAGATGGAATTGTCCGCCATACGGCGCGATGATCCGGCCGGCATTGATCATGGTAGGGCCCGGCACCAAGCCACGCTCAATCGCCTGGCGCAGCGAAGTATCGGCGTAATTACCGGCATTTCCAACGTCGCGAACCGTCGTAAAACCCGACGCCAGCATGTCCCGCGCATTGGCAACGCCTTCGATAGCGCGGTACGCCGTGGGATCAAGCAGCGTCGTAATGTAATAGTTGTTCGCGTCGCGCTCCCTTTTGACGGTCATGCACAAATGCGTATGCGCATCAAACAGGCCGGGAAGAACCGTAAATTTTGAAAGGTCGATGACCTTGGCGTCGGAGGGAATTTGCAGATGAGGTCCGACTGCTTCGATTTTCCTGCCGCGCACCAGAATAATCTGATTTATTTCCGTGGTCCCTCTTTCCGGATCGGCCAACTTGCCCGCCTTGATGGCGAAAATCCGATCGGGCCCGGGTTCGGGATACTGCGCGGAAAGCCGCGTGGTTACAAGCGCGGGAAATAAGACAAAAAGCATAAGCAGGAAAGAAGATTTTAATATCGGACGCATCGATTACTCCCGGCGGAAGCCTGCGATTAAATCGGCTTACGTTAACAGAGTTCCCGCGGGGATGAAATCACTGGATGTGAAATTGTGGAGGAAAATTCTAATTCGCGATCGTTGCGTCTGGTCTTGACATAGCTCGCCGCGCGGGCCTTGACGGAGCGAGGCAAAGATTTAGATGACACCCGAAGAAACCCCGCGTCTGCGGAAAGACGCGGGGGAGGGAGGCAGCATTTCACAGTGCGCTTGTAATAGGGGGGCGCGCTACAGCATCTGCCGCAAAACGTACGGCAAGATGCCTCCGTGGCGGTAGTAATTAACTTCCTCGGGCGTATCGGCGCGAGCCATGGTCTGAAAGGTTTTTTCCTTTCCGTGTTGATCGCGGGCGCGAACCTCCACCGTCAGGCCCGGAGATAGCTTGGCGATTCCCTCGATGGTGAACTCTTCAAAACCGGTGAGGCCCAGCGACTGCGCCGATTCCCCCGCGCGATATTGCAGCGGCAGCACACCCATGCCCAGCAGGTTGCTTCGATGAATGCGCTCAAAGCTTTCCGCAATCACGGCGCGCACCCCGAGCAGCAGCGTCCCCTTGGCCGCCCAGTCGCGCGACGATCCGGAACCGTATTCCTTGCCTCCCAGCACAATCAGCGGAACGCTTTCTTTTTGATATTTCATCGACGCGTCGAAGATGCTCATTTTCTCGCCATCGGGTTGATGCACGGTCCATCCGCCTTCGGTTCCGGGCGCAATTTGATTGCGCAGGCGGATATTCGCGAATGTGCCCCGCATCATGACTTCGTGATTGCCGCGGCGCGCTCCGTAGGAATTGAAGTCCACCGGCTTGACGCCCTGTTCGATCAGGTATTTTCCGGCGGGAGTATCGATGCCGATCGAGCCAGCAGGGGAAATGTGATCGGTGGTGATGCTGTTGCCGAGCATTGCCAGCACGCGAGCGCCGCGAACGTCATGTAGCGGCGCGGGACTTTTGGTGATGCCGTCGAAAAATGGCGGATTCTTGATGTACGTGGATTTTGCGTCCCACACGTAGATATCGCCTTCGGGCACCTTCAAGCCTTTCCACCGGGCGTCGCCCTCGAACACGGCGCTGTATTCCTTGTGGTACATCGCGGTAGTGACGCTGGCGCGCACGGTCGATTCGATCTCTTGCGGGGTCGGCCAGATGTCACGCAGATAGACTGGCTTGCCGTTTTTGTCGTTGCCGAGCGATTCGGTGGCCATGTCAAAATCCATTCGGCCAGCAAGCGCGTAGGCCACCACCAAGGGAGGCGACGCCAGATAATTCGCGCGAACCAGCGGATGGATGCGTCCTTCGAAATTGCGATTGCCGCTTAAAACGGACACCGCGACCAGGCTGTTGTCTTTAATGGCCGCTCCGATGTGCTCCTCCAACGGTCCGCTGTTGCCAATGCAGGTGGTGCAGCCGTAACCGACCAGCTGAAATCCCAGATCGTTGAGGTATTTTCCCAGTCCCGCGGCCTCCAGATAATCGGAAACGACTTTCGATCCCGGCGCCAGACTGGTTTTCACCCAGGGTTTGCTGCGCAACCCGCGCTCCACTGCTTTTTTGGCGATCAGCCCGGCGCCCAACATCAACGATGGGTTCGAAGTATTCGTGCAACTGGTGATGGCCGCGATCACCACGGAACCGTTCGAAAGTTCGAAGTGGTCACCGTTATTTTTAACCGCGACCTGTTTTTGCGGGGTGCCGTCCAGCGATTTTTCAAATGACGCTTTCGATTGCCGCAGGGGCACGCGATCCTGCGGCCGCTTGGGTCCGGCAAGTGTCGGCTCGACGCTGGCTAGATCCAGTTCGAGTTTGTCGGTGTAGATTGGATCCGGAGTGGCGTCGGTACGGAAAATGCCCTGCGCCTTGGTGTATTCCTCCACCAGTCGCACGCGCGCGGCGTCACGGCTGGTGAATCGCAGGTAAGACAATGTTTCCGTATCAACAGGGAAGAAGCCCATGGTGGCGCCATATTCCGGAGCCATATTGGCGATTGTCGCGCGATCGGGCAGGCTCAGACTGGATAGGCCCGTGCCGTAAAATTCCACAAACTTTCCCACCACGCCTTTTTTACGCAGCATCTCGGTGACAATCAGCACCAGGTCAGTCGCTGTAGCGCCTTCGGGCAATCGGCCGTGCAATTTGAAACCGACCACTTCGGGGATCAGCATGGAGAGCGGCTGTCCCAGCATGGCGGCCTCGGCTTCAATGCCGCCGACGCCCCAGCCGAACACGCCCAGGCCATTGATCATGGTGGTGTGGGAATCCGTGCCCACCAGCGAGTCGGGGAACGCGTAGGTCTTTCCGTCCACCGTAGCGTCGAATACGACGCGCGCCAGATACTCCAGATTTACCTGGTGGCAGATCCCCGTGTCCGGGGGCACCACCTTGAAATTATTCAGCGCGCCCTGTCCCCAGCGCAAAAAGGCATAGCGTTCGACGTTACGATTAAATTCCATCTCCGCGTTGAACGCGAAAGCCATGTCCGAGCCGAACTTATCCACCTGCACGGAATGGTCGATCACCAGATCGGCGGGCAGCAGGGGATTTACTTTCTTGGGATCGCCACCGAGGGTGCGAATCGCCTCGCGCATCGCGGCGAAATCGACGACGGCGGGCACGCCGGTAAAATCCTGCAATAAAACGCGCGGAGGCATGAAGGAAATTTCCTTCTGTGTCGCGGCGTTGGGATCCCATCCGGCCAGCGCCTGGATGTCCGCGGGATGAACGAATCGGCCATCTTCCTGGCGCAACAGATTTTCCAGCAATACACGCAGGGAGAAAGGCAACTTGGCGGCGTGACCCACGCCCTGTTTCTCAAGGGCGCTCAAACTGAAAATTTCGTAGCTCTTGCCATCGACCACGAGCGGCTGGCGAGTGCCGAAGGAATTCTTGGATGCAGGGGACATTCTGCTATTCTTCCTTTCTGGATTATTGCGAGAACTCAATCATAGCGCATTCCGGGCGCGCCGTGGAGGTGGCATCGCGCAACCTTTCAGTTTGTCCGGCGTTGATCTGCCGTTTGGAAAATCAGACAGGCTGAGCCTGTGCCAGCAAAGCCGGGGAATCGGATAGAATCATCGGCACGCATTGAATGAGCTTGATTCGTGCTGGTTAGCGCACCATGGAAGGAGTCTATGAGAGCAAATTCATTTAAAGCGTCGGCAAACGCAACTGTGCTGGCGCTGATTTGTGTTTTTCTCGCCGCATTTGCGGCGCGTGCGGATGAAATCAAGGTGGTGACCTCGGGTGGATTCACGGCGGCTTATCTGGAATTGGCGCCAAAATATGAAAACGTCTCACACCACCAACTGGTCACCGAGTTTGGACCCTCCATGGGAACCACGCACAATGCGATTCCAGTGCGATTGGATCGCGGAGAGCAAATCGATGTGGTCATCATGGCCTCGACCGCGCTCGATGAATTGATCAAGCAGGGGAAAGTGCGCGCCGGCAGCCAGGTGAATTTGGTGAACTCCGGCATCGGCATGTGCGTCAAAGCCGGAGCGCCCCACCCCGATATCAGCACTGTAGAGGCCCTGAAACGTACTTTACTGGCGGCAAAATCGATCGCGTATTCAGACAGTGCCAGCGGCGTCTATCTTTCCACCGAACTGTTTCCCAAACTCGGCATCGCTGACCAGATCAAAAGTAAAAGCAGGAAAATCGAGGCCGACCCAGTCGGCGGCGTGGTGGCTACGGGCGAATTTGAGATCGGCTTCCAGCAGATGAGCGAAATGCGCCCGGTCAAGGGGATCGACATCGTAGGCCCGCTTCCACTCGAGGTGCAGAAAATTACTGTATTTGCGGCAGGTATCCCGAAAACTTCAAAAAATCCGGAGGCTGCCAAGAATCTCATCGAGTGGCTAGCCTCGCCGGTGGCTTACAAAGCAATTAAGGAAAGCGGTCTGGACCCTGTTGCCGGGAAGTAGAACGGTCTTGCGAGGAAGATCAATGGCGAGGACAGTTTCTGTAATTCTGACTGCTTTTAGTTTCGTGTTTGCCTGATTCTTTGCGGTTTATGCGAAAGGTCGAAGGTTTTTATTCGTCTTCCAGCCGTTTTGTTTCGGTTCGCCCGAACTGTACCGTACTTCGTATAGAATAGATGTTGTCCCCAGGATACCGGATGAAAATCGTTCTCATCTCGACTTACGAACTTGGCAGGCAGCCGTTTGGTTTGGCGTCGCCGGCGGCCTGGTTGCGCGCGCGCGGGCATGAGGTAGCGTGTCAGGACCTGGCGCGCGATGTGCTCGATGAAGCGGCGATTCGCGCTGCCGGTTTGATTGCTTTCTACGTGCCGATGCATACGGCCACCCGGCTCGCGGTGGCGTTGCTAAAATCCATTCGGGAACTGAATCCTCACGCGCATCTATGCTTTTATGGACTTTATGCTCCGGTAAACGAAGACTATCTCCGCGGGTTGGGCGTGGGAACAATCCTGGGCGGGGAATTTGAGGCCGGGCTGGCGAGTTTGGCGGAGCGTCTGGCTCAGAATCAGGCCGGTCCGAGCGGGAGGACTTTTCAGGCGGAGCCGGTAATTTCCCTCGCACGGCAAAAATTTCGAATTCCAGATCGGTCCGGGATGACGCCGCTGGCGAATTACGCGCGGGTGATTATGCCAGATGGCGAGCATCGCATCGCCGGTTCGACTGAGGCTACGCGCGGGTGCAAACACCTGTGCCGGCATTGCCCCATTGTGCCGGTGTACAACGGCGTGTTTCGCGTGGTGGAGCGCGACGTCGTGCTCCAGGACATTCGCCAGCAAGTCGCCGCCGGAGCGAAACACATTACATTCGGTGATCCGGATTTTTTCAACGGTCCGGCGCATGCCCTCGCGATTGTGGAGGCGATGCATCGCGAATTTCCCGAACTCACCTACGACGTGACCATTAAGATTGAGCATCTGCGCAACCTGGACGCTCACCTTCCGAAGTTGCGCGATACCGGTTGCCTATTCGTAACCAGTGCGGTCGAGTCGGTAGACGACGCGATCCTGGAAAAATTTGACAAGGGGCATACGCGACAAGATTTCCTTGCCGTCGCGGCGCGATTTCGGGAATTGGGCCTGACGCTGCTTCCCACGTTTGTTCCATTCACGCCGTGGACCACCTTGCACGGCTACAACGATCTGCTGGATGTAATCCGGGAACAGGGCCTTTGCGAGAATGTTGCGCCCATTCAGCTCGCGATTCGCCTGTTGATTCCCGCGGGCTCGCGGCTGCTGGAATTGCCTGACGTCCGCGCGACGGTCGGCCCGTTCGATTCGGCGGCGCTGGTGTTTCCCTGGAAACACACCGATGCTCGGGTAGACGCGCTGACTCGCGCGCTTTCCGACCTGGTGCAGCGTGGAGAAAAACTCAAGCTGTCGCGCACGGAAATTTTTCTGCACATTCAGCGCGCGGCGCGAAGTGCCGCCGGAAACAAAGAGGTGCGCAGCATGGTATCTTCGATGGCATCGGGGATAGTGCCGGGGGCAGTTCCGGAAAAGGCGCCAAGCCTGCCGGTCCCGTATCTCGATGAGCCATGGTACTGCTGCGCCGAACCCATGGATGATCAGTTCGTATCCATTGGCAACGCAAAAACGCCGGCGTCCAAAGCCGACCAATTTGTGTAGAACGGTTGTCGCGAAACGTAAACTGCAGCAGTGGAGCTAAATCCCCTATGAGCCGTCTTCTGATTCTCGCAAGCAAACTCGGATATCAGACGCGCAGCTTTGCCGAAGCCGCGCGCGCACTAGGAGTCAATGTAACGTTTGCCAGCGATCGCTGTCATCAACTGGAAGACCCCTGGGTGGACGGGGCGATTGCCGTGCATTTCGACCGGCCCGAGGAATCCGCCAGGCGAATTGTTGCGGAATCGCTGGTGAGACCCGTCGATGGCCTGATCGCATTGGGCGATCGCCCCACGACTACCGCGGCGTTCGCGGCGCGCGCCTTGGCTATCCCGTACAACTCGGTCGAAGCCGTGGAGAATTGTCGCAGCAAGCTCCGCCAGCGCGAAGTCTTGCGCGACGCCAAGCTCCCAGTGCCTGGCTTTTTTTTCTGCGGCCTTGATAAGAAGATGGAGCGCATACTTCCGCGCGTGCAATATCCCTGTATCGTGAAGCCGCTGCGCCTGGCGGCCAGCCAGGGAGTGATCCGCGCAAATAATCCCGAAGAGTTTCAGGCGGCGGTGGCCCGGATTCGGTCCTTGCTGGAATCCGCGGAGATAAAGGCGACGCGCGAACCCGAACTCGATCGCATTCTGGTGGAACGCTATTTGCCCGGCCAAGAGGTGGCCGTGGAGGCCCTGCTGACCCGGGGAAATTTGCGGGTGCTGGCGTTTTTCGATAAGCCCGATCCCTTGGAAGGACCCTATTTTGAGGAAAGCATTTACGTCACGCCGTCGCGACTGCCGGTGGAGACGAAGCAACGGATTTTAGACAGCCTGGAGGCGGCAGTTAAAGCAATGGGACTGACGCACGGCCCGGTCCACGCGGAGTTTCGCGTGAACGAGCAAGGACCGTGGGTGTTGGAAGTTGCGCCGCGGCCCATCGGAGGGCTCTGCGCGCGCGCGCTGCGTTTCGGCCCGCGGCACATTTCCCTGGAGGAACTGCTGATTCGTCACGCGCTGGGGATGGAAGGCTCCGACCAGGTGCGTGAAACGGAAGCTTCCGGTGTAATGATGATTCCCGTGCCGAAATCAGGAGTTTTGGAGAGAGTCGAAGGCGAGGAGCAAGCCCGCGCCACGCCCGGCGTCACCGACGTGGTGATTACGGCGAGGTTGCATGACTTTATTGCCGCCTGGCCGGAGGGTTCCAGTTATCTGGGATTTATTTTCACGCGAATGCAATCGCCCGTCGAAGTCGAAAACGCGCTAAGGGCCGCGCATGGCCAACTGAAATTTGAAATTGTGGAACGCCTGCCGGTGGAACATCCTGCAAGCGGTAAATTGCCGGCCGCCGGCGACTGATAATGAGAGTTGGGTTCTTTGAAACGAGTT
>Ga0105240_10011243_pt1 | contig 12481 bp, 14 predicted proteins | sample KBSC54metaG_FD_80426 | JGI IMG/M metagenome (GOLD analysis project Ga0105240, IMG submission 80426) | Corn rhizosphere microbial communities from Kellogg Biological Station, Michigan, USA - KBS C5-4 metaG | ecosystem: Host-associated > Plants > Roots > Rhizosphere > Soil | place: Michigan, USA... | reverse complement strand
TACGGCGCGGCGGCGCTTGCGGCTTCTTCGGCCTCGGATTCCTCTTCGCTCCTGGGCTCGCTTTCCTTCTCCTGGGCTTCTCCGGGGCTGTCTCCCAGTCCTAAAGTGGGCGCATCGAACTGCCCTGCCGCGCGCTCCACGCTCCGCCGGATATCATCCGCGAAATCGATATCCACATTGTTGAGCTTCAGGCGAAGCGCCGCGTCGTGATTTGCCGCCCTCCGGTCGAAATCAGCGGGAATCGTGATAATCGCGGCCACTTCCTGATCTCGAAGGAGACGTTCCGCCGTCGCGGAATTGGTGATCCTGAGCAGGTAGGCTTCCTCGTCGGCTCGAATCAACTGCTCCATTCTGACGGCGAACGGACCCTGAGCTTCGACCACGAGGGCGACAGGCTGTTCCAATACCGTCAACGACAGAACCGCCAGCAGCAATGCCATTCCCAGAGGGGGCAGAACCGCGCTCCCAATGGCGGCGGGCGATTTGAGCCACAGCCGCAGATCCAGCATTGCCAGCGCCCACATTGCGCGCAGATCGTTCATGCCGCCCGTCTCCGCAGCAGTAAAACGGCCAGCGCCAGCAGGCCAGCCAGGGCGACCCGCTTGTACGCGGCGTTCTTCCGATGCGACTCGATGTGTCCGGGGACGTACGCGCGGATCCCGATCTGCGTTGCGAGCGGCAGCGTCACGCCACGCCCGCTCTGCGCCGGGTTTGCGGCAGGACCGACGAACGTGAGCCGGACGTCCCGCGCCGCCGACTCCGAAACGCGCCGGAGTGTGGCCGCATCGGCCGGTAACTGCGCAACGATCGACCCGATCGCCTTCCCCCCGCTGAGGAGCTGCACGCGACCGGTGACAGCGTGGTCGAGGCGCTGTCCGTAGCTCTGGCCGCCGATCTCGAGCAGCAGGTCGTTTCGCCGCGCGAACCGCTCGAGGCTCTTGGAGTCGTGATTTCCGAGCGCGGTCTGCAAGCGGGCGGAGGAAGCCAGCGCGAGAGCGTGCAGCTCGCGCCGGTCGAGGAGCCGGGCGAATCGCGCTTGTGCGGACAGCGCCGCGTCGTGCACCTCGAAGTCGATCGAGCGGGTGACGTTACGGACCTCGTCGCGCACGATCACGTAGGAGACGAAGGCGACGGGGAAGATCGCGACCGCGGCCAGGGTGAGCATCAACCGCAGGCGGAGCCCGAGCTCGAGCGGCGATGCGAAACGCGGCACGAGGCTAGCCGCCGGCGCCCCGGCCGTGCCCGGAGTGCTTATGGCCGCTGTTGCCGTGTGAGCTCTTGCCTTCGTCGTTGCCCTCGTCGTCGTTGCTGTCGCGTGAGCGCTCGGCCTTTCGCGCCTGTCCCGGCGGGTAGTGCTTTCGGTGCCCGAGTGCCCGTCCTCGTGGGGGCGGGTTCTGCGCCTTGCGGACTTGGCCCGGCGGAACGTGGCTCAGATGCTTCTGATGCCCCAGGGCCAGCCCATTCGACGACTGGCGTCCGTGGTCGTTCTCTCCCGTTGCGGGGCGTGTCGGCTGAGTCGTCGGCGGCGTAACTCCGGATCCAGTCCCACCGCCTGCGCTCGGCGGCGGTGTGGGTGTGGGTGTGGGCGTGGGCGTGGGCGTGGGCGTGGGCGTGGGCTGCTTTCCTCCCGTCGAAGAGTGGTGCGCAGGGCGGGGGCGGCTGACCGGGCTCGTCGCTGCCCTGCCGCCGGTCGCTTGCGTCGAGCCGCCGCTCGCCGTTGCGGTCGCCCCGGCAGCCGGAGTCGAGTGCGCCTGCGCGCCCGACCCGTGGTGGGCGTGTTTGGCCGTCGAGAAGGGCGGCACGACGACCTTCTCCACCGGTCCGGGGCCGGCGCCGGAATGCGAGCCCGGGCCGGAACCGAGCCCGAACGTGGGGAGATGACCTGGCCCCGAGTCGAGAATCCGGGGCAATGCGACCCCGGCGACGACGAGCGCGATCACCGGCACAGCCGCCACGCGGGCGATTGCCAAAAGAGCGCGCCCCGTGCGGGGCTCGTTTGCCGCCACTGCCTTCTACTCCCCTTCCGGAAGGACCCTTCCCCGGCCTTGGCGGAGAGATACAAGAAACCCGTTCACAGTTCAACCGGGATCCATCACTCAGACCCGCTCTTTCCGAAGGATTCGTTTGCAAGCGCGGCGGCCTTGCGGAGCGGCACCCAAGGATCGACACTGCTAGTCGTGGTCCCGGACGTTCGCTACGCCCGCTCCGGTGACGTCTCGATCGCCTATCAGGTGGTGGGCGACGGGCCGTTCGATCTCGTCTGGACTCCCGGCGCGCTCTCGCACCTCGATCTCGCGTGGGAGGACGAGGCGAAGGCGCGCTTCTATCTAGCGCTTGCGTCTTTCTCCCGTCTGATCACGTTCGACAAGCGGGGCACCGGGCTCTCCGACCGCGTGGCCGGTATTCCGGACCTCGAGACGCGCATGGACGACATCCGCGCCGTGATGGACGCGGCGGGAAGCGAGTCGGCCGCGGTCTGCGGCGTCTCGGAGGGCGGTCCGATGGCGCTGCTGTTCGCGGCGACGTATCCGGAGCGCGTGCGGGCGCTCGTCAACTACGGGTCGCTCCCGCGCTTCGTCCGGGGGCCGAATTTCCCCTGGGCGGAGCCGAAGCACGAGTACCTTGCCGAATACGAGGCGGAGGCTGAGCAGTGGGGCAATGAGGAGAGCGCGCGCGAGTTCCTGGAGAGTCAGGGACTGGAGGCGACGCCGGAGGCGATCCAGGCTCGAGCCCGGCAGGACCGTCAGAAGATCAGCCCCGGGGCGTTCGTCCAGCTCGGACGGATGAACGCCGAGATCGACGTACGTCCGATCCTGTCCACGATTCGCGTGCCGACTCTCGTCCTGCACCGTCGCGAGGATCCGATCCCGATCGAGGGAGCCCGCTGGATGGCGGAGCAAATTCCCGGCGCGCGCTTCGTCGAGCTTCCGGGCGGACCGCACATGCCGTATTACGGCGACTCGGAGAGTGTCGTCGCAGCGATCCGGGAGTTCGTGGAGCCGATCTGCCTCGAGTCGGCGCGGCCCTACGACAGCGTGCTCGCCACCGTCCTCTTCACCGACCTCGTCGGTTCGACGGCCAGGGCGGTGGAGCTCGGCGACCGCCGCTGGAGAGAGCTGCTGGAGCAGCACCACGCACGGACGCGTACCGAGCTGATGCGCTTCCGAGGGATCGAGCTCGACACCGCGGGAGACGGCTTTTTCGCGCGTTTCGACGGCCCGGCGCGCGCGATCCGCTGCGCCTGCGCCGTGCGCGACGCCGTCACCGACCTGGGCCTCGAGGTCCGTGCCGGGCTCCACACCGGAGAGTGCGAGGTCCTGGACGGAAAGGTCGCCGGCCTAGCCGTGTCGATCGGAGCGCGCGTCGCTGCGCAGGCGGCGCCGGGCGAGGTGCTCGTCTCCCAGACCGTGAAGGATCTCGTGGCCGGCTCAGGGATCGACTTCGTGGACCGCGGCGCCGCCGAGCTCAAGGGCGTCCCGGGCGAGTGGCAGCTCTACTCCGTCGCCGGCGCGTGACCGATCTCGTCCGCTGCTGGCCGACGGCCGACCCGGCGTACATCGCCTATCACGACGAGGAGTGGGGGCGACCCGTCCAGGACGAGCGCGGCCTCTACGAGCGACTGTGCCTCGAGGGTTTCCAGTCGGGGCTCGCGTGGATCACGATTCTCCGCAAGCGTGACGCGTTCCGGCGGGCCTTTGCCGGCTTCGACCCCGAGGACGTCGCCCGCTTCGGTGAGCGCGACGTCGAGCGGCTCCTGGGGGACGCGGGAATCGTTCGCCACCGCGGCAAGATCGAGGCCGCGATCGCCAACGCGCGGGCCACGCTCGCGTTGCGCGACACGGAGACACCTCTGGACAAGCTCATGTGGGAGTACCGCGATCACGCCGACGGGAAGGAGCTGTCGCGTCGTCTGAAGGCCGCAGGCTTCCGCTTCGTCGGCCCGACGACGGTCAACTCCTCGCTGGAGCCGTGCGGGATCGTGAACGGCCACATCGCCGAGTGCTGGGTGCGCAACGCGGTCGAGGCTCAGCGCCGGGCAGTGGCCTAGCCCTCGAGGATCTGCTTCAACCGCTCGAAGTCCCTGCGGAACTGCTTCTCGGCGCGACGCTCGAAGAATCCTGCGGCGACGCCGGGAACGTCGCCTTCGGCTGTGACCGTCAGCCGCGTTCCGCCGTCCGTCGGCTCGAGCTCGTGCCGGACGGTGAACTGAAACGGGCTGTCGAGGGCACGCAGAGTGAACAGCCGTGGCTCTTCCTGGTCGACGATCTCGAGGGTCGTATTGAGCTCTCTTCCGAAGATCGACCGCGATTCCTCGACGCGGCCCTCGCGCTGCGTCGCGCTCTTCACCCCGGCCTGCCACGCCGGCAGGTTCGAGACATCGGAGAGGTAGGCGAAGACATCCTCCGGCGTCCGCTCGATCTCGATCGTGAGCTCGGCACGCACGCGCCGAAAGATAGGCACTTGCGGTAGCCGCGCTCTTCGCTATCGTGCGACTACCGCGGAAAGGAGGTGGTCCGGCAGTGATTTCAGACAGTACGGGCAGTGGAGGTACCAGCGGGTAGGGGTGCCGTCCCCGGGACCTACGGGGAAACCGCCTAGCCAGCGTGGGGGACACCGCGTTCCGCGCCGCCCGGTCTAACTACCGAGACCGGAGCTGGAAAGCGCCTCTGCCACTACGCGCTGGTGACTGTGACGAGGGGCCGCGAAAGCGGCCCCTCGTCTTGCTCAGGCAGCCACGCGATCGGGAGCCGCAACGGCTTCCGACGCGAGAGTGGTCAGGTGCAGCCGGAGCTGTCCGAAGATCTCTCCGTCCAGGAGACGACCCTCGGTGTCGAATCTTTCGTGCGCGCGCGAGACCGGGATCTCCGTCCCGACGACACGGGCTCCGGCGACGCCCAGGATCCGCTTCAGATCCTGCTGTGCCCAGAGGGCGCCGAACTGGCCGGTGCTCGCGCCGACGACAGCGACCGGCTTGTTCCGCAATACGGCCTCTAGGCGCGGTCGCGAAGCCCAGTCGATCGCGTTCTTGAGCCCGCCGGGGACGGAGCCGTTGTACTCGGGTGTCGAGAAGAGGATCGCGTCGGCGGCCGCCCAGTCCTCGCGGAGGCGGCGCACCGACTCGGGCACGTCGCCCTCAAGGTCCTCGTCGTAGAGCGGCAGCTCGCCGATGCCCTCCCAGAGCTCGAGCTCGACGCCGTCAGGCGCAGCTTCGAGCGCGGCCCGCAGGAGGCTCGTGTTGAACGAGCTCTCCCGCAGGCTGCCGGAGACGGCGAGCAGACGCATCGTCAGCTCTCCTGCCTGGCTGCTGACTTGACCATCGCGAGCTCGGCCTTGATGGTGACGTCGTCGCCGAGGTAGTTGCCGCCGCCCTGGTTGGGCGCGTTCCAGCTGACGCCGAACTCGTTGCGGTCGACCTTCGCCTCGAGCGTGATACCGACGCGCTCGCGGCCGAACGGGTCGACGTTCGGCTCGGAAACGGACGCCGCGATCGTGACGGGGCGGGTGACGCCCTTGATCGTCAGCTCGCCGTGCTCGAGATCGCTCGTGCGGAAGCTGATCTCGGGGAAGCGCTCGGCGTCGAAGAAGTCTGGCGTCTGGAGGTGGCCGTTCAGCTCCTCGTCCTTGACGTCGACGCTGGCGACCTTGGCCGAGCCGGTGAGGACGCCGTCCTGCAGGCCGGCCGCATAGTCGTGGAAGCCGCCGCGGAACGTGTTCGTGCCCGCGTAGGCGATCTCGAACGAGACGTTCGAGTGCACCGGGTCGGCGCTCCAGTTGCCGGCCGGCGCAGTCTTGGTGGGGGTGATGGTGGACATTGGCAATCTCCTTCGCCTATACTTGAGTTCGCAAGGATCATAGCGAGGAAAGATTGTCTAGTCAAGTATTGAGCACACAAGAAGTTTCGGACGATCCCACGCTTGTCGCCTGGGTCCGGTTCCTGCGCGCACATGCGGCGACCACGCGGGAGCTGGGCGCACGCCTCGAGGCCGACCACGGCCTGACGATGAGCGACTACGACGTCCTCATCCAGCTCTACTTCGCGGAAGGCCACGCGATGCGGCGTATCGACATCGCGCGCCAGGTGCTCTTGACCGCCTCCGGAATCACGCGGCTGCTCGACGGGCTCGAGCGCTGCGGGCTCGTCGCGAAGAAGGCGTGTGCGAGCGACGCGCGTGTCAGCTACGCCGTTCTCACGGCGGATGGCCTGCGAAAAGTCGAGGCTGCGCGCGACACGCACCTCGCCGACATCGACGAGCTGTTCGGCTCGCAATTCTCGGTGCAGGAGCGTGAACAGCTCGGCGAGCTGCTCGGCCGGCTTCCGCTCGCGCACACCGCCGAAGCGTGCGAGACGTGAGCTACGAGTTCGGCTCGCTCGACGAGCTCGGCGAGGGGCCGGGCTTCCGGAAGATCCGCAAGGCCCTCGGCGTCGAGGCGTTCGGCGTCAACGCGGTCGTCTATCCGCCCCACTACGAGGGGCCGGAGCACTACCACGACACGCAGGACGAGCTGTACTTCGTCCACCGCGGACGGATCCGCGTGGACGTCGACGGCGAGTCGCGCGAGCTTGGCGAAGGCGGGCTCTTCCACGCGAGCTCGACGACGCCGCGGCGGATCTCGAACGCGGGCGACGAGGACGCCGTCGTCTTCGTCGTCGGGGGCAAGAATGGCTATGTCGAGCGCGACGGCCACCTCGTGAACCCGGACGTCGACCTGCCACGCCGGCAGGGTCTCGGCTAGTAGGAGGGTTTGGCGAAAATCAGGCTGAGCCGCCGGCGCACGCTGCTCGCCCGCTGAGCGGCGTCCTCAGTCGCGTGAATAGCGCTGCTATTCACGCTCCCTGCGTCCTTGTCAGCGAACGACCATCGCACGCCGACAACGAGCGGCTTTCCGCCAAACCCTCCTAGAGAACCGCGACCGTCCGGATCTCGCCGCCCTCGCCGATGCGGGGAAGGCGCCTCGGCACCTCATCGAGGGAGATCGTGCTCGTCACGAACCGGGCGAGGTCGATCTTTCCGTCGAGGGCGGCCTGCGCGAGGAAGGGAAAGTCCTCCTGCGGGATCGTGTCGCCTCCGTGTGTCACGGCGATCGCGACCTTGGGGTCGAAGACGTCGGTCACAAGGTCCACGTCGAGCTTCGCACCCGGGAACGGCAAGCCGACCAGCGTCGCCGTTCCGGCGTACGAGCACATACGGATCGCCTGCGCGAGACCGCTTTCCGCTCCGATTGCCGAGAAGGCGAACTCGACTCCGCGGCCGCCCGCCAGCTCGCGGACGGCATCGACCGGATCGCCGGCGGAGGCGTCCACGACGTCCGTCGCTCCGAGCGCGCGCGCGTGCTCGAGCTTCTCCGGGGAAACGTCGACTGCGACGATCCGCTCCGCTCCGGCGAGGCGCGCGCCCTGGACGACGGCGAGCCCTACACCGCCGCAGCCGATCACGGCGACGGACGAGCCCTCCCGCACCGGCGTGCTCCAGAGGGCGGCGCCTGCGCCGGTCGAGAAGCCGCACGCCAGGAGCGCCGCCTGCTCGACCGGCAGCTCCGCGGGCACCTTGACGGCACACGCCTCGTGCACCACCGCGTGGTCGGCAAAGGTTCCGCAGCGCAGTACCGGCGTCAGGAGTCCGCCGTCGGCGGTTCGGTGCAGCCGGCGTTTTGCGCGAAGCTGCGAGGAGCAGCGCCGTGGATGTCCGCGCCGACACTGCGGACATTCTCCGCACGGAGCACGCCAGGCGACCACGATACGGTCGCCGGGAGCAACGGAGGTCACTTCGTCTCCGACCTCCTCCACGACGCCTGCGCCTTCGTGACCGAGCAGAATCGGGAACCGGTCGCCTCTGCCCTTCGTCTCGACGACATGGAGGTCGGAGTGGCAGAGCCCGCACGCGAGAACGCGGACGAGCACCTCGCGCTTGCCGATCGGGTCGACGGTCAGCTCCTCGACCGCCGGGGCCGCGTCCGGTTCGGCGTAGACGACGCCGCGCGTCACGACGCGCGACGCAGCTGCTCGCTCAGCGCGACGAGCGGCAGCTGGAACGTCTCGACCGCGGCGTTCGCATCGGTGACGACGTTGTCGCCGAGCTCGAGCATCGTGAGCTGGTCGCGCGTGACCGGCGCGCCCGGCAGCCGCTCGGTCAGCGCCGCCTGGAGGCGCATCGCACCGAAGGGGACGTGTACGGAGGGTCGGCGAACCCCGAGGACGCGCTTCAGCCGTTCCCAGAACTCGTTCCAGCTCACCGCTTCCGGGCCTCCGAGGTCGAAGGTGCGGTTCGCGGCTGCCGGCTCGCTGATCGCGCGTGCGTAGTAATGCGCGAGGTCCTCGACCCAGATCGGCTGCAGCCGCTGGGTTCCCGGCCCGATGATCGGCGTCGCCGGCGCGAGGCGCGCGAGCCGGATGAAGGTCGGCAGGACCCCGCCGTCGCTGCCGAAGACGAAGCTCGGGCGAAAGATCACGTGCTCGAGCCCGGACTCCTTGACCGCCCGTTCCATCTCCCACTTCGCCGCGAAGTACGGCACCGCGTCCTTCGTTCGCTCGTCGAGGCCGAGCGCACTCGCGAGCACGAAGCGCCGCACTCCCGCCTCCTGCGCCGCCGCGACGACGTTCCGGGTCCCTTCCGACATCACCCGCTCGAAGTCGTCGGCGCGCCCCTTGATGATCGCGACGAGATGGACGACCGCATCGACGCCATCGCATGCCGCGCGGAGGGACGCCTGATCCGTCACGTCTCCAGTCGCCAGATCGGCGCCCCATGCGGCGAGACGCCCGGCGTGCGCGGGCTTGCGCACGAGCGCCCGCACCGGCGTATCGGCCACCCGCAGCGTGTGCACGACGTGCGGGCCGATGAACCCGGTCCCGCCGGTGACGAGAACGGTCACGAGGGAGAGTCCTCCCCGAAGTTCTGCCAGTACCGGCTCGCGGTCGGGCCGCGCTGGCCCTTGTACTTCGAGCCGATCGCCGCCGAACCGTACGGCGTGGTCGCCGGCTCCGTCATCTGCATGAAGGAGATCTGCCCGATCTTCATGCCGGGATAGATCGTGATCGGCAGGTTCGCGACGTTCGAGAGCTCGAGCGTCACGTGCCCGTCCCAGCCCGGGTCGATGAAGCCGGCGGTCGAGTGGATGAGGAGCCCCAGCCGTCCGAGGCTCGACTTTCCCTCCAGCCGGGCGACCAGGTCGTCGGGCAGCCGGATGCGCTCGAGCGTGGAGCCGAGCACGAACTCGCCAGGGTGGAGCACGAAGGGATGCGAATCGTCGACTTCCACGAGCTCGGTCAGCTCCGACTGCTCGACCTTGACGTCGATAAACGGATAGCGGTTGTTGTGGAAGACGCGGAAGAGCCGGTCGACGCGGACGTCCACGCTCGACGGCTGCAGGAGCGCTGCGTCGTAGGGGTCGATCTCGATCCTTCCCTCGGCGAGCAGGCGGGCGATCGTCGCGTCGGAAAGAACCATTGCCGCGATTCTAGGAGGGCGCAGAGGCTAAGGTGACCCTATGGCCGTGACGCGCGCTATCGAGCTCCGCACGGAGATCCCGGGGCCGCGCTCCCGCGAGATCACGGAGCGGAAGGAACGGGTCGTCGCCGATCCGCTCGGCCTCTACCTCCCGATCATGATCGCGGACGGCAGCGGCGCGATCGTCACCGACGTCGACGGCAACAGCTTCGTCGACTTCACGGGCGGTGTCGGCTGCCTCAATGTCGGGCACGCCCACCCGCGTGTGGTGACCGCGGTGCAGGAGCAGGCGGCGCGCTTCTTCCACACCGACTTCACGATCGTCCCGTACGAGATCTACGTCGAGTACGCCGAGCGGCTGACCGCGATCGCGCCGTTCTCGGGGCCGACCAAGGCGGCGTTCTTCAACGCCGGCACCGAGGCGGTCGAGAACGCCGTCAAGTTCGCGCGCGGCTACACGCGGCGTCCGGCTGTGATCGGCTTCGAGGGCGCGTTCCACGGCCGCACGCTTCTCTCGCTCACGCTCACCTCGAAGACGCATCCCTACAAGGCGGGGCTCGGGCCGTTCGCGCCCGAGGTCTACCGCGTCCCCTTCCCGGACGAGTACCGCGGGATCACTGCGCGCGACGCGCTCGACGCGCTCGAGCGCGCGCTCTCGACGCAGGTTGCCGCCGAGACCGTCGCTGCGATCGTCGTCGAGGCCGTGCAGGGCGAGGGTGGCTTCATCGTCGCGCCGCCGGAGTTCATGGAGGGGCTGCGGGCGATCTGCGACCGAGAAGGAATTCTCCTCGTCGTCGACGAGGTGCAGACCGGCTTCGGGCGTACCGGCCGCATGTTCGCGATCGAGCACTACGGCGTCGAGCCGGACCTGATCACGGTCGCGAAGTCGATGGCCGCCGGGCTGCCGCTCTCGGGCGTCGTCGGCAAGGCGGAGATCATGGACTCGCTCTGGGACAACGCGGTCGGCGGCACCTACGTCGGCAACCCGGTCGCCCTTGCGGCGGCCGTCGCCGTCCTCGACGTGTTCGAGGAGGAAGGGCTCGTCGAGCGTGCGCGCCAGATCGGCGAGGTCGTTCGCTCCCGCATGCTCGGGTGGCAGGAGCGCTTCGCGGCGATCGGCGACGTCCGCGGCGTCGGCGCGATGCTCGCCGTCGAGTACGTCGAGGACCGCGTGACGAAGGAGCCTGCGCCGGGGATTGCGTCACGGGTCGCCGAGGAGGCTGCGCTCCGAGGGCTCCTGCTCCTCAAGGCAGGCGTCCACTCGAACTGCAACCGCGTCCTCTGCCCGCTCGTGATCACGGACGCCGAGCTCGAAGAGGGGCTCGCTGCGTGGGAGGAGGCGCTGGAAGCGGTCCTTGCGTAGCCGCGTCCCGCGCTTCTGCGTTTCAGCGCTGTGCCGGGCTCCAGGTCCACAAGTCACGCCGTGCCTCGGCCTCCTCAGCCCGGCGACCTGATCGCCGGCCGCTACGAGCTCGAGGAGCTCGTGGGCAGCGGCGGGATGTCGGACGTCTTCCGCGCTCGCGACAACCAGCTCGACCGGCGCGTCGCGATCAAGGTTCTCCACCAGCGGTATGCCGGCGATCCGGAGTACCTCGAGCGCTTCCGCACCGAGGCGCGAGCGGTCGCGCGCCTCTCGCATCCGAACATCGTCACGGTCATCGACCGCGGCGACGATGCGGGCCGGCAGTACATCGTCTTCGAGCACGTTGATGGTGAGAACCTCAAGGAGCTCGTCGTCCGCTCAGGCCGGCTCCCGGTCCGCCGAGCAGTCGAGCTCGCGCTCGCAGTCGCCGACGGCCTGGCGTTCGCACACCAGGAGGGCCTCGTCCATCGCGACGTGAAGCCGCAGAACGTCCTCCTCAGCCGGGAAGGCGAGGTGAAGGTCACCGACTTCGGGATCGCGCGGTCGCTCGACGTCGAGCACGGCGTCACGCAGACCGGGACGGTGCTCGGCACCGGGGAGTACCTCGCGCCGGAGCAGGCGAGCGGCAAGCCCGTCTCGCCCGCGACCGACGTCTACTCCCTCGGGGTGGTGCTCTGGGAGCTGCTCGCCGGGAAGGTGCCGTTCGAGGGCGACAACTTCGTGGCCGTTGCGCTTCGACACGTCAACGAGCCGGTCCCGCACCTGCGCGACCTCCGCCCGGACGTCTCGCCGAGGCTCGCCGCCGCGGTCGAACGCGCGCTCGCAAAGGATCCGGCGCACCGCTTCCCGTCGATGACGGCGCTGGCGAAGGAGCTGCGCGCCTGCCTCGCCGAGGGGGAAGGAGCGGTGCCGGTGGCGCAGGACGACGCCGCGTTGACGCTCATCACACCGCCTGCGCCTGCTCCTCCCCGGCGTGTCCGCCGGCGGCGCTCCCGCCGGCACCCGCTCGCCTGGGCGCTGCTTGCCCTTGCGATTGCCGGTGCTGCGTTCGCGGCGGTCGTGCTGCTCGGCGGCGGGAGTCACCACGGCGGCGGGTCCGGCGGCGGTGGCGGAGGAGGCGGGTCCGGCTCGCCGGTGCAGCTGAGCGGCTTGACCGACTACGACCCACAGGGGACCGGCAGCGAGCACTCCGACACGGCGCCGCGCGCGACCGACGACAACTCCTCGACCGTCTGGATGACCGAGCACTACAACAGCCAGGATTTCGGCGGCCTCAAGGACGGTCTCGGGCTCGTCCTCGACGCAGGAAGCTCGGTGAAGCTCGCGCAGTTGACGGTCACCACACCCACGCCCGACTTCGTCGCCGAGATCGAGGTCGGCGATTCGGAGAGCGGCCCGTTCACCGCCGACTCCTCCTCGCAAACGGTTGGAGCGACTACGACCTTCACCCTCGACGGCAAGAGCGGGCAGTACTACGTCGTCTGGATCACGCAGCTGCCGCCCGGCCTTCGCGCCGAGATCTCCGAGGTGACCGCGACGAGCTAGTAGACGAGCTTCGAGCGGCGCTCGTGCCGCTCGAGCGCGAGCTCGATCAGCCGATCGAGCGCGTCCGCGTAGCTCAGGCCCGACGCTTCGAACAGCCGCGCCCACACGCTCGTCGCGGTGAAGCCGG
>Ga0105240_10011242_pt1 | contig 12482 bp, 9 predicted proteins | sample KBSC54metaG_FD_80426 | JGI IMG/M metagenome (GOLD analysis project Ga0105240, IMG submission 80426) | Corn rhizosphere microbial communities from Kellogg Biological Station, Michigan, USA - KBS C5-4 metaG | ecosystem: Host-associated > Plants > Roots > Rhizosphere > Soil | place: Michigan, USA... | reverse complement strand
GGCCGACGAGATCAGCCCGGACATCTGCCGGCTGTGGGACAGCTCGACCAACGAAAAGCTGGACAAGGACCGCTTCCGCCGCGATCTGGGCAACGTCATCGAGAGCTACACCGAGGTGGCCCGCCGGCTCGGGATCATGAAGGAGATGCCCACCGTGATCCAAGGGGGCCTGCACTAGTGCCGAAGGTCACCAGGTTTGCGACCCGCCCGGCGGCCGCGGAAGACGCTCAGCGACGGGGCGGCGCATGAGGGCCATCGTCCATGTGTTCCTGAAGCCCGGCGTCCTCGACGTCCAGGGCAAGGCCGTCGAACAGGCGCTGCACGGCCTCGGCTGGGGCGGCGTCTCGGGCGTCCGCGTCGGCCGCACCATCGAGTTCGACCTCGCCGCCGCCGACGCCGCGGCCGCCGAGGCCGAGGTCAAGGCCATGTGCGACAAGCTGCTCGCCAACACGGTGATCGAAAGCTACCGCGTGGAGGTGGCGTGAAAGCGACGCTCCCCCCTTGGGGGAGCTGTCGGCGCAGCCGACTGAGGGGGTTCGCCCTGCCCGTCCTCGTCGCCCTGCCGCTCTGCGCCTGCGCGCCGAAGTCCGAGGCCGTGGCGCCGCCCGCGCTTGGCCTCGACTGCGCCCTGCCCTTCGAGGCCCAGGCCGCGAAGATCACCGCCCAGCCGCACCTGGCTCCGCCCTCGCACGCGCCGGGCGAGCCCTACACCTTCTATTCCACCGACGACGGCCACACCTCCTATCTGGTCACCGAGAAGGGCGCGCCGGGCCATCCGGCGATCATGATGCAGCGGGTGCATGGCGGCGATGTCGTCACCACCGGCTGCCGCTACGGCGACGAAAAGGGCTACAACCAGCTCCTCGCCTACCTGGACTCGCTCAAGACCTGGGCGCGCAAGTGAGCCGCGCCTATCTGACTTTCGACCTGCGCCCGCGTCTTCCCGACCCTCTAGCCCTGGAGCCTGCCCGATGAGCCAGTTCCATCTCGCCGAGATCAACATCGGCCGCCTGCGCGCGCCGGTGGATCATCCGATGATCGCCGACTTCGTGGCCAACCTCGACCGGATCAACGCCCTGGCCGACGCCTCGCCGGGCTTCGTCTGGCGCCTGACGGGCGCCGGAAACGACGCCACCGACATCAAGCCCGATCCCGCCGACGAGATGATGGCGCTCAACATGTCGGTCTGGGAAAGCCCGCAGGCGCTGGGCGCCTTCGTCTATCGCTCCGACCACCAGCCGGTGATGCGCCGCCGCGCCGAATGGTTCGAGAAGCTGGAACTCTACATCGCGCTGTGGTGGGTTCCGATCGGCCATATCCCCACGGTGGAAGAGGGCATGGCCAGGATCGACGCCCTGCGCCGTCTGGGCCCCACGGCGGAGTCCTTCACCTTCCGCACGATCTTCCCGCCGCCGGACGCCGAGGTGGCGCCGCCGCCGGTCTTGGACGAATGCGCATGAAGGCGGCGGTCATCGTCTTCCCCGGCTCCAACTGCGACCGGGACTGCAAGGTGGCTATCGAGCGCTCGACCGGCGCCCGGGTCGACATGGTCTGGCACGGCGAGACCGCGCTCCCGGACGGCCTCGACCTGATCGTCCTGCCGGGCGGCTTCTCCTACGGCGACTACCTGCGCTGCGGCGCCATGGCCTCGCTTTCGCCGGTCATGGCCGAGGTCAGGGCCGCGGCGGACCGCGGCGTCGCCACCGTGGGCATCTGCAACGGCTTCCAGATCCTCTGCGAGGCGCGGATGCTGCCCGGCGCCCTGCTGCGCAACGCCCAGCTGAAATACGTCTGCAAGGCGGTCGAGCTGGAGGTGACCAACGCCCAGACCCGGTTCACCGCCGGCTACGCCGGCCGCCGCCAGGTGGCCATGACGGTGGGCAACGGCGAGGGCAACTTCTTCGCCGACGAGGCGACGCTGGACCGGCTGGAGGGCGAGGGCCAGGTGGTCTTCCGCTATCTGGCGAACCCCAACGGCTCGTCGCGCGACATCGCCGGCGTGGTCAACGCGCGTGGCAACGTCCTGGGCCTGATGCCCCATCCGGACCGCGCCTTCGAACCCGAGCTCGGCTCGGCCGACGGGGCCATCCTGTTCCAGAGCGCGCTCGTCAGCGCCTGAGGGCGCCGTGCTCGGCGCACCCCCTTCTCAAGCCCGCGCCATCGACTACGGTCGAGGCATGACTCAGCGCAGCTTTTTCGCGGCCCTGGCCGCCGCCCTCGCCCTGGCCGCGCCGGCCTTCGCGCAGGCGCCGGCGCCCGCGCCGATCGCCCCGGATATCCCGGCCCATTTCGAAAAGCCCACCGCGCGCAACGACTGGGTCAAGCGCACGGTCATGATCCCCATGCGCGACGGCGCCCGGCTCTACACCGTCATCGTGATGCTGAAGGGGACGAAGGACGCCCCCATCCTGCTCACGCGCACGCCCTACAACGCCAGGAAGCGCGCCGAACGGTTCGCCTCGCCGCACATCACCGCCGAACTGGCCCAGATGGACGAGCCCTTCGTCACCGACGGCTACATCCGCGTCTACCAGGACATCCGCGGCAAATGGCGCTCGGAGGGCGACTATGTGGTCACCCGTCCGCTGGTCGGTCCGCTCAATCCCACCACCGTCGACCACGCCACCGACGCCTACGACACCATCGACTGGCTGGTGAAGAACGTCCCCGAGACCAACGGCCGGGTCGGCATGATCGGCTCGTCCTACGACGGCTTTACGACCCTCATGGGCCTGATCAATCCGCATCCTGCGCTGAAGGCCGCCGTGCCGCAGTCCGCCATGGTCGACGGCTGGATGGGCGACGACTTCTTCCACTACGGCGCCTTTCGCAACACCAACCTCGACTACCTCTCTCGTCAGATGACGGCACGCGGAGAAGGCCTTGATGTTCCTCGCGAAAGCTTCGACGAATATACAAATTTCCTGCGCGCCGGGTCGGTCGATGGCTACGCCCGGGCCGCCGGCCTCGACCAGATTCCGTACTACCAGAAGCTGACCGCGCACGCGGCCTACGACGCGTTCTGGAGCGAACAGGCCCTGGACAAGGAACTGGCCCGCCAGCCGTTGAAGGTGCCCACCATGTGGGTCGGCGCCCTATGGGACCAGGAGGACATGTGGGGGACGATCCATGCCTATCTGGCCACCGAACCCAAGGATGCCGGCAACGACATGAACTACCTGGTGCTGGGCCCCTGGCGGCACTCCGGCGTCAACTACGAGCAGCGCCAGCTGAACGCGCTGAAGCTCCCGGGCGACACGGCGACCGAGTTCCGATTGAAGGTGCTGAAGCCGTTCCTCGACGAGCACCTGAAGACCAACGGCCTCAAGGCCCACACCCCGCCGGTGTTCATCTTCCGCACCGGCGACATGGAGTGGGACCCCCTGCCCAAATGGCCCTTGGCCTGCGAGGCGGGCTGCGCGGCCAGGATGAAGCCGCTCTACCTGCAGCCGGGCCTGGGCCTGGGCTTCCAGGCGCCGGCCGCGACCGGACCGGCCTATGACGAATATGTCTCCGACCCGGCCAAGCCGGTGCCCTATGTCCGCCGCCCGGTGCGCTCCGACGACAGCGACCAGTGGCGCTACTGGCTGACCACCGACCAGCGGCACGTCGACGGCCGGCCGGACGTGCTGACCTACGCCAGCGAGGTGCTCGCCGCCCCCGTGCGGATCTCCGGCGCGCCGATCGTCAACCTCTTCGCCTCCACCAGCGGCACGGATTCGGACTGGGTGGTGAAGATCATCGACGTCTATCCCGACACCGTGCCCAGCCAGGTCGAGCTGGGCGGCTACGAGCTGCCGATCGCCATGGACATCTTCCGCGGCCGCTACCGCGAGAGCTTCGTCACGCCCAGGCCGATCCCGGCCAACACGGTTGAGAAGTACCGGTTCGTCATGCCGACGACGAACCACGTCTTCCTGCCGGGACACCGGATCATGGTGCAGATCCAGTCGAGCTGGTTCCCGCTCTATGACCGCAATCCGCAGACCTTCGTCCCCAACATCTTCTTCGCCAGGCCGGCCGACTACGTGAAGGCCACGCAGCGCGTCTTCCACACCGGCGCCCAGGCGACGAACATCGAGCTGCCGGTCGTCGACGCTCATTGATCGGCAGAGCCAGATCAGTATGTTGCGCCCGCGCTGCATCGCGGGTTGGCAACAATTCGAAATCCTGGCGCCGCGTTTCTGAACGATCTTGCGTGGCGATAGGCGTCACGAAACCATGTGACGGCTGTGTCTTCCTCCCCTCGACCCGCGACGGGTTGTCTAGCCAATTAGGTCCTGCGGGTGCGCACCGAAATCAAGCTGTTCCACTTGCCGGCGCTGGCGCTCACCTTGCTGCTCTGCGCCTGCGGCGCGAAGGACGCCAGGAAGCCGCAACGCATTCCCGAGGTCGGCTACGTCGTCATGGCGCCCCAGACGGTGCCGTTGCAGATCGAGCTGGCGGGCCGCACGTCCGCCTACGAGACCTCCGAGGTGCGGCCCCAGGTCGCCGGGGTGATCAAGTCCCGCAGGTTCGTCGAGGGCAGCGTCGTCCGGCAGGGCCAGACGCTCTACGAGATCGACCCCAGCCTCTACCGCGCCGCGGTCGCCCAGGCCCAGGCCAACGTCCAGAACGCCGAGGCCACCCGCGAGGCCGCCCAGGCCAAGGCCGCGCGCTACAAGCCGCTCGCCGACATCGAGGCGGTTTCCAAGCAGGACTATACCGACGCCCAGGCCGCGGCGAACCAGGCGGCCGCGCAGGTCGCCCAGACCAAGGCCGCGCTCGACACCGCGCGCATCAACCTGCGCTTCACCACCGTGCCGGCGCCGATTGCCGGCCGCATCGGCCGCTCCATGGTGACCACCGGCGCCCTGGTCACGGTCGGCCAGACCAACCCGATGACCACCATCCAGCGGCTCGACCCGATCTTCGTCGACATCCAGCAGTCCAGCGCCGACCTCGTGGCGTTGCGCCGGCAGATCGCGTCCGGCGGGGCGGTCGCCTCGTCAGCGGCGGTCCGGCTGACCCTGGAGGACGGCAGCGACTACGGGCAAGTCGGACGCGTCGAGTTCGCCGAACCGGTCGTCGACCAGAACACCGGCGCCGTCACCCTGCGCGCGACGTTCCCTAATCCGTCGGGGATGCTGCTGCCGGGCATGTACGTCCGCGCGCGCCTGTCCCAGGCGACCGCCGAGAACGCCATCCTGGTCCCGCAGCAGGGCGTCGCCCGGGATCCCAAGGGCTCGGCGACGGTCTATGTGGTCGGCCCGGACAACAAGGCGCTGCTCAGGACCGTCAAGGCGGATCGGACGGTGGGCGACAAATGGCTGGTCACCGCGGGCCTGTCGGCCGGCGACAAGGTGATCACCGAGGGTCTCGACAAGGTCAAACCCAACCAGCCTGTCCGCCCGGTCCCGGCCGGCTCGGCCCCGCGCCGTACGCCCGGCGGCGGCAGACGCGCCGGAAGCAGCGGCCATGACCGGCCGGGGCGCTAGGTCCAGATGATCTCGCGTATCTTCATCGACCGTCCGGTCTTCGCCTGGGTGATCGCGATCGTGATCATGCTGGTGGGCTTGGGCTCGATCCGCGCCCTGCCCGTCGAACAATATCCCGACATCGCCCCGCCCCAGGTGAACATCCGCTCCAGCTACCCGGGAGCGTCGGCCGAGGTGATTGAGAACAGCGTCACCCAGATCATCGAGCAGCAGCTCACCGGCATCGATGGGATGATCTATTTCTCGTCGAATTCCAGCTCGACCGGTCAGGTCAACGTCACCGTGACCTTCCAGAAGGGCGTCAACCCGGACATCGCCCAGGTCCAGGTCCAGAACAAGGTCCAGCAGGCGCTGCCGCGCCTGCCGCAGGAAGTGCAGCAGCAAGGCCTGATCGTCACCAAGGCCAACCCGGATTTCCTGCTGATCACCACGATCTACGACACCACCGACAAGGCCTCGAGTTCCGATATCTCCGACTATCTGGTGACCAATCTGCAGGAGCGGGTCGGACGGATTCCCGGCGTGGGGGACATCAATGTCTTCGGCGCTCAATACGCCATGCGTGTGTGGCTGGACCCCTTCAAGCTTGCGGCGGTCCATGTCGTCCCCGGCGATGTGATCACCGCGATCCGCGAGCAGAACACCCAGGTCGCCGCCGGTCAGATCGGCGGCCTGCCCTCGGCCGACACCCAGATGCTGAACGCCACGGTCACCGCGCACTCGCGAATGACCACCCCCGAGCAATTCAGGAACATCATCGTCAAGACGCAGACGGATGGATCCCGCGTCCTGCTGCGGGACGTCGCCCGCATCGAACTCGGCAGCGAGAACTACGGCACGGTCAGCCGCCTGAACGGCCATCCAGCCGCCGGTATCGCGGTCAACCTGGCGCCCGGCGCCGACGCCCTTCAGACGGCCGACCTGGTGCGCGGTGCGATCATCGAGCAGTCGAAGCGCTTTCCGCCGGGCTACACCTACGTCTTTCCGAACGACTCCACGGCCTTCATCAAGCTCTCCATCCGGGAGGTCGTGCAGACCCTGGCCGAAGCCGTCCTGCTGGTGGTCCTGGTGATGTTCGTGTTCCTGCAGAGCTGGCGCGCCACCCTGATCCCGGCGATCGCCGTGCCGGTGGTGCTGCTGGGCACGTTCGGGGTGCTGGCCTTGTTCCACTACAGCATCAACGTGCTGACCCTGTTCGCCTTCGTGCTCTCCATCGGGCTGCTCGTCGACGACGCCATCGTCGTGGTCGAGAACGTCGAGCGGATCCTGCATGAGGAGCCCGGAATCTCGCCGCGCGAGGCCACGATCAAGTCGATGGGCCAGGTGCAGGGCGCGCTCATCGCCATCGCCCTGGTGCTCTCGGCGGTGTTCCTGCCCATGGCCTTTTTCGGCGGGTCGGTGGGGGTCATCTACCGGCAGTTCTCCGTGACCATCGTGTCGTCGATGGTGCTCTCCATCGTCGTCGCCCTGATCCTGTCGCCGGCGCTGGCCGCCACCCTGCTGAGGCGCCCTGGCGAGGAGCACCACAGCGGCAACCTCCTCGACCGCGTGCTGACGAAGTTCGGCCGCCGATTCAATGCGACCTTCAATCACTACGCCCAGCGCTATCAGCGCGCTGTGCGCTGGGTGATCTCCAAGATGCGCCTGGCCATGATCGTCTATGCCGTGCTGGTCGCCGCCCTGATCCTGGTGTTCCTGAAACTGCCGACCAGCTTCCTGCCGTCCGAGGACCAGGGCACCGCGCAGGTCCAGTACACCCTGCCCCCGGGCGCCACGATGCCCCGCACCTTGGCGGCGGTCAGGACGATCGAGAACTATTTCCTGCATGAGAAGAATGTCACGGCGGCCTACCTGGTGGTCGGCCAGGGCAACTCCGGCGCCGGCCAGAACGCGGGACGCGGCTTCATCTCCTTCAAGCCGTGGTCCGAACGCCACGGCAAGGACAACGCCTCCCCGGCCATTACCCAACACGCCACTCGCACGCTGGGCGGGCTGCTCCGCGACGCGCAGTTTTTCGCGCTCAACCCGCCGCCGGTCCGCGGGCTGGGCCAGTCCAGCGGCTTCACCATGGAACTGCTCAATTCCGGCGGACTCAGCCGCCAGCAGTTCAAGGACGAGATGAAGGAGCTGCTCAACGAGGCGAAGAACGATCCGATGCTGACCGGGGTTCGTCAGAATTCGCTCGATGACAATCCGACCCTCAACGTGAACATCGACCAGGAAAAGGTCGGCGCGCTGGGCATTCCTCAGGCCCAGGTCGATCAGACCCTGACCGCCGCATGGGGCGGCTCCTACGTCGGCGATTTCGTCGACCGCGGCCGCGTCAAACGGGTCTACGTCCAGGGCGACGCGCCCTACCGCAGCCGGCCCGAAGACCTCTCGAACTGGTTTGTGCGCAGCTCGAGCGGCGAGATGGCGCCCTTCTCGGCGTTTTCCCACATCGCCTGGGGGCAGGCGCCGGCGACGCTTGGCCGCTTCAACGGGATTTCCAACTACGAGATCCAAGGCGACGCCGCCGAGGGCAAGTCCACCGGCGAGGCCATGGACCACATCGCCGCCATCGCGTCCAAGCTGCCGGGCGTCTCGGTGGCCTGGAGCGGGCTCTCCTATCAGGAACGCCTGTCCGGCGGCCAGGCGCCGCTGCTCTATGCGATCTCGCTCCTGGTGGTCTTCCTGTGCCTGGCCGCGCTCTACGAGAGTTGGTCTGTGCCCTTGTCGGTGATGCTGGTCGTCCCCCTTGGTCTCCTGGGCGCGGCGCTGGCCGTCGCGGCGCGGGGCCTCTCCAACGACGTCTATTTCCAGGTCGGGCTGCTCACCACCATGGGATTGTCGGCCAAGAACGCCATCCTGATCGTCGAGTTCGCGGAGGGCGCCGAGCGGCGGGGCATGAAGCCCTATGACGCGGCGATCGAGGGCGTGCGCCTGCGCCTGCGTCCGATCCTCATGACCAGCCTGTCCTTCATCTTCGGCGTCATGCCGCTGGCGATTTCCAGCGGAGCGGGCGCGCAGAGCCGCGTCGCCATCGGCACGGCGGTGATCGGCGGCATGCTTTTCGCCACCGCCCTCGCGCTGTTCTTCGTGCCCATGTTCTTCGTCATGGTGCGGATGTTCTTCCGCAACCGCCACGCGCCCGCCGAGGCCGCCGAGACCGCCGCCGGGCAGGAGACGCCCGCATGAGGCGGCTCGTCGCCGTCGCCCTGAGCGGCGCGATCCTGGCCGGCTGCACGCTGGAGCCGCACTATGTGCGCCCGACGCCCGCCGCGCCGCAGACCTGGCCGGTGGGCGCCGCCTATCCGCCGGCCGGCGCCGCCACCCTGCCGTCGCTCAGCTACCGCGACGTCTTCAAGGACCCGCACCTGCAGGCCGTGATCGAACGCGCGCTCGCCGACAACCAGGACCTGCGGATCGCCATGGCCAATGTCGCCATCGCGCGCTCACAGTACCGCGTGCAGCGCGCCCAGCTCCTGCCGCGCATCGAGGCCAAGGCGGGCGCGACGGAGACCAGCGCCCCGGTCGCCACGCCGGCCGCGAACGGCGCGGCCGCGACCTCGCGGCGCGAGGTGTTCCGCAACGCCGACGCCAATGTGGGTTTCTCGGCGTTCGAGATCGACCTCTTCGGCCGCCTGCGCTCGCTCAGCCACGCCGCCCAGCAGCAGTATTTCGCCAGCCAGGCCGGCGTCCACGCCGCGCGCCTGACGCTGGTCGCCGAGGTGGCCGACGCCTACCTCACCTTGGCCACCGACCGCAGCCTGCTGGCCATCGCCACGGACACCGCTGCGAGCGCCCAGAAGAGCGTCGACCTCACCCGCGCCCGGCTGACCGGCGGCGTCGCCCCGCGCACCGACCTGCGCCAGGCCGAGACCGTCCTGCAGCAGGCCCGGTCCGACGTGGCCAACCTGACCACCGTCGTCGCCCAGGACCGCAACGCCCTGGAGCTGCTGGTCGGCGCCCAGGTGGCCGACGCCGACCTGCCGCCCTCGATCGAAAGCATCGACGGCCTGCTGGGCGAGGTTCCCGCGGGCCTCTCCTCGCAGGTCCTGCTGCGCCGTCCCGACGTGGTCCAGGCCGAATACCGGCTGCGCGCCGCCAACGCCCAGATCGGCGCGGCGCGGGCCAACTTCTTCCCCTCGATCAGCCTGACCGCGCTGGCGGGCGCCGCCAGCCCGGCCCTGGGCGCCCTCTTCCAGGGCCGCAACTTCAGCTGGACGGTCTCCGCGGCGGCCTCGCAGACGATCTTCGCCGGCGGCGCCAATGTCGCCAACCTGGCGCTGGCCGGCGGCGAGCGCGAGCTGGCGCTGGCGCAATACCAGCAGGCGATCCAGACCGCCTTCCGCGAGGTGGCCGACGCGCTCGCCCGGCGCGGCACGATCGACGACCAGATGGCCGCCCAAAATGGCCTCGTCGCCTCGGCCGCCGACGAACTGGCGCTGGAGACCGCGCGCTACCGCGAAGGCGTCGATCCGTTCCTCAACACCCTCGAGGCCCAGCGCACCCTCTACATCGCCCGCCGCACCCAGGCCGCCACCCGCCTGGTCCGCGCCGACAACCTGGTGACCCTCTATCGCACCCTGGGCGGCGACCAGCTGATCGACGCGCGCTAGCGACCTCGCCAAGGGGCATGCTTGTCGCCGCGCCCGCGCGGTCTAAGGTGATCGGCAGTCACACAGGAGACCGGGCATGGCCGACTTCGGAGCCGACCTCGAGCTGGAGGATTTCCGCGCCCAGGCGCGCGCCTGGCTCGACGCCAACTTCCCCAAGTCGCTGGCCGGCAAGGGCGCCCAGGCCATGTCCGAGCGGCAGGGCCAGAGCGCCGACCTCGCCCAATGGCGCAAGGCCATCGGCGAGAAGGGTTGGGCGACGCCCACCTGGCCGACGCAATACGGCGGCGGCGGCCTCTCGCCCGCCCAGGCGCGGGTCCTACAGCAGGAGATGGCCAAGGCCGGAGCCTTCAACCCGCTGCTGTTCGGCATGGGCGTCACCATGATCGGCCCGACGATCCTCGACTACGGCACCGAGGCCCAGAAGGCCCGGCACCTCCCGCCGATCGTCCGCGGCGAGGTGCAGTGGTGCGTCGGCTATTCGGAGCCCAACGCCGGCTCCGACCTCGCGTCCCTGCAGACCAAGGCCGTCGACGCCGGCGACCACTGGGTGATCAACGGCCAGAAGACCTGGACCAGCGGCGCGCAATATTCCGATTGGTGCGGCCTGCTGACCCGCACGGACCCCGCGGCGAAGAAGCACGACGGCATCTCCTTCATGCTGGTCGACATGCATCAGCCGGGGATCGAGACCCGGCCCATCGCGCTGATCGCCGGCGCCTCGCCGTTCTGCGAGACCTTCTTCACCGACGCCAAGGCGCCCAAGGACGCCCTGCTCGGCCAGCTCAACGTCGGCTGGACGGTCGGCAAGCGCCTCTTGCAGCACGAACGCGCCAGCCAGACCGGCGCCATCGGCGGCGGCCGCCAGGCGCCGCTCAGCCAGGTCGCCCGGCGCTATGTCGACATCGACGCCGACGGCCGGATCGCCGATCCGGACCTGCGCACCCGCCTCGTCCGCCACGAGATGGACGCGCGCGTCCACGGCCTGACGCTGGCCCGGGTCATGGCCGAGTCCAAGGAGGCCAACGGCGCCACCAACGGCGCCTCGGTGCTGAAGAATTCCGCCACCCACGTCGCCCAGACCCGCGCCGAGCTGACGCTGGAGATCATGGGCGCCCAGGGGCTCGGCTGGGAGGGTGAGGCCTTCAGCCGCGAGGAGCTCGACACGGTCCGCGGCTGGCTCTCCGGCAAGGCCATGTCGATCTATGGCGGCTCGTTCGAGATCCAGAACAACATCATCTCCAAGCGCATTCTGGGCCTGCCGGACAACACCCAGTCGACCTGAACCGCGCGCCGAACGCCGGTCCCTGAGAATCTCGGGTCCCGCCTGTTTACGCGGGCTTGAACCTGAGCCTATCGTCCGGCCTCTCGAGTTCGGGATGGGGCCTAGATTCATGCGCTTAGGGACATGGGCGGTCGCGCTGGCCGCGGCTGTGGCGATGGCGGGTTGCGCCACGACGACGGAGCCCCACAAGGGCGGAACCAAGAGCGCCGAGGCCGCCCCGGCGGCCAGGCCCAAGCCCCTGCCCCCCGGCCTAGACCCGATGGTCCACGCCGACGCCTTCCCGTCGACCTACCGGCCGATGCCCAGCCGGCCCACCGCCATCGTCGGCGCCCACGTCTTCACCGGAACCGGCCAGCTGATCGACGGCGGCGTCGTCCTGGTGAAGGACGGCAAGGTCGAGGCCGTGGGCCCCGGCCTCGCGGTCCCCGCCGGCTACGAGACGGTCGACGGCGCCGGCAAGTGGGTCACGCCCGGCCTGATCGACGCCCACAGCCACCTGGGCGTCTACGCCTCGCCCAGCGTCTGGGCCAATTCCGACGGCAACGAGCTGACCAACCCGGTCACCGCCGAGGTCTGGGCCGAGCATTCGGTCTGGCCGCAGGACCCGGGCTTCAACACCGCGCGCATCGGCGGGGTGACCTCGCTCTTGATCCTCCCCGGCTCCGGCAACCTGATCGGCGGCCGCGGCGTGGTGCTGCGCAATGTCCCCGCCCGCACCGTCCAGGACATGAAGTTCCCCGACGCGCCCTACGCGCTGAAGATGGCCTGCGGCGAGAACCCCAAGCGGGTCTACGGCTCCAAGAACCGCGCGCCGTCCACCCGCATGGGCAATGTCGCCGGCTACCGCGCCGCCTGGATCAACGCCGCCGACTACCAGCGCCGGTGGGACGACTACCGCGCCAAGGTCGCCAAGGGCGACAAGGCCGACCCGCCCAAGCGCGACCTCGCCCTCGACACCCTGTCCGCCGTGCTGCGTGGCGAGATCCAGGTGGAGAACCACTGCTACCGGGCCGACGAAATGGCCCAGATGATCGATATCTCCAAGGAGTTCGGCTACCACATCGCCGCCTTCCACCACGCGGTGGAGGCCTACAAGATCGCCGACCTGCTGGCCGACAACGG
>Ga0105240_10011241_pt1 | contig 12482 bp, 4 predicted proteins | sample KBSC54metaG_FD_80426 | JGI IMG/M metagenome (GOLD analysis project Ga0105240, IMG submission 80426) | Corn rhizosphere microbial communities from Kellogg Biological Station, Michigan, USA - KBS C5-4 metaG | ecosystem: Host-associated > Plants > Roots > Rhizosphere > Soil | place: Michigan, USA... | reverse complement strand
GGTGCCGTGATACACGAGCAGGAAGTCGACGACTTCGCCGATGTGAATGCGGTCGATCACGTTGCCGAGGGCCCCGCCCAGTATCAGCGCGAGTCCCAGATGCAGGCCGAAGCCTCCCGGCTTGCGCAGGAACAGCACCAGCACGAAGCTGACCACCCCAGCCAGGATCACGAACAGATAGCGTTGCCATCCCGACGCGCTGGAGAGGAAGCTGAACGCCGCGCCCGGGTTGAATGCCAGCACCAGGTCGAACAGCCCGTCGATGACCGGCAGCCGCTCGCCGGTGCGAAAGCGCGAAAGGATGACGATCTTGGTCAGCTGGTCGGCGAGGACGACCGCAACGCTCAGCGCCAGCCAGCGGCGCCACAGCGGGTTCACCTCGCCCCCGAGGCCGAATACGCGACGCAGGCCCGACATCAGAAGCCCATGCGGAGTTTGCGAGGCGGTTGCCATGCCCGCTCTCCGCAGTACGTGCATGACCGCGGCGACGATGGGTTGTGCAGGGCATCGCTACGCATAACGCCTCGTTTCGCCCGCGCCATACAGATTGCTGACGCAGCGCGCACAGATTGCCGGATGTCCGGCACTGGCGCCGACGTGGGCGCGATAGTGCCAGCAGCGCTCGCACTTCGGGTGCGCGCTCGGCGCCGCGGCGACCTGCGTATCGGCTCCGTGGCTCACTGTCGCCGACGACGTGATCAGCACGAATTTCAGGTCGTCGCCCAGCGAGTCGAGCATCGCGGCATCGGCTTCAGGCATCGTCAGCGCGACTTCGGCCTGCAAAGACGAGCCGATCCGGTTGCCCTGGCGCAACGTCTCGAGCTCCTTCTGCACGAGGCTGCGGACCGCGCGGATCCTGCTCCATCTCGCGAGCAGCTCCTCCTCGCCCGATTGCGCCGGCAGCGCATCGACCCACGTATGGAAGAAGATGCTGTCATCGCTGTCCGGGTGCAGGACTGCCCACGCTTCCTCGGCGGTGAACGACAGGATCGGCGCCATCAGCCGCAGCAGCACCTGCGCGATCGCGCACAGTGCCGATTGCGCCGAGCGCCGGGCGACGCTGTCGCGGCCGGCCGTGTACAGGCGGTCCTTCAGGATGTCGAGATAGAAGCCGCCGAGGTCCTCGGAGCAGAACGTCTGCAGCCGCTGCGTCACCAGATGGAATTCGAAGCGCGCGTAATCGGCGGCGCATGCGTCGGTCATCGCGCGGGTCAGCGCCAGCGCGTAGCGGTCGATCTCGAGCCACTGGTCGACCGGAATGCGATCGCGCGACGGCACGAAGTCCGACGTGTTGGCGAGCAGGAAGCGCAGCGTGTTGCGGATCCGGCGATAGCTTTCGACGACGCGCTTCAGGATCTCGTCGGAGATCGTGAGCTCGCCCGAGTAGTCGGTGCTCCCGACCCACAGCCGGATGATCTCCGCGCCGAGCGTATCGGCGACCTTCTGCGGCGCGACCACGTTGCCGCGCGACTTGCTCATCTTGCGGCCTTCGCCGTCGACGGCGAAGCCGTGCGTCAGCAGCGATTCGTACGGTGCGCGGCCGTCGATCGCGCAGCCGGTGAGCAGCGACGACTGGAACCAGCCGCGATGCTGGTCCGAGCCTTCGAGATACATGTCTGCAGGATAGCGATGGCCCGGCAGATGGCGCAGCACCGAGCGGTGCGTCGTGCCCGAATCGAACCACACGTCGACCGTGTCGTTGATCTTCCGGTATTTCTTCGAGTCGACGCCGAGGTCCTCGGCCGTCATCGCGAACCACGCTTCGATTCCGCCTTCCTCGACGTACTTCGCCGCGCACTCGAGCAGCATATCGGTATCCGGATGCAGCTCGCCGGTCTCGCGATCGAGGAAGAACGGCAGCGGCGTGCCCCAGTTGCGCTGGCGCGACAGCGTCCAGTCCGGGCGGCCTTCGATCATCGCGGCGAGGCGCGCGCGTCCCCACGACGGATAGAACTTCGTATCGGCGATTGCCTGGCGCGCGACATCGCGCAGCGTCCTGCCATCGGCGGCCGCTATGTCCATCCCGACGAACCATTGCGTCGTCGCGCGATAGATGATCGGCGTGTGGTGCCGCCAGCAATGCGGATAACTGTGCAGCAGCGTTCCCGCATGCAGCAGATGTCCGCGCTCCTTCAGCGCTTCGATGATCTTCGGGTTCGCATCCCAGATGTGCATCCCGCCGAAGAGCGGCAACGACGCGGCGAATTTTCCGTCATCGCCGACCGGATTCAGGATCTGGTCGTTGGTCATCCCGTATTTCCTGCACGAGACGAAGTCGTCGACGCCGTATGCGGGCGCCGAGTGGACGACGCCGGTCCCCGCCTCCAGCGTCACATATTCGCCGAGATACACCGGCGACTCGCGATCGTAGAGAGGATGCCGGAAGCGGATCAGCTCCAGCGCCTTGCCGGGCGCGGTTGCGATGATCTCGCCGGTGAGCCCGTAACGAGACAAGCATGCTTCGACGAGATCCTTCGCCAGCAGCAGCACGCCCGCCGGCGTATCGACCAGCGCATAAGTCAGGTCCGGATGCACGTTCAGCGCCTGGTTCGACGGGATGGTCCAGGCGGTCGTCGTCCAGATCACCGCGAAGACTTTCCTGTCGCCCAGATCGACGCCGCCGAATGCCGCGGACAGCTTGTCGCGATCGAGCAACGGAAATGCGACGTCGAGCGTCGACGACTTGCGATCCTCGTATTCGACTTCGGCCTCGGCGAGCGCCGACATGCAATCGAAGCACCAGTTGACCGGCTTCAGCCCGCGGAACAGCAGCCCGCGGCGCAGGATTTCGCCGATCGCGCGGATCTCGTCGGCCTCGGTCTGGAAGTCCATCGTCCGATACGGATGAAACCAGTCGCCCAGCACGCCCAGACGGATGAAGTCGGCGCGCTGGCGATCGATCTGCTCGGCCGCATACGCGCGGCACAGCTCGCGCGCGCGGTTCGGCTCGAGGTTCTTCCCGTATTTTTTCTCGATCTGGTGCTCGATCGGCAGGCCGTGACAGTCCCAGCCCGGAACGTACGGCGCATCGAATCCGGCCATCGTCTTGCTCTTGACGACCATGTCCTTCAGGATCTTGTTGACGGCGTGTCCCATGTGGATGTCGCCGTTCGCGTAGGGAGGCCCGTCGTGCAGGATGAAGAGCGGCCGTCCGGCGGTCTTCACGCGCAGCCGTTGATACAGCTGCGAGTCCTGCCACTTCCGCACCCACGTGGGCTCGCGTTTGGCCAGATCGCCGCGCATCGGGAACGGCGTATCGGTCAGGTTCAGTGTGCTCTTGTAATCCATGATTTCGATTCGTGTCTGGTTCTAAGGCAGCGAAACAGTCAGCGCGCTGCGGCCCGGTCGTTCGCTATGCGTGCCCCGCCGGGGTCGTAATTCGTTTCATGCCGCCTCCTCGAGCGCGCCGATCCGCGCCAGGTACGCGCGCCCGGCTTCCGCATCGCGGCGGATCTGCGCCGAAAGCGTTTCGACATCCGGATACTTCGCCTCGTCGCGCAATTTCGACAGGAACGTCACCTCGATGCGCCGGCCGTAAATCGGCTGGTCGAAGTCGAACAGGAAAACTTCCAGCATCGGCCGCGTCAACGCATTGACCGTCGGGCGCAGGCCGAGCGAGGCGACGCCGAAGCGCGGCACCGAACCGAGGCCTGCCACCCGCACCACGAAGATTCCCGACAGCGGCGGCATGAAGCGCAACGGAATATTGGCCGTCGGAAATCCGATCGTGCGCCCGAGCTTCTTTCCGTGCACGACGCGGCCGCAGATCGAATAGGGACGGCCGAGCAGGTGTTCCGCGGCGGCGAGATCGCCGTCGCTGAGCGCGGCGCGCACGCCGGTGCTCGATACGCGATGGCCGTCGATCGTCACCGTGTGCATCTGCTCGACGGTGAAGGTGTTCGCCGCGCGCAGCGTCGCGATCGTCCCGGCGCGCTTGTGGCCGAAGCGGAAATCGTCGCCGACCAGCAGCCAGCGCACGTGCAGATGGTCCTCGAGCACCGCGCCGATGAACGCTTCGGGCGACAGCTTCGAGAGCTTCGCGTCGAACTGGGCGATGATCACCCGCTCGATGCCGGCGTCGCGGAAGCGCTGCAGCTTGTCGGCCAGTGTCGACAGCCGGGGGGCGACCGGCGCGCCGGCCTGCCGCGCAAAGAATTCCTTCGGCGACGGATGGAACGTGAGGACCGCAGGCGACAGGTCGAGGTCCGCCGCCGCGTCGACCGTGCGCTCGATCATCGCCAGGTGCGCGCGATGAACGCCGTCGAAATTCCCGATCGTCAGCGCCAGATGCGCGGGCTCGCCCGCATCCATTGCTCCACTGCCCGACAGTCCACGCGTCACACGCATTGCCCGACTTCCCCGATCAACCCGACGTGCAATTGCACAAAAGCGTGAAATTGTAACCGATTCAATCCCTTGCACCCTGAACGATCAAATCGGCGCGGGGCCGGGCTCCCATTCGCGCCATGCATCGTGCAACGGCCAGTAGACGCCGACACGAATCGGCCGCTGGTCGATCTGGCCGAGCGCTCTCGCATAATTTTCCAGTTGGGGGCGATGCCGCTCGACTTCACGATCGAGAAAGCCTTCGAGGTCGGCGCCGCGATGCACGCTGGTCTTGTAGTCGACGATCCAGCGCGTCCCCATCGCATCGACGAACGTCCGGTCGAGGACGATCTTCACCGGGCGATCGCCGTGGATCGCGGTCAATGCGAATTCCGAGCGTGCCTCTGCATGCGCACGATCGAACAGCCAGCGGGCGCGATCGGAGGCCAGCGTGTTGACGAGCCCGCTCCTTACGCGCTCGAGCGCATCGTCGATCTCGTCGCCCGGCACGCCCTCTTCGGCCAGCGCGGTTTGCATCGATGGCCGCATCCGCTCGATGCGTTCGGCGGGCCATGCATCGATTCCGTCCGCGCCGATCCGCCGCAGGAATTCGTGCGCGACGATGCCGACTGCGCGCGCCGTGTCCTGTGCCCAATCGAACGGCGGCGACTCGGGCTGCATGCCGTCCGCCGCGTCGACCAGCGGCGATGCGATGGCATGCGCATCGACCAGCGGGGGCGGCGACCAGCCGCCGGGAAGGCGGTAGAGCTTCTGCGAAGGGACGCTCGCATTGGACGCCGTCGATACCGCGTCGCCTTCCGGCAGCGCAGGGCGAGGCCATTCGCCGCCGAGCGCGTCCCACAACAGGCCGAGAGAAGTTTCGGCGCGCGGCTTGAACGGGTCGTCGGCAAACGGCGTTGCGGGAGCCGTGGCGACCACGGCAATCCAGTGCAGCGCACGCCTGGCGCGCGTCGCGGTGACATACAGCAGCCGGCCGAGCTCGTGGCGCTCCTCGGCCGCGATGCGCCGCTGCAGGTATTTGTATTGCGAGTCCTCGTCGGCGCCGGGCTCCTGGATCGGCGCGAACAGAAGACGGCGCTCGCCTCGCTCCGCACGCTCGTCCATGCGATCGGCGCGCCAGTGCAGGAGCGGCGGTTCGCCGCCGCCCGGCGGCTGCGACAGTCCCGGCGCGATCACCGTGTCGAACTCCAGCCCCTTTGCCTTGTGCATCGTCATTATCTGCAATGCGGGCAGACCCTCCGCCGGCGCCGGCGATTCGCCGAACAGCATGTCGATCGCGGTGACGAACGCTTCCCAGTCGAACGGCGGCTTCGCCGCGTGCTCGCTGAGCAGGCGCCAGTAGCGCTCGACGTCGTCGAGTCCATCCTCGGCATGCAGCGTTGCGGGACCGCCAAGGCGCAGCCACGTCGATTCGACGCCGCGTTCGATATCGCCCTTCGCCACGCGCTCGACGCCGGAACGCAGGATCGGCGCGCAGCGCGAGAGGCGTGCCCGGCCGTCATCGGAAAGCGCGCCCCACGCGTCGGGCCGTTGCAGCACAGAGACCACGATTGCCGCCGGATCGATCGCGACGAAGCGTGTCATGTCGGCGAGCGACAGGCCGCACCATGGCGCCCGCAGCACCGCGAGCCATGCCAGCCGATCGGCCCCCTCGAGCAGCGCGTGCGTCAGCGCCATGCAGTCGATGATCGGCTGCTTCGAGGCGAGCGGATCGATCTCGATCGCCTGCCACGCGATGCCGGCGTCGCGCAGCGCGGGGATGACGCCGCGCAGATGATTGCGCGTGCGGACGAGGATCGCAATGTCGCCGTCGGGCCGCTCGCGCCGCGCAGTCTCGACCAGCTCGACGACGCGCCGGCCCTGCTGGAATTCGTCGAGCACGCCATGCAGCGTCACCGGCGCCTGCCAGTCGAGCGCCAGCTGCCGCTCCGGCGCGACGGCGCTGACGAACGGCGTGAGGCCTTCGTCGGGAACCTCCCTGTCGGGCAGCACGGCGCTGAACACGCGATTGACCCAGTCGACCAGGAGCCGCGTCGAGCGGAAGTTCACGCGGAGCTGCAACGGCTGCAGGCCGATGTCGCCGATGCCCGAGCGCCGCGCATCGAGGAACAGGCCGACTTCGGCGCCGCGGAAGCGATAGACCGATTGCATCGGATCGCCGACGGCGAACAGCGTGCGGCCATCGCCTCGCACCCATCCGGCGGTCAATCGCGACACCAATGCGTACTGGGTCAGCGATGTGTCCTGGAATTCGTCGACCAGCAGGTGGCGGATCCGCTGGTCGTAGGCGAGCAGCACGTCGGAAGGCGCCGATTCGTCGCCCAGCACCTGCAATGCGGCGAGCGCCAGCTCGGTGAAATCGGTCAGGTCGCTTTCGGCGAACACCACGCGCAGTTGCGCAGTAGCCAGCGGCAGCGCCGCGAGCAACGCCTCGATCACATTCCACTGCGCATCGGTGTAGGCCGGCGCCGGATGCCTTCGCAGTTGCTTCCATGCTTCGGCGCAGTCCGCGGACTGCCGCAGCGCGTCGAGCAGCGCGCCCATCCTGTCCTTCGCCTGCTTGCGGTCCAGGGCGTCGCGGCCGGTGGTTTGCGATGGCGCCGGAAATCCGGAATCGTTTCCGACTTGCTTGCGCAAGTCACCGTTCTTGACCAGCACGAGGTCGGAGAAGCGCAGCCAGTGCGCAAGCTCGGCACAAGTCGGCGCCGGCCATTTTTCCGGAAGCGGCCATTGATCCTCGAGCGAAGGGTTGCCGGCGATCAGGTTCGCGCGCCCATATCGCAGAAGCTGCAGGAACTCGGAGCGAAGATGCGCGGGGAACGCATTGTCGGCACGCCGCAGAATTGCATCGACGATCGATCGCCAGTTCTGCTCGACGACTGTCCGCAGGTCCGGCAGCCTGCGCGAATGCACGAGCCACGGAAGCCACTGGTCGCGCTGCGCCAGCATCCCGGCGATCAGGCTGATCAGCCGGTCCGCCTGGTTGTCCAGGTGCGACAGCAGCGTTGCGCACGATTCGGGCATCGGCTGCGTGAACACGAGGCGGCGCGCAGCCTCGGCGTATTGCGCGCGCGTGTCGTCGGCAACGCCGCCGATCAGGCCGATGCCCGACGCGAGCGGCGCGTTGCGGGTCAGTCCCATGCACCACGCATCGATCGTCTGGATCCTGAGCCGCGACGAATGCCGGTCGAGCGCCCACCGTCGACGCTCGCTGTGCGCGAGCAGCTCGCGCGCCAGCGTCCAGGTGAGCTTCTCGTGCTTCGACTTCGGCGCCGGATGCTTCGCGCGCTCCAGCGCATCGAGCACCCGTTGGCGCATCTCGCCGGCCGCTTTCCGCGTGAACGTCATCGCGACGACTTCCTCGGGCTCGGAAACCGTCGTCAGCAGGCGCAGGTAGCGCTGGATCAGCAGTTCGGTCTTGCCCGAGCCCGCTGGCGCCTGGACAATGAACGAGCGCGTGGGATCCAGCGCGTCGGCGCGCGCCTTTGCGTCGGCGTCGACCAGGTCGGGAAGCGGATCGACCGTGTCGTTCACGTCGCGCATGTCATTCGCCGCCGCCTTCGCCATTGGTGACGAAGCCGATCCGTTCGTTGATCCGGCAGAGTGCCTGCCGGTGACAGCGGTCGCAGCTGAGCGGCTTCCACGGATCTACGGTGGCATCGCCGGCCAGATAGCTGTCCGCCAGTGCGGTGAGCATGTCATGCCATCGCGCGCGCCGCGTCGGCCAATCGGGATTCGCCGGCTTCAGCGCCGGCCAGTCGGAAGGCGCGCCGATTCCGGCGATGGCGCATTCGCCGCGACGCACACTGCCATAGGCCACGCCGACAATGCCGGCCGGCGCGACCGCTTCGGCGTAGAGCGGCAGTTGGGGCGAGGTGAGCCGGTCGTCAACCTGCAGCGCGTTGATCGTCGATTTGCCCGTCTTGTAATCGGTGACGATCCAGCCGTCGTCGCCCGCCGCATCGCCGGTCGAGTCGATCCGGTCGATCCGCAAGCGCAGCGTCAACGCGCCGAGCGGAAGCTGCCGTTTCGATTCGGCGCCTTCGACCTTGAACGGCGGCCGCGCGGCTTCGACCTCGAGCCACTCATCGAGCAGTTCGCAAAGTCGCGCGCGCTCGAGATCGCGCATCGTCGTTCCGAGCTGGTCCCAGCGCGGCGCCTCGATCGACTTCTTCATCGCGATCGCGACCGATTGCTCGATGCGCAAGCTGCGCTCTTCCGTCGACAGCGCGGCGAGCGCACTGCTGTCGGGCGTCACGTTCCAGAACTCGGCCAGCATGCAGTGGACGAGGATCCCGCGCTCGAGCGGATCGAGCCCGGTCGACTGCGCGGGCCACGGCTCGGTCTTCAGGCGGAATCTTGCGTAGCCGTGGAACCGACAATGCGCCTGCGCCTCGATCAATCCGGCGGATCCGGTCGCGGCTTCGCCGGCTGCGAAAGCCAGGCCCAGGCGATCGTCGATCGCTTCGAGCTTGCCGGCGTGACGAATCAGCGCGGCGAGTCCCGGCTGCCGGTCGTCGAGCAGATCCGGCGCCGACTCCGAAGAGAATTCCTCCAGCAGCGAGCTCGGCGTTTGCGGAATGTCGTCGATCGCCGCGGGCCAGCTGAAGATCACCGAATCGGCGGCGGTTGCGAATTGCGCAGTCAGCTCGCGATGAAAGCGCAGCTCGCGCTCGGCGCTCGCGTGCGGCGCGGCTGCCGACCGCTGCCAGGACAACGGCAGCAGCGCATTCGGCGCTGGCGCGGGCGGCCATCTCTCTGCGGTCAGCCCGCATACCCACAGCGATTCGAAGCGCAGCCCGGCGGCTTCGAGGAAGCCGAGGATATGCACCGGCGCGTCGCCGCTTTCAGGCTGGAAGATCGTCGACTCGGCCAGTTCGCGCAGCCCCGACAACGCGTGATCGATACCAGTTGGGCCGGCGATGTTCTCGGCACGCATCCACGCATCGAGCATTTCGTTCCACGCGCTGCGGGACTGGAACTCGACGCTGTCGAGCGTATTCCCCGTGAGCCAGCCGGCGGCGCTGAGCGCCTCTTCCCATGTGCGGCGCCACTCCTTCGCGCTGCGGTGCCTGTTCCATGTCGCGCCGATTGCCGCCAGTGCGCGCAACCGGTCCGACCAGCCCGGCGCGTAACGCGCGGCGAAGCGCACGAACGCAGCCAGGGGCCAGCGCGTGTGCGGTTGCCCGATTGCGTCGCGCAACAGCGTCGCGCGCGCGGATGACTCCTGCGCCGGGGCGGCGACATACGGCGAACGCGCGAGTGCCGACAGCTGCGCAAGATCGATCGGCGATTGCGTCCAGCGCAGCAGGGTGAGCGCCGCATCGACGATCGGCTGGCTCGACAACGGGTCGCCATGCGAAATATTGAACGAGGCTTGCGGACGCGCGCCTTCGAGCAGCGCGCGCGGCCCGAGCATCTCGGCGAACACACGCTCGACTTCGCGCTTCTTCTGCGCGAGGTCGGGGATGACGACGCCGATCCGTTCCGCCGGATTGCGCGCGAGCAGTTCGCGACACCATTGCGCGCACCGGCGATATTCTTCCGCAGGGTCGGCGCATCGGATGCGCGTCGCGGAATTAGGGCGGCCGTTGCCTTGGCCGGGCTGGTGCACGGAAATGCGCGTGCCCGATTGCGCCAATGCATCGACCAGCTGCTGCTGGCGCGGCGCCAGCTCGGCGAATCCGTAGAGCCCGATCGACTCGTCGACGACGAGCCTGCGTTCTCGCAGCGCATCGATGATCAACAGCGGGAGCCGCGGCGCGTCGATCCAGTTGTTGTCGGCGCAACGCCTCGTGAACGCTTCGGCCCATCCGACGAACGTGCGCTGCTCCTCGCGCGCGTTTTCGCCGCCCCACTGCGCCCACGGGCCATTCCACGCTTGCGCGGTTTCCCAGGCTCGCATCGCGAGTTGAACGGCGTTGGACGCATGGATCGACGCTTCCGGCGACTGCGTGCCGATCACGCCGGTCCATATCCGCTGCTCCTGCCACGGCGTCAGCAGTTGCTCGCCGGCGACGCCGCTGCTTGCGCGAAGCCGCTGCCACAGTGTGCGCAGCCAGGCGGTCCATGGCAGCACCTGTGGCGTGGTCCAGGCTGTAAATCCGCGCTGCTGCTGATCGAGGTCGAACGACTGGCGAATCCAGCCGGCGATGCGATTGTTCGCGGTCACGACGGTCGTCCCGCGCTCGAGTGCCGCAATCAGCGAATGCAATGCCGGATCAGGTGCCGGGGAAGAAGACGATGCGCGCATCCGGTATTTTACGCGCGCAGATCCTTGTGCTCCACGCGGCCGCGCAATCCGCGCGTTGCCTTTGGATGCCGAATTTCGTACAATGTCGGGCTGCGTTGGGGGTATAGCTCAGCTGGGAGAGCGCTTGCATGGCATGCAAGAGGTCAGCGGTTCGATCCCGCTTACCTCCACCAACGAAATCAAGAGGCTGCAGCGATGTGGCCTTTTCTTTTGGGTGGACGGTAACCGCAACCTGTAACCGCTCCAGCCGTCATTCAGCCGCTCGCGGATAAGGCACGAAGGCTTCGTCAGGTTTCGGACCTTGTCATCGCCTTACTTCGGCGACTGCCATTAGTTCGGGTATCGATTCAGGCACCCGATCTCTCGTCCGCCCGTTGCGCAGTCGGACATGGTTGAGACCTTTCCGTGCGCAGGAGGCTCGCGTTTGAGTCGAAGCTGCCGCGGGAGCTTGTGAAGGCAGTGCTGGAGTCGCCAGCAGCGATCATCGACAGCATTCCAGGCGTCGCCAAGAACAAGAAAGAAGCGTACAACGGGAAGGCCGGGCCGAACTCTTCGGAACCGGCGACGAAGCAAAGGCTTATCCCGGTCATCTGGATGGTTTCCTCGAGGTCCGGTTGGTGATTCGCCCGTAGTTTCAAAGGGAATTCATGACAACGGCCAGGTTAGCCCTTGCAACAATACTCACCATCTCTCTGCTCGTCTCAGCCCCGCGCCCTCTGTCGGCAGCAACAGCATCGAGCGTCACCGTAACAAGGAACGGAAGCGGCTCCGGATCCGTCACCAGCGACAGCGGCGGAATCAATTGCGGAGCCGTCTGCGCCGCGACGATCACTGACGGTACGCTGCTTACGCTGACCGCGCTGCCTGCCGCTGGCAATCAGTTCACCGGGTGGCTGGGGCCGTGCTCGGGGTCCGGTACCTGCCAGTTCACCGTCAATGGCCCGACAACTGCGCTGGCAACATTTGCGCCCACGGCGCTGGGCCCGCCGAAACTCGACATCGACGCCAACAATGCGATCGAAGCCCCCACGGACGGGCTGCTTATCCTGCGTTACCTGTTGGGATTGACGGGTCCACCTTTGACCGCCGGCGCAATCGGCAACGCGCCGCAGCGTTCCGTGCCGGCGAGCGTCACCGGATATCTCGATGACATCAAGCCGGTGCTCGACATCGACGGCAACGGGCGCGTCGATGCGTTGACCGATGGCCTGCTCATCATCCGTTACCTCTCCGGCCTGCGCGGAGACAACCTCATTGCAAACGCGGTGGGACCGGGCGCAAACCGCACCCTGTCCGGCGACATCGAGTCGTTGCTGCTCGACCTCAGCACACCCAACGTCGTGCTGCCGCCGGATCCGGCAACCGTAGCGCCACCACCGGACCCGACTCTGCCGACGACGATGCTCGGATCGACGGCGTTTCTCTACACGGGAGGTGCGCCGATCCAGACCGGCGTGACCGCGGGAACCATCAAGCCGCAGTTTGCAGCGGTTATTCGCGGCACGGTGCACACGCGTAACGGCGCCGCACTCGGCGGCGTTACGATCGCGCTGCTCCAGCGACCGGAGTTCGGCCAGACGAAAAGCCGCGCGGATGGCGCATTCGATCTCGCGCTCAATGGCGGCGGCTTGCAAACGGTGACCTACGAGAAGAGCGGCTTTCTGCCCGTCCAGCGGCTGGTGAGCGTGCCCTGGCAGGACTTCGCGCTCGTCCCCGACGTCGTGATGATCCCGCTCGATACGCTGGTCACCTCGATCGCGCTCAACGCGCCCTCGATGCAAGTTGCGCGCGGGACGGCGGCCAGCGACGCCGACGGCACGCGCACGGCAACGGTGATGTTCCCGCCCGGAACGACGGCAATGAAGGTAATGGCCGATGGGTC
>Ga0105240_10011240_pt1 | contig 12482 bp, 12 predicted proteins | sample KBSC54metaG_FD_80426 | JGI IMG/M metagenome (GOLD analysis project Ga0105240, IMG submission 80426) | Corn rhizosphere microbial communities from Kellogg Biological Station, Michigan, USA - KBS C5-4 metaG | ecosystem: Host-associated > Plants > Roots > Rhizosphere > Soil | place: Michigan, USA... | reverse complement strand
GACGCCCCGAGCCAATAACAACCGTCCGCCGCGCCGCTCCGTTGTAGCATTACCGGATGCGACGCACCTCCACGTTCATCACGAGCGGCCTCATCGCCTGCTCGATCGTCTCCACCCTGCTCGCCCAGTCCGTCGTCCGCACCGCCGATCCGGTGAAGCGCGGCCTCAAGGAATCCGACTTCCCCCGCACCGTAAAAGTCACTGACAACGTGTACACGTACGAGGACTTCCATGCGGGCGACGAGAAGTTCACGACCACGGACATGTTCGTCGTGACGCCGGACGGCGTGCTGATCGCCGACGCTCAGGGCAGCCCGGCGGCGACGAAAGGCCTGGTCGACGCGATCCGCAAGGTGACCAACCAGCCTATCAAGTACGACATCGTCTGCTCCGATCACGGGGACCACACCGCGGGCAACGCCTCGCTGCCGGCGGGCGTGAAGTACGTGATCCATCCGACGTCGAAGGCGATCCTCGACCGCCAGGCCGCCGCGCCGAACGCCCGCTCCGACGCCTGGAAGCTGCCGGCCGACGCGGAGCTCGTCTCGGACAAGAAAACGATCTCGATGGGCGGCGAGCAGTTCCAGGTTCTCTTCCTCGGCCGCGCGCACACCGGCGGCGACCTGAGCGTCTACCTCCCGAAAGAGAAAATCCTGTTCTTGAGCGAGACCTTTCTGAACCGCGTGTTTCCGGCGATGCGGTCCGCGTATCCCTCCGATTGGCTGGCGGCGCTGAAAAAGGCGGAAGCCATGGACGTGCGCATCTACATCCCGGGCCACGGCTTCACCGAGGACGCCGCCGTGTCGAAAGAGGAGCTTCGCGCGTACGATAAGGCTCTGCAGGCGGTGATCGCCGAAGCGACGCGGCTGCACAACGCCGGCGTGCCGGTGGACGAGGCGATCAAGCAGGCGAACTTCGGCGAATACGGTTCCTGGACGCTCGCGAAATCGCAGGCACCGATCGCCATCCGCAAGGTGTACGACGAACTCGACGGCAAGCTGAAATGAGCGCGTCGGAACCTGTCGCCGACCTCGTTCTCCCGACATACGCCGACGTCGAGAGCGCCGCGACCCAGATCGCCGGCGTCGCGCATCGGACTCCGGTTGCCACCTCGCGGACGGTCAACGCACGCACGAGCGCCGACGTTTTCTTCAAGTGCGAACACCTGCAGCGCGCGGGCGCCTTCAAATTCCGCGGCGCCTTCAACGCGCTCTCGCGGCTCACGCCCGACGAGCGGCGCCGCGGCGTCGTCACCTTCTCCTCGGGCAATCACGCGCAGGCGATCGCGCTGGCGGGCCAGGTGCTCGACATCCCCCGCGTGATCGTGATGCCATCCGATGCGCCGTCGGTCAAGCGGCACGCCACAGAGGGATATGGCGGCGAGGTGATCCTGTACGACCGCGACCGCGAAGACCGGGAGGCGATCGGCCGCCGGCTCGCAGCGGAACGGGGGCTGACGCTCATCCCGCCCTACGACGATGCGCGGATCATCGCGGGACAAGGCACCGCGGCGATGGAGCTGCTCACCGAGGTCGGGCCGCTCGACTACCTCTTCGCCCCGTGCGGCGGCGGCGGCCTCTTGTCGGGCACGGCGATTTCCGCCGCGAGCCTCTCCCCGGGCTGCCGCGTCGTCGGCGTCGAACCAGCGGCAGGCGACGATGCCACGCGATCGTTTCGCATGAAAGCGATCCAGACGGTCGACAACCCGCAGACGATCGCCGACGGGGCGCGAACGCCGTCGCTCGGGAAGCTCACGTTCGCCGTGATCCTCCGGCACGTCCACAACATCATCACTGTGGACGATGCGGCGCTGCTTCGAACGATGTTCTACATCTGGGAACGGATGAAGCTCGTCGTCGAGCCGACGGGGGTGCTCGGCGCCGCCGCGGCGCTCGAAGGTCTCGTCGACATCCGCGGCAAGCGCGTGGGCGTGATCCTGAGCGGCGGCAACATCGATCTGTCGCTGCTGTCGCGCTGGGTCCAGTCGCGCTGAATCATCAGCCGCTCACCGTCCGTAGCGAGCGCTTCGCAGGCGCCGCATGCGCCCGCAGCCAGTAAACGCGGAACGCGAGCAGCGCGGCGACCACCGCTCCGTACGTAATCGGCCGGCGCACGTCCGCCTTCACGAGCCACCAGTAATGAATCACGCCAAGCGAGGCGGATAGATACACCAGCCGGTGCAAGGCATTCCATCGCTTGCCGCCGAGCCGGCGGATCCACCCGGCCGTCGACGTTAGCGCGAGCGGCAGCATCGAGAGCCAGGCGCTGAAGCCGACGGTGATGAATGGCCGCTTGTAGATGTCCTGTCCGATCAGCACCGCCACGTTCTTCAGCGTTTTGATCGCAACGAGGCCGGCGGAGAGATCCGCGCCGGGATACCGGTCGAAGACGATGTAGATCAACAGGTGGGCGCTGCCGTAGAAAAATGCGAAGAGACCCGCCATCCGGCGGAACTTGATTACGAAGTTCCACCCGGTCAGGCGGCGAAATGGCGTGATCGCGAGCGTGATGCAGAGGAACCTGAGCGCCCACACGCCCGTTTCGTTCGTGATGTCGGAAAGCGGATTGGCGCTCAGGTTGCCGGCATACGCGTCCCACACCAGCAGCGCGGCTGGGGCAAGCGAGGCAACGAACACCAGCGGCTTGACGCCGAAGCGGATCGCGCGATCCGAAAGCCTCAAACGCCGCCTAGTAGTTCCGGCGCAGGTCCATGCCCGTGTACAGCGACGCGACCTGATCGCCGTAGCCGTTGAACATCTGTGTTTTGTAGCTCTTGAAGAAGCTCGGCAACCTCTGCTCCGTCGCCTGGCTCCAGCGTGGATGGTCGACCTTTGGATTCACGTTCGCGTAGAACCCGTACTCATCCGGCGCCTGCAGCTGCCACGTGTTCATCGGCTGTTTCTCGACGAACCGGATCTTCACGATCGACTTCGCGTGCTTGAAGCCGTACTTCCACGGCACCGCCAGCCGGATCGGCGCGCCGTTCTGATTCGGCACGACCTCTCCGTACAAACCGACCACCAGGATCGTGAGCGGGTGCATCGCCTCGTCCATCCGCAGCCCTTCGATGTACGGATAGTGCAGCACGGCCATCCGCGTCCCCGGCATCTGCTTCGGATCGTAAAGCGTCGTGAACTCGACGAATTTCGCTTTCGAGGTCGGTTCACATTTCTTGATGAACTCGGAGAGCGGAAAGCCCACCCACGGGATCACCATCGACCATGCTTCGACGCAGCGATGGCGGTAGATGCGGTCCTCGAGCGTCTGCCCCTTGAGGATGTCCTCGAGATGCCAGACTGCTTTCTTGTTGCACTCGCCTTCGACCGCGACCGTCCAATTGGCGGTGTTCAGCGACTTGGCGTACATCGACGGCGCCGCCTTGTCGATGCCGAACTCGTAATAGTTGTTGAACGTGGTGATCTGTTCCCACGTGTTCTGCTTCTCAGTGGTGCTGAACGGACTCGGCTTGACGTTTTCCAGCTTGCGGCCGTGCGGCGCCGGTTCGGCGGCGTCGAGCCACGTTTCGCCCGCCATAAGACCCGCCGCGGCAACCGCTGTCGTCGCCGTCGCGCCGCGAATGAACTCGCGGCGACTGAGATACGTTTTCTTGTCTGTGATTTCGGAGCTTCGGATGTCCGACGCGGGTTTGATCAGCATAATGGACGCTACCGCAACCATTATACCGGCCACCGCGCTCCACCGCCTTCTCGGCGGACATACGCCGCGGAAGATCGATGGAACGGTGGCGTTAGATGGCTTTCCGCACTGCCGCGGCCAAGCCAAGAAGGACGGTGCCGACGAGAAGGAGCTTCACGGCATCCTGCGCCGTATGCACCGAAGCGACGGATGTGATCGCGTCGCTCGTGCCGACGAGCGCGGGCAGCGCCGTTGATGTCGCTACGCTCGTGGCAACGTAACGAACGGAACGGGCCGGCGGGGCCGGGTCGAGCGACAGCGCGAAGCCAACCGGCACCGCAAGCGCGGCGACGATCGCGGCGAGAAGAAGAATACGAAATCGTTTCCGCGTAAAGCGCATGTGTATGAATCCAAACTCCGGCAGGCCAAGCTACAAGGGATGTGCCACGGGGCTTTCGATCGGCGCCGCACCGTTCGGCTGCGTGCGCCGGCAGGTAAAATCGTGAGTCTGCGCCGTTCAGCGGCCGCTGAACGCGCTTGGCGGTCCGGCTGGCGCGCGCGCGGCGAGGAACGATTTTTCCCATGTTTGGCGTTCCGGCCGGCATCGGGCTGATGTGTTACGCTCGATCGAAATGGACGATGCCGCCGACGCCGCGACGAAGCCCATCCGTCACGGCGAATCGTATCCGCAGCTGATCTCGCTCGCCGTGCACGAGCTCCGCACGCCCGCGAGCGTCGTCGGCGGCTATCTTCGGATGCTTCAGCGCGACAGCGATCCGCCGCTCGGCGAGCGGCAGCGTAAGATGATCGACGAGGCCGCGAAATCGTGCGGCCGGCTGGTGGAGCTGGTCGCGGAGCTGAGTGATATCGGAAAACTCGACGCCGGGCTGACGACCATCGCGCGAGAGCCGCTCGATTTTTTTTCCCTCGTCGAGGAAGTGGCCGGGCATGTGCATGAGGCTGCGGATCGCGAGGTGCGCTTGGAGCTTCGGGGCCCTGCCGTCGGAGCGCGGACGATGGGTGATTCAGCTCGGCTCGGCGCGGCGATTCAGGCGCTACTCCGTGCGATTATGCGGGAAATGCCTTCGCCGTCCGTCGTGGTCGCCGAACGGCGTGTCGGCACCGGCGCGCGGAGCGGGTCAGCCGTGCTCGTCATCGCGCGCGAAGATGTTGTACAAAGCGCATACGAGGCGGAGGCCGCGGCATTCGATGAAAAGCGCGGCGGACTCGGGCTCGCGCTGCCGATCGCGCGGCGCGTGATCGGCGCGCACGGCGGGCGCCTGACGGCGCCCGCATCGTCTGGTTCTGATTCAGAAGTCGCCGCGCGGGGCGCGGCTGTTGTGACGATCCCGTTGGAGACGAACCGTTGAGAAAGCCATTTGTCGCAGTCGTCGACGACGACTCGGCCTTCGCCAACTACCTGCGTACATTCTTATCACTGCGCGGTTACGACACCAGATCCTATTCGCGCGGCGACGAGCTGCTTGCGGCGGTGAAGGCGGGCGACCCGCCCGATATCGTGCTGCTGGACGTCATGATGCCGGGGATGAACGGGATCGAGACGCTGCGCGCCCTCAAGGCGGCGAAGCCCGACCTGCAGGCGATCATGCTGTCCGGACGCGAACATGCCTCGACGATCGTCGAAGCGGTCCGCCTCGGCGCCGCCGACTACGTCGTCAAGCCCGACGATCCCGAGGGGCTCGGCGAAATCGCTCTGGACGCGGCCATCAAGAACGCGATCGAGAAGACGCGGCTCGTGTCCGAAATCACCGAGCTCCGCCGCCAGTTGAGCGACGACCAGGACCGCGCCTTTCTGTTCTGGGGCGACAGCCCGGACATGAAATCGATCGCGCAGGTCATCGAACAGGTGTCGGACAGCGACGTCACCGTCCTGATCCGAGGCGAGAGCGGCGTGGGCAAAGAGCTCGTCGCCCGCGCCATCCATCAGCGATCCCCGCGCAAGGACCGCCCGTTCGTCAAGGTGAACTGCGCGGCGCTGCCGACCGATCTTCTCGAAAGCGAGCTGTTCGGTCACGAAAAGGGCGCCTTCACCGGCGCCGCAACCACGCGCATCGGCAAGTTCGAGCAGGCCGACACCGGCACGATCTTCCTCGATGAAATTGCCGAGATGAAGGCTGCGCTTCAGGCCAAGCTGCTGCACGTCCTCCAGGACGCGCAGTTCACGAAGCTTGGCAGCAACAAGCCGATCAATGTCGACGTCCGGATCGTGGCCGCGACCAACCGCGATCTCGAGGCGATGATGATGCGCGGCGAGTTCCGCGAGGACCTGTACTATCGGCTGAAGGTGATCGAAGTCACCGTGCCGCCGCTCCGCGAGCGCCGCGGCGAGATCGTGCACCTCAGCGAGTTCTTCATCGATCGCTACGCGCGGCGCTACAACCGGCCGCCGCGTCAGCTCTCACCCGAACTCCAGCAGCTGTTCCAGAGCTACGAATGGCCGGGAAACATCCGCGAGCTCGAAAACATGATCAAGCGGATCGTGATTCTCCAGGACGAGCAGCTCGTCGTCCGCGAAATGTCGCGGGCCGCACGGCCGGTGCCCGCCTATGCCGGCGCGGCGTACGGTGGAAACGTCGGCGCGATGCCGCAGGCGCCGCTCCCAGCCGAGGAGGCTGAAGAGTTCGACGGGGACGGCGACGAGGAAGCACAACCGGAGGAGCCGGTCGCGATGGCGCCGGTGGGTTCACGGCTGGCCGACGTCGCGAAGGCCGCCGCGGTGAAAGCCGAGCGCACAATCATCGAGGACACGCTGCGACAAGTTCACTGGAATCGCCGCCGTGCCGCCGAGCAGCTCGGCGTGAGTTATAAAACCTTACTCAACAAGATCAAAGAGTGCGGCATCAGCCGCAAGTAGCGAGAGTAGCGATCCGCCCACTGTAGGCACTTCCCTTCCTATACCCCGCGGTTTTCCCTCGACGAAAACCCATTCGGGCGAATAAACGCCGGAATTCGCCAATCGCACCAGAAGTTTTCCGCTGTGGCACCTCCATTGCTCAACAGAACGCGTTATGGATGGGAAGCCCCAGGTGATGGTCGTCGACGACGATCTTTCGATGTGCAACTTCCTGCGCTCGTTTCTTTCCGAGCGCGGTTATCAGGCAATCACGCTCGGCAGCGCTGAAGAAGCCGTCAAACGGTACAACGCGGAACGTCCGGCGGCCGTCATTCTCGACGTCGTGATGCCGGGCGACATGGACGGCCTCGGCGCGCTCGCCGCCTTTAAGAAGATCGATCGCGAAGTTCCCGTCATCGTCCTGTCGGGCCAGGGCCGCACGACAACGGTCGTGCAGGCGATGAAGCTCGGCGCTTCCGATTTCGTCAGCAAGCCTTTCGACGAACACGACCTCGAAGTACCTCTGCTGAACGCGCTCCGCCAGTCTCAGCTCAGCCGCGAAGTGGCGTCGCTGCGCGAGCAGCTGCAGTCTCAGTCGAAGCACAAGATGCTCTTCGGCAACAGCGAACAGATGGCCGAAGTGCGCGATCTCATCGAGCGTGTGGCCGACACCGACGTCACCGTCCTCATTCGCGGTGAAAGCGGCACCGGCAAGGAGCTTGTCGCGCGGGCGCTCTCAGCCTCCTCGCTCCGGCGCGACAAGCCGTTCGTGAAGGTGAACTGCGCCGCGCTGCCGACAGAGCTCCTGGAGTCTGAACTCTTCGGGTTCGAGCGCGGCGCGTTCACCGGCGCGATCCAGCACAAGCCCGGCAAGTTCGAGTTCGCGAACCACGGCACCATGTTTCTCGACGAGATCGGCGACATGAGCTTTCCGCTGCAGGCGAAGCTCCTCCAGGTGCTCCAGGACGGGGAGTTCTCGCGCCTCGGGGGCAAGCACGACGTGCACGTCGACGTGCGCGTCATCGCGGCGACCAATCGCGACCTCGAGAAGGCGGTCGCACAGGGAAACTTTCGGGAGGACCTGTTCTTTCGCCTGAACGTGGTGAGCATCATGCTGCCGCCGCTGCGCGAGCGGCGCGAGGAAATTCCGATCCTCGCCGAGTACTTCTTGAAGAAGTACTGCGTTCAGTACAACAAGCCGCACTCCGACATCACGCCGGACACGATGCGGCTGTTCATGGAGTACGACTGGCCGGGCAACATCCGCGAGCTCGAGAATCTGATCAAGCGCGCGGTGGTGCTCGGCACCGAGTCGACGATCCGCAAGGAAATCAGCCAGAGCCTCGCGAAGCAGCAGACGCTCGCGGCCGCCCACCCGTCGCCGGTGATCGCACACCCGTCGGCGATGCGTCCGCATCAGCGCTCGCCCGTTGCCGTCGTCGAAAGTCAGGCGCCGCCGGCGCGTCCGACCCCGGCGGCGCTCGCGATCGCAGCCGCCGAAGCCGGCAACTACTCGCTCAAGGACATTTCGCGGGAGGCGGCGCGGCAGGCCGAGCGCGAGCTGATCCTGAAGATGCTGCAGCAGACGCGGTGGAACCGGAAGGAGACCGCGGAGATCCTCGGCATCAGTTACAAGGCCCTTCTCTACAAGATCAAAGAAAACGGTCTGGACAAGGCCTCATAACCACATGACCAGCAGTTCGTTTTACGAAGAGGGCAGCAAGCTGCTGACGCCTGGCGCGTTCGAGTTCGTCCTCGACAGCGAGCTCAAGCGGGCGGTGCGGTCGCAGAACTTTCTCACGCTCGTCGTGGTGGAAGCCAGCCGCGAGTGGGAAGGCATGAGCGTCACGGCCGACGATGGGACCGTGCAGGAGGTGGCGCAGATCATCGGGAAAGAGGTGCGCGACACCGACCTGATCGGCCACACCGAGAAAGGGACGCTCGCCGTCGTGCTGCTCGATGCGGATTTCGAGCACTCGGCCCGCGTCATCGACCGGCTCGTGTCGCGCATCGAGAACTACGAGTTCCCCACCGCGCTCCGCATCGCCGTCGGGGCCGCGTGCTACCCCACGCATGCCGTCGACGCTGAATCGCTGAAACGGCAGGCGCTCTCACGCCCCATCGTCAACTGGCGCGCCGGCATCCGCTCGTCCGCCGATCAGAACTGAGGGAATTGCCATGACACAGAGACCCACTGCGTTCGCCATTGCCGTCGCTGTCGGGGCGCTCTGCGCGTTCACCCCACGCGCGAGCGACGCCGCCCAGCAGGCGTCGTACTCGTCCACGGATTCCGACAAGAAGCCGCTCCCGCAGGGGCCGGCGCTCGACAACGAATACCGCCTCGGCCCGGGCGACAAGCTCCGCATCGAGGTCTACAAAGATGCACAGCTGTCGCAGTCGGTGCAGATCCGGCCCGACGGCAAGATCACGCTGCCGCTCGTCGGCGACGTCGAGGCCAGCGGCCGGACGCCGATCGAGCTGCGCGACACGATCGCCAAGTCGCTCAAGGAATACATCACGAGCCCGACGGTCACGGTGATCGTCGTCGAGGCGCTCGCCTCGCAGGTGTACGTGATGGGCGAGGTCTCGCACCCCGGGCCGCTGCCGATGCACGGGCCAACGACGATTCTGCAGGCGCTCGCGATGGCCGGCGGCTTCAAGGAATTCGCGAACACGAAAGACGTCCGCGTCCTGCGGCCGACCGCGACCGGCGTGCAGACGCTGAAGTTCAACTACAAGGACGCGATCAACGGTGACGTGAAGCCCTTCTTCCTTCGGTCGGGCGACACCGTGATCGTGCCTTGACGGTGGCCGGTGGCTGGTAAACGGAGAGCGGCGATGATGCGACATGCTCGGCTCACGCTTGCGTTCGGCGTCTTCGCCGCTGCGATCGTCTCGCCGCTCCATGCGCAGGAGCGGCTCGGGACCCTCGCGGCGGCCGATCAGCAGCGCTTTCCCGGCTGGACCTTCACGCCGACGTTCGGCTTCGGCGAGATGTACGACGACAACGTCGTGCTCTTCGGCGCGCGGTCGGCTGAAGGTGAAACGAACGATTACGTCGCCAGCTACTTTCCGGGGGCCGACCTGCAGTACACCGGGCGCCACACGTCGCTCGGGATGCGCTACACCGGCAGTTTCCTGGACTACAAGACGTTCAGCACGTTGAACCGCTGGGATCAGCGGGGCGGCCTCGAGCTGAAGCGCGAGGAATCGGCGCATTTGAAATGGTTCGCCGACGCGCACGCGGCGGCGCTGCCATCGACCGATCTGATCGAGCTCGGAGGGATTCCGTTCCGCCAGACCGGCGCCCAGACATACGAGACGCGCGGCGGCGTCGACTACATTTTCGACGCCCGGAACCAGTTCTCGACGGCGCTTCGGTATCAGGACATCAGCTTCGATCGCTCAGCGATCGGCGACGACATCCTGCGGGGCGGACACATCCTCGAATCGACCTCGTCGTACCGTCACAGGCTGAGCGAGAGGACTGCGGTCGGCGCCGATTACACATACAGCCATGTCGACGTCGTCGGCGATATCACGCCGTTCGACATCCACAGCGTGATGGCGGCCGCCGACATGGAGCTCTCACCCGCGTGGACGCTGAGCGGCGGCGCCGGCGTCGTTCTGCTGCAAGGCACCGAGTTCACGCCCGCGCATAACGCGCCGACCGGACGTGTGTCGCTCGACCGGCGCCGGGGCGGCACGACGTTTCACGTCGGCTACCTGCGCTCTTACATTCCGTCGTTCGGCCTCGGAGGCACGAGCTCGAATCAGGAAGTCGGCGTGGCATTCCGCTCGCCGCTGTTCAACAACCGCCGCCTCTATACCGTGCAATCGGGAGTGTTCCGCGACGACACCCCGCTGGCGGAGCTCGCCTTTCAGCTCCCGTTCCGCTCCCTCCGGACCTACTCGACCATCGGATGGGAATTCGATCGGTGGGTGCGGATCGAAGGGTTTTACGCGCGCGTTCAACAGACCACGCTGCGCGCCGGCGGCCAGGTGTATCGCAATCAAGTTGGATTTCAGATCGTCACTTCCAAGCCAGTGAGGATTCAGTGATGGACGACCCGCGCTTCGACCCGCTCGACTACGTGTCGGTATTCAACCGGCGCAAGTGGTACTTCATCATTCCGGTCGCCCTGTCGTTGGTCATCGGCCTGCTGCTCGTCTGGAAGCTGCCGCGGACTTATCAGGCGACGACCACCGTTGCCGTCAGCTCGGCGCGCCTCGCGCCGAACCTGGTCGGCGCGGTTGAAATGGATCGCACGGAGCGGATGCACGCGGTGTCGCAGCAGCTCCTCAGCCGTCCGGTGCTCGAGCGCACGGTCCGCCTCGAACACATGGACGCCGACGGCAAGATCGAGTCGGCGATCTCGAAGCTGCGCGCCGGCATCCAGGTGTCGCTGCCCGATTCGATCACGCCCGCCGGCGCCGCCTCCTCGTCCAGCGCCCCGGTGACGCAGCTCTCGCCCGATCAGAAGGCGGCGCTCGACAGCTATCTCGTCTCGTACACCGACGACACGCCCGAGGACGCCCAGCGCATCGTCAACCGGCTGGCGACGGTATTCGTCGAGGAGAACAGCAAGTCGCGCGAGGTCCGCGCGCTCGACACGTCCGCGTTCATCAGCACGGAGCTCCAGGCGAGCGAGAACCGGCTGAAGACGCTCGAAGAGCGGCTGCGGCAGATGAAGGAGGCCTACATGGGCCGCCTGCCGGAGCAGACCAGCGCGAACCTGCAGATGGTGTCCACGCTGCAGCGGCAGCTCGAGTCGAACGGCACCGCGCTCCGCGGCGAGCAGGATCGGCTGGCGCTCATCGAGCACCAGATCGACGCGATGCAGCAGGGCGCTGATGAGAGCGCGTATGCGGCGAAAGGCACGCCCGGCGAAACCGCCGCCATGCACGTGCAATCGCTGCGGCGGCAGCTCGCCGACGCGCAGCTCGTGTTCACGGCCAAGCATCCGGAAGTCGTGCGGCTGAAGGAGGAACTCGCGACCGCGGAAAGGGCGGAAGCCGCCGAACGCGCCCGGCCCGCATCCGATCGGATGTCGGTGTTGAGCGCGAGCCCCGAGTATCGCGCCCTCGTGAAGGATCGCGACGCCACGAAGATGCGCATTTCGGAGCTGCAGCGTCAGACGGCGCAGGTCAACGGCGCCATCGCGTCCTACTCCGCCCGCGTCGACCAGGCGCCGCGCGTCGAACAGCAAATGGTGTCGCTGCAGCGCGAGTACGACCTCGAACGGGCGGCGTACGGCGACCTGACACAAAAGAAGCAGGCGGCGCTCCTCGCGGAAGAACTGCAGCGGAAACAGGGCGGCGAGCAGTTTGCGGTGCTCGTGCCGGCGAGCCTGCCGGACGAGCCGTTCAAACCGAAGCCGCTGCGTGTGATGTTGATGGCGCTCGCGGCCGGGTTCGTCCTCGGCGGCGCCGGCGTCGTCGGACGTGAATACCTCGACCGTTCGGTGCACGACGCACGCGGTCTGCGTGACGAATTCGAACTGCCGGTGCTGGCGGAGATCCCGCGCATCGAGCCAGCGATGCCATAAGGCGAGGAGAGAGAGTCATGAGCCGCATCCAGAACATTCTCGAGAAGGCGGAGCGCGAGGGCACCGCCCTGCGGACGAGCCATATGGCAGCGCCGACCGCCACGGTGCCGATCACGATCGAGCTGCCGAGCCGTCCGCTCGACGAGCCGGCGATGATCGTCCCCGGCGCTGCGGCCAGCGGGCACGCCCCGGCGGGCGCCGTTGCCGCCGGAGTGCCGATCGCGGTCGCCGGTCCCGCGCCGTCGTCGGCGACGGCAAGCGACACGCTGGAGCACGTGTCGGTCCGCCTCAATCCGCTGCTCGTCGCGGGTCTCGCTCCGAAGTCGCTCGCCTCCGAACAGTACCGCGCCCTGCGCACGCGGCTGGCGCAGGTCGAGGGCTCCTCGGCGCTGCGCACCGTGCTCGTCACCAGCCCGCAGAAGGGCGAAGGCAAGTCGGTCACG
>Ga0105240_10011239_pt1 | contig 12483 bp, 15 predicted proteins | sample KBSC54metaG_FD_80426 | JGI IMG/M metagenome (GOLD analysis project Ga0105240, IMG submission 80426) | Corn rhizosphere microbial communities from Kellogg Biological Station, Michigan, USA - KBS C5-4 metaG | ecosystem: Host-associated > Plants > Roots > Rhizosphere > Soil | place: Michigan, USA... | reverse complement strand
TTTGGTGCCGGAGGTGGGACTTGAACCCACACGCCCAGTGAAGTGCGCCGGATTTTGAGTCCGGTTCGTCTGCCAATTCCGACACTCCGGCACGGTTGGCTGCTTACATTCTAGCGGATTTCAGCGGCCCTTTTTCACCGCCCATAACTTTCCTCGCCGCTCCGCGCCGCAAACCGGCAAGGCCGAATCCTTCAGCAATCCAATCTGCTTGAGTACCGAAGCCTGATCCCAATAGATATGCTCATGCGCGAGTTTCCCTTCACGAAAGCGCACGATCGCTACCAATGCCACTTCCACTCGTGTGTTGGTAGGAGCCACGCCGGGCAGCATCCACGGCATCTCCTGCGTGTGCGTGAAGGAAAAAATCATCTCGTCCACCAACTGATCTCCGCCGACAGTCCGCGAGACCGGAGTAAGTGCGGTATTCGGCGGCATGTTCGGAATGAAATCGCGCGAATAGAAATCGCGCAGCGCCGCTTTGCCGGCCCCGCCGGTCATCACCGGCACATGATTGACATAGGCGTCATCCACCATGGTGGCTAGTGTGGCTTCGGTATCGCGCGTCGCAAATTCATGCTGGGTATGTTCTTCCCAAAGCTTCGAAAGATCGAGTTGCGGCATGCGAGCATTCTATCGAAGGCGAGCCAGTGGAGTGGAGCCCCGGGTCTTCTTACTTCCGCTTCTTAGAAGGTTTCGCGCCGCCCGCTAGCGTCCGCAAACGGGCTTGCGCCTTCGGCGCATCAGCATGCTTAGGATACTGCTTCACGAAGGCTCGATAAGCCGCAATCGCTTCTTTATCGCTTCCGGCTTTCTGATACGCCACACCCTTCATGTACATCGCATCCGCCGCCTTGGGACTGTCCGGATACCGGTCCACTACCGCCTGAAACACTTGCGCCGCGTCGTCATACTGTTGGCCGTGGTCGTAGATCAGACCCATATAATACTGGGCTTCGGCTGCGTTGACATCGTCGGGGAAATATTTCAGGAAGTCGGCGAGCTCGGTCAGCGCCAACTTGTCTTTCGCACCAGTGTAATCCCGTACCGCCTTCTGCCACAGGCTCCCGGCCGTAACGCCGGGCGGAGGAGCGGGCGCCCTCGATGCCGGCGAAGCGTTAGCCGCGGCGGACGGGGGAGGCGCCGCTGGTGCACTGTTCAGCGTACGCACCGCGCTCGAAATATCCGCCAGCTTATTATCCAAAGCCGCCAGCCGTCGCGATAGATCCGCCAGATTCTCGCGCACTGACCGCAAGTCGTCGGCCGATTGGTCCATCTTGGTCCCGAGGACCGCCACCGGCGCTGCGACCTTGGCCTGCTGATCGGTCAGCCGATCAGTGAGCGTGCGCTGCAACGCCCCCGCCGCCGCTGAAACTTTGCCAGACTCCTCCAGCGCCTGACGGATCATACCCTCGAGCGCAGTCATCTTTTGATCCTGCCCGGTCTGCAACTGCTTAACCTGGTCCTGCAATTGCGCCACATCGCGCTGGATCGAGAGAATATCGTCCCGCTTCTGGCCCATCAGGAGCGCCGGGCTCAGAGCGAGAACGAAGAGACAAGTTAGATTCTTCATATTCTTTCACCCTTAGTGTAATCGGTGGTACAAGCCCATGATCGGTCTATTCGACGTCCGCCTTCGCATTCAAGTAAGCCTGGCGGCAATCCATGATTAGCTTGCGCGCATCGATGGGTCCACGCCAGCCGTCGATGCGGGTCTCCTTGCCCTCCAGTTCCTTATAGATCGTAAAGAAATGCTCGATCTCCCGCCGCATGTGCGGCCATACCTGGTCTACTGTCGCGATCTCCTGATAGCGCGGACTGCTTTTGGGCACCGCCAATATCTTCTGATCTCGCTCGGAGGAATCCACTAGCTCCAGAAAGCCCAGCGGCCGCACTTCGATCAGGCATCCGGTGAAACTCGGCTCCGACATCAGCGTGAGCACGTCCAGCGGATCGCCATCGTCGGCCAGCGTGCCCGGAACGAAGCCGTAATCGCCCGGATAATGCAGCGGCGAATATAGCGGACGGTCCAGGCGAAACACGCCCAACGCGCCGTCGTATTCATATTTATTGGCCGAGTTCTTCGGAATCTCCACGATCATCCGAATCACTTCCGGGCTTTGCGGCCCCGGGTCCAAATCGTACAAATTCGCCATGTAATCTCACTGTAGCAGGCGAGTGCGCCGCCTTCTCCCCATATAATGGTGGTTTGGAACTCGAAAAAGCATTGCTGCGCAAGGTGGGTGAGGCGGTCACTCGCTTCAAGATGATCCGCGATGGCGATCGGGTGGCCGTGGCGCTTTCCGGCGGCAAGGATTCCGTTACTCTGCTCGAAGCGTTGCTCCTCTTGAAAGAGCGCGCTCCCATCGACTTCACCGTCTGCGCGTTCACCGTCGAGCAAGGAAAATTTCTGCGCCCGATTCAGCCGCTTGGCGAGTACCTCAAAGCCCGCGGCGTCGACTGGACTTACCACACTGATAACCCGTCGCTGCGCCTGATCGACGAACAGCCCGATCATGGTTGCGACCTGTGCAGCCGCTACCGCCGCCGTGCCGTCTATCAGATCGTGCGCGGCCTCGGCGCCAATGTAATCGCCTTCGGCCATACCGCTGATGATTTCTGCGAGTCGTTTCTCCGCAATGCTCTGTTCACCGGCCGCATCAGCGCGCTGCCGCCCATCACCTATTCACGCCAGCGCGATTTCCGCTTGATCCGTCCGCTGGTCTATGTCACCGAAGATATCACCACGCGCTTTGCCGCATCGCTAGGCGCCCCCGTGATCCCCTGTGGCTGTTCGCAACGTACCGGCACGGTGCGCCGGACTCTGCGCGACATGTTCGGTGAACTGGAAAAGGAACACCCGCATCTCAAGGAAACGCTGCTTTCCGCCATGGGCAACATTCAAACCGGCCGCCTGCTCGACCCGCGCTTTCTGGATCTTGACGGGGCGACGGAGACGTCAGAGGAAACCGAAGCTCGCAGCCCCTTCGCAATCGTCGATTAACGCAGCAGATCTTCGAGCTGTACCCGCGCGTCTGTCTTCGAGTCCCGATACTTCACAATCACCGGCGTGTACAGCGAAATGCCCCAATCTTTCCCCTGCCCTTTACTGATAGGGCGTGAGCCGGCGACCACTACCGCGCCTTCGGGAATCACCAGCGGCTCGTCATCCGTCGCCGTCAGCACCTCGCCGCGTACCAGATCGTAGACCGGCGTCGAGCGCGTAATAATGACACCGCTCCCCAGCACCGCCCGCTCTTTAATAATCGTGCCCTCGTAGACGCCGCAATTTCCGCCCATCATTACATGATTCTCGATGATTACCGGCATCGCACCTACCGGCTCCAGCACGCCGCCGATCTGCGCCGCCGCCGAAATATGGCAATGCCCGCCGATCTGCGCGCAGCTTCCCACCAGCGCGTGCGAATCGATCATGGTATTGTTGCCCACATACGCTCCCACGTTGACGAACATCGGAGGCATGCAGGTCACGCCACGCCCGATGTAGCACCCGTCGCGAATGCTGGAGCCGCCCGGCACGATCCTCACCGCGTCGTCCGCGCTGAACTGCCGCACGGGGTATGTGGCCTTGTCAAAAAACGGCTGCCGGGATCGGTCGATCGACATGTCCACAATCGCGCCCATGCGGAATCCCAGCAGGATTCCCTTCTTCACCCACGGCGTCACCCGCCAACCGTGTTTTGAGAACGCGTCGGGTTGCGCCGCGCGCACTTCCCCCAGGTTCAGCTTGTGCTTGAACTGGTAGAAGAGGTCAAAATGTTCTGCAGTGTAAGTGGGTGGCTTGTGGTCGAACAGATGTTCGATCTCAGTTTGCATTTCTGCTCCCAGCCCCCGCCAGCGCGCCCGCGAGCAGTCCCACCTGCTTGAGCACCGCTTCAATTCTCGATTGTGTCTGCGGCATCGGCGGACACATCGGCAGGCGGTAGACCGGTTCCAACAAGCCCATCATCGCCATCGAAGCCTTCACCGGAATCGGGTTCGACTCCGCGAAATTCACTTCCATCAGCGCGAACCATTGACGCTGCAACATGCGCGCTCCCGCGAAATCGCCGGCCATGGCACACTGCACCAGCTTGGTCATCTCCCTCGGGATCTGGTTTGAGGCCACCGAGATCAGCCCGCGCCCGCCTAGCGAGCACAGCGGAATCGTCAGCGCATCGTCGCCGCACAAGACATCGAAAGTACTCGGCAGGTTGTGGCACACTGCTGCCATCTGGCTAATGTTGCCCGACGCTTCCTTCACTCCGCAAATGTTGTCGATCTCCGCAAGCCGCTTCAGCGTTGCCGTCTCCACGTTGACGCCTGTGCGCCCGGGCACATTGTAAACAATGATAGGCAGCGGCACCGCTTCGGCAATGGCTTTGTAGTGGCGATATAAACCTTCTTGCGTGACCTTGTTGTAATACGGCGTTACGGAGAGCAATCCATCGACGCCCAAGTGCTGCAGTTCCTTGCCAAGCTCGATCACCTCAGCCGTGTTGTAGCCGCCGGCTCCGCCCACCACTGGAACTTTGCGCCCGGCCTTTCGAGCTTCCTCCACCGTGATCTCGACCACGCGCAGGTGCTCCGCGCGCGTGAGCGTGGGACTCTCGCCCGTCGTTCCGCACGGCACCAGGAAGTTGATGCCTTCGCGAATCTGGCGCTGAACTAACGTCCGCAGCGCAGCCTCATCCAGAGACAGATCCTGTTTGAACGGAGTCACCAGCGCTGTACCGCATCCTGTGAACATAAATCACCTCTTAGAAAATAAAACGTCCCCAAACTCGAACACGCCTTGCTTGCCCACAATCCATTGTGCCGCTTTGAGCGCCCCCCGTGCGAAGCCTTCGCGCGACCGCGCCGTATGCCGCAACGTGATACTGTCCGCCGCGGAATCGAAGCCGATCTCATGCGTCCCGGGATGCCGCCCCGCGCGGCTGGAACTCACATCGATATAACGCGGATATCCGGCTGCTTTCATCTCCTCGACCAGCTTGATCATGGTTCCCGACGGCGCATCTTTCTTGGTGTCATGATGAATCTCCCAAGCCCACGCACCGTACTCTTTTTCGTCCGCCAGCAGCCGCGCGGCCTCGCGTACCACGCGCAGAAATACGTTCACTCCCACCGAAAAATTGGGACTCCACACCAGCGCGCTGCCGTTCTTTTCAACCATCGTCCGCGCCTTATCCAGGTGCGTCAGCCAGCCCGTCGTGCCAACCACCACCGGCAGTTTCATCGCCGCTAATTTCTCGATATTGTTCAAAGCAGCTTCGGGCGTCGTGAATTCGATGGCCACATCCGCCCGCGCGGCCCTGGTGAAATCGTCGCCAATATCGACGCAGGCTTCCACTGTCAACCCGTACTCCGGCGCCAGCTGTTCCACCATCCGGCCCATCTTGCCGTAACCGATGATAGCCAGTTTCATTTTTCGAATACCGCCGGGTCCGGGTTCGTGAAAAATTCCCGGTGGAGCGATTCTACCGCGTGCTTCAGGTCCGCCGCGGCCACCACCACGCTGATATTCAGCAGCGACGCGCCCTGCGAAATCATGCGCACATTAATATCTTTGAGTCCGGCGAAAGCGCGCGAAGCCACTCCCGGCGTATGGCGGATATTGTCCCCCACCATGCACACGATGGCCTGGTTCTCCTCCACCGTCACGTCCGCGAACTCTTCAATTTCTTTCGTGATCGCCCCGAGTGAACCGGTGTTGTCGATGGTTAGCGAAACGCTCACCTCGGAGGTCGCCAGCATATCCACCGGCGTCTCATACCGGTCAAAGATCTCGAAGATACGCTTCAGGAAACCGTGCGCCATCAGCATGCGCGTCGAAACGATGTTCACCAGCGTGATATTGCGCTTGCACGCGATCGAACGTATTGGACTTGTCGACTGCGGAGCCTCTGCCGTAATCAGGGTTCCCTCCACTTGCGGCCGCCGCGAATTTAGAATCCGCACTGGAATGTTCTTCTCAATCGCGGGCAGCACTGTCGCCGGATGCAACACCTTCGCCCCGAAGTACGCCAGTTCCGCCGCCTCGGCGAAGGAGCATTGCTTCACGCGATAGCCGCCCGCTAGAATCGTGGGGTCCGCCGTCAGCATTCCGTCCACATCGGTCCAGATCTGGATCTCTTCGGCGCCAATGCCGGCACCCACAATCGAGGCCGTGTAATCCGACCCGCCGCGTCCCAGAGTGCTGGTTACACCGTCTTCCGTCGAGCCAATGAAGCCGCCCATTACCACCACGTGTTTTGCCGCGAGTGCAGGAATCGCCCCGCATGCGCGCCGGTAGGTTTCCGCAAAATTGGGCGCAGCCTGAGTGTGCCGGCGATCCGTCACGATCACCGAGCGCGAATCCAAATGCACAGCATCGATGCCTAAACTTTGGAAACGCGCCGTGACGATGACGCTTGAGAGCCTTTCCCCAAACGCTGAAACCGCGTCGGTCGCGCGTGGCGTCATCTCGCCCATCACGGCCAGACCCTTCACCAGTTCCGTCAATTCCTTGAAGTGAGCATCAATCTGGTCCCCAACGCCCAACCCCTCCGATTCTTTGTGATGAAACTTGTGCAGCTCATCGAGCAGCCCTAACGCCTGGTCGCGGTAGCCGGCGACAGCCGCGTCCGCGATGGCCAGCAACTTATTGGTGGTCTTGCCCATCGCCGACACCACCACCACCGGCCGCCGCGCTAGTTGCCTGCGCACGATGCCCGCTATACGTTCGATTGCTGCCGCCGATTCGACGGATGTCCCGCCGAATTTCATCACGATCATCGCTTTGCCGCGGCCCCCTGCAGAAGCGCTTTCGCGACCATCACCTCGGCAATCTGCACCGCATTCAGCGCCGCGCCTTTCAAGAGCTGATCGCCCGCCACAAACATCGCAATCGACTTACCGCTGGGATCGCTGATGTCCTGGCGGATGCGCCCCACCAATACATCGTCCTGACCGGACGCATCTTTGGGCATGGGGAAGTAGTTCTTCACCGGATCGTCGATCAGCTTGATGCCGGGCGCCGCCGCCAGGATCTCGCGCACTTCCGCGGGAGTGATCGGCCTCTCGCATTCGAAGGTGAGCGCCTCGGAATGCGCCCGCAGCACCGGCACGCGCACGCAGGTGGCGCTGATGCGAATCTCCGCGTCGCCGAAAATCTTTTTGGTCTCCTGCACCATCTTGGTCTCTTCTTCGTTGTAGCCTGTCACCGGATCGATCTTCGAGTTATGGCTGAACAAATTGAACGCGTAGGGATGCGGCAGCACGGTGTTTGCATACTCACGGTCTTCAAGATGCGCCCGCGTCGACTCGCGTAGTTCTTCCATCGCCGCCGCGCCCGCCCCCGACGCCGCCTGATAGGTAGCCGCGATCAAACGCCGGATGCGATTTTGCCTGTGAATCGGCCACAGCGGGACGATCGCAATGATAGTCGAACAATTCGGATTCGCGATGATCCCGTTATGCCCCGCAATCGCCTCCGGATTGATCTCCGGAATCACCAGCGGCACTCTCGGATCCATACGGAAGGCCGACGAATTATCCACCACCACCGCGCCCGCTTGCGCCGCGATGGGGGCATACTTTTTCGAAATGGATCCGCCGGCGCTGAAGAAGGCGATGTCGATATTTGCGAAGCTGTCCTCGGTCAGCTCCTCTACCAATACCTCGCGCCTCGCAAACCGCATGGTCTTGCCCGCCGACCGCGCCGATGCCAACAGCCGCAGTTCGGAAACAGGAAAATGCCGATACTCCAGCAAACGCAGAAACTCGACGCCCACCGCTCCGGTAGCGCCCGCAATCGCGACTCTATACGTTTCTCTCATTGATTTAACAGTTGCCTCGCTATGTTTTGATACGTGTCGATCGCCGCCACTAGCTCGCGCTTTGAGATGCGCTCCTCGTCCGTATGGGCGACATGAATGCTTCCCGGCCCGAACAAATACGGCGTGCCCCAAGCTCCGTTGAACGCAGGAATATCCGTGGTGAACGCCACCACTGAAGTCTCCAACCCCGCGATCGCTCCCATGTGCACCGCCGGTATGCACAGAATTTCCTTCGCTTGGGCCTTCCCTGCTACCGCCTCGGCCACCGCTCGGCGCGTGCTGTTGCCATCGTCGACCAAGCGAATAAAAACCTCCGCCATGGCATGGTCCGGGATCACGTTCGGCGCGCGCCCGCCTTGAATGGTGCCGATGTTGAGCGTGCTTGCGCCCAGCACCGCATCACTGGGCAGTTGAATCTTACGCACACGCTCCAGCGCGTCCAGTAATTTCTCGATCGCCGATTCGCCCAAGTGGGGATACGCCGAGTGCGCCATGCGTCCTTCGGCCACAATCTCAAAGCGCAGCGCGCCCTTCGATCCCAGCACCAACTTGCTCTCAGTGGGTTCGCCGTTGATCACATACTTGCTACCGCGCGGATCCTTCGCCGCCGCCAACGCGCCCGCGCTGTTGCGCTCTTCGCCGACCACGAACAACAGCGCCACCCGCCGCTCCCCGGCAGCCAGCAGCGCCTCGGTACCGAGGATCATCGAAGCGATGATCCCTTTGGTGTCGCACGCGCCGCGCCCCCATATGAACTCGGCATCCTCGCGCGAAGGGAAAAACGGAGGAACCGTGTCGATGTGCGTCGATAACGTCACCACCGGCGCATCCCAGTATGCCAGCACGTTGTAGCGGTTGAGTTCCACTTCGATCCGCTCCACGTGCCCACCGGTGCGTCCGGCGAGCGCCGACAGATAGTCAGCCAGATACACGCCTATCCGCTCTTCATTCGGCGTCACCGAATCGATATCCACCAGTGCGCGTGTCAACTCAAATACGTTCATAAACGTCCAGCACAACTGTTGGGATAGGGAGGAGGCGGGATGCGCGGCGACCGGAGTGGCCCGGACCTCGAAGAAAACTTCTGCCGCTTCCCGATAGCGCTCCACCCGGCCCGTCGCATTTCTACGTTCCGAATGACAGTGGGCCGGTGTTAACCAGACCCCCCAACCGCCGCGCGCCGAATCTTTGAATATCTGCGCTGCGATTTCGGCAAGGCTGCCCCTTTCACCAGGCGCTCCGGGATTCGCCGGAATCACGCGCCAAGCTACTCATGGCCCTCGCTCCTCTACCAAGATCTTTTTTAGAATAACACGAGCGCTAACGGCTACGCGCTGGCGGAGCTTTCTCCACCACCTCAGGCACCGGAAAAACCACATACGGGTTGTTGGCGTCTACTTTAGTAACCGTCAGGTCCAGCACCGTCGCGCCGCCCTGTTTCTGCACGATGTGAGTCGGGAACAAAACATCGCTCGTGATTTCACCAAGATCTTTATAATCCCAATACGAAATTTCGATGCGTCCCGTTTCCACGCGCTCCAACTGATTTTTTGAATTGAGCGTCGCCTTCAGTGTGATGTCACTCAGCTCGCCCGTGAGTGGAAAGGTGATGACGGTGACGCCGCCTTCGCGCGTGACCTTGGCATTCGTACCGGCACGCTCGGCCATTTTGAGCGCGCCGAAGGGTGTGGTCCAGAGTTCAAGCAGCCGGGCTTTGAGTGAGTCCGGCGCCGGAGTGGCCGTGCTGTTCGGAATAAAGCCCGCGCCGGGCACCGACTCGTTCCACGAGTATGCGCCACTCACCACCTGAATTTGCCGCTGATTTCCGCGCGTCACCTCGACACGCATCGCCGGCACTGCATAACTTACACTTGCATGGTACGTGACGGATCCGGTGCCCCAGTATTCCAAAGTGTTGACTGCGTCGACTCGCTGCGCGCCCCGAATCATCCCCAGCGCGTACTCGGCCGCCTTGATAGTCGCGGACGCGTCCTGCGCTTCGGCGGTCAATGGCAATAGCGCGAGCGCGGCGAGCAGATAACCAGTCATGGTCTAGTGATGTTCCTTAGTCACCAGATGCGACAGATCCCGCTCCACGCACGGCAGTGACTCAGCGAGCATCGCCAGCGGATCGGGGTTCAGTTTCTGAACGCGCTGGTTCATTACCCACGGCTTCAGCAGCACGTCGGGATCTTCCACCGTCGCCTGCCAGATCAGGCTGTTGCCATCGCGGTGTATTCGTTCGATCACATGCAGGTTCTCGCTGTGAAAATAGCCGCCGATATCGAGCCAGCTGCTGTCGTTGAAACCGATGGTATCGACGACCAGCGTGTCCCCCTCCCAGTGGCCGATGGATTCGCCCTTCCAGGTCCCATCCAGATCTTGTAACGGCGTATGCTTGCGGCCGTCCGTCGGGATCACGCGGTAGGGATCGCCCCACCCTTGCGCCGGGGGGCTGACATACAGGAAAACCATCTGCTTGGGTGTCTGCACAATCTGCGCGGGCGGCCCGATGCGCGGAACGCCTCCCGGCATGCAGCCGAATGAAGGATCGGAATCATTCTCGCTTTGATCCAGCTTTTGAATCTTCTCCCAGTATTCCGGTTTGTAAATCGGCTTGTTGGGATTGGCTCTGCGGATCAGCGTGCCGTCGCGCTCGAAATTCAGCAGCGTGCCATCGCGTGCCGCTAGATTCGCGGCCAGCGGATCGTCGGATTTGACATACGGACCATTCACGGTGGTGCCATTCCAAACCCCCGTCAGGTCCGGATGCCCATCCGTCGTTTGTGCGTGCGCGCCGACGCTAAAGATCACCAGCCCGCAAACCGCCGCGACCGTTCTGAAGGTACTCAGAAACCGTTGCATGATTGCCTCCTGCCGCCGCCTATTTAGCGTTGGGATCGTTGCTCCAAATGGTGAACTTACGCCCGTCGGGAAGAATCAAATCCTTCACCAATCCGGAATCGCTGCCATCCTTGGCCAACACGCCGTTCACGCCCACGGTATCGCCGGCCTTCAACCCGCCGCGATCCGCGCGGCTGATTCCCGCTCTGCGCAGCGCTCCCGGACCCGCCATCTCAAATGCCCAATGCTTTACCTTGCCGGCACTGTCCGTGACGTCGAGATACAAATAAGAATGCGGATTGATCCACTCCACTTTCGTCACTACGCCCTGCACCGTGATCCGCTTCGCGAGGTCGAATTCGGCCTGCACCGAGTGATGGGCCAGCGCCGGTACACCTGCGAAAGCCAGCGTCGACACCGCCAGGACGCCGCCTAGTCTGTGTTGCATCGCCATTCCTCCCTATTCGGGTTAAGACAGCGGACTTTGCTGTCAGGCGGATTGTATCAATTGCGGAAGCGCAGTGGTAGCCGAGGCGCGCCATGAAAGATCCACCATCGCGGAGACGGGCGTCTCGGCAACATTGATCTCGGCCACCTTCGCGCCGGCGGATTGAGCCAACTGCACCAGCCCCGCCGCCGGATAAACCAACGCGGACGTGCCCACCACCAACAAAACATCGGCGGCGCGCGCAGCGTCCACCGCCGCGCTCCACACGTCTTCCGGCAGCCCTTCGCCGAACCACACCACGCCCGGGCGAGCCAATCCTCCGCACTCGCACTTGGGCGGAAGCTCGGGAAGCGATGGCCGCCGATCGCTCCACTCGCGAGTGCAAGCGGTGCAGCGCAGCGTCCAGATATCGCCGTGGACCTTAAGGATGCGCCTGCTGCCGGCGCGGTCGTGCAGGCCGTCAACGTTCTGGGTCGCCAGCGTGAAGCTCGGCACACGCCGTTCGAGCTCCGCCAGCGCCGCATGTCCCGTGTTGGGCTCGGCCGTCGCGATGATGCCGCGCCGCCAGTTGTACCATTCCCAACTGAGATGCGGATCGCGCGCGAAGGCTTGCGGAGTTGCCAAATCCTCAGCCCGATAAGTGCGCCATAAACCGCCCGGCCCGCGGAAAGTGGGAATGCCGCTCTCGGCCGAAATCCCCGCGCCCGTAAGCACCGCTACCGAGGAGGCCGCTGCGAGCCACTCGCGAACGGTTTCAGCCGGGTCCGATTGGAAAGCATGCACACTTTATTACAGCAGGAACCGCTGCCGAATCATGCGGACGGCTTCTTCCTGGTTCTTGGCAGTGCAAAACAAAGGGCATTGAGAAGCCTTTGGGTATATACAAACAATCCACAGCGCCGTCGGTCCTGGCGATATAACCGTCCAGACTGACGCCCACACTGAGAACCACCTTGCGCATGGGTGGCATTGTAAAACAACCGTCTCGATGAGACAATCCGTAAGACACAAGTACTAGTCCGCCTGCGATACACTGGTTTCGAATTATCGTGGAAACGCTAGGGCGCTATCAGATATTGGGTGAACTGGGCCGTGGTGGCTGCGGCGTAGTGTACCGCGCGCTCGACCCGGGCATCGGCCGCACGGTGGCTATCAAAACTATCCTGGCAGATGCGCACTCGGCCTCCGGCGCGGCGTTGCGCGAACGCTTCCGCCGCGAAGCGCGTTCCGCTGGCATCCTGTCGCACCCCAACATCGTCACTATCCACGATTTCAGCGAGAGTGGCGACATCATGTTCATCGCCATGGAGTTTATTCAGGGCCAGACGCTCGGCGAAAAGATGGCCGCGGGCGGGCCGCTGCCTTCGGATCTGG
>Ga0105240_10011236_pt1 | contig 12484 bp, 13 predicted proteins | sample KBSC54metaG_FD_80426 | JGI IMG/M metagenome (GOLD analysis project Ga0105240, IMG submission 80426) | Corn rhizosphere microbial communities from Kellogg Biological Station, Michigan, USA - KBS C5-4 metaG | ecosystem: Host-associated > Plants > Roots > Rhizosphere > Soil | place: Michigan, USA... | reverse complement strand
CTACGGTCTCCGTACGTCTAGCCATATTCACAGTCCTACTCCTATCCTCAAAGATAAGCGATAGACCGTGTCTGGTCATTCAGGGGGCCGGCTCACGCCGACCGCGTGGATGCCCTCCTGGTAGAAGAGTTCGCCTACGGCCTTGAGCAACCGTTCGCGGGCGGTCGGCTCATCTCGCCGCGGTGCGCCTCGTCGTCGGGAAGTGGTCGGTGTCTTGGAGCCTTGCGGTTTCATGCCGGATCGTAGTTGACAAAGGGAACAGACCTGTTTCCATAATAGAACAGATCGGTTCTATTGAGGTGGGACTTGCACCTCACCCATGCCGGATTGCCCTATTCCGCCAACTCACACGAGGAGCATCTCAATGACACTTTCCGACAAGACCGCGGCCAACAAAGCTCTGGTGACCGCCCTGATCCGCGGAGCCTTCATCGATCGTGACCCGACCGTCTTTGACCGGCTGCTGGCCAGCGACTACCGGCAGCACAACCCGCAGATCCCGGACGGCCCGGCGGGAATCAAGGCTGTTGCGGCCACTCTGCCGGCGGGCTTCTCCTATGAGCCGGGGATGGTGGTTGCCGAGGGCGACTACGTCATGATCCATGGGCGCTACGTTGGGTGGTGCCCCAAACCCGTCGTGGGAGTCGACATCTTCCGCGTCGCCGATGGCAAGGTTGCCGAGCATTGGGATGTGCTCCAAGAGGAGATTCCGGCTGCAACCACAGCCAGCGGCAACGCGATGTTCACTGACCCGCAGGCGGCCGAGTAAGGGAGTCGATCGGCCTTTGCAGAGCGCCGTGGCCGGTTCACTCCGCAAAAGCCAGTCTGCCACCTTTCAAGGCAGGTAGTAGAACGGATTGGGCATCTTGAACAGCTTCTCGCCGTGCCCACCGGCCAAGTCGCTGCGCTGATCTCCGATGTTCATCAAGATGGTGTACCCGCTGGCCTCGATTTTCGCCCGCTCTGCGGCCTTGTATTCGGCGACGTTGGCGCCTGCGGCAGCACCCGTCGGTCGAAGCCTGAGGTCGGCCCAGTCGTGGTAGCCGGCCTTACGCAGGTTGCTTTCGGTGTGCGAACGGGCGCTGCCGACGTCGCTGCGACCGGTCACGAAGAACACGGCAACATGCTTGTCCAGGGCCGCGAGGAACAGCCCGAGAGTCGCCCGAATGGGTTTGCCACGCTCCAGGGCGGTCCATCCGTCGTCGCCGTCGGTTGCGCAGGAGTGGCCAGGCTGCAAGTTGCATGGCCCGAGCCGGATGTAGCCAAAGTCGTTGATCTTCATCTGCTCGTAGTTGTCGAGCGAGGTCTCGTCGATGTCGAGCACGATGGCGGGCTTGACCGAGGGCGCCAGCATCGGTAACCGGGCGTTCATGTAGGCCGTCGCGTCGGCGATCACACTCTCCTGATCGACTTGGTACTGCGATTTGCCGTTCTGAACTGGGTCGCTGTAGTAGTGGGCGAGGTCAGCTTTGAGCTCTCCGAGGTTGGCCCGCGGCGCGATGGTGCTTTCACAGGTGCCTGAGCTGTAGGCGCGATTGAGAAAGCGGGCCAGACGCAGACCGGCAACAGCCAGCTGGCGGTCAAGCAGCGGCATCGCCATCTTGTAGTAATCGTCACCGAGCACGCCGTTTGACGGGATGATGCGGTTGTTCCAGACCTGCTGGGCGACGCCGTGCGTTTGCACCGCCCAATCGCGCGGGTCGGTCTGCGCAGCGGTGGCGATCACGTCCGACGACCGGAGCACGCCGTCTTCGAGGGCCTGCACGTAGGCGCCCCAGTCGTAGTAGCTTATCCGGATGAGGCCGGTGTCCCAGAACGCATGCAGGTTGCCTGAGTAGTCCTTGACGTTGCAGCCATCCTTACTGCATGCCGACCCGTGGATCGTCCCCGAAACGGGCAGCCCATTGCCACCAGTCAATTCTTCGACCGTATGTAGCGGCTGGTGAATGTCTCCTACCAGATGGACAGCAAAGCGCAATGCGTCTCGGCGTTCTTCCACGGTGCCAGCGCAGCGCAGCTGTATCTCGAGCCGAGCGAGCTCCTTGACGACGCAGTCGCCCTGGCGCGGATCCAGAGCGCAGTCCTTGCTCTCGTCGTAGAGACTGCGGCTAAGCGGAATGTCAACGAAGTGCCAGCGGGCGGTCTCGGGGCGCGCGCCTTTGACATCGTCGGCCCAACTCGCTACGGACGATAACGAGCCCCCGATGAGGTCTCGCACGGCCACCTGAGCAGCGGGATCGAGGCGTCGCTGGGCGATTTCCGCCACGATCGAGTGCCCTTCTTCGCCGAAGGCCAGTGCAGACTGAGCGGCCGCGGCCAATGCAGCCGCCAGCGTCAGCGATCGCGTGATCGACATGGTTTCCTCCCTCTCGACCTGGGCTGCCGCGTACCGCGCTCGGAGCGCGTCCTTCTGGGTGCTCAAGTGCCGAGGGCGAGCGTAACGTCGCCTTCAAGCAGGAGGTACCCCCTAGTTGAAGGGCCGGACGCTTCCGGACGCCCCGGGCCAGGTAGACGTCAGGGCCATGATCCTTCTGTCGAAAACACGATGTTCATTCGCGGTCCCGGAACGCGATTAGCTGCCAGTTCGGCTGCCAAGTAACCGTTCCATTGCTTGCTGGGAGCATTGGTACGCGTGATGGCTCTTCTCATTTGGGCTGCACTCAAGAATGCGCCTCGCTCTAATTGCTCATTGAATAGAACCATTGCGCGGGAATGAGAATTTCAGTGGACTTTGAGACCGTGCTCCATTTGTAGCCCAATAGAGGCAAAATGTAGCCATGCCCAATATTGCTTCTGTACTCAAATCGGAAATCTCCAGGCTGGCTCGCAAGGAGACGCGCGGTGAAAGCGATCGCCTGAAAAAGGCAGTGTCCGCCCAGCGCGCAGAGATCGTTGCTCTGAAGCGTCGGCTTGCGGAAGTCGAAAAGATGCTCGCTCAGATGGGGAAGGCCTCACGAAGCCGAGCGTCGCTGGCGGATCAGGCCAACGAGCCTGGCGCACCCGAGCCTCGAGGATCGAGGTTCAGTGCGAAGGGGCTGGCGTCGAATCGGAAGCGACTTGGCCTGTCTGCAGCCGACTTCGGCCTGCTGGTTGGCGTCAGCGGTCAGGCCATCTATCTCTGGGAGGCTGGCAAGACGCGCCCTCGCGAAGAGGCGATCGCGGCCATCATCGCGCTCAGAGGGATTGGTAAGCAAGAAGCAGCCGCTCGCCTGGAGCAACTAAAGGCGCAGACCGCGGCAGCATGAAGGCGAGCTCGGTGCCCCGCCCCCGGGTCACCGAGCGCGTAATCGCGAGAACAGGCCCTCAGAGATGGCAGCGGCCTCGAGGTTGAGGTTATCGTGCTCGATCACGCCTTCCAGTCTCTCGAGCCCCGACTGCATGTCGGCCTGAATCTGCTGGATTTCAGCTCCGAGTTGCTCCAGGCCGGTTATGGACTGGGTGCATACCGCCACAAGCGCGGCGACCTCAGAGGCTCCGGCCAAGGCCGCGGTCAACGACTGGACGGAGCGTTTGGCTTCTTGAGTGAACTTTGCAGCGACGCCGCTCAATCCCGCGGTGCAAGAAACCAGCTCTGCCACCTCCTCCGCCACTGCCCGCAGTGACATCGGCCGAGCCGTCTGACGCGCTTCAATGTAGGCGACCATCTTCGCCTCACACGCCTTGAGAACCACCATCACCGACGCGCCGATCTTGGTGACGTCGGCGGTCAACTCGTCCAACTTTGCGCCTTGTGCGATCGACGAGCGCGGCTCTTTCGCTGTGCATGGGCAGGGTAAGTCTTTCAGGTGTGGTGCAGCGCTCTCTTGAAGCGGCGCAGCCGTGTCCGAATGCGTCATTAAATAGTATCCATAATCTAATCGCCCACCGATATCTGCGGACTTCCCACGGGTGGAACACAATTGGCGCCCCCTTCTTGGATCGATTGAAAGATGACCGACACCGCGACCGCGTTCGAAGCCTTCACTGCCGCGTTGGATCCGCACCTTGGTGATCAGGTCAAGAAGCTGAGGAACGCTGGCGCGGATGTGGTCTTTGCCTACTCGCTGGCTACTGCGCTTCGCGACTTTCAGAGCGCCACGCGCGCCGCCGGCGTCGGTGAAGAGCACCGCACCTCGGCACTGATGGGATTCATCGGAACGTCGCTTGGCGTCTTCAACCTTCTGGCAAGGCTGTCTGGACTGGAGGGTGACACGCAGTTGCTCTGGCACGCCGCAAACCGACGCTCTTCGCAGCTTGCTGGGAAGGGAGAGTCAGAAAGCGGAGGCGACTTCGGGATCGCCATCCCCTCACCCTCGGCAGGTCCCGACATGGTGCGTTTGTGCTTCTTCCAAGCCAAGAACGGCAGTGACAAGGGAAAAATCAACCTACGCCGAGAGCCGAGCTCAAGCGCCCTGTCGGAGATCGATCAGCACAATCGCCATGCGCGCATGCTGCACTGGATCTCGAGTGGAACGAATGTGTCGGTTAAGTCTGTTGGGCACGACTACCAGATCTATAAACTGGCCTCCACCCAAGAGCAAGGCCGTGCCGCCGCACATAACTCGCTGGGTTGCGACTGGGTTCACTACGCAATTTGGTCAAGCGGCGCGCCGGCCCAATTCAGCCTTGAGCAAGTGCGCGCCGCTCTCGAGTCGAAGACTTTTGGGAACGGAGGGACTGGCGATTTCACGAGCTGGCTGGCCAAGGCCCATGAGTTGGGCATCAAGCCAATCAGCTTTGCACTGCACTTGGCTCGGGCGTTCACCGCGGAGCACGTTGGCTGGATCGAGATTCCGCTGGCGGACGCCGAAGTAGTCGTGGGACGGTTCGTCGAGCTGGGTGCGGACTGGTACACCATCGACACAGAGCAAGGCGGCGTCGCGCAGCAGCTGACGTTGAAGCATCCGCTGGTCGACGTGCCTGAGCGCATCGGGGCGGCAAGCCACGTCGTAACGAACGACCTGGGACTTTTGGCGACTCCACCGGAAGCACCCTACGAGCATCCCAAATTCCGCTGACTCGGAACTGGGCTGTGGCCAGCACTACTTCTTCTCTGGAAGTCGAAATCCGCCTTCATCGAAGATGCGGAAGAAGGCGTGGCGCGCTCTGTCGAACCGCAGGCCGAACTTGGAGTCGATGCCGTGGCCGCGTAGGCGCGCTGCGTCGATCCCGGTGCCGACGACAGGCACTTGCACGAGTCCATGCTCTCGAACCTGGACCTGATCCCACCGCGCGCGGTCGATCTCAGAGCTCGAGATGATCACTTGTGAGCTCGGGCCGCCCGTGACGCCGACCAGCAGCGCCGGCGACAGCTCAGGGTTGGCTTGCCAGAGCGGGAGGAATCGGCCGATTTGCCACCAGCCCACAACGCGGGCCAGGATCTGCTCGTCGCTGGGTGGGTTGGCCAAGTCATAGCCAGGGGCTGCGTTTCCGACATCCGGTGTGTGCTGATTGATGCGGACGAATAGGATCGGCCCAAACTCCTTGCCGGCCTTCTCAAATTCCGGGGCGCCGATTCTGAGGGTGATCCGACTGGCGAACGCCTCGGGAACGCCGTAGGGCCGAAAACGGTATTGGCTCAGGCCCCGGCTGACATTGAAGAAGCTGCGTTCAAGCGCCTTGGAAGGCAGGCATGCCGAGATGAGCGCCGTCTCGATCGCGTCGGCCATGATCTGGCTGCCCAACGGCCCGATGATCTCCACGCGGTACTGATCGCCCTGCTCCGCGATCCAATCGGAGAACTTCCGGTTGTGGGAGTTCTCGAAGTGATCGGCTGGACGCAGGGCGCGCAGGCCCTGGGCGAAGTAGGCCGGGTTGCCGTCCCGGTCGCGGTAGACGTAAACGAAATAGCCTGTGGGGTCGTCAAGCATGGTGCCAAGCTCCGTCAGCTCCGGTGCTGAGTCGACCGAATCGCTGGCCCGCGATTGTTGCCGATCGGGCCCCGCAGCGACGATGCGTCAGGAGTTGAGGTACACCGGCGAAGGCGCGGTCAGGCCACTCTTGACCTGCACCGAGACGTCGTCCACCAGCACCTCCCCTTCCCCGGCTTCGAGGGCGTCAAAGGTCTTGTCGGCGACAAGCTTGGGCGCTGACTTGGGGATGTTGAACGACGCTGTCAGGTCGGTGTCCACGGGGCCGGCGTGCACTGCCAGCACCTGCGTCCCTTGCCCGCGAAGGTCGTTGCGAATCCCGTTGGTCAGTGCCCAGGCAGCCGTCTTGGTGGCGCCGTAGGTCGAGAGGACGGGGGTGTTGCGAAAGCTTGCTACCGACAGGACGTTGACGATGGCTCCGCCGCCGTTGTTTCCCAGGATTGGCCCGAATTCACGCACTGTGCGCAGGATGCCAAAGAAGTTGGTTTCGAGTTGATTTCGGAAAGACTCCTCTCCTCCCGGCGCAAGAAGGCCCCCAACTTCGGCTGTCCCGGCATTGTTGATGAGGACGGTCACGTCGCCACACTGCCGGGCCAGGGCGGCAACTTCCTCGGGTTTGGTGACGTCAAGGCGCACTGCTTCCACTCCGGCGAGCGTGACCTTGGAGGGGTCACGTGCGGCGGCGTGGACCTTGCGCGCACCTCGTGCGAGAGCCTCTTTTGCGAAGGCGAGACCGATGCCGCGGTTGGCACCGGTGATGAGAACGACGGCGTTCTTCAGGTTCATGGTCGTCAGTCGGTTAAGTGGCTGCAGGCCTTCGCGAAGAGCCTCCAGCGCGCGTTAAAGGGCGGGTGCTGAGACGGCAAGCACTGCCGGCAAAGTAGTCCGGTGCGCGCGCCTGCTTTCATATTACGTGTTAAATATAAAACGCGCACAAGGCGGGCTTGAGGGTGACCTGAGCATCCCTGTTGCGCCTAGGTTTTTCCCGCTGCGAGATGCGCAGCGGCAGCAAGGAGCACTGGATGAGGACCACGGCGGCCGACATGGCCATCAGTCATTCGAAGGTCATTGAGCAAGCGGCGCGGCTGTTTCGAGAGCGCGGGTTCGCGGATGTCGGTGTCAAGGACGTCATGCACGAGGTGGGTTTGACCCATGGCGGCTTCTACGGGCACTTCGAATCCAAGGAGGAGCTGATCCAAGCGAGCATCGCCTACATGTCCAAGGCGTCGATCGAACGCCTGAGGGCTCGCGGAGTAGATCCCTGAGGGAAAAACGGCTGCTTCAAGGACTTCCTGAGCGCGCAGCACCGTGACGCACCTGGGGAGGGCTGCATGGCCGCGGCGCTGGGCCCGGAGATCAGCCGGGATCCGGCTACCCGGGCGCTGTTGACCCAACACATTCGCAGCGCTGTGGACTGCATTGCCACGATCTTTCCCTGGACATCTGAAGAGACGGCCTCACAAGAGGCGATGTACGCGGTCAGCACGATGGTGGGCGCGCTGGCGCTGTCTCGAGCAGTCGACGACGATCGCTTGTCCAAAGAGATCCTGACGATCAGCCTGGATCGCCTGACCCACCAAGCGCAGGCCACCGGGTCCACACCAGGCGACGTCGCCAAGCCCCGGCCGCCGAAGGTCGCGCGCGCCAAAAAAGCAAAAGGAAGGCCCCGGCCTGGCGCCGGGGCCCAAGCCCCGCGTTGACGCCGGGGCACCTGCTCAGGGAGGAAAAGCAGGGGGACACCAGGGCATCCCGCCTAGAACTGTAGAGCATCGCGCGAGGGCACGGTGTGGATATGACGCGGGTCATACCGCGTCCTCCGGGCTGCGGAGAATCAGTTCGGAGTGCTTGCTTGGGAAGTACTCGGCCAAGACGTCATGCGCGGCCGCGGTTTGGTCTCGGCTGGTCCTACGCTGGCGAGAGCAGTTCAACGATGTCCACACCTAGTGCAGCCGCAATGATCTCAACGTTGTCGAGCGAGACGTTGCGCTCCGCTCGTTCGATCGAACCGATGTAGGTGCGGTGCAGGTCGGTCATCTCGGCGAGCTGCTCTTGGGAGAGGCCCAGGCGTAGCCGATGCTCGCGCATGTGTCTTGCGACACGATCGCGAGCCCTTTCCACTGTGCGGCGTCGTCCTCCCATAGAAGGGGGAGGTTCGCATTCGTGATGAGTTTGAGTCTACAGACTTAAAGTAGCATTCGCCTCTGACGGCACGGTCATTCCTTCCATTGACGGTGACTGGGCCGCCGGCCTGATGCGACTCACTGGGTTGAATCCCCGGTCAACACAACTCGAAATGGGAAAGCGCATCAGAGAAAACCACGATTCCATTCCGAGGAGATTGCTTTGAACCGTCGTCTGCTGTCGTTAGTCACCACGGCGTTGGTGTTGGTCGGGGTCAGCGCCCCTGTTCTTGCGGACGAGACGACCGTCGTCGATCTTCCGCACGTCGAGTCCGCTACGGTGACGTATGCCGCCTTCGATCCCCAGCACGTCTTGATCAATGAGAACGCCATCGTTCAGGCGATCGCCCAGGAGCTCACGCGCGCGACCCGCTTTCCAATGCGCTCAGAAAATGACACCAAAGATGCCATCAATGAGACCGGAAGTCTGACCCAGGCAGACATTGCGCATCACACCCTGACCATCTGGTACCAGGCCGTCTCGCGCTACAGGAGCGGTGGAGAGGACGGCACAAAGCTCAAGATCCCCGTCAGCTATGCGATCAGTCGAACGGACGATCAACTGACGGTGACCTATTCGTTTCCGGACAGCGCCAAGTCCTATCGCCACGGCATGCCGTTCCTGACTCGCAAGCTCTGGGCAATGGATACGATCCTTGCCGACTACAGTCAGTTGGCCGCCAAACTGGTGTCGCTGCCACTGAAGCTCAATTTCAACGCCACCGGCGAGTTGGAGTCCCGCTACAAGCAAGACGCGGTGCTGGGAAACCTTGAGCGGATGCTAGGCCGCCCGAGCGGCGGCGCGCTGGCTGGTGCTCAGATCGGCTCGTCCGGCTCGGTCACGCGAGAGGCAGACTATGTCTACACGGACAAAGGCGTTCGACGCATGGTGCACGTGTCCACGGTGCCCTACCACGATGGCTCAAAGGTGTCGTACCGGGCGAGCCTGTCCTACACGCTCGGGCCGGACGGAAGCATTGATGGGTCAGCGGGCCCCTCAGCGTTGAATGACCTGTTGAGTAAGGTCATCAACGACTGAGACCGGCCGGCCAGTCCTCCGGACGCTTCCCCCTCGCCCTTACCAAGCCATGTTCGCAGCTCGCTCAATCTGTCGGGCGAGCCCATCAACGAGGCTACGCATATCTTCCTCAGACGTCATCGCCCGAGCGTATGTTCCATCGACCGCATACGTCAGGATGCTGGGAACGACACTAAAAAGGTGGACGCGTGCAGGTGCAAGTGCACCTGACCATAGGTGATCGATGAACGCTTCGATCGCCGCTATGGTCGAGGCTTCGTCAAACGCGACGCGACCTGTCAGGCTGACGGGGTGCTCTCGGTCGTTCGTAAGAAGAACGGGGACGGAGCCCGCGCCTGAATGGAACCGAAACGCCTGGCCCTCTTTACCGAAGGCTCCGTGCGCCACAAAGTTCCGGACCTGAGCACGCAGGTCTAAGAGCCTGTCGTAATGCTCCTTCGAAACTCTGTCGGAGATGTCGAGGGCGGCTTTGAATTTCGAGTTCCAGTTGTCCTCAGCCAGCTGCGCGACCTGAGTGCCAACGGTCAATTTTCCCTGGAGGATCGCCAGGTGAATGAATGCGTGTTCTGTCCAGCTGAAGAACGCCTCGATGGCGGCCTGCGCGTACCAGTTCACCTGCTTGTTGACAGATATCCATGAGGTGATGAGCTCGACGTCGACCTTCCCGAGCGCATCGCCGCCGTTGTCCTTCGGCCTATCCGCCAATGCCTTGGCTTCGGCGACCCGTTGACAATATTGGTCGCGGAAGTATTCGTAGCGCTCGAATAGGTAAGAGTTCTTGTTTGTGACGTTGAGGTCAGAGGTCGCCACTGCTTGCTGTGCACGCCATTGGAAGTACGGTTCCGCGACCGAAACGGCCCTTTTGATCGCTTCGACGATGGCTACAGCGTCCTCTTCACCTTGCTGGCTCGGGCGGCCGCTCATTCGTGCGTTAGGGTCAAGGTTGGGTTCAAAGACACCGAGCCCCATTTTCCTGTGTTCGATGCCGTACAGGCGCCCGCGATATCGCACGGGGACAGTCCAAGCGGTCTTCTCCCATTGCCCGAGGCTCGGAAACTTTAATAGGTCCACGAGCAGAAAATAGACTAGGTAGTATGGCGGAAGTCCTCGGCCGGCCTCGGTTCGGGCTGATAACATCAACCCCTGCGGCTCTGCGGGTGAGCGCGGTGGCCCTGCAGGCTCCAGTTCCTTGAGCGCTGCCCGCGCCAGGTCACTCAAGTTCGAGGGCACTGGCGGCAGCGCCACTGTCTTTCTGGCTTTCACATCAAGCCCTCCTGTTCGACGGTGAACCGATGCTCGAAGATTTCGTCGGCGATTTCTAACCAGCCAGCTTCCCTCGCGTGCGCGGCCATCCTCTGCACGACGTGATCCGTGGCTGCGACCCGAAGGTTCTCGGGAACTGCCACGGGGCTCATTCGCCATGGCTGTAGGCGATGACCCGCCAAGGCTGCGGCCCGTCCAATGAAGGCTGCGATGCGAAATCCGCCCTGGTCGATGTCCCCCCAGTGGCACACGGGCGTTCCGACCGGCACGTCGCGAAGGACGTCGGTGTACATCCGCATCCAGGCCGGCGACGGCATGCCCATTGAGTAGAGGCACAGGACATCTGTGTCGGCCCGGCTGCGTGCTTCGATGTGGAACGTCGTGAGGTTCTCGATGGTCAGTACCATGGACGGCCGTGTGTCCAAGCCCTGGATGGTCGAGGCTGGGAAGGCGCCGTAGGGCCTGTCCAGCACCGCTGACCCACGCTCTCGCCGAACATTCAACAGGCCCGACATTCGAACCGGCTGTTCCTCGCGGTACAAGCCAAGCTCCTGCCAGATTTCAGTGAGTTCCCGGGGCGCGCTTTCGATATCGCCCACGAGCAGCACGTCCAATTGGGGCCCAAGCCGCTCGATTCGCTTGCTGTCGTTGAAATGCCGGGCGCTCGCAGACCGAAGCGGCGTCTCGAGCCTGCCGGAGGCCACGAGCGCGCGGCAGAAGTCAATTGCGGCCGCCGCGTCTAACCAGGCTTGATAGTCGGCGGGCCCGCTTGCTCGCACCTTGCGAAGACTGCGCCACTGGGATAGAACCTCACCGACTACTGGATGAGTGACCAGGATGGGCGACAACGCCGCCTCTGCTACCCGTACCTGGTCGGTCACCGTCGCCCGACCGAGCAGCCGCGCGAGTGAGTCGAGATCAAGAAGCTCAACGCGCTCGATGAACCCATCCTTGTCGTGTCTGGGGCGCACGATGCGGACGGCTCCCTCGGCTTGGGCATGGGAGATCACGGCCTCGAAGCTTTCCTTGTCTCGGAGTGTTCGCGAGGCGCGGTAGTCTGCAAGGGCGGCGCTTGTGATCGCGGCCGGTCGCGTCGACGTACCGGCAACGTTTTTCTCGGCCGCCAGAAGGAGCTTCTCGAGCGCCTTGAGCGCTCGCGGATCCATGTCGCCGTCGGCGGCCTCTGACGCCGCTGCCTTCCCCGTGGGGGAGCTAGTTGACTTCCGTGCTAACGGCATACATGGACTCCACCTCGGCAGCGATCAGTTCCGGATGGAAGTCCGGCAAGTCGGAACGGAATGTCTCCCGGATCTCAGAACTCACGTCGTGGCCTTCGAGGTGCACGACGTTGCGTTCTGGGTCGCGCATGATGTCGTAGTAGCGATCGAGGAAGGCATTGAGCGTCCCCTGAGCTTCGCCTGTGCTCGCGGCAAACATCTGCAGCCCGAGTTCTTCGAAGTAGCGCATCGTCGCGATGATGTTGCGCGGATCCATCTTGTTGAACGCCTCGTCGAGCATGATGAGGCGAATGCCGCTGCCGTCGCCAGGCTGGATGCGGTAGGCAGAAGCCAGCGCAGCGCCCGCGATGACGTACAGAGGCGCGCGATGTTCGCCCCCCGAGCCCGAGCCAACCCGGTTGCTGAGAAACGCCTCGTGGCGAAGGAGACCGGTGTCTTTGTCCTTGCGGACTACCTCGACGTCGAAGTCGAAAAATTCCCGGTAGTCGTCCAGGGGGGACTTGACTGCGCCCGTGCCTGGTTCGGCCTTGTCCTTCATGAGTTCCTCGAACTCGGACGGCAAGTCCCCTGCCCCGCCCAGCAAGTCTTCGACGGCACCGAACGTCGCCACATCCTTGATGAACTTTAGGAGGCGCTCAAACGCTGGCCGGGGCCTGCGGATGAACCGGTAGCGGTCGCCGTTGCTGAAGGCTGGCGCCTGAGAAAGCGCCTCGTCCATCTTCTCGAAGGTCAGGCGCATCTGCTCGATGTTGTCGTTGAGCGCGAGCGCGACGTCGTTGCGGAAAGAGTCGCGCGCGGTGCGCAGAGCCTCATCCATTCGATCGTCATAGTCCTTGAGCTCGGTCGTCTCCAGGAAGGTCACCCGCTCAGAAATCCAGGCGTACGCCACACGCCAATCTTCGCGGGCGGTGATCG
>Ga0105240_10011235_pt1 | contig 12485 bp, 10 predicted proteins | sample KBSC54metaG_FD_80426 | JGI IMG/M metagenome (GOLD analysis project Ga0105240, IMG submission 80426) | Corn rhizosphere microbial communities from Kellogg Biological Station, Michigan, USA - KBS C5-4 metaG | ecosystem: Host-associated > Plants > Roots > Rhizosphere > Soil | place: Michigan, USA... | reverse complement strand
TGGGAAGGACCTCGTATGTCTACGAAGACAGAAAGATCATGGGCTTTCTGGCCTCTCATCAGCCGACAGTCTGGATGGGCGACTATGGATATGTGTCTGTTATGCCCCAGGTGGGTGCATTAAGAACCTTGCCACGTGACAGGGCGCTGCCATTTGACCATGCGGATGAGGTGACAAAGCCATACTATTATTCCGTTGTCATGGATGCCGGCGGTCAGCAAAAGATCAAAGCTGAGATCGCCGCGGCTTCGAGGGCTGCCATCTTACGGTTTACTTTCCCGGTGGCTGAAAAGGCACGCCTGATCATACAAGGGATCAATCTGAACCCTGAATTGGCAGACGAGTCGAATTCTATCACAGAAAGGATCAAAAAATTTAAAGGATATGTAAAGGTTGATAAAGAGAAGAACGAGATCACAGGGTACAATCCTGACCGGGTGTCCGCGCAGCTGGGCCCTGACCTTCCGGCTTTCAAGGGCTATTTTGTCATTCAGTTCGACAAGCCCATCTCATCCTTCGGTACCTGGGATAACAATACTGTAACTCCGGGCTCCATAGAGCAGTATGGGACCCGAATGGGCGCGTATGTCGATTTCGCTACAAGGGCTGGGGAGAAGGTACAGGTACGTATCTCGACCTCTTTTATCAGCCTGGAGCAGGCGCGGGCCAACCTGGAAAAAGAGACGCCCGGATGGGACTTCGACAGGCTGGTCACGTCGACACGTAACATATGGCAGCGGGAGCTGAGCCATATAAAGCTGGAAGGAGTATCGGAAGAGAAAAAGACCATTTTTTATACAGCGATGTTCCATACCATGCAGTTCCCGCGGGAGCTATCGGAATATGGAAAATATTACAGCGCCTTTGACGACAAGATACATGAAGGGGTTTCCTATACCGACTACTCCCTCTGGGACACCTACAGGGCTTTGCATCCTTTACTGATCTTCACGCAGCCTGACAGGGTCAATGATATGATCCGGGCGTTGCTGCAGATGTATGAACAGGGAGGACGGCTGCCTATGTGGCCCAATCCTGCGGAAACGAATATCATGATCAGCACGCACGCCGATGCGGTGATCGCCGATGCGTATATCAAGGGCTTTAGGGGCTACAACGCCGATACAGCGTATGCCGCCCTCCTGAAGGACGCCATCGTGCCGCCGGATAACGACACATTGCTGCCGTATGCCGATAGAGATAAGTGGACAGGTTTTGAAGCACGGGCCGGACTCACCGAATTTAACGCCATAGGATATGTGCCGTACGGCCGTACGGCAGAGTCCGTATCACGTACCATCGAATATGCCTCCGACGACTATTCCGTGGCACGGATGGCGCAGGCGCTGGGCAAGACCGACGACTATCGACAGCTATTGGCCTGGAGTAAAAACTACAGGCATCTGTACGATACTGCTTCAGGGTTCTTTATCCCCAAAAAGGCAGATGGCTCATTCCTTCATTTCAATCCGAAGGATAAGCTGGGCCGGCAAGCGGGGTTTACGGAAGGAGATCAGTGGACCTATCTTTTCGGCGCCATGCAGGACATTCCGGGTATGATCCAGCTAATGGGAGGTGACGAACGGTTTGCGGCACGACTGGACGAGAACTTCAAAGGAATGCATTATCATCATGACAACGAGCCGGGGCATCATTATATCTATCTGTATGACTACTGCGGGCAGCCATGGAAGACGCAGGAGCTGGTACGGAAACACACCTCATTCAATTATCGCGCCCGGCCCCTTGGTATCAACGGCAACGAGGACTGCGGTCAGATGGCCGCCTGGTATATTTTTGGTGTGCTGGGCTTTTACCCGGTGACGCCAGCCTCGGGTGAGTACGCCATCGGCGCTCCCCAGTTCCCAAAGCTGACCTTGCATTATAAGGTCGATGGCCGGGCCAGAACGCTGACCATTATTGCCAACCACCTGTCCGAAGAGAATAAATATGTCCAGCAGGTGACGCTCGACGGCCGGAGGATCGAACATCCGTTTATCTCACATGCGGCGCTGACGGGCGGCGGTATGCTGGTATTCACCATGGGACCAAAGCCCAATAAAGAATGGAAATAAAAAAACACTAATTGTTTATGTCAGAAGAAAAGATCATACAGCACTCGGCCAACGCGCTACATGCATTACAGAATAAAGAAAAAGGATGGGGCAAAAAATTAAGAGAATTCCTGGTGGAGATACTGATCATCGTTTTTGCAGTGAGCATCACGCTCGTACTCCATAACTGGAACGATGCACGGCACGAGCGCCGGCTGGAACGGGAATTTCTTGCAGGGATCAAAAGTGACCTGGACAGCGCAACGGTTTTTATGAAAGCGGCCAATGCCAATTTTCAACCGGCCGTCGACTATTTTATTAACTTCCGCCAGCAGTTGACAACTCACCAGTTCAACGCAGCCTACCTCGACTCGAATAGCTGGCAGTTGCTGAACACCGCCTATTTTGTATTCGACATGGGGCGATTCGAAGCATTCAAATCCTCGGGCTATCTCCGGTTGATCGAGAACCAAACGCTCCTAAAGCATCTGATGAACCTCTATACGATAACCATTCCCTTTCAGATTGAAGCAGATCATCTTGTATTTGACCATCGCCGGCAGTATTATAACGAACACATCGGTCCAAGGGCTACGTATGACTTCACTTCCGGCAATATCCGGGTAGTGGCATCCAAACTGGTCGATGATCCTTTTTTTCGCTACTTTATCATCGATTATGCCTCTTATTTGAAGGAAAGAAAAGATCAAAAGGAAGAAATGATGGAAGAAATGAAAGCAACATCAGCGGAGATCGCCGCGGAATTGGGAAAATAAAAAGGCCTCAGCTATGTGAGGCCTTAAATGTGAGCGGAAGACGAGGTTCGAACCCGCGACCTACAGCTTGGGAAGCTGTCGCTCTACCAACTGAGCTACTTCCGCATATACGTGCGCTTTGAAAAGCGCGGACCGCAAATTTAAGGTTTAATTTCTTCGGGCCTAAAAAATTTTGCTTTCAGCCAGCTGTCCTTCATCGGGATGATCCATTTGTGTATAAGCTCATCCTTTGTCTGCACGGTATTGTTGAAATAGAGGCTCTCTCCATTGAGAAATCCATTCTCCAGCGCATAAGGCACCTGCGTCATCGGCACCATCTGTACCTTAGCCTTTACCATAAAAGCAAGGTTCAGTCTGTCGAACATCGCCACCCCAAACTGCTGCTCTATCTCCTTGATCAGCCTTACGGAACTGTCCGTGCTGCATCCGCTGACCCCCGTGGCCGACTCATCCGCCATCAGGACAACAAATTGACCATAGAACAGGTTGCCATAACCCTTCACCGGCGTTCCATGTGATGCCCAGCCCTTTACAAAGTTTTCCAGCAACTCTTCTATCGTCAGGGCCTCGGATAGGGTGAAAAGACGGGACGCCTGGTATATCCAGACCCTGCTATCGCCCGCAAAATCAGTGGGTAACAATTCAGTATGAGAGGTATTCATACTGCAAAGGTATACAATTCAATCCATGGACGCAGCGATCAGCTCGGCAATATCCATCACCTTCACCGCATCCTCTTTTTCCGCATGTTTTACCCCGTCCGTCAACATGGTATTACAAAAGGGGCAGGCCGCGGCAATGACGGCGGCGCCCGTATCCAATGCCTCTCCGCTGCGTTCGAAATTTATCCGGGTGGCGCCTTTTTCCTCCTCCTTGAACATCTGTGCGCCTCCGGCCCCGCAACAAAGCCCCTTGCTACGACAGCGCTTCATTTCCACCAGCTCGCCATCCAGGGCTTCCAATACCTTTCTGGGAGCTTCGTAGATATGGTTGGCCCTCCCCAGGTAACAGCTGTCATGGTAAGTAATACGCCGCCCCTTAAAAGGGCCGCCTTCTTTTATTACGATCTTTCCGTCATCGATCAACTGCTGCAAAAGCACGGTATGATGGATCACTTCGTAATGTCCGCCCAATTCGGGATATTCATTTGTGAAAATATTAAAACAGTGAGGACAGGCCGTAACGATCTTCTTTATTCCATAATTTTTCAATACCTGTATGTTCTGATAGGCCATCATCTGGAAAATAAATTCGTTCCCCGCCCGGCGAGCAGGATCGCCATTACAAAGCTCCTCCTTCCCCAAAATAGCATATTTTACTCCTACCTTATTCAGAATGGCGGCAAAAGCCCGCGTGATCTTTTGAGCCCGCTGGTCATAACTGCCGGAGCATCCCACCCAGAACAGGATATCCGGGGCTTCTCCTCTTGCTGTCAGTTCGGCCATCGTTGGTACCTGCATAGGAACTATTTTTTCATAAATGTAAAGGAACCACCATACAAAACCCAAATTTGGTAACTTTAATCGCTAAAATTTGTTACCATGCCGGGAGACGACAATATGTTAGTGATAAAGAACTATGATCTCTGGTGCCATCTGTCCGAAGATGAGTACAAGGAGCTGAAAGTCCAGCACCACGTCATCGATGTACCCAAAGGCGAATACATCTATTTCGAAGCCTATAACCACAATAAAATATACTTCGTCAAAGAAGGTACCATAAAGATCGGGTACATCGATGAGGAAGGCAATGAAAAGGTAAAAGAGATCATACAAAAAGGAGAGCTTTTCGGACAGTTCAGCCTGGAAAAGAACAACCTCCATGGAGAGTTCGCCCAGGCATACAAGCACGATGTAAGCATCTGCGCCTTTACCATCGACGACTTCGAGAAACTGCTGAAGAACAGACCTGATCTGGCTCTCCGCTATAGCAAACAGGTGGGCGCCAAGCTCCGGAATATTGAGAACAGACTGCTGAACCTGCTGAACAAGGATGTCAAGACCCGCCTGCTGCACTTTCTCTGGCAGCTGGTAGAACAAAATTTAGGAGAGAATACCGCAGAAGGGTTCTGTATCCCCAACTTCCTGACACATGAGGACATCGCCAGCCTCATAGGCAGCAGCCGCCAGACAGTGACTACCATGATCAACGAGCTGCAGATAGAAGGGATCCTTTCTTACGACAGACAGGAAATATGCTTCCTGGATGTTAAAAAATTACAAAAAAGGGTGAGTGTCAATTGAGCGACAGAGGACGGGTTTAAACACATATACCTTTATCCTGTCAATACATTGCCATGAATAAGAACATCATTATTTGGATCTTCCGTATCTTGGCTGCACTGATCATGCTGCAGACACTCTATTTTAAGTTCACCGGTCAGCCGGAATCGGTACACCTGTTCACCACGCTGGGTATGGAACCCTGGGGACGTATCGGTATCGGGGTCATGGAGCTCATCGCGTCGATCCTCATTCTCTATCCCCGTACCAGTCCCTATGGTGCGTTGCTGGGGGCGGGGCTGATGTCCGGAGCGATCTTTTTCCATCTTACCAGGCTGGGCATCAAATGGGACGGGGACTATACGCTGTTCACCTATGCGGTCATCGCCTTTATCTCCTGCGCGGTGCTGGTGGTTGCCGGCCGGAATGTCCTGTTGAAGCATATCGGCCTTGTCAAAACGTAAAAAATACTTATGAAGCATCTCATTGGCGTGTGTTTGATCCAATTAATAGGAATTGCTGCCTTTTCTCAAGTATATAAAGCGACAGACGAAGGTTCTTCGATAACTTTTAAAATAAAGAACTTTGGTTTCGAGACAGGCGGTTCTTTTACGGGATTGCAGGGAACGATCAGCTTCGATCCGGGAGATGTTAAAAAGGACAGCATCAGCCTCAGCGTCGATGCCAATACGATCAATACGGACAACAGTATGCGGGACGGCCACCTGCGGAAAGAAGACTATTTCGATGTACAGAACTATCCTCGTATCCGTTTCGTATCTACCAGTGTCACAGTGGACAGGAACGCACATTTCACCGCCATCGGACAACTGACCATCAAGAATACTACTAAGGATATCTCCATTCCATTTACCGCTACCCCTAAGGATGGCGGATATATCTTCACCGGAGAGTTCAAGCTCAACAGGAGGGATTTTCAGGTCGGCGGGTCCAGCACGATTTCCAACAGCTTAACCGTGTATGTCAGCGTTTTTGCCCGGAAATAATAAAGCTCATTCGGCGGCCCATCTGTCCCGGTCGTCCGGGCTGAATTTCCAGGGAGCGAAGTTATTCTCTACATTCCCGAACATAGTATTCCATTCCTGGGGTGCATTGCTGTCCTCCATGACCAGCGATCGCCGCATCTCTAATATGATCTCCAGGGGACTGATGCTGACGGGACATTCCTCCACGCAGGCATTGCAGGTAGTACAGGCCCGCAGCTCTTCAACAGAAATGTAATTCAAAAGGGTCTTTCCATCATCCTGAAAATTCCCGTTCTTATCAATATTCCGGCCTACCTCTTCCAGCCTGTCACGTGTGGACATCATTATTTTTCGTGGCGATAAGACTTTTCCAGTGATATTGGCGGGACAGGCGGCGCTGCAACGGCCGCATTCCGTACAGGAATAGGCATCCAGCAGGTTGCGCCAGCTGAGATCAAAGACATCCTTTGCGCCAAATCGGGCAGGCGGCGCTGTTTCCGTGCCCGCAGGCGGAGCAGTCTCCGGCTGCATAGCATAGAGCACCTCTTTTTGTATGGCGGGCATATTGCGCAGCTTGCCTTCCGGCTCCAGCCGGGCATAATAAGCATTGGGAAAAGCCAGCAGGATGTGCAGGTGTTTGGAAATAGGGAGATAGTTGAGAAAGGCCAGGATCCCCAGGATATGCAGCCACCAGCAGGTGCGTTCCAGCGTTACGAGGCTTCCATCACTCATCCCATTGAGCAGGGGATGTAACCACCGGGAAAAGGCAAAGTCACCCGTGAGATGCGAGGCGTAGTGTCCGTATCCCCGGGATTGCAGAAGGGTGTCGGCGGCATTCATGGTAAGGAACAAAGCCATCAGCACTATCTCGGTCAGCAGGATATAATTGGCGTCACTGCGCGGCCAGCCATCCAGGTCATGGCTGATAAAACGCCGTAGCTTCAGGATATTCCTGCGGCAGAGGAAGATAACACAGACCGTGAACACCCCGATGGCCAGCAGCTCGAAGGCATTGATCAGCCAGCCGTACAGCATCCCCAAAGGACCCGCGAACAGCCGGTGTGTGCCGAAAATGCCATCCAAAATTATCTCCAATACTTCCAGGTTGATGATGATAAATCCGGCATAGATAACAAAATGCAAAAGGGCCACCAGCGGATTGCGGAACATCTTCTTCTGGCCAAAGGCAAGTAACAGGACATTCTTCCAGCGCAGGCCCGGCTGGTCATTGTACGCTTCATCTTTACCTAAAAGTATATTGCGGCGGATACGTCCTGCATTCCGGCTGAAGAACCAAATGGCTGAAACCAGGGCCAGGACAAAGACAATCTGGAAAAGCATCGTCATAGGAAATTATTTCTCCTGGTGAAGATAAGTGATTTGACCTTATTGAGTTAATTTGCCCTCCATGAAGAATTATATTCTTACCCAAGAGGTGGCTGAAAAAAAACTGCGGCGCATGGCCTATGAGATCCTGGAGCATAATGCGGGAGAGACACAGCTCATCCTGGCTGGCATCCGGGACAATGGCAGCGCTATTGCCCGTACCATCCAGCGCCTTCTGCAGGAGATCACAGGCGGCAAACTGGCCACCCGGCTTATTTCCATCGCCCTGGATAAAAAGAAGCCCCGCGAGGTCACCCTGAGCGAAAACCTCCCTTTTGACGACCAGGTGATCATCGTGGTGGACGATGTAGCCAGCAGCGGCAAGACCCTCCTTTATGCCATGAAACCCTTTCTGGGAGCCCATCCCCGCAAAATTGAGTGCCTGGTCCTTGTAGGTCGTACCCATAAAGCCTTCCCCGTCCATCCCGACTACATCGGGCTGTCTCTTTCCACGACCTTGCAGGAGCATATTTATGTGGAAGTGGAGGGAGATGAGGTCAAAGGCGCCTGGCTGGAATAGGAGGGCGGCGCGGGGTCAATTCTTACTAACATTCGTGGAAAAAAGGGTGTTAAAAACCCCTTAAAGCATCAGGTTTTCAGCCTTAAAAGAGGTAAATTTGCCATCCCTTCGGGAGATGGTTTCCCGCATATGTAAATCGCCTAAAATACAGTATGGAAGATAACAGCACGCCATTGGAAACGCAAGACAATAATCGTATCGTTCCGGTGAATATCGAAGAGCAGATGAAGACAGCCTACATCGACTATTCCATGTCGGTGATCGTAGGCCGTGCGCTCCCGGATGTACGCGATGGTTTGAAACCTGTCCACCGCCGTATCCTCTACGGGATGAACGAGCTGGGTAACAACAGCAACAAACCCTATAAGAAAGCCGCCCGTATCGTGGGCGAGGTGATGGGTAAATATCACCCCCATGGCGACGCCGCCATATTCGATACCATGGTCCGTATGGCCCAGGACTGGACCATGCGCTATCAACTGGTCGACGGCCAGGGTAATTTCGGCAGCCAGGATGGCGACGGTCCCGCGGCCATGCGTTATGTGGAAGCACGTCTTCACCGCCTGGCGGAGAATATGCTGGAGGACATCGACAAGGACACAGTGGACTTCCAGTTCAACTTCGATGATTCCCTCAAAGAGCCTACCGTATTGCCCACCCGCATACCGCAGCTGCTGATGAACGGCTCCAGTGGCATCGCCGTAGGCATGGCCACCAATATGATGCCCCATAACCTCTCCGAGGTCATCGACGGCTGTATCGCCTACATCGACAACAAGGAGATCACCATCGAAGAGCTCATCAGGCATGTCAAAGCGCCCGACTTCCCCACAGGTGGTATCATCTACGGCATGGAAGGCGTAAAAGCAGCCATGCACTTCGGCAGAGGACGTGTCGTTCTTCGCGGCAAGCTGCATGTCGACACAAAGGCCAGCGGGCGGGAACAGATCATTATAACGGAAGTGCCTTATCAGGTGAACCGCGATGCGCTCTGCGATCGGGTGGGCCAGCTGGTGAATGAGAAGATCGTGGAAGGTATTGCCCATGTCAACAATGAATCCAACAATAAGGAAGGCACCCGTATCGTCATCGACCTGAAAAGGGACGCTATCGCCAACGTGGTGATCAACCAGCTGTATAAGCATACGGAGCTCCAGACCTCTTATGGCATCAATAACGTGGCGCTGGTGAAAGGCAGACCCAGGACCCTCAATATCCGGGAGATGATCTCAGAATTTGTAGAGTTCCGCCTGGAAGTCGTCACCCGCCGTACCATGTTCGAGCTGAAAGAGGCCGAAAAGAAGGCGCATATCCTGCAGGGCTATCTCATCGCCCTGGACCATCTGGACGAGGTCATTGCCCTGATCCGGGCCTCCTCTACGCCGGAGATAGCCAGGGAAAGCCTGGTCAACGCCGGGTGGGGATTGGACGAGATACAGGCCAAAGCTATTCTGGAACTTCGCCTGCAGCGCCTCACAGGCATGGAAAGGGAAAAGATCCGCGAGGAATACGACCAGCTGATGCAGCTCATCGCCTACCTGAAAGAGCTGCTGGCCGACGAAGGCAAACGCTTCGAGGTCATCCGCAAGGAGCTGCTGGAAGTAAAAGAAAAATTCGGGGACGAGCGCAAGACAGAGATCACCTATCTGGACGACGAGGTCACTATCAAGGACCTCATCCGGGAAGAGGACGTGGTCATCACCATCTCCCACCTGGGCTATATCAAACGTACTTCCGCCACTGAATACCGTCAGCAACGCCGAGGCGGCCGCGGGGCCATCGGAGGCAAGATCAGGGATGAGGATTATATCGAACATCTCTTCGTAGCCTCTACCCACCATACCATGCTGTTCTTTACGGAGAAAGGACGCTGCTACTGGCTCAATGTGTATGAGATCCCGGAAGGCGACAAGACCAGCAAGGGTCGGGCCATCCAAAACCTCATCCAGATTCCGCAGGACGACAAGGTGCGGGCTATCCTGGATGTCAAGGACCTGAAGGACGAAGCCTTTGTCAATACCCATTATATTGTACTCTGTACCAAACAGGGTATCATCAAAAAAACTTTTCTGGCAGACTTTAGCCGCCCCCGTCAGACGGGCGTCAATGCTATCACCATCGTGGAAGGCGATCATCTCCTGGAAGCCCGTCTCACCGACGGCAACTCCGAGATCCTGATGGCCGTCCGCAGCGGAAGAGCCATACGTTTCGAAGAAGATAAGGTACGACCCACCGGTCGCGGCGCCATCGGCGTGGCAGGCATCGAAGTGGATGATAAAAATGACGAAGTAATTGGCATGATCTGTGTCAATAAGGAAGATAAATCCCGTACAGTCCTGGTCGTCAGTGAAAAAGGGTATGGAAAAAGAACGCCCATCGACGAGTATCGCATTACCAATCGTGGCGGAAAAGGCGTGAAAACTATCAGCGTTACAGATAAAACCGGTAAATTGGTGGGCATTTTGGACGTGACGGAAAAAGAAGACCTCATGATCACCTGTAAGAGCGGTCTCACCATCCGGATGCCTGTCAACGGCATCAGCGAGCAGGGTAGGGCCACCCAGGGTGTAAAGCTCATCCGTCTGGACGAAAATGATGAGATCGCCGCCATCACCAAGCTGGACAAGCTGGAAGAAGAAAATGGGAATGGACACGCCATTTCCGAAGCAGGTAGTCCCATACCCGGCCCGGTAGACCAGGAACCCCAGGGCGACCCCGATCCCGGACTCGATCCGTTGCTTGGCGTAGAGCCTTCCGGAAATGAAGACTAGGGACACTTTATTTATAATAAATTAAACTCCTTAAAATAATAACTATGAACGTGAACAAACGACTTCTTGTCACTGGATTACTTTCGCTTGCCGGATGGGGCCTGTTCGCACAGAACGTGGATAAGGCTAAAGAGCTTCTTAAATCGAACAAGCTCCCTGAAGCCAAGGCCGAAATTGACAAGGCGCTCACCGTAGAGAAGAATCAAAAGAACAGCGAAGCCTGGTATACCAAGCTGAAGATATACAATGCCATTGCCGCCGGTTCGTTGGCAGCTCAATATCCCGACGCCCGCGACCAGGCCTTCGAAGCATTGAAGAAATATACAGAAGTGGACGATAAGAAACTGTTGCTATTGCAGGTGGATGCCTACAAGCCCGTCAACGAGATCTACCAGGGATATTTCCAGGTAGGCGCCAATGATTACAACGGCGGCAAATATGATTCCGCCCTCATTAATTTCAGCGGCGCCCTTCGCACCAGCGCATTCATGAACTCCAAGGGCTGGACCAACCTGAAGATCGACACTACTTCCACGCTGTATGCCGGCATCTCCGCCGAAAAGGCCGGCAAGCGTGACTCCGCAGCCGTCTATTATGGCAAGCTGGCCGAAGCCAAGATCGCCAATATCAATGGCTCGAACATGATCGACATCTACAAATGGCTGGTGGATTATTACAATCAGAAAAAAGATGAGGCCAATACCAAAAAGTTCATTGAACTGGCCAAGGAACAATACCCCGACGATCTTTTCTGGCCCAGCACCGAGCTGGACAATCTTCGTGAAAAAGGTAACAAGGATTCGCTCTGGGCCAAATACGACGAGATCGTGGCCAAGTTCCCCAAAAATCACCTTTTCTTCTTCAACTATGGTTTGGAATTATATCAATATGCATCCGACACTTCTTCCGGCAAGCGTCCCGCCAACGCCGACGTTCTCATTGCAAAAGCACAGGAGATGTTGAAGAAATGTCTGGAGATCCAGCCCGACTACCCTCAGGCAGCCCTGGTATTGGGACAGATCTCCTATAATGCCGGTGTCGACCTGCAGGCCCAGACCAAGAAGATCCCGGGCAAGACCCCCGATGATGTGAAAAAACGCGCCGCGCTGCGTGTCGAGGCGGGCAAGAAATTTGACGAAGCCATCCCTTATTTCGAAAAAGTGGATCAGGACCTGGGCGGCAAAGGCAAGCTGAAAATGGAAGAGAAGCAGAGCCTCAAGGACGCCTACGACCTGCTGATCACCATTTACGAGCAGAAGAACGTGAAGGATAAAGTAGATTCCTATACGACGAAGTTCAACAACGTGGATAAGGACCATTAATGGCTACAGTCCTAAAAAATATGGAAGGCCGGCCCGCAAGGACCGGCCTTTATTGGTTATGCCAGATCGCAGGCTGGATCCTCTACTCCTGCTACCACTTCTATATCAATAGTGTCGGCTATATCGACAGCCTCTCCAATGCCCTGCTCTACTGCATTCTCCTGTCCTCCTCCGGCATACTGCTCACAGCGCTGTATCGCCTGCTGGCCCTGCGTCTTGGCTGGCATGACCTGCCCCTGCTGAAATTACTTCCGCGGGTCCTGCTGGCTGTAACACTGATGGCGGCCATCCTCACTTGGGTCAACCTGGGTATCGAAGAGCTTACCTTTCCCCAGTTTGTCCAGGACATTACACTGATCCTGCTGATACGCACCATGGGAGCATGGCTGGAGCTGCTGTTCATCTACACTTTTATCTACCATCTCTATATCTATTACAGACGCAGTCT
>Ga0105240_10011233_pt1 | contig 12487 bp, 6 predicted proteins | sample KBSC54metaG_FD_80426 | JGI IMG/M metagenome (GOLD analysis project Ga0105240, IMG submission 80426) | Corn rhizosphere microbial communities from Kellogg Biological Station, Michigan, USA - KBS C5-4 metaG | ecosystem: Host-associated > Plants > Roots > Rhizosphere > Soil | place: Michigan, USA... | reverse complement strand
GGGAATTCGTCGGTGTCGAAGCGGACGGTGCCCTTCCGGCCGACGATGTCGAACGGCAGGATCTCGTCCTTGAACCTGCCGGCTTTCTGCGCCGCTTCGGCCTTGTTCTGCGACGCGGTCGCGAACTCGTCCTGCTGCTGCCGCGTGATCCCATGCTTCTTCGCGACGTTCTCGGCCGTCGTGCCCATGTGGTACTGGTTGTAGACGTCCCACAGGCCGTCGACGATCATCGAATCGACCAGCTTCGCGTCGCCCATCCGGAAGCCCTCGCGCGAGCCGTTCAGCACGTGCGGCGAGGCGCTCATGTTCTCCTGGCCGCCGGCGATGATGATTTGCGCATCGCCGCACTTGATCGCCTGCGCGGCGAGGTGCGTCGCCTTGAGGCCGCTGCCGCAGACCTTGCCGACGACGAACGCGGGCACCATGTCCGGCAGGCCGGCCTTGATCACGGCCTGGCGCGCCGGATTCTGGCCGACACCGGCGGTCAGCACCTGGCCCATGATCACTTCGCTGATCATCTCGCCCTTGATCCCGGTCTGCGCGAGCAGGCCCTTGATCACGTGGGCGCCGAGGTCGGCCGCCGGCGTCTTCGCCAGCGCTCCGCCGAATTTTCCAACCGCGGTGCGGCCTGCTGCAACGATTACGACGTCATCCATTTCATGGTCCTTTCGGTGGTGAGCAGGCGATCGGAAAATCTGCGGCCGCCTGTTGTTGAATTGCCGGTAGCGCCTGTCGGCCGTGTGCCGCAGTGGCGTTGCCCGGTTGTGTGCTCAGTTGCGCTCCTCGCTTGCGTACCCTGGTTGCATGGTCATTCAGCCTTCGCCATCACGTAGCGGCCCGGCGCCGGCTCGATCCGCTTGTACCGCTTGTTGCCGGGCTTCGCCGGAGCCGCGACCTCCTCGCCCGCGTACTGCGCCAGCCATTCGCTCCAGTTCGGCCACCAGCTTCCCGGAATGTTCTCGGAAGTGGCGAGCCATTGCTCCGGATCGGCGCCCGCCTTGCCTGCCTTCCAGTAGTTGCGCTTGTTCTTCGACGGGGGATTGATCACGCCGGCGATGTGACCGCTCGCGCCCAGCACGAATGTCGTCGGCCCGCCGAGCAGGTTGTTCGACGCATAGGCGCTGTGCCAGGGCACGATGTGATCGTCGCGCGATGCATAGAGGTACGCGGGGACGTCGACGTCGCCCAGGTCGACCGGAACGGCGCACTGGATCGTCTGGCCGGGCTCGCACAGCTTGTTCTCGAGGTACATGTTGCGCACGTAGTAGCAGAACATCGGGCCGGGCAGGTTGGTGCCGTCCGAATTCCAGTACAGCAGGTCGAATGCGGGCGGCGCCTTGCCCTTCAGGTAGCTGTTGACGACGTACGGCCAGATCAGGTCGTTCGCGCGCAGCGACGAGAACGCGAGCGCAAGATCCTTGCCCTCGAGGATGCCGCCGCTGCCGATCGACGCCTCGCGCGCGGCGACGGCGTCCTCGCTGATCATCGTGCCGATCTCGCCGGGCTCCGAGTAGTCGAGCATCGTCGTCAACAGCGTTACGCTGGCGACCTTGCTCTCGTCGTTCGCGCGCATCACCGCGAGCGCCGACGACAGGATGGTCCCGCCGACGCAGAAACCGAGGGTGTTGACCTGGTCGGCGCCGGTGATATCGAGCGCCACGTCGATCGCCGCGAGCGGCCCCATCCGGATGTAGTCGTCCCAGGTCTTGTCGCCCAGCTCGGCGGTGACGTTGCGCCACGAGGCGAGGAACACGGTGTGCCCCTGCGACACGGCGTAGCGGACGAACGAGTTCTCCGGCGTCAGGTCGAGGATGTAGAACTTGTTGATGCAGGGCGGGATGATGACCAGCGGCCGCTCGTGCACCTTGTCGGTGGCCGGCGCGTACTGGATCAGCTGGATCAGGTCGTTCTGGTACACGACCGAGCCCTTCGTCACCGCGACATTGGTGCCGACCTCGAACGCGGTTTCGTCGGTCATCGACACCCGGCCCTTTTTCAGATCCTTGAAGAACAGGTTGGTGCCATCGACCAGGCTCTGGCCGCCCGTCTCGAGCGCCAGCTGGATCGCCTCGGGGTTCGACGCCAGGAAGTTCGCCGGGCTCATCGCGTCGATGTACTGGCGCAGTGCAAAGCGCAGCTGCTCGCGCATCTTGTCGTCGACCGGCGCCGATTCGACCGAGGTCTTCAGGAATTCGGAGTATGCGAGATAGCCGTTCTTGAATGCATCGAAGCGCGGATCGGCGCGCCACGCGTCGCCTGCGAAACGCCGGTCGTCGTTCGCGCCGGCAGTCAGTCCCGATCCGGGAAACGGCGGCATCGCGGGAATTCCGAACGCCGCGGGCATGCTCATCCAGAAATTCGCGACCTGGCTGAAGTACTGCTGCTGCATGTCGGCGATGGTCTTCGTCGCCGCCGCGAACGCGGCAAACGGATCGCTGGCCGTCGCCGGATCGGGCTCGCTGCTCGTGGGCGATGCGGGTTCGGAAACTGTGGCTTCCGGCGTCATCTGCTCGGGCAGCTTCGTGAACGGATTCATCATCTGCTGTCCCGCCTGGAACAGGCTGGCCAGGTAGTCGGTGGGGTCGGCGGCGGGTTTCGCCATTTCATTCTCCTGAAGTTGCGGCGCCTGGATTGCCTGAATTGAGTGTGCTGATGCGCGGGTTCAATGCAGCTTGACGTGAGGCTCGGTCCGCCGCGTCAGCATGCGCGCGATCGTCTCCAGCGTAACCTTGACCGGGCCGTGGAGCGCGAGTTCATGCATCTTGTACAGCGACACGTACATCATCCGCGCGAAATAGCCCTCGATCATCAGGCTGCCGCCGATCAACCCGCCCATCAAGTTCCCCACCGTGCTGTACTCGCCGAGCGAAACCAGCGAGCCGAAGTCACGGTAACGATAAGGCGTAAGCGGCCGGCCCGCCATGATCCGATTGATCTGTCCCAGCATGTGCGAGGCCTCTTGATGCGCGGCCTGCGCGCGCGGCGGGACGAAGCCTTTCTTCTCCGGCCACGGGCACGCGGCGCAGTCGCCGATCGCGAAGATCTTCGGGTCGCGCGTGGTCTGCAGCGTGGGCAGGACGACGAGCTGGTTGATCCGGTTGGTCTCCAGCCCCGACATTTCCTTCAGGAAGTCGGGCGCCTTGACGCCGGCGGCCCAGACGATCAGCTCGGCCGGGATCACGCGGCCATCGGAGAGCTTGACGCCGTTCGACATGACTTCGGCGACGCGCGCGTTGACGTGGACCTGGACGCCCAGCTGGGCCAGCAACGCGTCGGTCGCCTGCGACAGCCGCTCGGGCAGCGCCGGCAGCACGCGCGGGGCGGCCTCGATCAGGTTCAGCTTCAGGTCCTTTTCCGGATCGATCCGGTCGAGGCCGTACGCGATCACCTGCCGCGTCGTCCGGTGCAGCTCCGCAGCGAGCTCGACGCCGGTCGCCCCGGCGCCGATGATCGCCACCTGCAATTGCTCGGGCCGCAGCGGCTCGGTCTGGGCGTGGGCGCGGACCAGCGCGTTGACCAGGCGCCGGTTGAAGCGCGTCGCATGCTCGGGCGTCTCCAGCTTCATCGCGAATTCGTTGACGCCCGGCGTGCCGAAGTCGTTGCTCTGGCTGCCGACCGCCATCACCAGCGTGTCGTAGCGGATCGTCCGGTTCGGCGTCACCAGCGCGCCCTCGTCGTCGATGAACGCCGACACCTTCACTTCCTGCTTGTCGCGATCGACGCCGGACATCTCGCCGATCTTGTAGCGGAAGTGATGCCAGTGCGACTGCGCCAGATAGTCGAGCTCGTGCGAGGCGATGTCCATGCTGCCGGCGGCGATCTCGTGCAGCTTCGGCTTCCACAGATGCGCGCGCCGGCGGTCGACCAGCGTGACCTGCGCGCGGCCGCGCTTGCCCACCGTGTTGCCCAGGCGCGTGGCCAATTCGAGCCCGCCGGCGCCACCCCCGACCACTACGATCTGGCGCAGGCTCGGATCCTGGACCGACGAGATGGAGTCCATGCGCTGGCCTGTCTCGATTTCGCGGCGGGCACGCGCCGCGTCACGCGGCCTTCGGCGGAATTTCCTGCGGCATCCGGTCGTCGACCGCGTCGAGAACCTTTTCCGGCTCGTCCGCCTCCACTTCGGTCTCGTTGTTGAGTGCCCGCTGCAACCGGTCGGTGTCGAGCTCGTTGGTCCACTTGGCGACGACCACCGTGGCCACGCCGTTGCCGACCAGGTTGGTCAGCGCCCGCGCCTCGGACATGAAGCGATCGATGCCGAGGATCAGCGTGAGCCCCGCGACCGGCACCGCGCCGACCGCCGACAGCGTCGCGGCGAGCACGATGAAGCCGCTGCCGGTGACGCCTGCGGCGCCCTTGGATGTCAAGAGCAGCACGGCGAGCAGCGTCAGTTGCTGGCCGAGCGTCATCGGCGTGTCCGTAGCCTGCGCGATGAACACCGCCGCCATCGTCAGGTAGATCGAAGTGCCGTCGAGGTTGAACGAATAGCCGGTCGGGATCACGAGCCCGACCACCGATTTCTTTGCGCCGAGCAATTCCATCTTCGCGATCATCCGCGGCAGCACCGACTCGGACGACGAGGTGCCGAGCACGATGAACAGCTCTTCCTTGATGTACTTGACGAACTTCCAGATCGAGAATCCGTGGATCCTGGCGATGATGCCGAGGACGACGAACACGAATACCAGGCACGTCAGGTAGAACGTTCCCATCAGGAAGGCGAGGTTCTTCAGCGAATCGACGCCGTACTTGCCGATCGTGTACGCCATCGCGCCGAACGCGCCGATGGGCGCCACCCGCATGATGATGCCGACGATCGAGAACAGCACGTGCGAGATCTTTTCGATCCAGTCGAACACCAGCGTGCCGCGGCCGCCGAATTTGTGCAGCGCGAAGCCGAACATCACCGAGAACAGCAGCACCTGCAGGATCTCGCCCTTCGCGAACGCATCGACGACCGTGTTCGGGATGATCGCGAGCAGGAAATCGACCGTCCCCTGCATCTTGCCGGGCCCGGTGTAGGCGGAAATGCTCTTCGTGTCGAGCTTGCTGGCGTCGACGTGGAAGCCGGCGCCCGGCTGCACGGTGTTCACGATGATCAGCCCGACGATCAGCGCGATCGTGCTGACGATCTCGAAATACATCAGGGCCAGGCCGCCGGTCTTGCCGACCTTCTTCATGTCTTCCATCCCGGCGATGCCCACGACCACGGTGCAGAAGATGATCGGCGCGATGATCATCTTGATCAGCTTGACGAAGCCGTCGCCGAACGGCTTCATCGCCTCGCCGGCGGCGGGCCAGAAGTGGCCCAGAATCACGCCGATGACGATTGCCGTGAGAACCTGCAGATACAACGATTGGTAAAACCTCTTCTGTGCCATTTGCCGCCTCCTGGCGTTAGCTTAGGTTTCGTGCGCATCGCTTGAGCACGCACCTTGTGAAAACTGTGCCCGGCCCGTCGCCGGCCCGGTTCGTGCCTGCAATCGACGGCGCCATGAATGCGCTCATCAGCGCTTCGCCCCGGCGTCGGCGACCGCCACGGCCGTCATGTTCAGCAGCCGCCGCACCGTCGACGACGCGGTCATCAGGTGCACCGGCTTCGCGGCGCCGAGCAGGATGCCGCCGACGGTGATCCCGCCGCCCGAGGTGACGCGAAGCGCGTTGTAGGTGATGTTCGCCGCGTCGACGTTCGGCATGATCAGCAGGTTGGCATCTGCCGACAGCCGCGAATCGGGGAACTCCTTGTCGCGCAGCGCTTTCGACAGCGCCGAGTCGGCGCGCATCTCGCCCTCGACCTCGAGCTCGGGCGCCTTTGCGGTGATCAGCGCCAGCGTGTGCCGCATCTTGCGCGCCGACGCCGCGGTCGAGCTGCCGAAGCTCGAATGCGACACCAGCGCGACGATCGGCTTCACGCCGAAGCGCTGCACCTCCTCGGCGGCCAGCAGTGTCATCTCCGCCAGCATCTCGGCGTCCGGCTCGCGGTTGACGTGCGTGTCGCAGATGAAGAGCTGGCGGCCGGGAAGGATCAGCATCTGCATCGCGGCGAGCGTCCTGACGCCCTCGCGCATCCCGATCACGTTGCGGATGATCGCCAGGTGGTCCGCATGGTCGCCGCGCGTCCCGCAGAGCATCGCATCCGCATCGCCCTTCTTCACCAGCATCGCGGCGATCAGCGTCGGCTTGCCGCGCATGTCGTCCATCGCCTGCGCGCGCGACACGCCGTCGCGGCGCATCATCATGTAGTACTCCTGCCCGTATTCGCGGTAGCGCGGATCGTCGAGCGTATTGACGATGTCGCAGTTGCCGCCGGGCGTCAGCCTCAAGCCGAGCTTCTCGACGCGCGACGTGATGACGTCGCTGCGGCCGACCAGTATCGGCCGCGCGATTCCCTCGTCGACCGCCGCCTGCGCCGCGCGCAGGATGCGCTCGTCCTCGCCTTCGGCGTAGGCGACACGCTTGGGCGCCCGCTTCGCCGCCGAGAACACCGGCTGCATCGGCGAGCCCGACTGGTAGACGAATTGCGTCAGCCGGTCGCGATAGGCGGCCATGTCCTTGATCGGCCGCCGGGCGACGCCGCTGTCCATCGCCGCCTGCGCCACGGCCGGCGCGAGGTTGATGATCAGCCGCGGATCGAAGGCGCGCGGAATCAGGTAATCGGGCCCGAACGGCGGCGTCTGCTCGCCATATGCAAGTGCCACGATTTCCGACGGCTCGGCGCGCGCCAGCTCGGCCAGTCCGCGCACCGCCGCCATCTTCATTTCCTCGTTGATCGTCGAGGCGCCGCAATCGAGCGCGCCGCGAAAGATGAACGGGAAGCACAGCGAGTTGTTGACCTGGTTCGGGTAGTCGGAGCGGCCGGTCCCGATCATGCAGTCGGGACGCGCTTCCTTCGCCACTTCGGGCCGGATCTCCGGCTCCGGATTCGCCATCGCCAGGATGATCGGCTGGCGCGCCATCTTTTTCACCATCTCGCCGGTCAGCACGCGGCCCGCCGAGAGGCCGAGGAAGATGTCGGCGCCTTCGATCACGTCGTTGAGCGTCCGGGCGGAAGTCTCCTGCGCGTAGACAGACTTGTCCGGGTCCATCAGCTCGGTGCGCCCCTTGTAGACGACGCCCTTGATGTCGACGACCCAGATGTTCTCGCGCTTCAGCCCGAGGCTCACCTGCAGGTTCAGGCACGCGAGCGCCGCCGCGCCGGCGCCGGAGCAGACCATCTTCACGTTGCCGATGTCCTTGCCGACGATCTTCAGGCCGTTGAGGATCGCCGCCGCGGCGACGATCGCGGTGCCGTGCTGGTCGTCGTGGAAGACCGGGATCTTCATCCGGTCGCGGAGCTTCTTCTCGATGTAGAAGCACTCGGGGGCCTTGATGTCCTCGAGGTTGATGCCGCCGAACGTCGGCTCGAGCGCGGCGATCACTTCGACGATCTTGTCCGGGTCCGATTCGTTGATCTCGATGTCGAACACGTCGATCCCGGCGAATTTCTTGAACAGGCAGCCCTTGCCTTCCATCACCGGCTTGCCGGCGAGCGCGCCGATGTTGCCGAGGCCGAGCACCGCGGTGCCGTTGGTGATCACCGCGACGAGGTTGCCGCGCGCCGTGTATTTCGCGGCGAGATCCGGATCTTCCTGGATCGCGGTGCATGCATAGGCGACGCCGGGCGAGTAGGCGAGCGACAGGTCGCGCTGGTTCGCGAGTCCCTTGGTCGGCGTTACCGAGATCTTTCCGGGCGTTGGAAACTCGTGGTATTCGAGCGCGTCGATCTTCAGTTGCTGTTCAGACATTTCCCGCCTCCTGATTCAGGTCGCGCGCTGTTCTGCTCACGGCGATCCTGCGGTGCCGCAGATCGATGCCGGGCCAGGCTGCCCGCGCGCATGCGCGAAAACTGCGGACGGCCGGCCCGGGTGCCTCATTTCTTCTTCACCGGAGGCAGGTCGGTGCATACGCCTTCGAACACTTCGGCCGCCATCCCGATCGATTCGGAAAGCGTCGGATGCGGATGGATCGTCTTGCCGATGTCGACCGGATCGCAGCCCATCTCGACTGCCAGGCAGACTTCGCCGATCAGGTCGCCCGCATGCGTGCCGACGATGCCGCCGCCGATGCAGCGATGCGTCTTCTCGTCGAACAGCAGCTTGGTGAAGCCCTCGTCGCGGCCGTTGGCGATCGCGCGGCCCGATGCGGCCCACGGGAACACCGCCTTGCCATACTTGATCCCCTCGGCCTTGCACTGGTCCTCGGTCTTGCCGGCCCACGCGATTTCGGGGTCGGTATAGGCGACCGACGGAATCTGCCGCGCGTCGAAGTACGCCTTCTCGCCGTGCGCGACTTCCGCCGCGACATGCGCTTCGTGGACCGCCTTGTGCGCGAGCATCGGTTGCCCGATGATGTCGCCGATCGCGAAGATGTGCGCGACGTTGGTGCGCATCTGCTTGTCGACGTTGATGAAGCCGCGGTCGGTCACGGCGACGCCGGCCTTGTCCGCATTGAGCTTCTTGCCGTTGGGACTGCGGCCGACGGCGACCAGCACCATGTCGTACACCTGCGGCTCCTTCGGCGCGTTTTCGCCTTCGAACCTGACCTTGATGCCTTCCTTGGTCGCCTCGGCGCCGACCGTCTTCGTCTTCAGCATCACCTTGTCGAAGCGCGGCGCGTTGAACTTCTCCCACACCTTGACCAGGTCGCGGTCGGCGCCCGCCATCATGATGTCGAGCATTTCGACGACTTCGAGCCGCGTGCCGAGCGTCGAGTAGACGGTCGCCATCTCGAGGCCGATGATGCCGCCGCCGACGACCAGCATCCGCTTCGGGATTCCGGTCAGAAGCAGCGCGCCGGTCGAATCGACGACGCGCGGATCCTCCGGCATGAACGGCAGCTTCACCGCCTGCGAGCCGGCGGCAATGATGCACTTCGCGAACTTGACGACCTTCTTCCCGGTGTCCTTGCCCGCGGCGTCGCGCAACACGACTTCGAGATGATACGGATCGAGGAACGTGGCCACGCCGGTGATCACCTCGACCTTGCGCGCCTTCGCCATGCCGGCCAGGCCACCGGTCAGCTTCCTGACCACGCCGTCCTTGAATCCGCGCAGCTTGTTGAGGTCGATCTCCGGCTTGCCGAACGTGATGCCGTGGTCGGGCAGGTGCTTCACCTCGTCGATCACCGATGCCGTGTGCAGCAGCGCCTTCGACGGAATGCAGCCGACGTTGAGGCAGACGCCGCCCAGCGTCGAATAACGCTCGACGAGAACCGTCTTCATTCCGAGATCGGCGGAGCGGAAGGCCGCGGAGTAGCCGCCGGGTCCGGCGCCGATGACGACCATCTCGCATTCGACGTCGGCTTTGCCGCTGTACTTTGCGGCGCCAGGAATCGGCGCCGAAGGTGCCGCAGCAGGCTCCCCTCTCCCCGCGGGAGAAGGGCTGGGGGTGAGGGCCTGCGGCGCCGCAGCCGCGGCTTTCGCCGGCGCCGCAGCAGGAGCAGGAGCCGCAGCAGGAGCAGGAGCCGCAGCAGGAGCAGGAGCCGCAGCGCCCGCCGCTTCGAGCGTCAGGATCACCGAGCCCTCCGACACCTTGTCGCCCACCTTGACCTTCAACTCCTTGATCACGCCCGCCGCAGGCGAGGGCACATCCATCGTCGCCTTGTCCGATTCGAGCGACAGCAGCGGATCTTCGGGCTTCACCGTGTCGCCCGGCTTGACCATGATCTCGATGATCGGGATGTCCTTGAAATCGCCGATGTCCGGTACTTTGACTTCCACAATTGCCATGACTTGAGCCCCTTACATCACGATGCGCCGCATGTCGGCGAGGAGGTTGGCGAAGTAGCTGTTGAAGCGCGCGGCCGCCGCGCCGTCGATCACGCGGTGATCCCACGACAGCGACAGCGGCAGCATGAAGCGCGATGACCAGTTCTTGCCGTCGGACGACACCTGCTTCCAGTAGGAGCGGCATACGCCCATGATCGCGACCTCGTGCGCGTTGATGATCGGCGTGAAGTAGATGCCGCCGATTCCGCCCAGCGAGCTGATCGTGAACGTCCCGCCCTGCATCTGGTCGGGCTTCAGCTTGCCGTCGCGGGCGAGCTTCGCGAGGTCGCCCATTTCCTTCGCAATCTCGATGACGCCCTTCTTGTCGGCATCGCGGATCACCGGGACGACGAGGCCGTTCGGCGTGTCCGCGGCGAAACCGATGTGATAGAACTGCTTCAGCACGATGTTGTCGCCGTCGAGCGAAGCGTTGAACTCGGGGAATTTCCTCAGCGTCGCGACCGCGGCCTTGATCATGAAGCCGAGCATCGACACCTTGACGCCGGACTTCTCGTTCTCCTTGTTCATCTGCACGCGGAACTGCTCGAGGTCGGTGATATCGGCTTCGTCGTGATTCGTGACGTGCGGGATCATCACCCAGTTGCGATGCAGGTTCGCGCCGGAGATCTTCTTGATCCGCGACAGCGGCTTGACTTCGATCGGGCCGAACTTGGCGAAGTCGACCTTCGGCCATGGGAGCAGATCGACGCCGCCGACGCCGGTCGCAGCTTTCGCTGGCGCCGGTGTCACCCCGGCGGAAGCCGGGGCGCCTTTCGCAAATGCTTCGACGTCTTCCTTCGTGATCCGGCCCTTGTCGCCGGAGCCCTTGACCTTGCCGAGGTCGACGCCCATCTCGCGCGCGAGCTTGCGCACGCCCGGGCCTGCGTACGCGATGCCGAAGCCCGCTTCATCGACCGTGACGCCGGAAACCTGGGCCCCGGCTTTCGCCGGGGTGGCCGCGCCCGCGGACGGCGCAGCCGCTACGGAGGATGGCGTCGATGGCGCAGCCAGATTCGCAGTGGCGCCCGTGCCGAGCAGCAGAATCACCGTGCCTTCGGACACCTTGTCGCCAATCTTGATCTTCAGTTCCTTGACGATACCGGCCAGGGGCGCCGGCACATCCATCGTCGCCTTGTCCGATTCGAGCGAGATCAGCGCGTCTTCCGCCTTCACCGTATCGCCGACCTTGACGAAGACCTCGATGACCGGAATGTCCTTGAAGTCGCCGATGTCGGGGACGCGGACTTCGGCGACGCCGCCCGGCGCGCTGACCGGAGCCGGGGGCGCCTGCACTTTCGTCGGTGGTGGCGCCGCGGCAGCCGCTGCTGCACCTGCCGCTGCACCGCCTTCGGCTTCAAGGGTCAGCACCACCGTGCCTTCGCTCACCTTGTCTCCAAGCTTGACCTTCACTTCCTTCACGGTACCGGCAGCCGGCGACGGAACTTCCATCGTCGCCTTGTCCGATTCCAGCGATATCAGCGGATCTTCGGCCTTGATCCTGTCGCCCGGCTTGACCATGATTTCGATCACCGGAATATCCTTGAAGTCGCCGATATCCGGTACTTTTACTTCGGTGATTGCTGCCATGTTTCCCCCACGAATGCAGTTTGTTGCGCGGTTGGTGGGACGATGCCCGGATGTCGTTCCCGCGACAGCGGGAACCCAGTGGCTTTAGTGGACGTCTCTGGGTCCCCGCTCTAGTGAGATGAGACCTTCGTTGGTTCGAAGGCCACTCACACGTCGCGGGAACGACATGAAGTTCAGACACTCCACGGATTGGGCGCATCGGGATCGAGGCCGTATTTCTTGATCGCTTCCTCGACCTTGTCCATCGGAATCTCCTTGTCTTCGGCGAGCGCCTTCAGCGCGGCGACCGCGACGTAGTAGCGGTTCACCTCGAAGAACTTGCGCAACTGGACGCGGTAATCGCTGCGGCCGAAGCCGTCGGTGCCGAGCACGCTGAAGCGTCGCGGAATCTGGCTGCGAATCTGGTCGGCGTAGACGCGCATGTAGTCGGTCGACGCGATCACCGGGCCGGGATGTCCTTCGAGCGCGGTCTCGACGTAGCTCTTCTTCGCTTTCTGCTTCGGATGCAGGAGGTTGTAACGCTCGACGCTCATCCCGTCGCGGCGCAGTTCGTTGAAACTGGTCACGCTCCAGATGTCGGCATTGACGCCGAAGTCCTTCTTCAACAGCTCGGCGCCGGCGATCACTTCGCGCAGGATCGTTCCCGAGCCCATCAGCTGCACGCGCGGTCCCTTGCCCTTGTCGCCTGCCTTCAGCATGTACATTCCCCTGACGATCCCTTCCTCGGCGCCTTCGGGCATCGCGGGGTGCTGATAGTTCTCGTTCATCAGGGTGATGTAGTAATAGACGTCTTCCTGCTGCTCATACATCCGGCGCATCCCGTCGCGGATGATCACGACGACTTCATAGGCGAACGTCGGATCGTACGAGACGCAATTGGGAATCGTGCTGGCGAGGATGTGGCTGTGGCCGTCCTCGTGCTGCAGCCCTTCGCCGTTGAGCGTCGTGCGGCCCGCGGTGCCGCCCAGCAGGAAGCCGCGGCAGCGCATGTCGCCGGCCAGCCACGCCAGGTCGCCGACCCGCTGCAGCCCGAACATCGAGTAGTAGATGTAGAACGGGATCATCGGCACGTTGTTCGTGCTGTACGACGTCGCT
>Ga0105240_10011232_pt1 | contig 12487 bp, 9 predicted proteins | sample KBSC54metaG_FD_80426 | JGI IMG/M metagenome (GOLD analysis project Ga0105240, IMG submission 80426) | Corn rhizosphere microbial communities from Kellogg Biological Station, Michigan, USA - KBS C5-4 metaG | ecosystem: Host-associated > Plants > Roots > Rhizosphere > Soil | place: Michigan, USA... | reverse complement strand
GCGCAGATACTGGATATATCAGAAATTGCTGTAAAAACCCGGGCGCACCGGGCCATGCAGGAGTTAAAAAGTATTTATGAACGAGCAGAACGCTAAAACAGGAAAACGATGAAATGTGAGCAATATGAAGGGCTGTTTGCCGGCTGGATAAATAACGAACTGAAACCGGCTGAACGCGAAACGCTGGAGCAACACCTTAACGGCTGTGCAGCCTGCCGCGAAGAGCTGGCCAGCATGCAACAGCTATGGGCCATGATGGATGACGTTGAGGTACCCGAACCATCACCCGCTATGCAAGCTGATTTCAGGGCGATGCTGAATGACTTTAAGGCAGCCGAAGAGAACAAAAAAAGCTCATCAGCAGGTATCAGGCAGCAGCTTGCCGGGCTGTTGCAATGGCGGCAGAAATGGCCGCTGGCTTATACTTTTGCTATTGTTTTAGTAAGCTTTGGCTGTGGCTACCTGTTTTTTAACTTAAAAGGCGGCAGCAAACAGGATAAACAAATGGCTGACCTAACCACCCAGGTGCATGAGTTAAAGCAAACAATGGCATTAGCACTACTTGAAAACCCGTCGGCGTCTGAGCGTATCAGGGGCGTTAGCTATACTACCGAAATTAAGCATGCCGATAAAGAGGTGATAGACGCCCTGCTGGCAACCCTGAACAACGACCCCAACGTGAATGTGCGCTTAAGCACGCTGGATGCATTGACACATTTGGCTGGTCACCCGGAAGTACGGCAGGGGTTGGTACAGTCCATTACCACACAGGAGTCGCCGCTGATGCAGTCGGCAATTGCAGATGTGATGCTGAAATTACAGGAAAAAAGCTCGGTAAAATCATTCAAAGAATTATTAAAGCAAAAAGACCTCGACCATGGCGTGAGGGACAAAATAAAAGAAACCATTACTCAACTCATTTAATTAAACCATTTTATGAAAAAAATATTAATCCCTGTTTTAGCAGGAGTTGGGCTTTGCCTTGCCCAGTTGGCAGCCCACGCACAATCATACAAAACCCATATCAGCAAGCAGTTTACCTTTACCAAAGGCAAGGTTTCTATCTGTAACCTGGATGGCTCGGTAAAAGTTGAAGGCTACGCCGGCGATAAAGTGCTGATAGAAATTGATGAAACTATAACCGGCGACGACAACGCTGCGGTTGAAAATGGTAAGAAGGAAATTAAACTTGGCTTTGACCAGGGCCCGGACAGCCTTATTGCCTATACCGCCTTCCCGTATGATACCCGTCCCCGCCGCTGGCAGCATAACAACTACAACTACAGGGTCGACTATAATGTAAAGCTGGTTTACACCGTAAAGGTCCCTAACAATGTCGATCTGTATGTATCAACCGTTAATGATGGCGATATAGCAGTTAAGAATGTTTACGGTACATTAAGCATCAACAATGTTAATGGCGGTATCGATATTGCGAACGCAAAAGGCACTACGAAAGCACACACGGTGAATGGCCCGGTAACGGTTACTTACTTAAGCAATCCGCCTGATGCATCGTCGTACTACTCGGTAAATGGTGAGCTGAACGTTACCTACCCGCGTACGCTTTCTGCCGACGTGGAGTTTAAAAGTATGAACGGCGAATTCTTTACCGACTTCCCGGATACGCAAATATTGCCATCACGGGTAACTAAAACAGAAGCGCACGGTAAAAGCGGCACCACCTACAAATTGAGCAAGGCGTCTGACGTGCGCTTTGGTGCCGGGGGCAAAACATTGAAATTCGAAACATTAAACGGAAATATTTATATTAAGGAACAAAAATAGAGATGATGAAAACGATAAAAGTAACGATAGTATTAGCGGCAGTAATGCTTATAAATACCAGCCTTTGGGCGCAAACTGCGGAGAAGCAGCAACTAACAGTGCCGCTTAGCCAGCCCGGCAAACCTTACAAATTGGATGTAGGCCTGGTTGATGGCTCGATAACCGTAACCGGCTATGAGGGTAAGGACATAATTATCGAAATACAGGATAAAGATAAAGACCATAAAGGCCGGGTAAGAACACATGATGGCATGCATTCGCTGTCGACGGGAGGGAGGGCTGATATACAAGCCGAGGAAAATAACAATAAAGTTACCATACAGGGCGAAGCTGGAAAAGCCACTAACCTGGTATTAAAAATCCCTCAAAACGATGTTACGTTAAAACTTGGAACTGTAAACGACGGCGACATCGTAGCAAGCAATGTAGGTGGCGAGTTGGAAATAACCAACGTTAACGGCGGCATTAAACTAACTGGCATATCCGGTTCGGTGGTTGCCAATACTGTTAACGGCAATGTTGTGGTAACGTTTAGGAGCATCGACACAAAAGCAGCTATGGCATTTACCACGCTTAACGGCAATGTTGATGTAACCTTCCCGGCTACGCTAAAAGCTGATGTGAAGCTAAAATCAGACCGTGGCGATATATTTACCGATTTTGATGTAGTTGCCGAACAACACAAGCCGACAGTAACCCAGAAAAACGGTGGCAAAGGCGCCATGTACAGCCTGAAGATTGAAGACTGGGTGTATGGCAAAATTAACGGCGGCGGCCCCCAGATGATGATGAAAAACATGAACGGGAATATCTATATCCGCAAGGCCAAATAAGCGCTTTATTAACTAAATTTATATTGCATTTAGATTTGACAACTTTTTAAAAGTTGTCAAATCTTTCCATTTTAAACATGAAAAAATTCATCATTCCACTTATCCTGTTAAGCACAATAACGTGTTTTGCCCAAAGTAATTTGCCGGACGATAAAAAATTGGATACCATTGTTAACCATGCCGCGCAAGCCTTCATAAACGGGAAACCGTGGCTGGCACTCTCGGCCGGTGTTGTCAAAGATGGAGTAACCCGCTTTTACAGTTACGGTACTACCCAAAAAAACAAAAACGTGCCGCCTGCCGGCGAAAGTATTTATGAGATTGGTTCCATAACGAAAACATTTGGCAGCCTGATACTGGCGCATGCTGTGTTGGAGGGTAGGGTTAAGCTCGATGATGACATCCGCAAATATTTAAGAGAAGGCTATCCTAATTTACAATATGGCAAAGAGCCGGTAAGGCTTATACATTTGGTTAATCTTACCTCGCGACTGCCCGATAATTTGCCCGACAAACCGGAAGCATTTAAAAATGTAAGCCAGGATTCCATCTCCTTCGTTATTGCCAAAGTGCATGCCGGTTATACCAAAGCCGATTTACTGCGCGATTTGCATAATTCAAAACTGGACACGGTGCCCGGAATTCAACCGAGGCATTCCAATGTTGCCGGGCAGCTTTTGGGGATTATCCTGGAGAATATTTACAATAAGCCTTACGATGAGTTGCTGAAACAATATATTACCGGTCCGCTGAAAATGACTAACACCTTTATGACCGTGCCGATAAATAAAAAGCAACAACTACTGCAGGGTTATAACGACAAAGGTGCACCGATGCCTTTTATACCCGAAGACGCGCAGGCTGCCGGGGGTATGCATTCCAGCATTGAAGATTTAACGCGGTACATGCAATATCACCTGGAGGAAAAAGACCCGGCGGTAAAAATGACCCACCAACCGGCCTGGGGCGACCCCAATGTTTTTGCGCTCGGCCTTAATTGGTTCATCAACAAAACGGGCGATGGGAAACTCATCGTTCATGACGATGGTACCACCCTGGCATTCACCACTTACTTTATGATGTACCCCGAATTGAAGTTTGGTGTGGTTTTAACTACAAACATGTACTCGCCAACTTCAAACAATGAACTTGGTAACGCGGCTGAACGAATATTTAACGAAAACTACTACACCGCCGAAGAGCGGGCTTCCGATGGGTTTGGTTTTTCTGCATCAATTAACAAGTTGCTTACTGAACTTAATAAACAAGGGTACGACCATGCAGCGGAAGTAGTAGACGATTTAAAGAAAAACGACCCTCAATTTGTTCTGAACGAAAACGAATTAAACAACTGGGCCTACAAACTTTCGGGCAAGGGTAAAAAGAATAACGCGCTCGAGATATTTAAGCTGAATGTAAGCCTGTATCCGAAAAGTTATAACACCTATGACAGTCTTGCCGAATTGTATGAAGGCATTGGCAACAAAGAGCTCGCTGTGAAAAACTATAAACGCTCGCTGGAACTTAATCCTCAAAACACTCACGCCATCGAACAATTGAAGCATCTGGAATAATTTAGATTTGTCAACTTTTTAAAAGTTGACAAATCTTTTTCGCGCCGTTAACTATTCCGCCACCGGAAACGACGATATTCTCAGCCGCGCCCCACCCATAGGTACCAACGTAATATTGGTTTGCGGCTCAGCTGTTTTGACCGGGCTTACCGGCAACAAGCCACAAAGGCCATACTGGTCTATCTTCCAATCAGGAAGTTGCTTCCCTTTTGCTTTCAGTGTTATGGGTGCATTGGTATTGGTAAAAGGATTATTATCTTTCGGCCAGGCGCCTTTTTCAACTGTGAACGATTCTGCGGGATTGGTTTTATTCAGCAAAAGACCATAGTTCCATGCCGAGGCTGGATAAATTTCAAAAGTAGGCCATTTAGTTGGGTCGGCACTTTCCTGCCATTTGGCATCGGCAACAGCGGTTTCTTTGCTATTGGTGTTTTTAACATACTTTTCGTCAATCTTTAACGAAAATGTAAGCGGCCCATAATTAACGCTCACGCTGTTTTTATTCTTTTCCCACTCGCGCGTTGTAATGTTCATTGGTAGGTGCAGGATAATGCGGTCGCCATTTTTCCACGTCCTGTTTAGTTTGATGTAACCGCTGCTGCCTGCATCAAGCTTTAATTCGCCACCGTTTAATTTGATGCCGGGATTACTGCACCATTCAGGTAGGCGCAAATAAAGCGGAAATTTATTCGGCATTGCCGTATTAACAGTAAACTCAACTATATCGCTGAAAGGGTATTTAGTTGTTGTTGCAATAGTAACTTTTTGTCCGTTGCCGGCTTTTGCTGTAACCGACCCTTGTGAATATAATTGCGCAGCCAACCCGTTATCCGGCGTAGCCATCCAGCTATTCTCGGCATAATAAACCCAACCCGCAGCGTGGTTATGCTGGCAGCACCGGCTGCTAAAGGGATTCATATTCAAAAAGGGCCCATCGTTATCGATGCCTGGTGCATGGTTTTTACTGTCGCTAACTACCATATTGGGTGCTGTTAAATAACGCAAGCCGCGGTAGTCGGGTAAAAACGCAGCCGGAAAAGTGTTAAAGGCCACGTCCTCGCAGTTATCAGCCCAAAAGGTGTCGCCTGTAAATTGCAGCAGGAATTCATCGGATGTCATTTGTTCCACCATGCCGCAGGTTTCAACTGCCTGGCGCGGGTCATCGTATCCTTTGCGTGCGTTTTCATCGGCACCGAACATGCCGCCTGGCACCTGGCCATAAATATTGCGGATCAGCTTAAAGTCGTTGTATGATGCCTGCAGATCGGCGGGCACTTTGCTTTGCATGTAATAAGTCGCCGGCTCGCGGAATGATTGGGCAACATTCACGTTATGCCAGTTGGGCAGGTTCTTTGCCTGGCGCCAGTTGGCGGTATTTTTATCGATTTTTATAGCCAGATCCAGCAGCCATTTCTCGCCGGTACGGTTGTACAGCCAGTAAACGCTTATCAAATTATCGCCGCCGCGGCTGTTTTCCCAGTAATCCTTCAAAAACAAGTTATCGGGTACGCTTAGTTCGTATTTAAAATAAGCCTTCATCAGCTTTAAAACCCGGGGATCATTACTGTACTCGTAGTACGATTGAAGGCACCAAAGCATCGGCATATTACCCCATAAATCCCTGCGACCAGGTTTGGTTTCATTCAAGGGTCCGAAATCACCGTTCGCGCGCTGGTTACGTATTACCGCCTCGATCCAAAATTTGGTTTCTTTCAGCATCTTCGGATCTTTCAGCACGTAGGCCATATCTCCATAACCTTTTAGCCAGTAAGGCAGCTCCTCCCACCCATATTTTCCGTGCCCGCTTTTATTTACCCAGGCATTATCGGTTTTTGAAAGCCACACGCTTATCTCGCCCAGGTTGCCGGTGAGGCCGTCGCGCTGTAGTTCCAATTGTTTTTTTAACCAGCCACCCGGTTTTATAGCGGTTACCGGCAGTTTTATAAAATACTGCGGCGTTAACGGCGCTTTGTTTGATATGTAGTAGCTGTTATGCGGTTTATTATCAATGTGATTTACTACAGAAATAGCCTGGGCGTTTACTTCGCTGGTTGCTAACGTCGCAGCGCAACAAATGGATACTATTTTAAAGTAGGAGGAGAATCTGTTTTTCATAATAACTGGTTATTCGGGAATTCAAATGTAAAAAAATAACCGCCGCTGTTATTAAAAAAAACGGGATTGTCAACTAAATATGGGGCCATTTAACAGTAGTTAAATATTTAACGTTAAATGTTGTTAAATAAGCCTCCCAGACGGGCATGCCTGTAAAACCAAACCTGATTTATCGCGATAATTGTACTCGTTATCGGCACATTTAATCACTTAGTGTATTTAAATAACCGCAATTAACTGTCAAATACCCCCATGATGTTTAAGCGTATTAAACCAGCCGTCATAATCGAAGTTTTATTGCATCTGCTGTTTTGGGCGTTTATAACATTTATACCCGTATTGTCCAGACCCTCGGACAGTAACTTTCGCGGGTTGTTTTCGCCATGGCATTTGGTACTTGTTAATTTTTTATTAGCAGTTCAGTTTTACCTGAATGCTTTTTACTTGATTCCCGTTATCCTAAACAACAAAAAGCAGGTGTGGCTTTACTTTTCATTGCTGTTACTTTCATTTATAACGCTCGACTTTATCATGGTGCATTCCAGGCCCGCTTTTATTTTTCCGGACGGAAGGATGTCATTTGGGCCGCTTCACAAACCGCCGTTTTTTGTAAATTTTAACCTGCTGCCTTTAACCGCTTTTACCGCTGCTGGGTTCGCTTACCGTTACCTGGCTGACCAATTTGCAGTGATTAGTAACAAGCGCGATATAACTAACGCTTCTTTGGTTTCAGAGCTTGCTTTCCTTCGCTCACAAATTAGTCCGCATTTTATTTTTAACGTAATAAACAGCACCGTAGCACTGTCCCGCTTAAACCCGACGGCTGTTGAGCCTACGCTGATACAACTTTCGAAGCTGCTGCGCTACATGCTTTACATAAGTGATGAGCAACGAGTTACGATGGCACAAAAGGTTGATTATCTGCGCAGCTATATCGAACTGCAAATGCTTCGGTTTGGCGGCGCGGTAAAGGTTGATTTTAAGTTTGACGTTACCGAACCCGAAAAGGCCATAGAGCCGATGCTGCTTATCCCGTTTGTTGAAAATGCTTTTAAATATGGAACGGGTAACGTTGCGGAGCCGGCTGTGAGTGTATATTTAAAAACCACCGGTAGTTTACTGGACTTTAGCGTAACCAATACATATGACCCCGCCGAGCCTTACAAAGACGAAGACCATGGGATAGGGTTAAATAACGTAAAGAGGCGGCTGGAGCTATTATACCCCGGTAAGCATAGCCTTATTATTAGCCAAAAAGGAAATGTATATAATGTTCACCTTCAAATACAATTAAAATGATGCGATGCTTACTTGTTGATGACGAACCGCTTGCGCTCGACCTTATTGAAGATAATTTGAAACACGTTAACTACATCCAGGTAGTTGGCCGTTGCCGAACAGCTGCCGAGGCCATAACCGTATTGCAGACTGAGCAGATCGACCTTTTATTTTGCGATATCCATATGCCGGGTCTTAATGGTTTACAACTTGTTAAAAGTTTGATTACAAAGCCGATGGTGATTTTTGTTACGGCATATGAAAAATTCGCCGTTGACGGGTTCGATTTGGACATACTGGACTACCTGGTTAAACCCGTACCCCTCGATCGTTTCCTGAAGGCTTGTCAAAAGGCGCAACACCATTTTGAGTTAAGTAAAGCCCTGGCTGTACAGGTTTATTCGCCAAAAAAATATTTTTTCGTACACGCAGACTATACACTGGTTAAAATAAGCTTTGATGATATTGAGTACATTGAAGGGTTGAAGGACTACGTGAAAATTAACCTGGCAAATAAGCCAAAAGCTGTCCTTTCACGCACCAGCATCAAAGCCATAGAACTTCAACTGCCTTCGGAACTGTTTTACAGGGTGCATAAATCTTATATCATTAATGTGGACTATGTTACACAAATAAGGCGCGGTAAAGTGAAAATTGTTGATACCGAATTGCCGTTAAGCGATAGCTACCGCGATATGATCCATAAAATGATAGGTAAGGGCATCGAATAAAGCACACAATTCCGCCTCTTGTCGGCACATATTGCCTATCCATATATTTTAATTTCCACAACGCCCTGCATGTTTGACATTCGTTGCTGACAGCAAAGAAAACGGATGAAGAAATTATTACTGTTAATTGTAATTACAGGTTATAGCGCGGGAGCCTTTGCCCAGCAAACGCAGAAAATATTAAAGAAAACAAACATCGATCATTTTTTTACCTGCTCACTTGATCTGTTGCTGGATACCGTTTCGGCAAACTATCATCTAAGTATAGTTTTTGAGCGGGACTCGGTTAGTAAATTCGATATAGCGAATCACTTTTTTAATGAATCGTTGAAAGAAGTGCTTGAAAAAGTATGCGGCGATAACAAGCTGCATTACTGGATCGAGAGCGACGGCACTATTTACATCCTTCAAAACACGGACGACCTTGCGCGGCTAAAAAAATTAAACAGCCTCAGGCAATCGGTGGCGGGGGCAATCAAGCCGGTTGTTGTTGAGAAAGCCAGGCTTCCACCGGCGCATTTTATGTTTACCATCAGCGGCCGGATAACGGACCAGTCTACTGGCGAATCGTTACCGTCTGCAACCGTGAAAATCAGGAATACCACGCTGTCGGCCACTACCAATACCGATGGTAGCTTTACCCTGTTTAATATCCCGGCCGATACTTGCGTTGTTGAGGTTTCCTATTCGGGATACCAACCCGACTATTTGCGTTTGACTTCTAAGAACATTGATAACCCGATTTTGATAGGCATGTATAAGGCACTCAACACGCTGAACGAAGTTACCATCAACGGCAAAAAAAGCGGTGTGATGAACACTGATACAAAAAAGGTGGGGGTACTGCAACTGTCGCCGGCCAACCTCGATAAATTGCCCAGCCTTGGCGAAAAGGATATTATGCGGGCCTTTCAGCTGATGCCTGGTGTTGGGGCTACTAATGAGTCGTCATCAGGTGCATATGTGCGTGGCGGAACGCCGGACCAGAATCTGGTGGTTTTTGACGGTTTTACAGTTTACCAGGTCGACCATCTTTATGGCTTTTTTAGCGCCTTTAACAGCAACGCGGTAAAAGATGTTCAACTTTACAAGGGCGGTTTTTCTTCAAAATACGGTGGCCGGTTGTCGAGCGTTACCGAAATAAACGGCAAGGACGGCAATAAAAACGAAGCCAATTTCGGGATCGACCTGGGCTTGCTTAGCATTAATCTTTTTGCAGAAACCCCCATAACAGATAAGTCTTCACTAATACTGGCCTTCAGGCGCTCGTACCAGGGGCCGTTTTATGATAAAATATTTAAGCAATTTAATACCTCTACTGCAGTCGGCGGCGCCCCCGGGGGAGGGGGCGCCGGCTTTGGTGGCGGCGGGAGGGGCTTTGGTGAGCAAACTACACCCGCATCGCACTTTTACGATGCCGATTTGCGGTATACCTATCACATTAACAGGAACAACTCGCTGGCGTGGAGCTTGTATTCGGGGTCGGATAAAACGGATAACAGCCGGCAATTGGAACTACCCTCGTTTATCAGCGCAGGCAGTGGCAACATCGATATCACCGATTATACGAAATATGGTAACCTGGGCAGCAGCCTTAAATGGTTTAGCCAGTGGAACAAGCAACTGCATTCAAACACTTACATCACCTACTCATCCTATTTTAACGACAGGAACCGCACCACGGCCGGTACGGCAAAAGATGAAAATGGCGATGTGACCAGTTTTAGTAACGGCACGGTTGAAACCAATAACCTGAAGGATGTCGGGCTGAAATCAGAATGGGAATGGCAAATGGATAACAAGCTGAAACTGTTATACGGTGGTTTTCTGTCGCGGCAGCATATCAATTACGATTATGTACAAAACGATACCAGCAGGCTCATCAGCCAGCACAACACGGCTATTTTAGGCGGCGGCTATGCGGAAGTTGAAATTGACCCTGCAAATCAGCTGCACCTGCAACCCGGCGCCCGCCTAACCTGGTTTAACCCGACGGGCAGGGTTTATGCCGAGCCCCGGTTTTCGGCAAGCTACGAATTGAGCGACCATTACACGCTTAAGGCAGCAACGGGGCAGTTTTACCAATTTATGAACGAGGTAACCCGCGAAGATGTGATTAATGGCAACCGTAATTTTTGGGTATTGTCGAACAATAACAATATACCGGTAAGCATGTCGCGGCATATAATGGGCGGCGTTGCCTACGAAAACAACCAGTTTTTGATAGATGTGGAAGGTTATTACAAAACACTTTCGGGCCTTACGCAATATACAATCCGTCAGTCCGGTTTTGCTCCCGGCTCTGCTGGGACAATTGAGGAAGATTTTTTCCAGGGAAGCGGCCGTGCAAGGGGTATAGAAGTCTTGCTTCAGAAAAAATTAGGCAGGTACACCGGTTGGTTAAGCTATACTTTAGCCGATGCCCAAAACAAATTTGCCGCTTACGGCAACAATTATTACCCTGCCGACCAGGATATACGACATGAATTTAAGGCCATTAACATGTATCACTATTACCGGTGGAATTTCTCGGCGGTGTTTATTTTCAGCACAGGGCACCCATATACAGCTCCGCTGTCAACTTATACCATCACGATGCCTGATGGGGGGACATCAACATCTTATAATGTGAGCGCGAAGAACTCCCAACGCTTGCCGGACTATCACCGCCTCGACCTTTCTGCCACGTACGACCTGCTAAAAATTAACGGCGATAAAACCGGCAGTATCGGTATATCCCTGTTCAACGTTTACAACCATACCAACATTTGGTACCGCGAATACCAGTTGCAAAACAATGCAGCTATCACCACCGATGTCAACTACCTGGGTTTTACGCCCAACATTACATTTAGTTTAAGATGGAAATAAAGAAATATACCCCTATTATTCTTTTAGGTGCCGCTCTGTTGATGGCTTCCTGTAAAAAAGATACTACCAATACCACCACAAGCCTGCCTGTCGTTGAGGCTTATTTAATGGCAGGCAATGCCATATCAGTAAAGCTTTACCAGCAAAAGGCCTTAACCGATACCACTACCTACGGAGCGCCTATTACCGGTCAGCAACTCAGCATTTCGGACGGCAGCAGCACGGTGCAGCTGGCCGAAACAGCGAAAGGTACTTACACCTACAGCAGCACAGTTTTTTTAACCGCAGGAAAAACATATACTTTAACATTTACCTACCAGGCCAGCAAGGTAACCGCCAAAACAACTATGCCGGTCAAGCCTGCGGATTTCGCCACTCAATATGCATCGGTAAGTCCAACAGCTCCATCAGGCCCTAATGCAGCTCCTGATACCATAAACCGTTTTACCTGGACAAACCCCGATTCGTTAAACCACGTTTTAGTATTTAGAAATCCCGATGGCACCAATTTCCCGTTGGGCAGTCGCAGGTTCAATGCCAAAGCAGATTTTGAGCTAAACACCGACCGAAAATCTGTATTTTATGTTACGACAAATGATATCCCTTTTTACGGGCATTATAAGGTGATATTATTACGCGTAAACCAGGAATATATCGACTTGCTGAAAAGCAATACCGGCAGGGCCACTTCGCAAAACCTGGTAAATACTCCTGCCAACATTACAAACGGCTTTGGGATATTTACTGCTATGCAAGCTGATACAGTAAACTTTAATGTGCTTTAAGTAATAATATCGGCAGTTCACCTGCGTAATTTACAGCCTTAACCAAATTTTCAAGTATCCAAAAGGGATTTTTAGTAAGTTTAGTTTGTAATAAGCAGGCTAATCATGAATCTATTTAAAACAAGCTTCTTCTTTTTATTTTTAGTAATATTAAAAACAGCATCGGCCCAAACCCATTTCCAAAAGCTCGATGCCTGGCTCGACCAAAATACCCGCGAGATGGGCGGCCGCTCCATACTGGTGATTTATAAAGACGGTAAGCTGGTATACAACCACTCGGCAAATGATATGAACATGCGCCAGAAAATGGCAGCCCGGTACGTTGCCCGCAAACAAGGCAAAACTGCCGATATGGAAGATTATACGCTATCAACCCGGTTAAATATTGCGAGTTGCAGCAAATGGTATAGCGCAGCCCTGGTGATGACTTTTGTTGACGAAGGCAAATTAAAACTTTCCGATACCGTTGGCAAATTCCTGCCCGTGTTATCGCAGCATGGCAAAGGCGGCAT
>Ga0105240_10011231_pt1 | contig 12488 bp, 10 predicted proteins | sample KBSC54metaG_FD_80426 | JGI IMG/M metagenome (GOLD analysis project Ga0105240, IMG submission 80426) | Corn rhizosphere microbial communities from Kellogg Biological Station, Michigan, USA - KBS C5-4 metaG | ecosystem: Host-associated > Plants > Roots > Rhizosphere > Soil | place: Michigan, USA... | reverse complement strand
GCCGATTTTGCCGTCCAGATATGCCTGCCAGCCGCTCGCCAATACGCGCCGATATGTCGGCCAATTGCCGCCGGCGTAGACTCGATGTTGGTCACCGTAAGGCGTGAAGGCTGCCTGCTCAGTCGCCGGCAGCAAGCGGCGAAGCTCCACCCCCGAGGTATAAAACAGCGCTGAATGCCATAGATCGCCGACATCCTTGTGCTGCGTACGGCCTTCGGCAGCGAGAGCATTCATCATCGTATCGGCATAGGTGTGCGAAGCCTCATGGAAGAGCAGCTCGAATCGCCGGAGAGCATCACTGGATGGGTCGTTGCCGGAAAATGTGATGTGCGGCGGTCCGAGAGTCGTAATGGCGTAGCCGAGTCCGACGACATAATGACAAACGTCCACGCGGATCGGCGCTGCAGGCCATCGCTGATGCAAGTCTCTCGTCATTGCTGAGGCCAGTTTCGGCCCGAGGTCCCGCACGCGCTCTCTTTGCGATGCGATCCAATTTCTGTTGGATTCGTCATGCGCAGGCCACCAGTATTTGCGATAAATGGTGGCTGCGCTTTGCAGTACCGCGGCGATTTCCGCCGGCAAGCCCGCCGGATTCAGATGCTTCCCGTCGTCCGGCTGTCCGGCGAGATCATCGTTGATCTGAATGAGCTGATCGTCACCATGTTGCTGGCGGGTCCCGAAACGGGCGGCATAGAGACTGACTGCTGCATTCCAATCGGCCTCGTCCTGCTTACTCATACCAGCGGCAGACAGCGGAGCGGCGCGTTGCAGGCCACGATCCGGCACGCCTGCGCGCAGCTTTGCTTCGTGGAACAGAGCCTGGTGCAGATTGACCCAGAAATTGCTGTGAAAATCGAATAATGGCGTGCTGCGGACCATCGGCGGCTTTTCGCGTGCCGTGACCCGCATGGGTGAAGTCAGACACGCAGCGAGCGTCACGCAAATCGACAACGGCAAAGCCACTCTACGCCTGAGCAAGTGAGTCTCCCTGGAAAGGTGTCGACACCTTAATCTGCGGGAGGGGTCACTGTCTTGAACGAATCGGCAAGCGGGAACGGCGGCTCCAGGCCGTGGGTGACTCGCCCAAGAGGTCATGGAATTCCCGGGTCATGTGGGCCTGGTCCGCGAACCCGGCGCTTGCCGCTATTTCCACCCAGGTCATGGAGCTGCCTTGATGGCTGATGAGGGCGCGGTACAGGCGCTCGATGCGAATCAGACGTTTGGGTGATAGGCCGACGTATTGCATCAGGCGAGAGCGCAGTGTCCTCACGGGTAGACCGGTTTGAGCGGCCATATCCTCGACCCGAGTGTGCCGGTCGAGCGGCAGGCGGGCGATACGATTCCGCGCCGACCAATTGCGGCTGAGAAAATCAGAGATTACGCCAATGGCAGGGACCGGAGATCTCGATTCAGCCAACTGTTCCAGCAACAGCCTGCCGTGTGCGCCAAAGACATCCTCGACAGACACGGACCGATCCGTGAAATCAGACGCCGCGAAACCGGTGAGCGAAGGCAAAGCGCCTGGGCGCAAGCGAGCCCCGCACGTGAGAATCCGATTGCCCATCGTTACATCCGCAAAGCGCGAGCGCGGCCCGATGAGATCGCAGCGCGCCTGGATGCGCGAATTGCGGCGCGATACGACGAAGATCAGATAGGGATTCGCGTCGGGAATGATGCGCCAGCTTCGCCCCACGGGAGCCGCGTGAGGCTGTTGTATCCAGAAGTGTTCGATGAAAGGCTCCTGGGAGCGCAGAGGCGGAAAGAAGCTTGATCCGCCGGTGCCGGCACCGGCTTGATCGAGGAGAATCATGAGAGGTACTGCACGTCAGCGACGCGTCGCGGCGCAGCGCGCAGGCAGCGGGTCCACGTCCAACCAGCGATCATCGCCCCCCGCCGAACTGCGCGCGATAGGCGGTGGGAGTCAGGCCGACCTGCTGCCTGAAATGGTGGCGGAGTGCAGCCGGACTGCCGAAACCGGAGCTCTGCGAGACTTCATCCAGGCCGGCGGCGCTCGATTCGAGCAGATAACGGGCGGCCTCGAGACGGGTGGCGATGACCCACTCTCCCGGAGACATCCCGGTGGACTCGTGAAAGCGCCGGATGAAAGTCCGCTGACTCATGGCCACGCGCCGGGCCATGCGGGCGATCGTCCAGCGCTCGGCGGGCCGGCGCCGCACGGCTTCCAACAGGAATCCGAGATGGTCGCCTGCGCGCCGTGGAACAGGCCGGTCGATGAACTGCGCCTGACCTCCCTCACGGTGGGGCGCCATCACCATCCGCCGCGCGATCTCGTTCGCTGCTCTGGCGCCAAAGTCCTTGCGCACGATGTAAAGCAGCAGATCCACCCCCGCAGCGGAGCCTGCCGACGTCAGGATCTGTCCCTCATCGACATACAGGACGTCGGGGTTGACCTCGATGTCCGGATGAAAGGCTCGAAGCCGATCCGCGTAGAGCCAGTGCGTGGTGGCTCGGCGCCCGGCGAGAAATCCACAGGCCGCCAGCAGGAACGCGCCGGAGCAGATGGAGACCAGGCGAGCGCCCCGGGCATGGGCCTCCGAGAGAGCCTTCTTTACTGCGGGAGTCGGCGAGGCACCGTCCGTGCGCCAGCCGGGAATGACGATCGTCGCCGCCTGGGCGAGCGCCTCGAGCCCTGCCTCGGGAGAGACCTGCAGGCCACCTGTGGCGTGAAGCGGCCCGCGCTCTTCCGCGACGGTGACGAGGCGATACCAGTCCCGGCCCATCTCCGGCCGCGGCAGCCCGAAGATCTCGGCGACGATCCCGAGCTCGAAAGTCGCGACTTTCTCGTGCAGCAGCGCTGCAACCAGCCGATTCCGGGTTCCGCGCTGCCTTGGCATGATCTCGATCATAGATGGCATTCATGCCGATTGTCACCCGGGTGCCGGCGCGGCAAGCTTCATCGCGACTTCCCGTGGAGAGCGATATGGCAAACAATGTCACTTCGGTTGCGGCGGCGCCAGGCAGCGATGCCCTGGCGCATTTCGAGCAGCTCTTCAGGTTCGAGACCGACTGCTGGGACGTCCATGAGGCGCTGTCTTCGGGAAACCCGGGATTCGTTCTGCTCGATGTGCGCAGTCCGGAGCACTTCAGGCAGGGTCATGTCAGAGGCGCGGTGAGTCTGCCGCACGCGAAAATCATCGCCACGAGGCTGGCTGTCTGGCCGCCGCAGACACTCTTCGTGGTGTACTGCGCGGGACCGCATTGCAACGGCGCTGCGCGGGCTGCCGTTCGGCTGAGCGCTCTGGGGCGGCCCGTCAAGATCATGGCTGGCGGCGTCACGGGTTGGCTCGATGAGGGCTTCCCGCTGATTGCAGGCAGCGAAGATGCCTGATCAAATCCTGCCATCCTGACTGATCCACCCTGTGCTATGCCCCTTGATGCAGAGCGGGTCGACGGCGCAAGCGGTCCCGTCACCATCTCCCGCGACAGCGGCACCGCAGCAGGCCTGACCTGGCTGCAGGGTACGGCGCTCTACATCGGCGCCGTCCTGGGCACGGGAGTGATCGCTCTGCCGGCGCTCGCGGCCACCGCCGCGGGACCGGCATCGCTCGTTGCCTGGCTCGCTCTCATCCTGCTGTCGATACCGCTCGCGGCAACGTTCTCGGCGCTCGGCGCGCGCTATCCGGATGCGGGAGGCATCTCCACCTGCGTCAAGCTCGCCTTTGGCGTCTATCCCGCGGCCATCGGGGGCTGGTGCTTTCTCCTCGCCGTGCCCGTGGGCGGACCTGCCGCCGCCATTTTCGCCGGGGCTTACGTGCAGGCGGCAATAGGCGGCGGCACGATGACCGTCATGGTCACGGCCTTCGCCCTCGTGCTGGCAGTCAGCCTGATCAATGCGCTCGGCGTGACGCTCTCGGGCAAGGTACAGGTCCTCGTGGCGGGTCTGCTGGTGACGTTCTTGGTGGCAGCGGTCAGCACTTCGTTGCCACACGCTCACTTGGAGAACCTGCATCCCTTTGCTCCTCACGGGTGGATCGCGGTTGGCTCGGCCGCGGGGCTCCTCGTATGGAGCTTCGCGGGATGGGAGGCGATTACCTATCTGGCAGCGGAATTTCGCCGGCCGGCACGCGACATGCCGAAGGCCGCCGCCGTAGCGGTCATCGTCATTGGAATTCTCTATTTTGCAGTCGCCGCCGCGACCATTCTGGTCCTCGGCTCGCGGGCCACTTCGACCGCAGCGCCGCTGGCGCTGCTCCTGGCCATCGGCTTCGGCGGCCAGGTGAAGCTGCTGGCTGCCGTGGTGGCCCTGCTCCTGACCGCCGGGACGATGAACGCCTACTTCGCGGGAGCGGCCAAGCTGGGAGCCGCTCTTGGCAGGGACGGGGCGCTGCCCCCATGGTTTGCCCACGGAAGCGAGGTCGGTGGGATACCGAGGCGCAGTCTCCTGTCGCTTGCAGGTCTCACGCTGGTCATGCTCCTGGCCGTCGAGCTGACTCATCTTCGGGTCGAGGCACTGGTGCTCATGACCACCGGCGCGTTCGTCATCGTATACATGCTTGGAACGGCAGCCGCTCTTAAGCTGCTCGAGAGCGGTAGCTGGGGACGGCGAGCGGCATTGCTCGCGTTGGTCTTCGACATCCTCTTGCTGGCCACCACCGGCAGGTACATCCTATGGTCGGTCGGGGTTGCCGCTTGCGCCGCGATCTATGTGTATCTCACCCCGACACACGCGGGACGCCATGACAAAAACTGACATTGCCTCTGTCGTTCTCACTGTGGTCGCCGCTGCCGGTGCGCCGTGGGCGTGCGCCGCAACGGCCGTGAGCGAGATGAATTGGTTTCTCGATAGAACACAGGCGCTGTATGACGGCGTGACCACGGGAAACCCTACGATCTGGCGCCGCACGCTATCGGATGATTGCATCATCACGGATGAGGACGGCCGCGTCTTCGATAAGGCGGCCTTTCTTCGGACCGTGAGGCCTCTGCCGAAAGGATTCAGCGGCGACATCAGGATCAAACATCTCACGGTGCGCACCTTCGGTGAAGCGGCTTCCGTGCATTACTGGATGGATGAGCACGAGGACGCGCTTGGCGACAAACTCCACACGGTATACGTCGAGACCGACACCTACCGCCGCGAGAGCGGCACCTGGAAGATGATCGCCGCCCAGGTCACCGTCGTGCCGGCGGATCTCGAGCCCGTTGCGGTGGACAAGCGCGGCTGGCCGGCGCTGGCCGGCAGCTATCGGTTGGGTCCGGCGCCCGGACAGGTCTCGCACGCCTACCTGCGCGACGGCTCTCTTTACTGGGGTGACGACGAGAAGTCGGCAAAGCTGCTGATCCCGCTCTCTCCGCTCGTGTTCTTCGTGCAGGGCAGCATCCATACGATGGTGTTCGTGCCGGACGGGACCGGGCACATTGCGGAGGCGCTGGAGCTCCACAAGTACAACGAGGTTGCGATGCAGCGGATTGGCAGCGGCCAATGACGATTCCCGGCCTTGCCCCGCCCCGAATGGGGCTGGGTCGAGGCGGCTATCGGCCGCACCTGATGTCGAAGTGCAACACTTCTTCCCGGACGCCGATCTTCTCGTAGAGCGCGATCGCCGGCGCATCGACGTAATCGGCCTGCACGAAGACGGCAGAGGCGCCGCGCTCGATGGCGATCCGACACAGCCGCTCCAATAACGCCGAGGCGATGCCGCGCCGGCGGAATCCCTCACCGACGGCCAGATCGTAGATGTAGATCTCGCTTCTCTCCTGCTCGAACTTGCGCAGCTCATAGGCGATGAGTCCGCCGGCAACGTCGGCATCGACGCGGGCAACCAATACGATCGTATGTCGATCGGCGAGCAGATCCCGGACATAGCCGTCCCGCGGCGGTGCGGAACGATATGTCTCATGCTCGTGGAATGCCTCCGCGAAGAGCTCATTCAACCTGCGCAGTTGCCCGACGTCCGCAGGCGTCAGCGCGTTGACGGTGAAGCCCTGTATTGGTGAAGACCGCATCTCGACCTCTATAGCCACTCGTGCCATGGCGTCATGACCACCGTTGACAGCCTAGCATGACCGTACAATCATGGCGCCGAGCCCTTCTCGATAACAACTTTACGTTGGATCACGCATGCCCAGACTGTCTCCCCATGCCGGCTTTCTCGCGCTGGCTCTCGCTGCCTCGCCCTTTTCCGCGGCGATTGCCGTCACACCGCCGGGCTCGCCGCCTGCAGCGGCCGCGCAGCGGGTTGGGAGCCATGACTTCGACTGGGACATCGGCGCCTGGCAGACCCACCAGCGGCGGCGCCTGCATCCTCTGACAGGCTCGACTGCCTGGGTCGACTATCACGGAACTGACATCGTCAAAAAGCTCTGGAACGGCGGCAACACCGGGATGATCGAGGCCGACGGGCCTGCAGGGCATCTGGAAATCTTCACCATCCGGCTCTACAACCCGGACAGTCATCAGTGGGGTATCACCTTCACCAATCCGGCGTCGGGCACGATCGCTCCCATTCTCACGGGAGAGTTCAAGAATGGGCGAGCGGAATTCTACGATCAGGAGCCCTACAAGGGCCGGATGATACTGGTTCGATTTGCCATCACGAGCTTCACCGCCAACAGCTGCCGGTTCGAGCAGTCGTTCTCGGACGACGGCGGCAAAACGTGGGAAGTGAACTTCATCGTGACCGAGACCCGGATGAAGAGCGGAACTTCACGTTCCAATGATTAGGCCCGTGCGCCCGCGCCGGCTGGCGGCGGCGTCGCTCGGCGCGCTGGTCGTCGTGCTTGCCGTGACGCCGTCATTCGCAAGAGCGCAGAGCTCTGCGACCGGCTTCAGCGCGACCGCGCCGCGCACTGCCTCCATTGCTCAAAAGCAGCCGCTCACGGCGACCGACACGGTGGTTCTCGCGGCTTTCGAGAATGGCACCGGCGATGGACTTTTTGACGACACGCTTCGGGAGGCTCTGGCGCTCGAGTTGGAGGAGTCGCCGTTCATCAACGTGCTGGGGGATCGGCAGGCCGGCGCCGCGTTGCAAGCGATGGGTCTGCCGCCTGGGCAGGCTCTCACGGCGGACGTGGGCCGCAGGGTCTGTGCGCAGACGCATAGCAAGGCGGTGTTGCAGGGCTCGATAACGCGCGAGCGAGCCGGTTACCGTCTCGATCTGGTCGCGGCCGGCTGTTCCACCGGCGCCGTGCTGGCGCGTGCACGGAGCGAGGCAGCCGGTCGAGCGGATGTTCTCAGGGCTCTCAGCCAGGCAGCCTCCTCCTTGCGCGCCGAGCTCGGCGAGCCCGCTGCCTCCATAGAGAAGTTTCACGCACCAGTCGGGACGACGACCACCGCCCTTCAGGCGCTGAAGAATTACAGCCTTGGACTTGCGATCCAACGGGATCGCGGGGACGATGCGAGCCTTCCTGCCTTTCGGCGCGCGATTCAGCTCGACCCCCAGCTCGCGGTCGCGTACGCCTCGCTGTCCGCGGCCTACCGCAATCTTCGGCAGCCTTCGCTGGCGCTGCGATTTGCCACTCGAGCCTACGGCCTGCGCAATCGCGCCGGCGGGCGGCAGGCATTCCGCATCGCGACCGTCTATTTTCTCGCTACGGGGCAGCTAGAGGAGGAGATGCGCGCCTATCAACAATGGGCTACCGTCTACCCGCGCGATTACCTGCCGCGCAACGATCTCGGCAATGACTATGCGGCGCTCGGAAAGAACCATGAGGCGCTCCTGGAATACCAGGCAGGGCTGCGACTGCAGCCGAGCGTAATTGGTTACACCAACGTCGGCGGGATGTACCTGGCTCTCGATCAGCTGACTGATACCAAGGCCACCTTGGAGGAGGCGGTTGCGCGCCACTTCGACGGCCTGTACATCCGCCAGAGCCTCTACTGGCTGGCGTTCATGCAGCGGGATTCCTCCCTGATGCAGCAACAGCTTACCTGGGCAGCAGGTAAGCCCGGTATCGAGGACGCGTTGCTCACGGAGGAGTCCGATACTGAGGCGTACTACGGCAGATTGCGCAATGCCCGAAATGTCTCGCAGCGCGCGATGACCTCGGCCTTCCACGCAGGCTCGAAGGAGACCGCCGCTCTCTGGCAGGTGAATGCGGCGCTGCGGGATGCCGAGGCCGGAAATGTCGATCTCGCGCGAAAGGAAGCAACCTCGGCGCTGGCGTTGTCTTCCGGGCGGGACGTTATGGTGTTCGCGGCCTTGACGCTGGCGCGAAGTGGCGAGCCCGATGAGGCGCAGGCATTGGTGAGAAAGCTCGAGAGCCAGTATGCGACCAACGCGCTCCTCAAGCGGTACTGGCTGGCCACCATCGATGCCGCTATCGACATCGACGCCGGCCGAGATTCGCTTGCTGTCACAACGCTGGAGGCCGCCGCACCCTATGAATTGGGCAGTGGAGGCGGCACGTTCATCAACTATCTGTATCCGGCTTATGTACGCGGCGACGCTTATCTACGTGAGCACGACGGCAAGGCCGCGGCGGCGGAGTTCAGCAAGCTCGTTGACCACCCGGGTATCGTGGTGAATTTCGTCACCGGATCATTGGCCTATCTGAAACTCGGCCGCGCGTATACGATGGCCGGCGAGCCGGCTCAGGCACGTGCGGCCTATCGTCAGTTTTTCGCTCTCTGGAGTAGCGCGGACGCCGACGCTACCGTTCTCGAGCAGGCGAAGAAAGAGTACGCGCAGCTGGGTTGAGCGCGTTGCGGTGTCCCTGTTCAGTGGCTTCGCGGGACAGACCTCGGGTCACCCCCAGCGGCGGCGGACGGTGCTGAATGCATCCGCAACTGCTGCAAGGCGCTCTGGGCTGCATCCCGCTCGAACCCGGTAGGCGCAGTCCGCGCGTTGGTTCCGATCTCATCCGCGAACGCCAGCAGGCCATAGGACCCGGCCAGGCTCTCGCCGGCCAGTCGAATGGAGACCGTCGGATCGGCGAGCGCATCGTGCACAACGCCGGCGACGGCGCTCCTGTCGCTCGCGGAAGCAAAAGCAGTCGTGCCGCCCAAAGCCTTTAGCGCGCCCAGGCGCAGGCGCTCGGATACACCGGCGCGGGCATCGGCAAGCAGTATCGGCAGTGCACGCGGATCCCTGGTGGCGACCAGTCCCGCGAGCACGCCTTGCATGACGTGAGGCTCGTCGCTCCTAGCAGCTGCCTCCTGCAGGACGCTGAAAGCCCCGAGTCGGGCGAATGAACCCAGCGCTGCTGCGGCCGCCGCCTGAACAGCGGGGCTCCGATCGTCGCGGAGTCTGGCGGTCAATGCGCCGTAGACGGACTGGTCGTGCGCGAAGGTCGCCAGCGCGTCGACGACAGCGGTACGTACGCGGCTGTCCGGCTGCTCGAGGGCCGCCATGAGCGTTGCTTTGGCTGCTTCAGTATGAAGACGTCCGAGACTGGAAGCGGCTGTGGCACGGACGGCATAGAAAGAGTCACTTCGCAGCGCACGTGTCAGAGCAATGACCGCTGCGTCCACGGAGGGACCCTTGATCTCCGACAGGTCACCGGCGGCCGAGAGTCGGCTCATGGCTACGGGATCGCCTTTCAATTTCGCAATCGTGGCATCGGCGGACTGTCGGAAAACGAGCTCCTTCTCGATGATGTCGCGCGGATCGAAGTCGGCCCACCGGGGCGCAAACCCTAGCGGGATCTCGAATTCCTGGCTTCGCGTGCGATCCTGGACCTGCATGCGCTTGGCTTGTCCACCCGCGCCGTAGAAGGCAAGCTCGATCGGCATGATGAACGTTGACGGTACTCCGGCCGCATCCTGCGTCTGTACGACCTTCACCTTCTCCAGTCCGCGACCTGCGTCATAGTGTGCGGTCACCACGTAGTGGGGGTATCCCGCCTGGTATACCCACTCGTCGAAAAACCACTTCAGGCCTTTGCCGGTAGTGAGCTCTAGGATTCTCTCGAGATCCGAAGTGCCTACCGCCTGAGCATGGTACGCCTTGAGGTAGGCGCACAGAGCCCTGAAGAAGAGCTCGTTCTGAGAGCCTGGACGGGATGCAGCGGCCGGGCCATCCAATATGTTGCGCAGCATATCCAGCACCACGGCACCTTTCTCATGCGTGATGCTGTCGAACATCTGCAGCGGATACCGCCAGTGCTCGTCGACTATGGGTCGAAGATAGTCGTCCCGGTCCTGGCGCTGCGCCGATCGCTGGTCATCCATCATCTCTATGCGGAACGCGTCGTTGCCTTCCCGATATTGCGTGTAGAGCGCCTCCATGTAGGTGGCAAAGCCTTCATTGAGCCAGATGTTTGCCCAGTCATGTCCCTGCACGAAATCGCCGAACCATTCCTGCCCGAGCTCATGAGCGACCAGTCCCTGGCTCGGATAGTCCTGCTCGGCGCGCGCGCTGTGGAGCGTGGTATCCGTCAGCGTGGTTGCGCTGACGTTCTCCATGCCGCCGAAGATGTAGTTTTCCACCAGTATCTGGTCATACTTTTCGTATGGATAAGGTACGCCGACAGCGCGGGAGAAGAACATGATCATGTCCGGCGTCAAGCGAAGGGACCGCAGCGCCGTCGCGGCACTCACGCTTCGTGACACGTAGTAATCCACAGGTAGCTCGCCAGCGTGGTCGGTCACTTTCCGCCAGGGCCCTATCGCAATCGAGGTCAGATAAGAGCTGTGCGGGACGCTCTCGACCCAATCGTATGTGGCCAGGCCTGCGCGGTGAGTGACCTTGATCAGCTTGCCGTTGGAGACCGCGACCTGACTCTCCGGCACCGTGATCACCATCTCGTTGGTCGCCATGTCGTTGGGATGGTCCCAGCAGGGAAACCAGAAGTGATTGAACTCAGGCTCGCCCTGCGACCAGATCTCGGTCGGCCAGTGAGGATAGGACCGGTTCGGCGTCACGAAATAGAGGCCGGCACGAGGAAACCCGTGGTACCGGATGCGCACCCGCAACTCGTCACTGCGGCCATACGAGCGGTCCAGCCTGATCTGCAGATACCCATCCCCTACATTGAAGGTGAGCGGGTTGGAACGGCCATCCGCTGCCTCGAGCGTGACACTCTCGATGGTGAGCTCGGAGCTGTCGAGCCGAAAGCGCTCGAACCCGGCAGCCAGCGGCTGCAAAGTCACGTCCTCGCTGCCCAGCACCGCGCCGCGTGCCTGATCGAAACTCAGTGACAGTTTGTAGTTGACGACGTGGTAGGTGCGTTCCGGGCCGCGATGGCTGACGGCAGGGTCGCCAAACACGTGGCTGGACGCACTCGCACCACTGGCGATGCTCAGCAGGCCGCACGCCACTCCCAAAACACCGGGGCCGGAAAGTTTGGTCATATCCGTCGCAGCCACTGGCCGAGCATCAACTCAGCATAGAGTCACGGCAGTGTGCGTATCAATGACCACTCATTGACGCGCGCAGGGCGCAGGCACGAGTTCGCCGCAGAAAAGCGGCGTTTCACCGCATCCGAGGACCGGTGGAACGCGCAAGTGCGGGCGCGCTCCGGTCAGCCGCGCTCCTCGCTGCGCGTGTCCGTCGAGATCCAGGTGGGCACCCAGGTCTTGCCACCGTCGGTGGAGATCGCCCAGTCCTGACGGCAGGATTTGGCGGTGATATCCGACCAGACATTTCGTGTCAGAACGGTCTTTCCATCCATGTCCTGCAGACCGACGAAGGTCCCGACGCCGTCCTTGAATTCCCCGACCATGGGCTGCTCGAGGATTCCGGATTTACTGTTGGCGAAATAGACCCGCCACTGACGCGTGTCGCGGTCATATAGCCGCAGGGCCAGGTCCTCGACATGTCCCCCGGGCCCATCGATCTCCAGTTGGCCGATATCGGCCCAGCCGCCCCATACCCGGTACACGGAGTGCGTACCCTGAAGATTGCTCCAGGAACCCGGAGCAGAAAGGGGACTCAGCGACGCGCGTATCTGCGTCTTCCAGGTCCCCATGTTGAAGTCGAAACCGTGCTCGGGTCCGCTGCCCGGAGTGTCGGGCGTCCGGTAGTCCGGGGCTTTCTCGAGGCGTGTGAGCTGGGCGATGAAGTTCGTCTGCCAGGTTTTACCACCGTCGGCAGACGATGCAATCTCGAAATGATAGGAGCTCGGTGTGATATTCGACCACGTATCCCGATCCAGCACCCGTCTGCCCGGTGAGCCGCTCCAGCTGTAAAGCACCCCCCGCCCGTTCGCGAACCTTCCATACGCCGCCTCGCTGATGATGCCGTCGCTGCTGTCCGCGTATTGCTGACTCCACTGCCCGCTGGCAGGCTCATAGAGGAAAAGTGTCAATCCCTGAAAGTGACTGCCGGAGCCGGAAGCCTCGATCTTCTCGATGTTCGCCCGGCCGTTCCAAAGAGGCTGGTCGATCACCGTCCCGGTCATTTTGACCCAGTGGGAGGCCCCCGATGGAGTCGACCGGCGGCTGAGGATGTGAGTTCTCCAGGTACCGAAGTGGAAGTCGAAAGCGTGCTGACCATCAGCAGCGGACGCTTCCGCGGCGTTCGTCGGTCGCGACCCCCAGACCATGGCAGCGATGCACGAGAGAAGAAGCACTGGAAGGAATCTCT